>Ga0208813_1000067_pt1 | contig 116099 bp, 88 predicted proteins | sample MalvireepMed_904_FD_184250 | JGI IMG/M metagenome (GOLD analysis project Ga0208813, IMG submission 184250) | Marine viral communities from the Global Malaspina Expedition - Malaspina viral metaG DeepMed_904 (SPAdes) (version 2) | ecosystem: Environmental > Aquatic > Marine > Oceanic | place... | reverse complement strand
TGCTAAATCAATAGCAATTAAATTAGACTGTGTCATGTATGGACTCCTTAATTGGTAAAAGTTGTTTTGCAATTTCTTTATACCGTACTCTCCCGTTAATGGGGAGGAGTCCATACATCTGCTAAAATTTTGCTAACTCGTGCCCCTAGACCCTTTCACCTGTATTCTTTTACAATGCATAAAATGACTTAATTTAGAGAATGCGTTGAACTTCTTGGCCCACCTTTACTTAGCACAACCGACGGCTGATTCACACTTTGGTAATCTGCTTGGGGATTTTGGTGGGCGTCGGTATTCAGCGCAGTTACCTGACGCGGTTAAAAATGGCCTTGAAAATCATTATTTGGTTGATAGGTTTACCGACTCACATCCCCTTGTAAAAGAGGCTAAGCAGTATTTTTCGCCAGCACGTAAACGCTTTGCAAGTGTCGCGATTGATGTGGCGTTTGATCACTTTCTTATTCAGCATTGGCATCGCTTTAATGATCAGCCATTAGCTGAATTCAAACAGCACAGCTATGGGCTTTTAAATGCGCGCCAAGCCATGATGCCTTCACGCATGCAGCAAGTTGTGACCAGTATGACTAATAATGATTGGTTTAAAGAATATGAAACACTCGATGGGGTCGGCCTTGCCCTTGATAACATCGCCAAGCGTATTCGTTTTGCTAACAACTTTGCAGGATCGGCAGACGATATTGCCCGTCATTATCAGCAATTAGACGCGGTGTTTTTAGCGTTTTTCCCCGAGCTGGTTGAGCATGTGAAGCTAAAGGGGATGGAATGAGTTAGCGAGTTTCTAGAGTAAACGGGAAAGGAGCTATTTGCTGGTAGGTTGGGTAAAACGGAGTGAAACCCAACAAGTTAACTAGTAGCAGCGGGTTTACTCCGCGTAATTTAGGGTTTTTCTCGTGTAGCGCGAAGCGCCTCGGTGCACTATGTGGTTCAATTTGTTGTTTTGCACAAAGAGAAAACAATGAGAAGTGAATGAGATAAACCAAAAGAGTATTTTGTTTTTCATCTAAAGCGCAGCGCCTCTTACCCTCTATGTGACTATTATTTTTAAATGCTGTTTTTCTCTGTGTAGCGCGAATCGGCTCGGTGAACTCTGTGGTTCAATTTGTTTTTGCACAAAGAGAAGAGAATTAGTAACCCATAAAACCACCAAATTTGTTTTTAATAATTCCTCTAAAGCGCAGCGCCTCTTATCCTCTATGTGACTATTATTTTTAAATGCTGTTTATCTCTGTGTAGCGCGCAGCACCTCGGTGCACTCCGTGGTTCAATTTATTTTTGATGCACAAAGAGAAAACAATGAGAAGTGAATGAGATAAACCAAAAGAGTATTTTGTTTTTCATCTAAAGCGCAGCGCCTCTTACCCTCTATGTGACTATTATTTTTAAATGCTGTTTTTCTCTGTGTAGCGTGAAGCGGCTCGGTGAACTCTGTGGTTCAATTTGTTTGTTGCGCAAACAGCTTAATGGAAGTAAAAAGGGAGATAATTCCTCCCTAAGAGTCTAGTGTTTATTAATGGAAAAGTATTCGTAGTTACAGTTATTATTACAATTGCTCTTTAATATACTGTAATTGCTTTTTGTGACGTCTCTTATACCTTTTAATAACGAGGGAGCTAGTTTTAAGTTGCTTACTAAAGAATAACACCGCTAGTAATAAGTTAAACAAAATAAAAAAGCTAGATAACTTTAAAGCATTAACAGATTGGGCATAAAGTTCAGTGAATAAAATTATAAAAAAAGTAAAAAGTGATATTGAAATCGCTGTAATAACTAGCCCTTTAAAAATTTTTATGACCCAGGTTTTTCCAATAGATAAAAGTACACCTAGTGTTATACATACACAAATTCCAGAAAAGAAAATTATTACTCTAGGAGTCAAATCTTTAAAGGATTCATAAGGCCAAAGAACCATTAATACTAAGAACGCAGCTGATGAGTAGCTAAAAACACTAGCAACTATAGATATAGCGCAAGTTAAAATGTATTTTAACTTTGGGACGGAGTCACTTAAGGGTAGATCTTCAGCCTTCACTTTCTAAGCTCTCATATACACCAATTGCAATTCCTTTTATTTCACCGTTATATGCACTACCAGTAAAAGCAAGTGCTGCTGCGACAGAATCACGTAAACGCGTTCTTAGTTCATTGTTAATTTGTATATTATTAAACCTCTTCGGAACAATATTACTTCTCATCATTTTTTTAAGCATTTTATTAGATATCCCTGGTACCTTAAGCCTTATTATTTCTTTAGTAATCCGGCTTCTTTCTTGTCTGCTTTTACTTGACAATAGTTGTCTAAAGCTCACACCGCTAGAGTTTGCAATCTTGAGAGTTCTTACTGCGATAGCACTAGCAGCTGTAGCTCCAGCTAAAGAGATATAGTCTAGTGCCTTGATTGTGTTTACATACCAGTCCTCAGAATCTAGCCAATCATTAAATTCTGGAGAATACTTTTCAGCACCACTTCTCAGTATTCCGTTTGCACATTGGAGTGTTGTTGCAGATGCAGCGCTAAAGGATAAAACAGAGACTACTGCACTGCTTCCAAAAGATATTGGGGTAGCTAAACCAGAGGCGACAAAAACAACCCAAGAAATTATTGCACCAGTACACGCAAAAACTGTCCCTGTAACTTCGGATACGAATCTACTTTCTCTAGGGTTAACCGAGCTATGTCTAAGTTCGTTTGTAAAATCGCTTTTGTTTATATGCTTTGGTGGTTCTCTTAGAATTATATTTACAGGATTTAGACGGCATATAGGTTTGAACTCCCTAAGAGTAACTACTGTAAAATTTTCATCTATATATATAACACCAGCGCCAGAGAGCTGGATATCCTTGTCTATTTCTTCAAATAACTTTTTTTGATCAAGAAAAAAATTTAGTTTGGTTTTAAGTTGCTTTTGCTTAAAACTATCCCTGTTTAGAATATTCACCTGTTATTCCTTTAAAAGGTTTAATATAGGTGGTCATGGTCTAATTAAATAAAACGTTTGTCAATAATAAAGGAACGGAATTGTTTTTCACTTAATAAATATTTAAAGATACATTTTTTTGGTTGAAACAGATTGTTCATCACTTCTTTTATGCAGAAGCTCGTATTTTTATTTTCTCCGTGTAGCGCGCAGCGCCTCTTATCCTCTTTGTGAAAATTACCTCACAGCGGTTCATAAACCGATTTACCTCTTACCTTAAAATATGAAATGGCTGATATCTTGGCTGCTTGTTGCGGTTATATAGTCGGTTATCGATAGCTAAGTAAACTCCAAGGCGCTTAAAAGCTCGTTATTTAACTGAGCTGAACTACCCTTTGTAAAGCAAGTAAGCCTTAAATTAATACTTACCTCAATCCCAGTAACTTGAACATAGCAATGTAATGTAGCAACCGTGAGGGAACAATAATGAGCAAACCCATAATTGCAGCCGTTTCGCCGAAAAAAGTCACCTTAGAGCAGGGGCAAGAATACTATTTTTGTGCCTGTGGGCGTTCTAAAAACCAGCCATTTTGTGATGGCTCACATGCCGGAACCGATTTCAAACCCAAAGCATTTACAGCAGAAGAGTCGGGCGATGCCTATTTATGCCAATGTAAGCACACTGCCAATGCGCCATTTTGTGATGGTAGTCACAAACAGTTTGATCAAAGCCAAGTTGGTCAAGAAGGGCCTGGCGTACAAATTCAAGCCTCTGATTCACCTGTAGCTACTGCAACCAAAGAGGAGCCCACCGTTGAGCTTATTCATCAACTGGCACGTGAAGGGTTATCAAAGCTTGGTCATCATGGCCCTATGGTGTCGATGGGTGTGCCGCGATATCAATTACCTAAATGGGATGATTTACAACTAATGGTGGCACAAATGGCAACGCAACCGTTAATGGAAGATGTAGCTGTTAATACCGAACTTGTGATTGGTCCGCGAGCGAAAAAGCCATTAAAGCTGGCTATTCCGCTGTTTGTTTCAGATATGAGTTTTGGTGCTTTATCAGAAGAAGCTAAAGTATCGTTAGCAAAAGGAGCAGAGCTTGCCGGAACGGGTATTTGCTCGGGTGAGGGCGGTATGCTTCCTGAAGAGCAGCAAGCCAATTCACGCTATTTTTATGAATTAGCAAGTGCAGGTTTTGGTTATAGCGAAGACAAATTAAAAAACGTGCAGGCCTTTCACTTTAAAGGCGGACAAGGCGCAAAAACAGGCACGGGGGGGCATTTACCGGGCAATAAGAATGTTGGCAAAATCTCTGAGGTTAGAGGGATTGAAGCGGGTACTTCGGCGATTTCACCCCCAACATTTAAAGACTTACACAGTGCGGCTGATTTCAAAAAATTTGCTGATAGAGTTCGCGAGGTAACTGGCGGTATCCCAATCGGGTTTAAATTAAGTGCTAATCATATTGAGGAAGATATTCAATTTGCGCTCGATGCGAGCGCCGATTACATCATTCTTGATGGTCGTGGTGGTGGTACTGGTGCAGCTCCTGAGATCTTTAGGGATCATATTAGTGTACCGACTATTCCTGCACTTGCCAGAGCAAGAAAGTACTTAGATGAACAAGGTGCAAGTGATGTTACTTTGATCATTACAGGTGGTTTACGTTTACCCATTGATTTTGTAAAAGCGCTCGCTCTTGGTGCTGATGGGGTGGCGATTTCAAATAGTGCAATGCAAGCAATCGGCTGTGTTGCTGCGCGTATGTGTAATACCAATAACTGCCCAGCAGGGATTGCCACACAAAAGCAAGACTTACGTCAGCGCTTAAATATTGAAAAGTCGGCAAATCAATTGAAGAACTTTTTTGAAGCCTCCACTGAGTTAATGTCGGTAATGGCTAGGGCATGTGGGCATGACTCTTTAGCTAAGTTTAATGCTAATGATCTAGCAACATGGCACAAAGATATGGCGTTGTTATCTGGCGTTAAGTACGCGGGCGTTGGCAGTGTGTAAGCTGCAACGCTTAATCGTAAAAGTTATTTCACTTTAATTTCTTCAATCACCGAGTACATATAGCGTACAGATTAATTATGGTAAACAATCTGTTGCTATGTGCCTCGGTGCATTCTTTGGTTTTTAGTGATTATTAATAAAAGTTTGTTGCTGGTTAGGTTTATCACCATGGGCTATAACTTATCTCACAAGAAAAATGTATTGCCTCCAAATTTTGAACAATCAAAGTTAACACATTCAAAGCATAGAAAAATGCGTTAGTAATTTTTCTTAAAACACCTGTTTAATCGACTTAGAGTATCTCTTCTAACCTGTAGGTTTTCTCACTAATCGTACAAAGACATTCCAGCTTTAATTAAGGTAGCACTTTGGGTTACATTTAGTTATTATAATATAAATGATAATTGTTACCATTACTTATCATCTTTAAAGACTTAACCGATTAAGCTGTATTTATACCCAAGAGATAAAATGACTATAATTAACCGATTCCACTGTTCTGTACTTTCAATTGCTATTAGCACAATTTTGACTCCAGCTGTTTATGCCAAAACAGCATCACCGAACATAGAAAAAATATCAGTTTCAGGTGTTAGGCAAGCGTTTCGTGGTGATGTTCCTATGCGTGAGCAACCACAGAGTGTTGAATTTATTTCTGCTGAAAACCTCGATGATGCGGCAGTGAACACGTTGACCGATATTTTTGACCTAACTCCAAGTATTGCTGAGCAAAATGATTTTGGTGGTTTATGGGAAAGCTTTGCAATACGCGGGTTAGTTGGCGATGAGAGTATTCCATCAGGTTTCTTAATTAACGGCTACTCATCTGGCAGAAGCTTCAGTGGTACACGTGATACAAGTAATATCGAATACGTAGAAGTGATGAAAGGACCTGGCTCTGCGCTTTATGGTCGTTCTGAGCCTGGGGGAACAATTAATATAATCACTAAAAAACCACAGTTTGCAAAGCAGGGTTATACAAAAGTAACAGCAGGGAGTTGGCAGAATTACCGAGCAGAGGCTGACTACACCAATGCTGTTTCAGACAATGTTGCTTTTAGAGTTAATGGTGCTGTTGAAGAGGGTGAAAGTTTTCGAGATCATCATGAGTCAAGCAAAACGGTCGTTACGCCTTCAATTCTATGGTTAATTTCAGATACATCAAAGTTGAATTATGAGCTTGAGTATGTAGATCAAAGTACAACCTTCGATCGTGGTATTGTCGCCATTGAGGGAAAAATAGATGCGTTACCAATTGACACTTTTTTAGGTGAACCAAGTGATAAACCTACAGAAGTTGACGCTATTTCTCATCAACTTACGTTTGAGAAGCAAATTGGACAGTGGTCTCTTTTGAATGGTTTAAGTTACAGTGACTCAAAATTTTTAAGTGAGTCGAGTGATGCCGAACTTGCTCCAAGTAGACAAATTTATTTCAAAGATGGCGAAACATTAAGTAGGCAGCATAATCAGCGCGACTTTCAAACTGAGTACCTTTCAGCGCGAATAGAACTTAGCGGTAGTGTTGAGCTTGCAGGTTTGACACACCACTTATTAATTGGAGCAGATGCCAGCAAGTTCGATTTTGATAAACTGTGGTATCGATATCGTCCAACACTTGAAGACACCCGTTACGCAATTAACATGTATAATCCAGTGTATGGAAAAGCAGCGCCTGAAGGGTCTCTTTTATTCAACAGTACTGAAGTACAACATAGTTATGGAGTGTATATTCAAGATCAACTAGACCTAACTGAGCAGTGGAAAGTGCAAGTAGGTGGTCGTTTTGATTGGTTTGATCAACAAATAGATAATCATATTAATCAGCAACAGTCTAAAAGTGATCAAAGCACATTTAGCCCGCGTGTCGGTCTAGTTTATGTCTACTCAGACAGCCTCCAATACTACACAAGTTACTCTGAAGGCTTCAGACCTAACAGCGGTTACGATAGTAAAGGAGATGCATTTGAGCCTGAAGAAACAACATCTTTCGAAGCGGGTATTAAGTTTACTACCGATAGTGTAAGTGGAAGTTTTACAGTATTTAGTGCCGAAAAGAGCAATATGCTAACTACAGACCTACAAGCTGGTGTATCTACTGCGCTAGGTGAAGTGACAAGTGATGGCATTGAGCTAGATTTACATGGCAACATTACAAGCAATGTATTATTTGATTTTGCTTATACTTACACAGACGCTAAAACAGCAAACGATACAGTCAACCCAGATTGGTGGGTAAAGCTGCCAAAAGGCAGTCCGTTACTTAATATCCCTAAACACAGTGCAAATGCTCAAATTAAGAGAGAGCTAAACGACTTAATAGATTTAGATGCAACTGTTGGGCTTGCTGTACAATATGTTGGCGAGAGGCTTGGAGAAACCATTGATCCTACCTATTACTTACCTTCTTACACTTTGGTAAATATGTTTGCAAAATACAATGTGACTAATGACTTAAGCTTGCAATTTAATGTAAATAATTTGCTGGATAAAAAATATTATTCTAATTCGTACTCTGCTATTTGGACTCAGCCAGGGGAGCCGGTAAATTACAAGTTGAGCTTAAATTATAAATTTTAACTAAACGTCAGTTATTTACAACAGAGCTTAGGCCTACGATTATTGCAGCAGTTGCTGCTTAATCGTCTGGCCCTTTTAGGGTAAATACTAAATGCCTGCGCATGTCTTTTAAAATCACGCCCTTTTTCAGCATTGCGCCACTCAGGCGCTTTTGCCACTTTAATAATTCTGGTGTGGCAGCATCAAGAGTTTGTTGATTTTCAAATTGAAAACATAAAAGCAATGAGCCTGGAAATAAGTGGTATTCCACATCGAACCAGCATTGCAACATGCCTTCAAGCTCAGCGCGGCCTTGCTCTTCAAGAGCATCGGCAACATTTAATACAAGGGCTTGTTGTTTTAATTGTACTTTAGAAAGCTTTTTCATTATTAACCCAAGGTCATTTTTCAGAAGCTGGAAGTATACATAAGCTCACTCATTGCTAAAAGTTTTGATTTGCGACTAGTTTATTTTTCTTATTAAAACTTTTTAAAGTTAATGTAATGTTATTGAAAATCTTATTTTCTCTCAGAGATTCTTGCTCAATTAAGAAAAATAGGTACACTATTTTTATCCCTTTTATGGGTACTTCAAAGGATGAAGTAATGATCAGTAAATCTTTATTTGTACTTACTAAATATCACACAGATTTATACAACGATGATTTTTTGTTGTTACTTAAAGTGTTAGAGACTGTCACCCCAAAGGTTAAGGTTGATAGCCGATTACCTGCTATCGACAGTCGTGCTAATTTTGCATTATTTTTAGTTGATGCGGCTTATAGCAGTTGTTCAGAATTGTTAAACGAAGAAATTATCGATTTGGCGAAAAGTAATCATGTTGCTTTATACAATGCCATGCCGACTAAACTACACGAACAAACAGCATTATTGGCAAATATAAAAGGCATTATTTATAAAAATGATGAGCCTGAAAATACCTTTAAAGGAGTGAGACGGATTTTGTCTGGTGAGCTTTGGTTTTGTCGAAAAACAATGTCTAAAACTTTATCAGAACTCGTTCAGCAAGTGCCCAATTTTATAAAAACACCGCATACCGATTTGGTAAGTTTAAATGTGTTAACTGCTCGCGAAAAGTCAGTGATCTCTTTGCTGGCAAAGGGAGCAAAAAATGAGGATATTGCAAACACCTTGAATATTAGTTGCCACACAGTTAAAACACATATCTACAGCGCATTTCGCAAAACGAAGTCACGTAATCGTATCGAATTGGCAAATTGGGCGCAGCGCTTTATGCCCGCTGCATCCATTGTAACTAGGTGAGCAAGAGTTGTTACTAAATAATCTGAGGTGACCAAATACCCTTGTTTATTCCTTTATTTATGAGCAAAGTTAATGCTTTTTCAATAGCTTGAGAGACGCAAATATGCATAGGTTCGTTATCACTGTACCCTGCTTCAGCCTCAAGCAAGCGCTTGTAACTGATGTAGCGGAAAAAACCTGCTCGCATTTATTTAGAGAGAACTTTCTTGCTTGTAGCTACTGACAGCAGCACTTGACCAGTTCGCACATCAACTGCACGCATGTAAATAGAAATAATATCTTCACGATAAATTTCTGATGCACCAATTCCAAAATACTCAGCGCCTAAGCCACCTGTTTTGATATTTGTGTCGTAACTGATAATACCTCCCTCTAAAATTATTTTTGCAGTTGTTAGTGGTGGTAATTCAGGTGTTAAATTTTCGTTGTCGGTCATAGCTGCGCGAATAATTTTACGTTCGGTGAGTAGATTTTGTAGTCCTTCACGTTCAACAGGAATAAACCAGTCAGTTTCATGTAACGCTTGCATAAGGATAGAGTTAGCGCCTTGAGTGACAGCCGTTGAGAAGGAGCTTACATTTTCTTGAGGTTTATACTGACCTGTTTGATCTCGAAATGAATAAACAGAAACAGGAATGGCTCCTTTTGGTTTTGGCAATGCTTTTAGTTCAGCAAAGGTGTCTGTTAGTGTTATTTCTGTAGCAATTTGTTGTGCAGGAGGCAGTGTTGCTTTGAATGTTGAGCAAGCAGTCAAAAATACTAAAGAGAGTAGTAATGTTAGTATGCGTATCATTATCCGAACCTCGGCACTTCAATAATTGTGATAGTGCCATCAATTAAATTGGTGATTTGCACCGTGATAGCATCAGATGAACTGGTGATTATTTGAATCTCATAGTCACCACTAACAAAGGTAGAGTCTTGGTTAAAGATACTCTCTTCAACATCATCACCAAAAGCGATATCAGTGATTTCACGGACCATTCTGTTTAGATAAGTTCGCTCTAAAGAATCCTGAAAATTTTCTGCGTAGCTTTTCTCATCAATAGGTGCTTTGTGCTTATTTTGAGCCTGAGCCTTAGATAAAAGCATGTTTGCGTTTAATGGATTACCGCCAAACGATGGATTAATGGGCTTGTAAACTAGCTCAGTAGCGAGCATTAATGGGGAGGTTAAAAATAAGGTCGCGAAAATTATTTTTTTCATTGTTATTACCATCCACTGGGTGCTAAATCTGGAGATGTTTGTTTAAAGCGTGCACGCGCAATTGCATCCATTGCCGCAAACATTGCGCTTTCTACTCTCTCTTTTAGAGGGCCGCCTCTACGTCTCATAAAACTGACATAAATTAGTTCGTTATTAAGTAAAACTTCAAGTCGAGTTCCGGCGCGAGGAAGTACCGTTTCTTTAATTACAACATGAGTATCAGAGCTGTTAGGTAGGTCTAGCCACAATTGCGAAAAGCCATAGTAAAACTGATGACCAAAGCGACTGATGCTACGATCAAGCACTAAACCGTCAATTTCTACTTCATTAGCATCACAGCGTTGGAATACTGAAAAAAGCAAAATAATGGTTAAAGTTAAGTAGTTGATATTTTTCATAATCGCATCTAAGGAGGGGAGGGCCCCTCCTTATACTCTATTACTGTTGAATGACAGTTGCTGAATTGAAGTCACCAATCTGAGTAACTGATATAACGTTACCACTTCCCATGATAGATCCTTCAACTAGGTTACCTTCACCTACTTGGCTGATTGAAACAGAGTTTTCGTCTCCTGAAACAATAAAAGCACCCTCACTAATACCTGCAACTAAGTTAAAGTTACCTTCTTGCGCAATATCAATACTATTACCAAGACCCTCAATCATAAGATCAATTGCGTTAAGCTCTCCATTTTGAGCTAAATCAACTTGGTTATTCGAGCTTTCCATAATAGAGCTCAAGCTAAGGGTAGCTTCGTTAGCATAGCCATTTTGTGATATAACAATTTCATTCGCATTACTAGCAATGCTGGTATTTGGATAAGATGACTCAATTATTGCGGTATTTAGATCCCCTGTTTGCACCATTTCAATGTCATTATTTGAACCATTAAAGTTAACGGCATGAGCAATATTATCGCTTCCTACTTGAAGTGATATAAATTCGTTATTATTGCCGATAACCCCAAAGTAAGTGGTATTGTTATTGCCATTTTGAACAGACAACATGTCATTTTCGTCACCAATTAACTCCGCGGTTGCTATGTTGTCATCACCATATTGAATACTATCAACTTCGTTATCATTACCTGTGAACACACCTGAATTGAATTCGTTGTTATTTCCTCTTTGCTCAACTTCAATATTGTTTTCATTGCCGTTGATTGAATCAATGCTTACTTGGTTTTCATCACCATTTTGTTCAATACTGATTTCATTTTCATCGCCATAGAGTTCAGTGATACTAATTTCATTGTAAGAGCCAATTTGCTCACTGGTAAGTTCATTCATGTTGCCAGTGATGTTGTTAACAGTAAGCTGGTTCCAAAAACCGTCTTGTTCTATTTCTATGGTATTTTCATCACCATAGATGGCATATAGTTTTGCTTCATGCCAAATACCATACTGCTCAGCAGTTACTTCATTAGCACTGCCTTGCATGTTGTAGTTATAAAACCAATTTCCATCGCCATCTTGTGTTACAGTAATGTCATTTTCATCGCCATTTATGATATTGATTACTTCATTTGTAATACCAAAAAAACTTGCACCATTTTGAACTACTGAAAGCTGGTTGCTATCACCTATTACTTCAGTTAGAGCTCCATTTTGCTCACCATCTTGCGTATAAGACTGTTGGTTGTTATCACCGTAAGTTGTTACAAGAATAAGATTCCCATTGCCCATTTGAACGGCATCGGTCTCATTGCCATCACCCGTTGTAATTATCTCAACTTGATTTGAATTACCTTGTTGTAATGTACTTGCTGCATTTCCTAAGCCTTGGATAGACGTTTGAGAAATGACGAGCAGGTTCCCTTGTGCAGTAACACGCTCTACATTTGTCAACGCAGATGTTGAACTTGGTTTATCTGTATTTTGAGCATACGCAGCAGAAGATAAAGCCATTGCTATTGCGCAGGTTAAAATCGATTTAGATAGTTTCACGCTAATCTCCTTAATCAATAAAATATTTTTAGCCGCGATACACAAAGCGTTTTTACAAGGTTGCCGGCTTGTATTTTTGCTACTTAACAGGTGTGCGCGAATCCAAAATGTTTGTGCTATTTACTTGGTGGTGAAACACCAAAACTTCCGTGATTGCGTATGGCATCATTCGTATAGAAAAAAGAACCTTTGTTTGTATATCGAATACAGAGAAGCCCAAAAACGGCTGTGAAAATGGCTACTTCAAAACGTCGTTTCGCTTGTAGCGAATGAAAGAAGATAATTTCGCAACCGAGAGTATTAACTTTATGTTTACTTTACGAAGTGATAAATGGAATGTTTTTGTGATTTTTTTAATCTATTTAAGTCAATTGCTTAGGCTTACTTTTGCTTGGGACCTTTATGAAAATTGGATCTAGTACAAAAAAAGAATGAGAAAGATGGCATGAGTTTCGGCAGGTTAAAGCTAACAAAAAAGCTTGAAACTCTAGATTTAATTTCATTTTAGATCACAAAAAAGAATGAAAATTTTAAGTTCTCTTTGTTTAGGTTTGCGTATTTTTTAAACAGTCACTAAAAAGGTTTTGTTGCCACAAGATTGTGTATCGGTGTTTCAGAGAAGAAATACTCTACGCTGTGTTTTCACAGCGTCTGTTTATGGAATAGCACTATGAAAACAAAATTATCAGCTTTAACACTGGCTATTATTCCACTCCTTACGGTTGGTGCACATGCAAGCACTCAGCCTAATAAACCGACAAAAAGTGTGGATGAAAATAGCATATTGGTAGTATTTAAAAAAGGAACGCCTGCAGCAGTTCGAGCACAAGCACGTTCTTTAGTTAAAGCCAAAATAAGAGACTTAAATTCAGATGGTATCGATGACCGTTACAAACACATTTTAGGTGGTCGGTTAGCAAACTTTAAGCTTTCAGAAGTAAACCAAAAAGTTGCATTAGAAGCCTTATCTAAGCATCCAGCAGTAGAATATGCAGAACCTGATTATCAGTTACGGGTATTAGGTATTCCTGATGACACTCGTTTTGCTGAACTTTGGGGGATGAATAACACTGGGCAAACAGGGGGAGTTGCTGATGCTGATATCGATGCAGTTGAAGCATGGGACATAACCACAGGTTCAAGTGAGATAATCGTTGGGGTTATTGATACTGGTGTAGATTATAATCATCCTGACTTACAAGCAAATATGTGGGTAAACCCTGGCGAGATAGCTGGGGATGGTATCGATAATGATGGTAATGGCTACATTGATGATGTTTATGGCATAAATGCGATTACAGGAAATGGTGATCCTATGGATGATCAGGGGCACGGATCGCATGTATCAGGTACGTTAGGTGCTTCTGGTAATAATACCCAAGGAGTTGTGGGTGTAAATCATGAAGTATCTATCGCAGGTTGTAAGTTTTTGAGCTCAGCGGGAACGGGTTCTACGTCAGATGCAATTGAGTGTGTTGACTATTTTGTAGCCCTTAAAAATGCCGGTCATAATATTAGGGTAACGAATAATAGTTGGGGAGGAGGTGGCTATAGCCAAGCCTTAGCTGATTCTATTACAGCCAGTGAAAATGCAGATATTTTATTTGTCGCAGCGGCAGGTAACGATGGCGTCGACAATGATGTAAACCCTCATTACCCATCTAGTTATGAACATGATTCAATTTTGGCAGTGGCAAATACAACGCATACAGATGAAATGGCCTGGGACTCGCAGTGGGGCTTAACAAGCGTTGATATGGGAGCGCCAGGTAGTGCAATTTTATCAACAGTACCAGGGGGCGGTTATGCTTCTTATTCTGGTACTTCAATGGCTACACCACATGTTGCTGGGGCTGCAGCACTCGTGCTATCAATTAATCCTAATTTAACAGCGCTAGAATTAAAACAGTTACTAATGAGTAGCGGTGATGCTAATGCAAATTTAGCTGGGTTGACAGTTGCTGGCACCCGTTTAAATGTTCATCAGGCACTACTCGATGCAGACCCTGAGCCTAGTTTTAGATTGTCTGTTGCACCACGGAATCAAGAAATTGTAGCAGGTGAGAATGCAAGCTACGAGTTGAGTATTGGCTCCATTGCACAATGGCAAGGTGTGGTTGAATTATCGGTAGACAGCCCTATTAGCGGTGCTGTGTTATCATCAAATACAGCTCAGCCCGGCGAGTCTGTTACTTTAACCGTTCCTACAACTGAACAAACCACATGGGGAGATTACAGTGTAGCTATAAACGCTGTATCGGGTGATTTGGAGCAACAAGAAGTTGTCGGATTATATGTATTGCCGCAAGGTTTAACCGAGTTTAGCTATCAAAATGACACCCCGATGGCTATTCCTGATACTAACTCACAGGGTATTACATCTACTATTACCATTAATGATGACATCACCGTTTTTGATACAAATACCTTTGTAGATATAACACATACTTGGATTGGCGATTTAATTGTTACCTTAACATCTCCATCAGGTACGATGGTAACCTTACATAATAGGTCAGGTGGTAGTGCTGATGACATCAATGAAACCTATAATTCGGCGGCTTTCAATGGTGAAGTTGCCACAGGTGACTGGACTCTCTTTGTGTCTGATAATGCCAGCTCTGATACAGGTACTCTCAATGCTTGGTCATTAAACTTAACTGGGATTGGAGAAGTCTCTCCTCAACCACCACAAGCTGGATTTACATTTACTGCAGATGGCTTAAATGTTCAGTTTTCAGATGCGAGTTCTGATGTAAATGGTGATATTGTCAGTTGGATGTGGGACTTTGGTGATGGCGCAACAAGCTCTGATGCTAGCCCAACTTATACTTATGCAGAATCAGGAACTTACTCTGTAGCTTTAACAGTGACGGATAGTGAAGGATATACCGATACTGTAACCCAACAACTGTCAGTGAGCTCTGATGTAATTGAACTTGAATTAGTGCGCGCTAATAAAACACGCCTTGGCTACATGCGTGTGCAGCTTGGTTGGGAAGGAAGTAGTGCCGATAGCGTTAACATTTATCGTAATGGCGAGCTGATCAGTACTACAGAAAATACCGGCAAATACCTAGATTTTGAACGTAGAGCAACAGAAAGCTCGTACTCTTATCAGGTTTGTCAATCAGCAGATGTATGCTCAAATGAAGTAACTGTTACATTTGATTAGTGTCTGTTAGCGGTTGTGTTGGTGCACATAAGTATAAAACCGCGCATTTTTGCGCGGTTTTATATGTCTATAGAGCTAAGTTTATTTACCATATGTAGGTAATCGCTTGAATAGATTTGAGCGCTTTTAAATACCCTTCTAGGGTAGTCAAAATCATTGATAATTAAATAAGTTATCTTCTATCAAGCTTGGCGAAATGCATTACGCCAATCTCTAGGTGATAAGCCAAATTGCTTGCGAAAGTGATGCCTTAAAGTAACAGCAGAGCCAAAACCACATTTTTCTGATAAGTGCTCTAATGATAAATCGGTTGCTTCTAGTAATTGCTGTGCATAGTTTAAACGCTGATTCAAAAGCCATTGTCCTAGGCTTTGCCCTGTAAGAGACTGAAAATGGCGGGTGAAGGTACGTCGGCTCATATGCATTTGTTTTGCAAGTTCATCTATTGTGTGTGTGGCACACAGATTTTTTTGTATTTGTTCAAGTAATGACGCTAAGCGCTCGTCTGCAACATTGTTTGGTACTGGTAAAGCGACGAACTGCGATTGCCCGCCTGTTCGATAGGGAGCTGTTACCATTACCCTTGCTATGGCATTGCTGTGCTTACTACCTAAGTACTGACGAACTAAGTGTAAACAGCAATCAATGGCTGCTGCGGTTCCTGCCGATGTATAAAGCTGGTTATGTTTAAGGTAAAGCACTTGATTGTTAAGTTTCACTTTAGGAAAACGTGCTTTGAAGTCATTGCTATAGGCCCAATGAGTGGTTGCTTCAATATTATCTAAAAGCCCAATGTGCGCTAACGCATAAGCTCCTAAGCAAAGTCCTACAATAATAGCACCACGCTGATGCGCTGTTAGCAAGCTGGTTGTTAATTCTTTAGAGGGAGTTGTTTCAGGGAATGGCCAAGACGGAATAATTATAATATCTGCCTGATCAAACTTTGAAATTGAGTGACGCGATTGAATATCAAACCCCGAGCTTGAAGGCATTACAGCTTTACTTTCGCTGCACACTGCTAAGTTAAATTCTTTGATGCCTGCCGAGCGAGCACCCTCACCAAACACCATGCATGGTACTGCAAGATGAAATGGGCTGATATTTGGAAATGCTAATACTGCAACGTTCAAGGTAAAGCCTTATCAGATACTTTGGCCCAATATTATCGATAAATAGTGTTTGGGTCACTGTTTGCTGCATTAAAAATTAAGCAAACTGTGCCACAACACAACTCTAAAAGGTTCTCACAATGACAAATACAGCTTTATTGATTATCGATTTACAGAATGATTATTTTGCAGGTGGTGCATTTCCTCTATGGCGGGCTAAACAAGTAAAAGATCAGCTTGTTGAGGTAATAAAACAAGCAACAGAATGTGGCATTTTACCTATCCATATTCAACATATTGCTGAATCACGACAAGGCTTGGCTCCTTTTTTTAACCAAGATACGATAGGGGTCAATATTCATCCTGATATTTTAAAAGCAGCACCAGAAGCCCCTGTGGTTGTAAAACACTATGCAGATAGTTTTTATCAAACAAATCTCGATGATATTTTAAAGCAGCACGGTATTAAAAAACTTTTGATCGCAGGTATGATGACTCAAAACTGTGTGACTCATACGGCGATATCTGAGCAAGCAAAAGAATACGACGTGGAAGTCTTAACGGATGCGTGTACAACCGTTACTGAAATGCTTCACTTAATCGCTTTAAATGCCCTTGCCCCGCGAGTAAAGCTATTAGAGTCAAATCAAGCTTTGCTTAGTTTGCAAAGTAATTAATATTCGCAAAGGCTGAAATAACATCTTTGGCAAATGCAATGCGAGGATGCTTTAACGCGCCTTTGTTCCATACTAAGTAAATTATGTTTTCTGGGCCTACAGGGCCCAGTTGTACAAGCTCTCCAGCTTTTATCTGATCGCGGCATAGGTAATCAGGCAACACAGAGTAGCCAATACCTGAGCGAATAATATTGCTAATTGCACGAATGTCAGGGCAAATAGCTATCACATTTGAGTGGCATTTTGCGTTGAACACAGACTCAAAGTATTGCCTAATTAGAGGCAGCTCTTCATCATAAGCGACAACATTGTAGCTTGAGAGAAGGTCTGCGGTGATAGTGCTATCTTTAATTTCTCGTCCGTGAAGGCGGTTCATTACTAAAATAAGCTTTTCTCTATCAAGCACTAAGCTATCAAAAAGTGAAGGATCGGGTTCGGAGGCGGCAATAGCGATATCTGCTGCACCACATTGCAAGGCATCAAAAATACTCACCTTATTACCAATATGCAGAACAAGGTTTACATTGCCAGATTGCAATAAGTTGGCGATTTGTGGCCCTGACACACTACTAATATATTCTGCAGGCCCTGCGATATTTACAGTGCCATATACGGCACTTGAGCGGGCGCGGATTGACATAATTTTTTGCTCTAAAATATCAATGTGACCAGACACTTGCAGAGCTAAATCGTGCGCAGCGGCGGTCGGAGTAACTCCGCGAGCTTTGCGTTCAAACAACGCTTTACCAACGACTGACTCCATGGCTTGAATATGGGCCGAAACCGAAGGTTGCGACAAACCGAGGTTAGCTGCTGCTTTCGTTATATTTTTGCAGCGATAAACTTCCACAAAGGTTTTTAGCTGTGTGAGGTAAGACATAAAATAGGCGAGCCATAAATTTTCTGATTGCTTCCCTTAATTTATCCGAATTCACACAAGCGCGCAAACAGCCTATTCTAGATGCATTCAAATAAGAGGATAAATCATGAACAAGGTTTTGCAGTGTTTAACATTCGTAGCAGCTTCGACTATGTCATTATTTGCTGTGGCAAGTGAAGGCGAGGTATTAGTCATTTTATCAAGCGAGACAACCATGGAACTTGCTGGTGGGCACAGCATTGAGACAGGTTATTACCTTAACGAGTTTGGTGTACCTGCAAAAGCTCTCGCAGATGCGGGCTATGAGCTTGTGTTAGCAACGCCAAAGGGGAATGCTCCGCAGGTTGATAAAAAATCAATCAGCGTAGATTACTTTGCTGGTGATGAGCAGAAAATGAGAGAGAGCCAAAAATTTATTGCATCGTTACCCAATATTAATGATACCGCTAGTTTGAGTGAGATTTTGGCAGGCGGTTTGAGCCAATATGATGCAGTGTTTATCCCTGGTGGTCATGCTCCGTTGATTGATTTAGCAAATAATCCTGAAGTCGGTGAAATTTTGCGCCACTTTAATCAACACGGTAAACCTACGGCGGCAATTTGCCACGGCCCAATTACCTTATTATCGGCACAAACTGAGCCTAAGGCGTATTACAGTGCAATCCAAACTGGGCAGACGGCGTCAGCAAGCAATTGGATTTATGATGGCTATAAAATGACAATATTTTCTGATCCAGAAGAGCGAGTGTTTGAAAGCAGTTTAGAAGGTAAAAAGCTTAAGTTCTATCCGGCTATGGCAATGGAAAACGCTGGTGGAAATATGGCATTTGCCAGCGAGTGGCAGCCTAACGTGGTTGTTGACCGCGAACTCATTACGGGGCAAAACCCATTTTCAGATACGTTGTTAGCTGAAAAACTATTAAAAATGTTAGCAAAGTAAATTTGTAAAAGTATTACCTATCAAAAATTTAGGAGGCAAATCGATGCTAAACTTTATTTATAAAAATCAAACAGAAATTTTATTTGGTAAAGGTCAAATTAGCGAAATTTCATCACGCTTACCAACCGATGCAAAGGTGTTGTTACTCTACGGTGGTGGCTCAATAAAGAAAAACGGCGTATACGACCAAGCTATGAGTGCACTGGCCGATGTTGACGTTATAGAGTTTGGTGGCGTTGAGCCAAACCCAACTTACGAAACACTGATGCAAGCGGTTACAACGGCAAAAGAGCACCATGTTAACTTTATTTTAGCTGTTGGTGGTGGCAGTGTTATTGATGGCGCTAAGTTTGTTGCTGCAGCCTATAACTATGCAGGGGAGCCGTGGGATATCCTTGTTAAAGGGGCAGAGTTTAGCAATCCTTTACCAATCGGTGCGGTATTAACCTTACCTGCAACAGGCTCTGAGAGTAATGGTAACTCAGTGGTAACTAAAAAAGAGACTTCACAAAAGCGCGCTTTTTCGTCACCAACAGTACAACCTGTTTTTGCTGTACTTGATCCTGAATACACGTTTTCGTTGCCTGCACGTCAGGTAAGTAATGGTGTGGTTGATGCGTTTGTTCACGTGATTGAGCAATACTTAACGTACCCTGTTAATGCACCATTACAAGACCGTTTTGCAGAAGGTATTTTGCAAACCTTGATTAGCGAAGGGCCAAAGGCGCTGAGCGAGCCACAAAATTACGATGTTAGAGCTAATGTGATGTGGTCGGCTACGATGGCACTGAATGGTTTAATTGGTCAAGGTGTACCGCAAGATTGGTCTACACATATGATTGGCCATGAATTAACGGCACTTTATAACCTTGATCATGCACAAACGTTGGCGATTGTTCTACCTGCCTTAATGCATGTTCAAAAAGAACAGAAATCAATTAAAATTCAGCAGCTTGGTGAAAGAGTGTTCGGACTAAATTATAGCGACGAAGCTGAGCAAATCGATAAAACGATTAAAGCTGTACAGGACTTCTTTGAGGCCATGACGGTGAAAACACGTCTAGCTGATTATGACCTTGACGAGCAAGCTATTGAGGCCGTTGTTGCTAATTTAGAGAAAAACGAGCTAACGAAATTAGGTGAGCATGGTGATATTGATTTAGAAAAGGTGAAATCAATCTTAGCATTAGCACTTTGAGTTAGTTAAAACTTAATATGAAGGGGCGTAATAGTGATTAACTGTTACGCCTTTTTTAATGTCTAAAGCCCAAGCAATAAGCAAAGTGGGCAATGGCAAAATAGTCTAGATGCCAGAGCGCATTGAGTCTTTGCTCCTAAAAACTGCATATTCACAGAAGCAGTGCCTTTAACTTCAGTACTACCTAAAGCAGCTTGCTGTGGCAGTTTTTAATAATGCTATCTATGTGTTTGATGATGCGGGGAACATAACAAAGGGTTGACCGTGAGGTTATTAATTTCAAAGCAATTAAATTCAATGTAAAAGTACGAGACGAGGAGCGAAAATAACGGGGTGTTGTATTGGTTGATGAGGGAATAAGTTCGCTAAGTGAAGCAAGAATTGTGTTGTATTTTTTAGCAATTTTAACATGAAGGATACAATTACCTTGACCGTGTGTTTCTGATAAGGGAAAATGCACGGTTTTTAAATTAAAAATAGAACTTAATACCAACATCTAAAGTGAACTCACCTCCGGCTATTGTTTAATCGAGAGCTAAAGCACTACCTTAAGGATAGGGAAATGACCAAACTAACATGTCTAGCGATGCTTTTACTTAGCACGCAAGCTATCAGTGCGACTAAAAGCACACCTGAATATAATCAATTTGGCGATGCGACTTATTCAAATTCGCAACCAATTAATTATGACGAATCTTATTTTACAAGTCGCGCACAGCAAAATATAGCGCCGACTACTTCGTTGAGTAAAACCTTAGCGACAACAACTACATCAGAATTAGAAAACATAGAGCTTACCTCGGTGTTTCGCCGTTTTTCATTAAGTAATTCAACAGGTCTCAATGGTCTTTATGCTGTTGACTTGTTCGGTAACGGTAATAAGCAAATTATTTCGGTGCAACAAAACGATTTTAATATTATTGAGTATAAAGATAATCAATATTCAGTCGTTGAAGGTTTCGATTCTCAGGATTACATCACTGATAGTACATTGGTAAAAAGCATTGCCGATGATACATATTATTTAATACTTATGACGAGCAGTCAGATAGTAAAAATTAACTTACTAACAATGAAAGTCGAAAGTACTAAGAATGTAGTTTCTAGCCAATCAGTTACGGCAAGAGATATTAATAACGATGGTCAGGACGAGCTTATTGCTATTGCCAATAGCCAGATTTTAATACTAGACCAGTCAGACCTTTCTGTTATTTCAGAGCTTGAGTATTACGGTAACAAATTTGTTGTTGGTTCGTTTACCGAGCAAAATGTTCACGAATTAATGCTTGAAGATGGCAAGTTGTATCGTATCTCTGAAAATACAATAGATTATATAAAAACACTGAACAGCCAACTAACAGGTATCCATTTACAAAGTGTTGATACTAACCAAGATGGCTTAGATGAAGTCATTAATGGTCAAGGCTGGTATTCAATTGAGTTAATCAGTCCAAATACAGACAGTATTGTGTGGACAGCCAATAGTGATTTAGATATTTCAAAAATTATAGTTGCAGATATCAATAATGACGGTGCCCAAGAGCTAGTATATGGCGATGGTCAGTGGGGGCAAATTCATGCTTTGTCTTTAAGTTCTGGCGAGGAGTTTTGGCAAATCAATAACCCTGAACACAGTGTTTCAAGTATTTTGGTGGATGATTTTAATCTTGACGGAAAAACAGATATTGCATGGGGAGCGGGTTACACATCTTCAGGTGATGACGGGTTTTATATTCATACCGTTGAAGATAAGTCTATGCAATGGTCGCAAACGATCACTGTCTATTCACAATTTTTGCTAGGACTTGCTGATATTGACGGTAAAGGTGGAATTGATGTTATTTTTTCTGAGAATGGCACAAATAAGCTTCAAGTTATTGATATAGAAACAAAAGAGCAGGTGTTACCTAGCATTGCTTTGACCGATGGCTGGAATGACTACCAGTATGTGATTACTGCTGATTTATTCAATGATGGCAAAAACTATTTAATTGTTGCTGGCTCAGAAACTTACACTGGAAATATACAAGTATTTTCACCAGAAAATGGAAACTTACTGTATACAGTTCCTTTTCAAAGTGGCGACCAAATTTCAACGATTGAAGCCCATGACATCAATAACGATGGTCTATTAGAGCTGATTGTAGGTAACGGCGCATCACACACCGGCAGTGAAGGCTCTTATATACGAGTTTTTAATGGGCAAACGGGTGAGCTACTTAAGCAATCACCTCGCTTACAGAACTTTTGGGGTGGGGTTTCTGGCATAGTCGCAGGCATAGATACACAGCAAAGCAGTAAAGAATTATTTGCTTTAACAGCTAACCAATTAGTTAAATATAATTACACTGATAATAGTGTCACTAATTACTCTTTAAACGACAGTTTTAAGTCGCTAGAGGGTGTTGTTGTTGATGGTAAAAAAGCGCTTTATGTTGCCAACCAGTATGGCCTTTTATTCTCGTTCAAAGAATCAGGAGAAATGTCAGAAGTTGCGCAACTATGTGACAATTCATTAAACAATATAGTATCTACACGCGCAGGCTTCATCTTATTTAGTTGTGAAGATAAGTTTGGAGAGTACGACTTAATTAATGATGAACTGCTTTATGAAGTAGCGCGTGCAAATCAACGCAGTTCTATTGTGAGTGCAACATACAAAGGTGTGGACTATTCACTGCTTTCAGGAAAATCTATAGAGGTGTTCTCGAATGAAGCCGCAGCACCTTTAGCTACACCGCAAGATAGCGAGGTAACATCTCATGTGCTTGCAGCAATCGACGTTAATCTTAATTTGAGTGATATTGATTTTGTAGTGTTTGAAAATAGCCCTAGCCTTGGCCAATTAACGTTTATTGACCGCAAAACAGGGCAGTTCACATATACGCCTAACGGCGCTGTAGGTGTTGATGAATTAGCGTTTTATACAGTAAAAGGCCGTTCACGTTCTGAGCTCGCAAAGTTCACAGCTACCTTAACAAATCAGGCGCCGGTCGTTGAAAACTCTACGATTAAAACACACTGGAATACACCCTTGATACTTAATTTGCCAGCCTCTGATGCAGATGATGAGCAACTTATTTTCACTGTAAAAAATGAGCCTCAACATGGTCATATTGAGTTACTTGATCAAAACATGGGTGAAATTAAATACACGCCGAGTGGTGAATCTTTACAGCCAGTTTCAATTACTTTTACCGCGCAAGACTCCCTTGAAGAGACGGCACTTGCCAATGTTGTTGTTGAATTAACAAATACCACACCAACAGCTACAGATTTAAGTTATGAAACTTATTACTCAACGGTAGTTAATGGTCGTTTTATTGGCAATGATGAAGACAGTGATGAGTTAGAATTTGAGCTAGTAACAAGCCCAAGTTCTGGCGAGCTTAGTTTTGATAAGGACACAGGCTTGTTTGTCTACGAGCCTGCGGGTGAGTCGACTTATGCTGTTAACTTTAGTTACCGAGCAAAAGACAGATTTGCTTCTTCAGAGGCTAAAACTGTCATGATTAACGTAGTTGGCAAAGCTGACAACTCAAGTTCTGATTCAGGTTCTGGTGGTAGCGTGTACTACTTAATATCTTTGCTGTTAGCCATGGTCGCGTTTAGACGTAAACTTAAGCTATAAGTAAAAGTAGTTTATTTATGCTGTATCAATTAACGTGGTGCAGCATTTTTATGTCTGCTGTTAAATATTGGCATCACGAAAGATAAATAGTTCACAAAAAAAGCCTCCGTTAGGAGGCTTTGGCTTAGGTATATCACCTACAACAACATAATGAGTTAGAAGGTACCGCGAATACCTACGTAGTATTGGCGACCTGTAAAGTTGGTTGTCGCAATGATTGACTCATCGTTATTAAAGTAACGATCGAAGCGCTCATTGGTTAAGTTTGTCACATTGAATGTCAATGAGTAATTGTCATTGATTTTATATGACGAGCTTAAATCAAGCTGTTGGTAGTCGTTTACATGACGAGGGCCTGCGAAGAAACCAAATGATGGCTCAAGTAAGTATTTCTCACGATAGTTGTAAGATAAACGAACTGATGCTGGACCTTTTTCATAGTAACCAACTAAGTTATATACATTCTTCGATAGACCTGTGTAGCTGAATGTTTGACCTTCAAAGCCATCACCAAAGTTAGTGTCACTGTCTGTATAAGTGTAGTTTGCTAACATGCCTAGACCATCAAATGGAGCAGGTAAGAAATCAAACGTTGTTTGGAAACTTAACTCAGCACCAGAGATAGTTGCAGAAGCCGCATTTCGTGGACGGTCTACAGATGCCCAATCAATTCCAGCGATTGTTTCTGGCGCACTTGAATTAAATACGAAACCATCGATCTCTTTTTGGAATAATGCACCACTTAGAAGACCTGTGTCGTTGAAGTACCACTCAAGTGATAAATCGAATGAATCAGATTCAAACGGTTCAAGGGCCGGGTTACCAGCAGAACCTGTTAGAGTTGTAGTACTAAATGTAAAACGCGGTGAAAGCTGTGAAAGCGTTGGGCGTGTTACAGTTTTACTTGCACCAAAGCGTAAGTACACTTCGTCAGTTAATTCAGCATTTAAGCTTAAACTAGGTAAGACATTTGTGTAATTACTGCTCGTTGAGCTTGTTTCACCAACAACATCGTAGTCACCGGCACTGCGGATGATGATTTCTACAGGTAGTGCACCCGTTGCTTCTACATCAGTTTTGACTGCACGTACACCAACATTACCTTTTACTGGAATGTCTGCAACGTCAAAGGCCATGTTTGCTTTGATGTAAGCCGCGGCAATGTCTTCTTCAACTTTGAATGAGCTGATGCTATCAAACTGTCTTTCAACACCATACTTGTTGTGGAAATCAGTTGGGTCACCAATAACAAAGCTACGTATTACATTTGCATCTGGCGCTTCACCTAAGAAATCGTCAACAGGGAAATCAAGTAAGTTGATTGCAGATGTTGGTAGTACCGCAGGAACACCATTAGCACCTGTAAAGCTATTACCTACATATGCTTTGATCTCTTTTGCACGTTGTGTGTAACGTACACCAGCTTCAAGACTTGTGAAATAGTCATTGTCTAAGAAGTATTTGGCATCAAAAGCGAATGATAAAGACGTATCTTTTACATCACGGGCATTTGAATTACCAAATGCAACACGGTAGTTGTCAGGATCATTCAGATCAGTGCCTGTAACATATAGATCAGGAATACCATTATCTGGATTACGTGCGTCATATACTACGTCTGCAAAGGCTTGTAGTAGTACGCTCTTCAGATCACGTGTTTGCTCGCCTTTTGAATAGCCGATATCAAAATCAAGTACCCAATCTTCATTTGGTGCCCAGTTCACGTGTGTACCAAGTGCTAGAGTATCTGATTCAAGTTTAGTTAATTCTGATACACTTCGGAATTGTGTTTGTGGTGCAACGGCATAAACAAGATTATCGTTTTCAACAACAGCTTCAGTAACTAAGAATGGGAAAATACCACCTACACCACGACCGTTAGGATCATTAATATCGGCAGCTACCCATTGACTTGGATCTTGTGGGCCACGGAATTGGAAACGAGCAGGCAGTTGCAGTGCTGTCTCATCAACATCGAATGTTGCATATAAACCATCGAATGTAATGTTCAACTCATCGCTTGGCTGAAATTCAATAACTGCATTTAAACCTGTACGAGTTCTCTCATCACCATAGTATTGAGTTAGTGGCTCAATTGGGTATAGAGAGTTAGGGTAATCGATACTACCATCGTTAGTACCACCTGGAACTGTGGCAAGATCAGGACGAATTTCAACACCGTCTCCTGTACCTGGGCCAAAGTTTACATTACCCCAAGAGAAGTATTCATCTTCACGCGTTTGACGTTCTGAATAGGTAACACCTACAAGTACACCAAACTTTTCATCGTCAGATTTCCAGTTCACGATACCTGACAAGCGAGGATCTGTTGAATCTGCAAGTTCACTGTAAACACCTTCGGCTGACCAAGCACCCGAAAAGCCTACTTCATCAGCATCAAGCGGTTTACGCGTTTTAATATCTGCGTTACCACCAATACCGCCTTCAAGTTGGTCTGCTGAAACGGTTTTATACACGTCCAGTTGTCCAATTAACTCAGAAGGAAGTACATCAAGAGAGAATTGACGGCCAATACTACGGCCAGACGATAACGAACGACCGTTTAGTGTTACCTGTGTAAAGTCAACTGGTAAGCCACGGATTTGTACATATTGACCACCAAGGCGACCATCTGTACTACCATTCGTGCCACCATTTGGGCTACCACGAGGACGGTCTATCGAAATACCCGGAACACGTTGCAGCGACTGCGCGACGTTTTCATCGGGAAATTTACCCATATCCTCAGCAGCAATTGAATCAAGAATTTTGTCCGAACCGCGTTTTGTCGCGATGGCTTCTTTCAAGCTCAATCTTACGCCGCTGACTGCAATTACTTCGATATCATCATTTTTAGCATCCTGTGCTTGTGTATTCTCCTCCGCCGCTACTGTGCTTCCCATTAGAGAGAGCGCTACAGATAAGGCTATTTGGCTTCTGGTGAATTTCATCATATTGACCCCCATCGCTCTAAGCGTATTGTTATCGTGAATGTTCAAATGTCCATTCAGTGATATATAAAGACTAAAATTCCGTCAACGCGCTTTAGTGATTACGTTGTTTAGATTTCTTAGTTAAAATTTTGCCAAGATTAATGTTTTATAAATGAAACAAGTTGGTTGCAAACCTGTTAACAAGACGTTTTCTGAATATTCCTGAAAAACGCTTTTTCACCAGAAAAACAGCACGTACCAAAAGACAAATAAGTATTTAAAAGTGGGGAGGTGAGGTAAGTGCATAATTAGTTGTGCATCCGTCAATTCTCGTCGTTAAAGCCCATTTTCTTTGAGATTAACAATGACGTGTCTTTAAGTTTTCTAATTACCTCATCAAAATTAGCATTACGAGATTCATCACGATACATAAGTATCGATGTTAATAATACGGCCACTGCATTATGGTAGTAATCAAATATAGGCACACCGATATCGTATACGCCTGTCAAAACAGGGCTCGGCATAGCTTCGTGGCCTTGCTCTTTTACCCTTAACCAAATATTTCGCAGTGCCATCAAATCAAGTGAAACCTCGGGGTGATTCTCTTGATATGCTTTAAGCATGCGCTCGCGATTATCATAAGATGCAAAAGCAAGTAACACATGACCAGCACAATTATCAGTGAGCGGGCCTCGCCCTCCGACTGGTAAGGTTAAGCAGTTACTGTTGGTGTCATAATCTTGGTGCGAAAGTATTAAACCGCCGCCATCGGAGTACACGACTAAATGACAAGATTGTTGAATTTCGCTACACAGCGTTTGAATGATCGGAAATGCAACGTTGTTTAAATGGTGGACTGGGGCGTACCGGTGGGTTAGTCGATATAGTTTTAGGGACAGTCTGTAAACACGTTCTTGCTGAAAAAACTCAAGATAATGTAAATCATTTAGTACTGCGACCATACGAAATATTTCAGCTTTAGATTTCCCTAATGAATCAGAAATTTGCGTAAGGTTAAGGCCTTCAGGAGTTTTTGCCAGTAATTCTATAATGGCCATGCCTTTCTCAAGAGCAGGTGCTTTATACTTGGTATCTTTCTCAGTCATTGGGTACGTCTAATCACTTATAAAAAGAGGTTGGTGGTCATACATAAGTGTAGACTTTTTGTTAACTTATGCACTTTTATATCGCTGAAAAAAGCGGTAAAAGTATGTGTATATCTCATCTATTTCGTTTTGGTCAATAAACCAATTCTTATTTTTATATAAAAATTATAGCGTTAAGCTGCCTATAAATTATTCATCAAACGTTTTTTAAACAACGTTTAGTCTCCATTGAACCAAAACATAGCTAGGCAATAGTTAACAGTCTGCTTTGTAAATTTCATGTTTTAAATGTGAATGTTTTGTATTTGAAACCCTGCTTGCGTTTAGTTTCATTAAAAAAATCTCATTCATGTCAAAGTCACAAGTGATTGACCTAGTAAGTCGTCCGTTACTAACGTAAGTAACAGTGCATCAGTTGCTAGGAATAAAATTGTGAAAGTAGGTATTTGTGGTTTAGGTGACCGTTTGAGTTATGTCGCCAAAGTTATGCATGAGCTAATCCCAAACTTTAATTTGGTCGCTTTTGCTGATCCGGAATCTGTAAAAGTTGAGTACATGGAGTCCCATGGTATTTCAATGCGATCTTATGATGATCTTGCGGATATGTTAGCTAATGAGCAGCTAGATATGTTGATGATTGGATCACCCAATCATATGCATTTAGAGCACCTTAGATTAGGAATTGAAGCAGGTTTACTGATTTTTGCAGAAAAGCCAATTGTCATGTCAGAGCAGCAAACCTATGACGTACTTGAACTTATCGCTAAGCATAATGCGTTCGATAAAATTCTGGTAGGCATGGTTTTACGCTATGCTCCTTTATACAAAGATTTAATTGCAGCAGTTTCTTCAAAGCTATTGGGTGACATTACAAGTATTGAAGCATCTGAGCATATTCCACCAGAACATGGTGCATTTTTTATGCGTGATTGGCGTAGACACCATGGTTTGTCTGGGGGCTTCTTACTTGAGAAATGTTGTCATGATCTTGATCTTTACCAAGGTCTTGTGAAGAGCCGTCCAAAAAAACTTGTTAGTTTTGGTGGTCGTAAAACATTTACGCCAGAAAACAAACACCTTGGTAAACACCCTGTTTATCATCAACGTAAGTCACGTTGGAATGGTATTGATGAAGTGTTTGATAACGACTCGGAGTTGGTGGATCACCAAACAGCGCTGATTGAGTATGAAAACGGCATAAATTTAAGTTTTCATACAAATTTGAACGTACCGAATGATTATCGTCACTTCAGTGTGTTTGGCACGATTGGTATGGCTGAAGGGGATTTTGTACGAAATTACTTTAAAGTACATGACTGTATTACCTCAGGCGCTCTTATCGATAAGTCATACATACATGATGATTCAGTTTCTATGCACTACGGTGCTGAAGAGGAAATGGCTGCCGATTGGATTGCTTACTTTGAAAATGGAACACCGTTACCAGTTTCAATTGTTGATGCTTTACAGGCTGGCTTAACGGCTATCAAGCTAGATGAAGCTCGCCAAACCGGCACAATTATAGACATGACTGAAACATGGAAAAAATTTGATAGCTACCTAAATAAAAATTAAAAGCATTGGGAGATTCACATGGTCTTAATTGATTGGTTAATAGTTGCGTTTTATGTAGTAGCAGCCGTTGTTATAGGGATGCTCTTTACAAAAAAGGCCAGTGAAAGTACGGCTGATTTTTTTGTTGCAGGTCGATCATTACCTTGGTACATCGCTGGCACATCCATGGTGGCAACGACGTTTTCGTCAGACACCCCCTTGTTTGTGGCAGGGGCCGTGCGTGAGCAGGGCATCTATGCAAACTGGATCTGGTGGGTTAGCGTAATCGGGGTAATTATCTCTGTATTTTTCTTTGCTAATTTATGGCGTCGCTCTAAAGCACTGACAGAGATTGAATTAATCTCACAGCGTTATGATAAGAGCTTAGCCACAGATTTTTTGCGTATATTCAAAGCGATATTTGATGGTGTATTTGTAAACTGCATCATTATTGCTTCGGTTACGTTAGCAATGTCAAAAATTATAGTGGTAATTTTAGGGCTCTCACCAGAGCCCTTATTTGCAATTCCTTTATTTGGCGACATTACTGCGACGACATTAATTCTTATAGTATTAGCGGTTGCTGCTGTTGTTTATACCGCTATGTCGGGTTTATATGGTGTTGTGTACACCGACCTAATTCAATTTGCGCTCGCTATCATTGGTTCGATGGTTTTAGCTGTTATCGTTTATGTTGATTTGCAAGATCATGGAGGTATCGTAGCTGCAGTTGAAGCGTCACCTGGCTTTAATAGTGATACGTTAAAAATGATCCCTGATTTTGAGTGGGATCTAAAAACAGCCACTTTCTTAATTTTGGTTTGCATAGGCTGGTTAAACTATGCCCCAGGGTTTGGCTTTTTCCTTCAGCGAACATTAGCTGCGCGAAGCGAAAAAGATGCCATGCTGAGCTTGTACTGGTTTGCGTTTTGTCACTTAGTATTGAGAAGTTGGCCGTGGATCATTGTGGGTGTGGCGTCATTAGTGTATTTCCCAGCGATCGCCGATGCCGAACAATCTTATCCTATGATGATTGATGAGTTTTTACCTGTAGGTTTAAAAGGCATTATGGTGGCGTCGTTACTTGCTGCCTTCATGAGTACTTTAGATACGCAGCTAAACTGGGGGTCGTCATACTTGGTCAACGATGTTTACGAGCCTTATTTAGTGAAAGGACGTGAAAAAGCGCATTATATTAAAGTTGCACGCATCAGCATGCTAGCACTAACTCTGTTTGCTCTAATAGTCACGACTCAGCTGGAGAGTATTTTGGGAGCCTATGAGTATATTACCGTTATCATTATTCCGATTTCAGTTGTATTAATAGCTCGTTGGTATTGGTGGCGCATTAACGTTTGGTCAGAAATAAGTGCACTTTTATCTGCAGTAATTGTAGGTAATGCAATGATGTATATTTTACCTGATGAAGGCGATGCTAAATGGTTTGCTGTTCGTATGCTGATAACCACATGCGCAACTTTGGTTATTAGCTTAATTGTGACATTGCTTACAACGAGCAAAACACCCAGCCCGAAAACAATTGAATTTTATAGCCGCCTTAAGATTCACGGTAGAGGATGGAAAAAAGTTAGAGACATCACAGGTATAGAGCCAATAGCAGCTGGAATTAAAGATAATGCTATTGCCTGTGTCGCGAGTATTATCTTTATTTATTCCCTACTGCTTGGCATAGGTAACGCCCTGTTTGAAGATTGGTCTACCTTTGGTTATTACTTAATATTCATAATTGCATCTGGTTGGGTGGTAAAAATTAAGATGCCAAAAGTAATAGCTTCATTAAGGCAAGAAGTATAACAAAAGAGTTTTTTAGTTGTGTCGCAAGCCATGCAGTGCTCTTGTAAAGAGCATTTGCATGGCTTTTTTTTGTTTAAAAAATAGATTTTAAACACTTCAGCATACTGTTTATTTATAGCCATTTTATATCTGAAACGTAATTATTTTTAATGTCTTACAGATAAAACATAGAGAGAATAGTGATGTGTAACTTTGTAATTTATTTGTTAATTAAAAGCGGTTGTGTAGACTCATATTATAGCCTTTAATCATCAGTGGTTTAGAAATAATGAATAATAAACTCCTCAAAGTCGTTCCAAGCATTGCTCTAGCTTTTGCTTCATTGAGCGCTTGCTCATCAGAGTTACCTAAAGAGGTTAGGTGGATGCAAGATGCCAAGTGGGGCATTAGCCATCATTATCTGGCAGGTGGGACGCTAGATAACGCTTGGTATCAAATTACCGATTATGATGAATGGAATAACTATGTAAATGGATTTGATGTTGACGCTTATGCACAAAAGGCAGAAAAACTAGGTTACAGGTATGTGATTTTTACCTTGACCCAGAATCGCGGTTATTTGTCTACAACCAGTGAGATATACGATTTACATTCACCTGCTTGTCCAAAGGTTGAGGTTGCTCCAGGTTGTAAAACTCAACTTAACTCGAATCAAGCTGATTACACCCCATCACGAGACCTTGTTTTGGATTTGGCGCTTGCACTTAAAGCAAAAGGCATCAAGCTAATTGCATATCTACCTTCTCATTTAGGAGATAGATGGACGGGCACAAAAGTGAAAGCGCCTTATCCAGATTGGTTTTTAAAAGGGTTTATTAGTGAGCGAGCAAAAAAATGGGGCGATAATATTGCTGGTTGGTGGTTTGATGGTTGGTACCAAGCTGATGAGTCAGAGCAAGAATTAGCTGCAAACAATGCTTACCCAGTTGCTGATAAGTTAGCTGAGTCAGTGCGAAGTGGTAATCCTAATGCTGTTATCACTATTAGTGATGGATTTGACTATAGCTTCATTCCAAATGACCCACAAAGTAACTACACCCAAGGTGAGCATAATGAGCTTCCGCCCATTCCTGAATCAGGCGAAGTGACAACAGCACTTGGCACTAAAGTGCAGTGGCATGGCTTTACATATACATCACTGGAAGACCCACTTTTTGGTGGTTGGGGTCAAGTAAAACGAAGCCTAAAATACAGCAATGAAGAAGTCGCCGAGCGGGTGAAAGCTATTTCGCAAGTCGGGGGCGTTACCACTTTAGATGTTGCGATTAATCCAAATGGCACTTGGTTAGTCGACCGCTTGGTGCAGATCCAAACAGTCGGTAATACAGTGGGTACAACGCAAGATACAACTTACTCAGGCCTTGAATTAGTCAACGATGATGATCCACGTATCCAATACAGTGAGAATGGGAACTGGCAATCTGTAAGCCAAACGAATACTGGAGAGTATAAGCAAGATATGCACATAACCGAAGTAAATGGAGCTTATTTTAGTTACCAGTTTACTGGCTCGAGTATTGTCTTTGCTACTTCAAAAGCTGCAAACCAAGGTGACGTAGAAGTGATCTTGGATGGTCAATCACAAGGGACGTATTCAATTTTTGACGGTAACAATTATCGACAAGTACAAAGCATTGTTTTTGAAAAGCATGACTTGGCAGCGGGGCCACATACTTTAACCGTTAAGAAAGTTTCGGGTGATGTTATGCCCGTTGATGTTGTGTTATCGAAAAAACCTGAAGAATATAAAGCCAAATCGCAATAGCGATACCTAAATCAAGGGTGGAGTGATGTCCCCCTTTTTATTCTAGAGCAAGCTTAGAGTCGTCTAAATTGTGCGTTTTTAAGCTTGCTTTTTCTTGTCTATATTGAGTTTACCTCTAAAAATCTGCTGCACCTTACATTTCCTTTTACCGTTTGCTAAAAATAATGCTATATTTGTGGTTCTTACAAAAGTAATAAAATAATACAAATAAAAATCAATGATCAGGTTTCAATATGACATTACACACTAATAGCCCGCTAGTAGAGCAACGTGCCGACCCGTTTGTGCATAAGCACAGCGACGGCTTTTATTATTTTACCGGTTCTGTACCCACCTATGATCGCATTGAACTTCGTAAGTCTGCGACTTTAGAGGGCTTAAAAGACGCTGAGACCTTTGATATTTGGTTTAAACACGACAGCGGCCCAATGAGCCGACATATTTGGGCACCTGAAATTCATTACCTCGATGGTAAGTGGTATATCTATTTTGCAGCCAGCGAAGAACAAGATATCTGGGCACTACGCCCGTATGTACTTGAGTGTAAGGGTCAAGATCCATTAAATGACGAATGGGTTGAGCTTGGCATGATGCAAGCAGCTGACGGCGATGAAAAGTCGTTCACTGATTTTTCTTTAGATGCCACCATTTTTGAAAATAACGGTAAGCGTTACTTTTGCTGGGCAGAGAAAACTGGTGGCCAATTTGCGGCATCAAATCTTTATTTAGCTGAAATGGAATCGCCAATTAAGCTAAAAACCGCACAGTTTATGCTAACAACCCCTGATTATGATTGGGAACGTGTCGACTTTTGGGTAAACGAAGGCCCAGCAGTGCTTAAAAATAACGGGAAAATCTTCATTGCTTTTTCTGCAAGCGCAACTGGTGCATGTTACTGCATGGGCTATATGGAAGCTGACGAAAACAGTGACTTGCTTGATCGTAATTCTTGGACTAAAACACGTATGCCAGTGCTTGAAACAAGTGTTGAAAAGAAAATTTTCGGCCCTGGTCATAACTGTTTTACTGTTGCTGAAGATGGAGAAACACCACTGTGTGTTTACCATGCCCGTGACTATGAGCACGCAGTAGGTGAGCCAAGTGTGGTGCCAAAAACAGATACGCGTCCACTTGAAGAGATTGTAAAAGATCCGCTTTACGATCCAAACCGCCACGCTCGTGTTCTGGAAGTTAAGTTCGACGAAAACGGCCGCCCGTTATTTGAATTGTATTAATTTACTGTAATGCAGATTAAAAGTATTAAGCCACCTATATAGGTGGCTTTTTTAGCTTTAAAGCTTGGTTAAGCGGTGATGGCAGGGTACCAGTTTGCCAGCGTCACCCCAAATAAGCCGATTAAAAATACGACAGATATTAACGCCATCAAAGATGCAGTAGCGAGAGTGATAGATGTATGGGGAGTTTGCTCTGCATAGCGGACAAGCTCAGCGATTAAAAGAGGAACTAAATAAGAGCAAAGGCTTACGGCAATCACTGCTGGCCCTGTGAAGGTCGCGGTATCAACGCCTAAGGTGCCAAATACTAAAAACCATGCAAATATCATTAATCTAAAAAACAACACACCATTAGCTGCAAGGTATAAGCGTATCGCCCAAGTTTTATGCGCGTTGAAGTCACGAGCCCGCGCAGTTTTAACCGCGAATATACTTGATACAATAACCACAAAGCCGCCAAACATCGTCAGTGCATGCATCAAGGTATTACCAACGGTGCCCCTTACTATCATTAAGTACATGCCCGCAAATGAAATACAGCAAGCTAAAACAACAAAGACACGGCCATTATAACGATGAAATGTTCTGTATTTTGCTCGCAATTTTTCAATGAGCTGTAAGCTTCCACCAAGGATCATCACGACTGCAAATAATACATGCACTGCATACATTAAATTCCCGGTAGCATCATTGGCAACATAGGCGGTGTTATTTAGTCGGTTCCAACCTGATAGGCCTGTTGTTAATCCTGTCATTCCATAACCAAGAATGAGGTAAACCACAAAGCAAATTTGTGCCATTAGCAGGCTAGTAAACCAAAGTTTTTTACTGTATTCGAGCGCCTTCAAAGGCGTGACTTTGCTATTTCTGTTAGACATAACCAATTCCATTACATTTTTCTAATACCGCAAATATAAAGGGCTAGAGCAAGATTTCTTCTCAAATTCGAAATTTGAGCAATGAAAAACTGTATTTATTTATGACTACTAAAACAGGGATTGACACATTCACTAACAAACTCTTTTTGCTATGTTGATTTTGAGACAGTAAACTTGTCTGATTGGTAAATAATTCATCAAACACCCAATTTAAGGTATGCCGAGTTATGCAAAATACTTCCCCTTATTACGTGCTCGTTTTTGTCTGTATGGGGCTAATGCTGCTAAATGGCATGAAAAAGGATAAGCAGCTCATTCATTATCTGTTTGCTGTATTTTGTGGCTCGCTTTGCATGGTTGGTGTGCAAAAAATCAGTGCACCAAGTATAGGTGTTTACAGCTATTTAATTGGCTTATTTACCTGTGCTACCTGTAATATGTCTTGGCTGATTTCACGTACTTTATTTCGTGAGCACAAACCTATTTCTACCGTACATATTGCAGTGGCAGGCGCGATTGCGGGGTTAATTATGTTCAACCAAACTTGGCATTATTTAGTAAGTATTGATGTGCAGGTTTTCCCTGATAGCCAATTTATGTGGCGGTTAAAGCAAGGTATGGCCGAAATAACAGTGCTGCTATCTTCCAGTATTCTGGTGCTGTCTTTTTGGGAAGCATTACGAGGTTACAAAGATAAAACCGACACACAAAAGTTGCAGGCAAAAATTTTTGCTAGTTGCTACTTTTTAGCGGTATTTAATGCCAGCATTTTGCCTAAGTTTTTATTTAGTGAAAGCGAATTTCAACGCTTTGAGCCGCTTATAATTACCTCATCTGCGTTATTGATTGTACTTGCGATGCAGTTAGTGATGTTTTTGCAAAAACGTGCTCATAGTAGCGTGCCTGAATCTGTTGATACTGAAGTAGTGAACTCTGAAGATGCAAGCACAGCCCACAAACAAACTGAGTTGTCTGAAAATAAAGAGGTAGAGCCTGAGATTATCACGGGTATAGAAGCACTGATCAACAAGCAGCTTTACTTACAAAGTAATTTAAAAATCTCTGATTTTGCACAAGTATTAGCAGTACCTGAGTACAAGATTAGCCGCGCTATTCGCCATCATTTTAAAGCCACTAATTTTAATTTATTTATAAATCAGTACCGAGTTCAGTACGCACAAACGCTATTACTAAAGGATGAAGCAAGTCATTGGAGTATTCTTAGTATTGCATTGGAAAGTGGTTTTTCTTCGCTTGCTACCTTTAACCGTGTTTTTAAAAGCATTGTTGGGGTAAACCCTAATGAGTTTCGTAAGCAGAACAACTCATTAGTTGAACAACAAATCGTGGAGCTTACTGATTAGCGTTCACAGTGGTTTTTGAGTTAAATGCTCTGCAATGACCTCAAACATAGTTTGTACTTCTATAGGCTTGGCTATATAACCTTGCATCCCTGACTCTTTGGCTTTGGTGAGGTCGGCTTCCATGGTGTTGGCGGTCATGGCAATAATAGGGATATGGGCAAACTTTGACTGCTCTTTAATTTTATTCGCTGCGGTATAACCATCCATTCTTGGCATTTGGCAGTCCATCAAAATACAATCGAATGTGTCTTTTTCGACAGCTTCAATGGCCGCAATACCATCTTCGGCAATATCAACAATAAAGCCATTTGAGCGCAGTATTTGTGATGCAATTTGTTGGTTAAGCGGATTGTCTTCAACTAATAAAATTCTTGAACCAGCGAGTTTTTTAAAACAGCTGGTATCAATTTTGTTTGTTTTCTTTTTCTCGATACCTAAGACGTGATCCAGTGATTTACATAAGTTAGCTTTGATAATTGGTTTTAATAAAATTTCATCAATATTTTTATCAAGCTTAGTTAAGCTACTTTTTACTTTTTGATTTTCAAATGAGGCAAGAATAATTATTTTCTTAATATTGATAGTAAGTTGTTTTTTTAGGTTATTGAGAAGGGAGCTGTGTTCATCATTAAAAATATGCCAATCAAGGAAAATAAAGTCATAGTCTTGGCAGGGATCTATGTTTAATAGTTTGTCATCATGATAAGAAATACTATCAACTTTTATGCCCAACTTTTCGAGTAATTTAAAAAGGTGCCTTTCTTTTACATGGTCTTGTTCAATTATTAGCGCACTTTTGTTTTTGTAATCGTTTGTATTATAGTTACTTTTTACAGCCGACTTACCAAAAGATGCGGTGAAGCTAAAGCAGCTGCCAGCATTTAGCTGGCTATCAACGTGAATATTGCCACCCATTAATTCAACTATTTTTTTACTGATCACTAAGCCAAGGCCTGTACCTCCAAATTTTCTTGTTGTTGAAATATCAGCTTGAGAAAATGGCTTAAATATCGTCTTGACCTGCTCCTCAGTCATACCAATCCCTTGATCAGTGACTTTAAATTCAATTTGAATATTCTCATCAGTTTGCGATACACATAAGAGTGTTAACTTAACATTTTTATTATTTGAAAATTTAATTGCATTACTAAGTAGGTTTAACAGTACCTGATTTAACCTTAACGTATCGCCAATGAGGTATTCGGGAATATTATCATCAATATCAAATATGACCTCAATGTTATGTTTTTCAATCAAGCTACTGGCTAAGTTAGCCAAAGTGGATAAAAGGTCATTAATATTGAAATCATTACTTTCTAATTCTAATTTATTCGCTTCGACTTTTGAAAAGTCTAAAATATCGTTAATGATCCCTAGTAAAGACTTAGCTGATAATTGAATTTTCTCAATGTAATCATATTGTTTGTCAGTTAACTCAGTATCTAAGGCAAGGTAAGCCATGCCTAATATAGCATTCATCGGAGTGCGAATTTCGTGGCTCATATTAGCTAGAAACATTGATTTTGCATTATTTGCAGTATCAGCGGCTATTTTGGCTTTGTTTAAGTCATCAGTGCGCTGGGCAACCTCTTGCTCTAGTGTTTCGGCTGCTTTTTTTAGAGTCATATTCGCTTCATATAACTCTAATGACTTCTGCTCAAGAAGCGCTTCAGCCTCTATTCTAGCTCGGCGCTCTCGCTCTAATCGACGTTTAAAAAGGTTCTCATCCACGCTAGATTACTTTTGTTATGGTAAAAATGGCCGATTGATAATCAGGTTCAATCTCACTTTTAACGGTCAATGTTTCATTAAAATGTTCGCATGCTCCTTCGATTAACCCCTCAGCTAAACAAGCAAAAGGGTTATATGAGCGATAGAACATTTGCATTTGTGTATCACTAATACGTTGTGTCCAAAAGCTTGGCAGCTCTGCATCACTGTATAGCTTCTTGACTTCGATATGAACGTGACGGTCAATAGTATCAAGGAAGTCAAAGGTGTTACTGACGTTTTTGAAAAAATGTGGGAATAATACAAAGAAGCGACCTAACAGGTACTTACCATAGGCATGTACAAGCTCATCAACAGGCTTATCAATATGTTTACTTAGTGAAGTGACTAGCATGATCAATTCTTTATTATTATAGTTGCCCACACTCGTATAAGCACCATCAGTGAACAGTGAGTTTTCTGTGATTATTTTATCCACTAGTTCATATGAGAACTCATGTTCAACCATATCTATAAATTCAGTAAAAATAATACCTTTCATGTGTAAATCTAACGATTCCTCATAATAAGAGTTTAGATGTAAAAATTAGATTTACAATTTCATACGAGTAAGGGGCATCGTACTTTATCCTTTATTGACAGATTATTAGCTGACTAACAAGCAAACAGGCAAAAGGGGATTATACTGGTAGTACTTAAGTTGTTCTTTTGTGGTTGGTGTACTGCTTTATGGTTATAGTAACGAGACTGAAAAAACGTTTACTTCTTGCTTTTACCTTTGCTTGCTTTGCTATTTTATTAGCGCAAACAATCATCAGACACTTTTGGATATTGCCAACCTTTGAAGCGATGACAAGGCAAAATGATCGGATTGATATTCAGCGGGTGGAGTCACAGCTCCAGCAAGAGGTTGATGCGCTGTCAAAAATGGTCTTCGATAGCTCAGCTTGGGATACCATGTATAAAGCTGCACAGCAACGTGATACTCAGTGGTTCAATACTGACTATGTTATTGCAGATGCATTACAACGTTTAGACGTAAATGGTTGGTATTTATATGATACACAGGCAAATATTATCGGCGGTGGCAGTTTTAATAATGATTATAAGCCTTACTCACCAACGATTTTAGAAACCCCTAATTTGTTGATAAAAAACAATCTAATAATCTTATCTGGCGATATAGCTAGTAGCCAATCTGAGTTAATTCATAAAGTCCGGTTTATTACCATAGATAAAACGCCAGCCGTGACCGTCGCTTACAATGTAACGAAGTCCGATGGCACCGGTGAATTTGTGGCTACGTTACTGCTTTGGAGCTTTATTGATGAAGACTTTGTCGAAAATCTAACACCAGGGTTAGCAAATGATATTAGCTTTTATAGCACTGATGAAGCACCAAAATATAAGGAACATCTAATTAGGGTGTTTGGTGAAAAAAGGAGTGCACTCGAGACTACTCAATACAATCGGCGGCTTTACTTAGGAGTCAATGACCAAGCAGGGGACTTACTGTTTGTACTATCTATCGCATCTCGTGAACGGACTTACGACCGAAGCTTGTTTGATAGCTCTCTAATTACCGGTTTATTGATTTCTGGTTCTGTGTTTATTTTGTTTTATTTATATATAAATCAACAGGTTTTAAGACCACTCAGAAAGCTATACATATTGGTAAATTCAGCAATAAGAAATAACGACTTTAGCGCTCGGGATGAGTATTTTGGTAATAACGAATTGCACCAGCTCGGGCGAGGTATGAATGAGTTATTCACTCTGATAGAAAATCAACGTGCAGAAATACTAGAGCGCCACCAGAAGTTAAAGCATATCAGTAACACCGATTCAATGACGACGCTTGCCAATCGTCGTGCATTAGATAAACATTTTACAATGCTTGCCAGCGATGCTGATTTAGCATCGCAGCCTATCTCAATGATCGTCGCCGATATTGATCATTTTAAACTCTACAATGATTTTTATGGACATGACCAAGGTGATAAAGCGCTATGTGAAGTCGCCAATATACTTAAAGATAATACCAATCCAGACAACCATTTTGTTGCCCGGTATGGCGGCGAAGAATTTGTAATTGTGCTTAGCAATACCGATAAGCATCAGGCACTCAAAGTGGCTGAAACGCTACGAACTGCTGTTGCGTCAGCTCACATTACTCACCAAGGTCGCACAGACTTAAGCTATGTTACTTTATCGATAGGTGTTGCCAGTAAGGCTGCTAATGAGGCGTTTGATTCAGATAGCTTGTTTAAAATAGCGGATGACGCGCTTTATAAAGCGAAAAAGCAAAGCCGCAACTGCTGTGTTGCAGGGTGAAGCTCAGCTATTGCTTTATAGCTGAGCTTCACGCTTTAAATTGCAACTAAGCTGTGCTCTAGCATGGCTTTAATTTGCTTAACAATTTTAGCTTCTGTTTCTGGTTCAAATTGTTGAATACGTGGGGTATGAATATGCCCTGTAGGGATGTCTGAATTAAGCTCATCACGTAGGCGAATACTACGATACGAAATCTCATTAGATAAGTAGCCGCCACCGCCACCTTTAACCGCAATCGCACCTTCTAACTCTTTAAGTGATTTTGGCTCAAATGCTTTTTCTAGAGTCACAACTTTATGATTGTCGTTGATTGGGAATGGCCCTTTGGCTTGTTGCATTTGCTTAACTGGTAAGCTAAAAGTCACAAACTCATTGCCCGGAAGAGGGCGATCATTCAGGCTTGAAATTTTTGGTGCAGTCGCTGTACCGCCATAAACAATATTGGCGTTATCTGGCGCCGTTACACTGCGGCGTTTACCAGGAAAGCGTTCAAGATCAAAGTCTTTACCGCCCATACTGATAGTGGCAATCATATCAACATTATTAAGTGCGTAATACGGCGCAAGTAATGACTCGATGATACCTTGGTCAAAATCTTCGTAGCGTACTGGTACCATCACAGTATTGATCTCAGCGCTAATGCCATTGTAATTAATAACTTGGCCATCAAGTAATAATGCCGCAACACCTGACGGGTTACTTTGATTAATATTTCGATCAAGTAAGAATGGATCAAAACCGGTAATTAAAATGCGTTTGTCGGTTTTTTTACTGTAATCAAGGTCGGTGCGGCCACGGCTGCCATTTTCGAGCATTGTTAATAACGCGGTTTGTTCGCTGTCGGTCATTGCAAACTGGGGTTTGCTGGTACGAATAATCTTGCTTGAAAGTAAACGAGCCCAATACAGCTCTCGGTCGTCGAAGCTGTTGGTTTTAATGATACGTGCTTTGGCATCGCGCCATAATTGTTTAGCGTAATCATCAATAAGATCACTTGCTTGCTGATAACTGGCGGCAGCTTGCCACTGTTTTTCAAATTGATTCACTTCATCAGAAAAAGCACTCAACACCTTTGGCATTGCTTTGCTGGCTTTTTCAATACGCAGTTCTTCAACGGTTAAATTGGCTGCAAATGCAGTAAATGACGAGGCAATTAAGCTGGTGGCAAGTAAAACTTTTTTCATGATTATCCTATTTAGTTACAGCACGTTTAGTAGGCTTGCGTTAACTATCCTATGGATAAATGCCGAGCGCAAATAAAATCGCTCAACACAGAATTTGAAAAATAATGAATTAAAGGAGATAGCGCTTTTGCTCAAAGTTATTTCTCAAAGGAAGGGCTTTTAATGTTCGATATTGAATAATTAATTATCGTTTTTCGATAATTTTAGTTTGTTTTTTAACTTATCTAGTGCCATAGTAGTTTTTTTACTAGAAGGATCGTGAAAATGAAATTTGGTTCTATTGCAGTGGTTTCGCTGATTGTGCTGTTATTAACTGGTTGTACGACAATTCAAGTTGAGGAATCTCACTTTTTATATCCGGATAAAAAAATAACGATGCAGGATATACAAAGTGTTAATGCCACCGCCAAAACGCAGGAGGTAACTTTAACTACCGATGAGGGTACTAGACTTAAGGGTACCCTTATTAAAGTTGCAGATGCTCGTGCTACGGTAATTTACTTCGGTGGTAACCAGTTTCGCGTTAGTGCCGCAGGTGGGGAACCGGCAAAGCTACTTTTACCTTTTCAAGTTAATATTTTAATGATGGATCATCGTGGTTATGGGCTTAGTTCTGGAGTACCTAGCGTAGCTAATCTGCAAGCTGATGCATTACAGGTATTTGATTATGTAAAAGGCAGATCAGACCTAAATACTTTGCCTGTGGTTATCCATGGTCATTCTTTAGGAAGTATGATTGCAGGTTATCTTGCCAGTCAGCGTAACGTTGATGCTCTGGTACTCGAAGGGAGTGTGACAAATGTTGAACAGATGACAGCAGTACGAATTCCGTGGTTTGCTAAACCGTTTGTTAGTGTTGAGTTTAGTGAAGAGATTAAACAAGTCGATAATTTAAAAGCGTTACAAGTTTATCAAGCACCGCTATTAATAATCACCGGTGAAAAAGACACCCAAACTCCACCTGAGTTAGCTAAATCACTATATCAACATGCAAAATCTCAGCAAAAGCAGATTTACATTGCAAAAGGGAAGCACCATTCTAATGCGTTAACAGGTAAGCAGTTAGCGACTCATTATGAGCAACTTCTAAAACAAATAACATTGAGTAAATCGTCATGAAAAAAATTGTTTGGATGAGTTCGTTTATCCTAAGCCTGCTATTTTTTACGCTTATTAGCTTGTTAGTAACAAGCATTATTGTGCTTTTCAGTGACAGTAATGTTTTAAGTTTTACACAAAGTAATGGTGCGCATATGTGGATTGGTCTTGAAGTCAGCGGCTCTTGGCAAGGAGTTGCACAAACATTAAATGAGCATGGTTTTGATAGTGTTTTATGGCTTGGTCTTGTGCAATTGCTACCGTTTATTCTGATCAACATAATTTTGATTCGGTTATTTTTGCTTTACCGACGTGGATCCTTCTTCGCTATTGAAAATATACAATGTTTTAAATGGTTAGGTGGCGTATTATTGGCGCAATTTGCACTAGTTGTGTGCTACCCGTCACTACTTATAACTCTTCTTAACTTGGCAACAGGATCAGATATCGGAAGGGTCGTGGCTATACAAGATACTGATATTATAGGCTTAGTGATGGGATTAATTATTTATGTTATTGGTTGGATCATGGGTCAAGCGCAGCAGCTACAAAAAGAGCAAGAGTTAGTGATTTAATGGCGATTATTATTGATTTAGATGTAGTGTTAGCTAAGCGAAAAATGAAGTCTGCAGAATTAGCTGAAGCGATAGGTATTACGCCACAAAACTTATCAGTTCTTAGAGCTGGACGAGCTAAAGCTGTGCGCTTTACGACCTTAGATGCAATTTGTAAGCACTTAGGTTGTCAGCCTGGTGATATTCTGCGTTTTGAGGATGACTAACGCAAAATGAGCTTTGTTTGTTTTGTTTGAGAGTCTTTCAGTAATCTGCGGTATTTTGCCGGGGTAATGTGCATTATTGCTTTGAATTCTTTGATTAAATGAGGCTGATCGGTAAAGCCACACTCAAGTGCAATATCTGCAAAGCTCATTTCAGGGTTATCTTTAATCGCTTGTTTAGCAAGTTTTACCCGGTATATTCGCTCAAAATACTTAGGGGTGACACCGCATTGATCCTTTACTTGCCTTTCAAGCTGGCGTTGACTGAGAGGGGCAAGTTGATAAGCGGTTTCAAGTGGTGTTAACTCAATAAGGTTACGGATTAAGTGTTTTGAGTGTTTGTTACTTTGGTTAATGTTTTTATTATTAGTAAAGTGGCGACTAATAAGCGCAACAAACGCTGCTAAGCTGGCGTTATCTTGCAGGCCTTCAGCTATGGCGCACAGTGAAGGCGTAGCAATCAGCGGATGGTCGTTTCTTTTTAGCTCTGGCAATACGGTTGGATTAAAGCGAATACCACAAAATTGAGCACCTTTAGAAAAGCTGAGCTTAGAAGCATGAGTTGAGGTTTGTTGAAATGCATAGGGATGCGCAAGAGATTCATCATCCAATAAAACTTCACCTGTAACGGGAAAAATAACCCCAGTTGCACCATCACAAGCCAGCCATTGTTCACCTGCTAAGTGTGCTTTGGCATACCATATAGCCTGTATACTCTCGGCAAGATTGCCCTCTGGGGTTTTTAGTTCTAGCGTTAAATGGTTATTCATTAAACTCCACAGTAGGCTTAAATATCTTCACTACACGATTCCAACTATTAATCGCGTTAATAGCGATGGTGAGTGCAACCAAGCCTGGCTCTGTAAATTGATTTTCTAGGGTCTGGTAGAAAGTATCATCAATGGTGTGTGCTTGTGTCAATTTTTCACACAATTCTAAGGCTAGTCGCTCGTGCTGTGAGTAAATTGGCATGTCTTGCCAAGCACTTAAAGCAATAATACGGTTGTTAGTTACACCGTACTCTCTGGCTTGTTTGGTATGCATAGCAATGCAATACGCGCATTGATTTAGCTGCGATACTCTTAATTTCACTAGTTCCCAAGTCGTTAAGCCGAAAGTTGCCTCGGCTGCTTGTTTAATTAACTGTTCTTGATCAATTAGATGTTTTGTTAATTGAGGTTGTAAAGCAAAATAATTGGCTCGGTTCATGGTGGTTCCTAAGCTGTTTGAAGAGCAATAAGTGTAACGATGGCGATAGGCGAAATATTGCAAAAAATCGACATTTATGGTGGCAAATTTACGCACTGGTTCGCACCTTATTTTTAATCCTGCTATGCTACGCCCATTAGCAATCACTGAGTATTTGAGATGATTAACGATAACGATGTAATTGAAACATTAGACGAATTAGAAACGTTTTTACGCCTAGTTGAAAATGGCGGTTTAGGACTTGAGAATGTAACCGGTGTAGCCCTTGCAACCAACAATAGTGATGGCCGCCCATTTATCGCGGTACTTGATGATAAACATCAGCTTTTACTTGGCCGTTACGTAAGCAATGATGTGTATGAAAACGGTAAAGATATGGTGCGTTACGGCACTAAAAAACCGCACTAATTAGCAAAGGCTTAATACTAAAAACGGGGCTAGTAGGCCCCATTTTTATTGGTACTCGGCAAGTTCTCTATGAATGCTCATTACCAATTCTCTAGGAATACATAATTGATTAGCCAGCGTATCTAAGTAGTGTTTAGAGATTGCTTGGCTTAAATCAATTGCGCTGGCACTGGCTGCATAGACTTCAATACCCATTTGTGCGTTTGGCACAGCGGCAACTAATTCTGATAGTTGCATTGGTTTTCTTAGCTCATCGAACAGCATGGCCTTTTCTTGCACAGACAATTGCATTGTTTCTACTTGTGCGAAAATTTTTTGTCTTTCCGTTTCATCAATGTGGCCATCAGCATAGGCGGCAGCAATCATGGCACGCATGAGTAATAATTGCCCATCACTGTGATTATCGTCGATTGCATCAGTAAATGACTGCTCAGGCAGCGTAGCGGGGGTAAAATCAAAACCACGTGAACTCGTTTGCTGAACTGGAGCCGCTTTTTGTTCTGAGTATTGTTTATAGGCTTTCCAAGCAAGGCCACCAACAGCAGCAAGCGCACCATATTTTACAGCTTTTTTACTGCTCTTTTTACTTTTTCCGCCCATTAAGCTCGTTAGTCCGCCGCCAGCAACACCTCCTAAAAAACCACTCAGCGCACCTGATTTATTTAAATTACCCACTAATTTTTGTAAGTCTTTCATTGTTCTCTCCTTGCATGTGTTTTCTCAGGTTAGGTGATTCGCGCCGAAAAGAAAATGTGAGAAGTGTTACAAAAAACAACAATGAATGAACCTACTGCTGATTTAACTGGGTTTTTAGTCTTAAAACGGAGTTAAATAAAACGTGTTAATTATGTTTTTCATTCTTTATTTTATGATAATCGTAAAATAAAGTTTGACAATCATAAATCCATTGCGTACTTTTTAGGCTATGAAAATACGAATCAACCTAGATATAGAATTGGCAAAGAACAAAATGCAGCTGAAGGAGCTATCTCAGCGCATTGGTATTTCTATGACCAATTTATCATTACTAAAAAACGGAAAAGTGAAAGCGATCCGCTTTAGTACCCTTGAAGCTATTTGTGAAGAGCTTAATTGCCAACCCGGCGATATTTTGGTGTACGAACGCGATAGCGAATAACTTTACAACGCAACAGGATTTTGGAGGGCATATGCTCAACCGTGACTATTTACTACCCGGCATAGCAGCGGGGTTACTTGCCATAATTTTTCCTATGTACTGGATTTCAGTATTTGGCGAAACACTTGATGGCTTAGGCGAAGCGCTTAAGCTCGATTTGCAAAGCTTAAACTTTTCAGACCTTGTGTTTGTACTCATTGGTGCACTTGAAATCTATGTGTACCTGAGTTTACGCAAGGCACTAAAAGATATGTTTGATGTTGAAGGCGTTCGCATACTGCTATGTGTGCTTGCGGTGCTGGTATTGGCTTTTCATGCCACTGTGTTATGCGATGTTTATCTTGCCGTTGCTGGCGATAAAGCATCGAGCGATGCGGTTGAAAGTATTTCAATTATTGCCATGGTGGTCTCGGCTGGGAGTTTAGGCTTGTATGCGCTAGTGGGTTTGATCACCGCCGCGTTATTACTAACAAAACGCCATGGAATGTCGTCGTTGCTAACGGTGTTTTCTATTCTACTGTTACTGATGTGCATCTTACAGCTAACGGTTATTTTTGCTTATTTGAATGTGTTCTTATTCCCAGCAGCATTATTAATTTTAATGGTGTTCTTTATCAAAAAACCTGAACAAATCGAAGTAGTTTAAGGTCGCTTTGTAATACAAGGGATAGAGTATGAGCTGGTTTAAAACAATTTTGTTAACACTATTTTTGTCATCTGTTTGGGCTGCAACCTGTGTGTATGGTGGTGTTAGTGGTTGGTTTTTAAAACCCATCGCCGAAACGGGCAACACTGAGCAATTTATTGCCAACAGTCAGGCGCTGATTGCCAACAAACACGCAAACATCGCTTATGTTTTGATTGAAAATGGCCAAGTGGTTTTTCAAGATTACTCAAAAAGCAAAGATGAAATAACCGCAAATACTCTGTTCCCCGTAGCATCGCTCAGTAAATTTATTACTGCCTATGGCGTGATGAGTCTGGCAGAGCAACAGCAAATTCGTTTAGATCACGCGATTAATGAGCAACTGACGGGTTGGCAGTTACCTGAATCAGAGTTTGATAATCAAACAGTTAGCATTGCACATCTGTTATCGCATACTGCGGGGCTTGGTGATGGTTTAGGCTTTGCTGATATTGAGCTAAATGAAACCGTACCAAGCTTGCTTGAGTCGCTAAACAAGCCGCTATCATCAACAGGTGTGCGCGAAATTAAAGTCACCAAGCCTGTGGGCGATTTTCAGTATTCTGGGGGCGGCTATTTGATGCTAGAGCTGCTGGTAGAAGAGAAAACCAATCAACACTTTGCAACTTGGATGAATGATAACGTCTTTAAGCCAGTTAACATGACTGATGCCAGTTACGATGTACTTAGCGAGTTAGATAGCATCGCACCTGCTTATGATAAAAGCGGGCAAGCTGCTGGGCATTTTCAATACGCATCGGCAGCGGCAACAGGTTTACTGGCAAGTAGCCATGATTTAATAGCTTTAGTTAACGCATTAACATCACCTCAAAAAGGACAGTTAAGCTCACAAATGATCAGCTCCATGCGAGCGCCTTTGGCAATTAGCTTAGGCGCACCAATTTGGGGGCTTGGTACCATGCTTTATGCACCAACAGCATCGGGAGATTTTGTGTTTGGCCATGATGGCGCAAATGAGCCGGCAATAAATAGCACGCTTCGCATTAACCCAGATAACAATGATGCAATCATCGTACTTAGCAGCGGTGGTGAACATATTGCATCAAAACTCGGGTATGAATGGACGCTTTGGCAAACCGGTTCCCCCGACTTTTTAGCGTTTGATGTTGCCCTGCAAAGCGCTTTTGTACCTTGCTTAATAGGCCTTGGCATCATCTTGATAGGTATGCTTGTGGTGCGCTTCAAAAAAGCGAAATAAGCAACGTTTGACTGTCACATTTTTAACTCGTTCCCATACTTGCTGAAAGCTCAGCCTAGCTTAATACCCCTCTATTCTTTAGTGAATCAACTTATGGAAAATTTAAAACCCTTTTATTTCATGAGGTTGAACCTTTTGTGGGGAATTCAATGTAAATTTTAGATGTTTTGCTGTCTTTTTGAACGCTTGTTCAGTTTAAGTGGTTGTACCTGTTGCAATTTTGCAACAGTGAATCAATAATTCCTTTTCAATCAATTGGTTATGTTTTCTGTTTGGGTACTTTAACCGTTCAGATTGACTAAGCACTCCTAAAAATATGGAATTTTTTGATGTATAAAAAAGTACTTTACCCTTCTTTATTGGCAATTAGTGTCTCTGTTTTATCTGGTTGTGGCACAACGCCTGAAGAGCTAGCAATGCAAAAAGAAATGCAGCAAGCTTTTATTAATAAATTGAAGGGCTCAACTTTAACGAGTGTAATTCCACAAGCCCAGCAACATCAGCAGCAAAAGGTTGAGAAGCCGGAAGTTGTTATTTCTGAAAGTGAATTATTGGCTCAGAAAGAAAACGTTGATCAAACCGGTGGGCCAGCAACATTTATGCGTGAAAAAGATGGAATTTTGATAAATGGTTCAATGTTTCATGATTATGAAGGGGAAGTGGCTAACTTAGGTGCTGATCGTCTCACTGGCCAATTTACGTATGCAATTGAGAATTTTGATGGCACGTTTACTCTAAAATACAGTAAAGCAGGTTCAAGTGAAGGTGCTGTTAAACTAGCAACTGTTACTAAAGATAATGATTCATTCAAAGTAAAAACGGTGACAGGTAAGTCATTTACAGGTACATCTGTAACACCAACATCCGATGGCTTTATTGTGGGGAGAGCGGGCTCTGCTTTTCGCTATGTGATTGGTTCTAACAACGTAAAATCAATTTCGATATTAGATGGTTACCATATTGCTAAACACCAAAATGGTGATGTTGCATCAACAAATTTTATTTTGTTAGAAAAAGATAAAACTAAAAGCAATGACCCTTTAACAGGTTTATTTGAGTCAACTAAGAGTTTAGGAAACACACTAGGCTTTAATAAAGTTGATGATTATATTTTGTTAAACATTAACGACAGCACGATTGTTCCTTTAGATGTGAGCATCTCGGGTAAAAATGTTGCAGAGCACTCTAACTGCCGTAGTAAAGGTTTATACAATGAGTGTGACAATGTATCTTTCAAAGAATCGTTATACAGAAAAAATGGATTCAAGAACAACAGTCATTATTATTGGGCAATTGATTGGATTAATACACCTTCAGGTCCTCTTGCATTCTACAAAACGAGTACAAAAGTAAAAGTTGTAGATATTAATAAAAAAACAAGTGCATACCGTTTTTTCTAGAACGCTAGGTGTGAATGAGTTTATTTTAATTGAAAAACAAGATGGCACGGTTGCAGTAAAAGCGCAGTTAGGCTTTAGTCATGAACAAGTTGATAATATTGAAAGCTTTATCAGTGCAAATAAAGAAGAAATTGAACCAATGCAACAGCTTGGTTCGTAATTAGTTTTTTTATTGAATATGCTTAAAGCCCCGTTTGGGGCTTTTTTTTTCTTCTACATGATTGGTCATTGTTCATTAACGTGAACAGCTATAGTATTTGTTTTAAATTGATTTATCAGGGTAGGGCAAATGTTACGATTTTTTTCTATAGACCAAGGTGTGATCACAGAAACTGAGCCAGCTGCAGATACGCCTCTTGTTACTTCTATTAAAAATGCCCACTGGATTGACACCATAAATCCGACTGAAGAAGAGCGACAAGCGCTGGCAAGCACGCTTAATATCACCTTACCCGGTGCTGATGATGTTGAAGAAATCGAGGCATCTTCCCGTTGTTTTATCGACCACGAAGGCCTACATGTGCATGCGCTTTTTATGTCACCAAATGAAGGGCGCTTTAATACGGTGACAGTGGCTTGTTTGTTAAAAGACAACTGTTTGCTGACAATCCGCGATGATGAATTAGCCGATTTTCGTTTATTACGACTTCGCGCTCGTAAAGGGCAAGTGGCGTGTGATAATCCCAAGCAACTTTTAGTGACTCTGTTTGACCAAAAAGTCGAAAACCACGCTGATATGCTTGAAGATATGCATCACCAGTTAGAAAAACTCAGTGCCTATGTACTTGAAGAGGACGACTCAGATTTAGAAGAAGCCGTCAGCCGGATCTCGCGCCTTGAAGATAACAACGGTAAGGTGCGTTTATGTTTGATGGATACGCGCCGAAATATTTCGTTTTTACTGCGTCATTTAGGTGCACCAACTGAAGACCGCGAGTCACTACGTGAAATTGTACTTGATATTGATACCCTTATGTCTCACTGTACATTTTTGTTTGATAAGGTGAATTTCTTAATGGACTCGACTCAGGGTTTTATTAACATCGAACAAAACCAAATTATAAAAACCTTCTCTATTGCCTCAGTGGTGTTTTTACCGCCGACCGTTGTCGCCAGTATTTATGGCATGAATTTTAATAGCATGCCTGAGCTGCAATGGGCATGGGGTTACCCGTTTGCAATTGGCATTATGTTGCTGTCTGGCTTTGCACCTTACTTGTTCTTTAAACATAAAGGTTGGCTGTAGCAAAGCATAAAAAAGCCCAGCAAATGCTGGGCAAGGGGTCTTCGGATAGACTTTGCGGTTTTAGCCTTTCAATTCGCCAGTAGACGATTCAATATGCGCACGAACAAACCATTGGAATTGTTCTAGATCAGCCAGTTGGCCGGTGATCATATCTTCAGAAACAGGGTCTAATTCAGCAAGCTTTTCGATAGCTGCACGGTGATCTTTATTAACGCCGTTATACACTTTATCAAGCGCTGTTAGATGGTCAGTGACTAAGCCTTTGCCAATTGAGTAGTCTTGCCAAGTGCGACGATCAACAATTGATTGCGGTGTGCCAACAGGTACGCCGCCCATAGTTGCAATTCGCTCTGCAATCGTATCAGTCATCTCTTGCACTGCGCTTACTTGTGGGTCTAGCATTTCGTGTACACCAATGAAGTTAGGACCAACAACATTCCAGTGAATGTGTTTTAAAGTGAGGTGTAAATCGATTAAAGCGACCATACGCTGGTCTAAAATTGCAATCGTGTCAGCTGCAGCTTGGTCTTTAACACCGGGTGCTGTAAATTCTGCGATTTTTGATGATGAATTACTCATTACTCCTCCGAGATTATCTATAAATTTCCTTTCGCTTTTAGTTTAAAAGCGCGCTTGATTAGGTAGAAGCAAACGTTGTGCCTAAAATGGAATTTTGTTAACTGGTTGAATTTATAGGGTTAATTTTATTTTGTTTTGAGGTGGAGTGGTTGTGATGAGGTATGAGTATGAAAACTCTGCACACCTTCTGTAAAAAATTCAGTGTGCAGATACAAAGTTACGACTTAAGAAAGTAATGCCGCCGCTAAACGAACAAAGTCAGATGAGGTTAGAATTCCCACTAAGTTGTTATCTTTATCAACCACCGGCATGCAGCCATGACGATTTTCAACAAAAAACTTAGCAACTTCGTGTAGCGGCTGCTCTGGCGAGATACTGGTAAAATCAGTGGCCATAATATCAACCACTTTAGTTTGCTTTTCTTTGCGTTCAAGGGCGCTGGCGCTGTAATTCGCCATGATATTCATTACCTGAGCAATCATGATTTTTTGCGTTAACATGCCAACTAAACCGCCGTGTTCGTTGATCACTGGGATATGTCGAACATTTTTCTCTTTCATTAGATTATGAGCATCATGCAGGGTATTTTGCGCGCTAATGGCAAATGGGTCTGGCGTCATTAAATCACTAACTAGGTGTGTCATGGCTAAATCCTTACAGTTAATTCAAGTTGTGGTAAGTCTAGCGCTTATCGAGTTAATTGCACTTTAGTGAGATCAAAGTTTTAGTGATTAACTGTGCATGTACCTGCATTACTTTGCTGACAATAATGAAAGTCTAGGTAATAGTGAGACTTGGCTGGTCGCTCACCTTTTGTTAGGTATTGATACATCAATTCGGCAGACAGGCGTCCCATTTCAAATGGATTTTGACCAATATTAGCCGATGATAATCCTTGTTTTAATACTTCTAATTGCATTTGTTCTGTATCGGCAGAAACAATGACCACCTCTTTACTGGCAATACGTTGTTTCTGTTTAGCAATCACTTTTGCGTAGTTAGGATTAAATTGGGCAAAACCTGCTACAGCTAAAAAAAGTGGTGGGTTTTCAATATTAAGTAGTTTGTCGAGCTGACCCAGTGATACTTCACGTTTTCCTAAACTATATAAAGGGCAGCGGTCAAATTCACTCCAGCCATTTTCACCGCTTAAACGTTTTTCTGTTTGCCCTGATAACGCATAACGAACACCTTCAATGCGTTTGTTTAAATTAGGTGTTGTGGAATGTCCGGATTGAATACAGACTTGGTTAATTTCTTTGTCAGTGAATTTTTTTAGTTCGTTCCCCAAGGCCACACCATAATCAAAATTATTAGTACCCACATAGGCTAAACGATACTGCTGATCATCTTCGAGCAAATCAGAGTCAAAGGTAATTACAGGAATATTATTGTCTTTAAGCTTTTTTAAAGCGCGTTCAACAAGGTAATTAGAGTCTGTAGTAGCGATTAATAAACCACTAATGTTGTTTCTGCGAACGAGGTCGGTGATCACTAATACTTGCGTGCGAATATCTTGAAAGTCTTTAGGGCCATCGTAAATACATTCAAAATCGAGATGCTGTTTTGCAAATTGCTCACACCCTTTAAAGGCTTGCTGATAGAAGCTATCGTTTTTGGTTTTACCCACAACAGCCACCACATATTTAGCCTGAATTGGCAGGGCAAAAAGCCAAAAACTGGCGCACAAAAACATCCAGTTTAATTTGAAATTTAATAATACTTTTAAAGACATAGCACTACATATTGCAATTTAAGTATAAGCACGCACTAATTATAGTGGTAGAGTTTGAATTTACAAGATTAATACAAAAGCATTTACCAATTTGGTCTATTTGGTTCTTTGTTCTGGTTTTGGGTGTTGATTTCGACTCGATTACGGCCATTATTTTTCGCTTCATAAACCGCTTTGTCTGCGCGATTCACTAAGCTTTCAAAGCTGTCATTTACTTGCCAGTTAGTTAATCCAAAACTAGCGGTAACCGATATACGATGCTCTTGAAAAGCTATTTGACTGGCTTCAATGGTTTTACGAAGACTGTCTAAAAATTGTCTCGCTGAGCTGATGTCGGCTGCAAAGAATAGCAGTAAGAATTCTTCACCACCAAGGCGGCAACATAAGTCTTCTTTTTTTAAATGGTGTTTCATTAAATCAGAGAACACTTCGAGTACTAGATCACCGCCATCGTGACCGTATCTATCATTAATTTGCTTGAAGTAATCAATATCAACAACGCAGGCATAAAGGCTAGAAGTTTGGTTCGGGCTGAATAATTGCTGTTGTTCGATAATAAATTGCAGTCCGCGGCGGTTATAAAGTCCGGTAAGCGGATCCTTTAAAGACAGCTCCAAATATCGTTTCTTTTCGTCAACTAATAGTGTCGTGATGAGTCCAAGACCTGTCATAACAAATACAGTTGCATGGGCAATTACAGTAAGTGAATAAAGGGTTGCTAAGTTGTGCTCATGGGTAATGATACTCAGTTGTGAAATGGGCACTAACAGTAAGATACATTGCGCCATCGACAACACAGTATTGCCTATATTTTTCTCACATACAGCACGCTTTGTTGTGTAGTAAATCAGTGCAGGTAGCACGCTTAATGTATAACAAGCTTCGACTAAGGCCAGTTGGTTAATATTTTGAGTAAGGATGGCAAATACAGAAAAAATAGCCCCATGAGCAATAATTATCTTATTAAATCGACAGAGTTCGTCGTGGTTATAAATAGATAATTGCAGCAATGTCATGGAGATCATATAAATCACCACACCAGAGCGAAAGCTCGGCGCAAGGTTGAATAGATCTTGGATCCAAAGCCATGCAAAGCCAATTACACCGAGGTAAAAGAATAGATTAAATAGGTAAATTGAGCGGTTATTAAAACTACTGCGCATCAGGCGCGTAGCTATAATGGAGCAGGTTACTACCGTAATAAGTAAGAAGACGAAAAAGCCGTGGTAAAAGTAATTCTCTACGTTACTAGCCATGAATCGCACTGAAAAGATCTAGATAAATAAATCTTAGCACAGGGTAAATTTCTCATCTTAAAATCTTAAAATACGACTGCCAAAGGCTATGTACGTAATGACGTAATACTGCCTAGCAAATCTTGCTCATTTAAAACAAACTAAACATCACTGAAGCGATTAATAGTATTGCCATTAAGTAGTTAAATGCTTTTAAGCGCTTTGGGCTGGCAAGCCAGTGTTGAAGCTTTTCGCCAAGTAGAGTCCACGAGCTGACGCATGGCAGATTAATTAAACCAAATATGAGGCTTACTATTAACACAGAGGTGAGGTTTTTGTCTGGGGCATACAAGCTTACTGCGCTTAATGCCATTGCCCATGCTTTTGGGTTCACCCATTGGAAAAGTGCAGCCTGAATAAAGGTAAACGGCTTACTTTCACTATTGGCTTTTTGTTGAGCGCTACTTGTGGCAATTTTAAACGCCAGATAGAGTAAGTAAGCAATACAAAACACTTTTAATATCAAGTAGCTTGGTGGAAATAAATCAAATAGTTGCATGATGCCAAGGCCCACTAAAACCAGCATCAACATAAAGCCAAGCGTCACGCCAAGTAAGTGTGGTGTGGTTCTTTTAAAGCCAAAGTTGGCACCTGAGCTCATCAACATTAAGTTATTCGGTCCAGGAGTAATTGATGACACCAAGGCAAATAACGCCAGGGCTGTTAAAATTTCAAAACTCATTGCTATCTCTCCACTTTAATTTTATGCAATTATAAGTTGAAATAAGCGCAATTTTTGCGCTTAATGTTGCTATATGTATTCAAATTTCACAATGTAAAATGAAAAAAGATAAAATTAACGACAGAATATTGCATGAGCTTAAACACAATGGTCGAATTGCCAATGCGGAGCTGGCAGATAAAGTGGGTTTATCGCCATCGGCATGCCTTCGTAGAGTGCAAGAATTAGAAAAACTTGGGGTTATTGCGGGGTATCGAGCAGTGATTAACAACCAAGCTGTGGGCCTAGGATTTATCGCTTATGTTGGGGTTGGCTTAAATGAGCACTCAACAGTATCTCAGCGAGCATTCGAGCAAGCCCTTGAGTTTATTGATGAAGTAAAAGAGTGCCACAATGTAACTGGCTCGTTTGAATATTTGCTGAGAGTCGAGACGGCAGATCTTAAGTCTTATAAAGCGTTTCATGCTGATGTGCTCGGCTCTATCCCACAAGTACGCACCATTACAACGCATGTAGTAATGGAATCACCCAAAGATGAACGTGCATAACGACAGAGTTTAAGCTTTTTAGTTGTTATTACTGATTTATAAAAAAACATAGGCAGCAGTAAGCAGATACATAGCCATGTCTCAGTTACTGAATTTGCATCAAAACGTTAGCCGTCATTGGGAATGCCATGTCGCCATCTTCAACTTTTATACGTAAGTTTTCAAAACGTGTGTTAAATGCAAGCGCCGTCTAGAAAGCACGTTTTATGAAAACTCTAAATCAATATTTTTAATGCTGCACGGGTTCAATCACTAAAATCAAGCTTTATGACAATTTCGTGAAGATTGTGATAATGTAACTTTTTATCGTTTCTTTGCTTTATAATGCCATTTTATTTGTATGATAAACTTGGGTTTAGCTTGGAGTTAGTATGGTTTCACGTCGAGATTTTTTAGTAGGGGCAGGCACGTTAGCCTTTTTAGGATTATCAAAAAGTGCCATAGGAAAGGTGTCATTAGGTGATTTAAAAACAACGGCTGTCGGCTTTGGCCCGTTAATTCCCGATCCAGATAAATTGCTCGATTTACCTGAGGGCTTCAGTTATCAAGTCGTTTCAAGTTTAGGTGAGAAAATGTCTGATGGCTTTACTGTACCTGATAAAGCCGATGGCATGGGCTGCCTTGCACTTGGTAATGACCGTGTTGTATTAGTGCGAAACCATGAGCTAAAACCAAAAGATTTAACGAAAGCTGAAGCAAGTATTGCTAACCATAAAACGCCCCTGGCTTTTGATACTAACAGTGACGGGGTGGCGTTACCCGGTGGCACAAGTCATATCGTTTATAACTTAAAAACCCATCAAAAAGAGCAAGAGTACTTGTCATTGGTCGGCACTATTCGTAACTGTTCTGGCGGTATCACGCCATGGGGCACTTGGCTTACGTGCGAAGAAACCACCGATACTAAAGCCGATGGATTTAACCAAGACCATGGTTATATTTTTGAAGTACCCGCAAATAGCAAAGGCTTAATTAAACCTGAGCCATTAAAAGCCATGGGTCGATTTAACCACGAAGCGGCTGCCGTTGATCCGCGCACAGGCATTGTTTATTTAACTGAAGACAAGGGTGATAGCGTCTTTTATCGTTTTATTCCAAAAGAGTATGGCAAGCTGCATAAAGGCGGGCAACTACAGGCTATGGTGGTAAAAGGTAAGCCACAATTCGATAGCCGTAACTGGAACAATAAAGCCATGAGGCTACATCAAGAGCTTGAGGTTGAGTGGGTAAATCTAGATAACCCAGAAAGCCCAAAAGACGACTTACGGCTACGTGGATACAAGCAAGGCGCTGCACTGTTTGCTCGCGGTGAAGGTATTCATTGGGGTGATAAAGAGCTTTATTTTTGCTGTACCAATGGTGGTAAAAAACAACTTGGTCAGGTTATGAAATATCAACCATCAGAATTTGAAGGCACCGATAAAGAAGCACAGCAACCCGGTAAAATCTCGTTGTTTGTAGAAAGTACCAGTAAAACCCTCTACAACTTTGGCGATAACTTAACCGTGTCACCTAATGGGCATTTAATTGTCTGTGAAGACCAATACACCGATGTGGTTGATAACCATCTTCGTGGTGTTACACCTCAAGGCCAAGTTTATAATTTTGCCCGTTTGGTTGCGCAAACCGAGCTGGCAGGTGCCTGTTTTTCACCGGATGGAAGCACCTTGTTTGTAAATGTTTACTCACCTTCTAAAACACTAGCTATAACAGGACCATGGCATCATTTTAGTGTTTAATTCTGTAGGCACTCTTTTATGAGTGCCTCAATTTACTGGAAGCTGTTAATATAGTTGGTCCGCATAGCCATGAATTCTATTTATTCTTACAGTTCACTTTATTAGCATGCTTGGCAATCCACTTAGTCATTTTTTTCATTAAAGCGGGTGGAAAATCATGGCCCATTCCGGGCACAACTTTTAACTTACTGCGCTTTATTAACAGAGCGGTATTGATGCCCGCAGACAGTGGCATAACAGGATCAGCACTGCCGTGGATCACTAACGTTGGGGCTTTGATCTTCTTTAAAAGTTGCTCGCGATAGGGCGTTGCGGCAATGGCTGCAAGCTGACGTTTAAAGCCAGTTTGATTCGTGTGGGCACGCTCAATATAGCGCTCAGCATTGGCATATAAAGCGTGTTCATCTTGTGGGTAGGCCGGGCTGCCAATGAGTTGGTTTAGCCGAACATTGTAATCAATCGCAGCTTCTTTATTACTGCTACGGGGGCGTATTTTAGCGAGCTTTACCAACAGGTTAATGTTTGAACCCGAAAACGATAACGGCGAGCTGCTCGACATAATTGAAGTTAAGCTCAGTACACGTTTTTTATACTTTGCCGCGGCAATTTGCGCAATCATGCCACCCATCGAAGCCCCCACTAAGTGTGCTTTTTTGATATCCAGTGCATTCATTAATTCTTTTACATCGCGAGCCATGTCATCGAGCGAATAGGGCAGCTTTGCGCGAATGGGAAATCGGCGGCTAAGCCAATGCTTTACAAGACTCGGCTTGCCTAACTCATCTAACGATGAAGATAGCCCTGCATCACGATTATCAAAACGAATAACCCTAAAGCCTTTTTCGACCAAGCCAAAATAAAGCGACTCTGGCCAAACGGTAAATTGAGCACCTAAGCCAATAATTAAAATGATCACCGGCGCATTTTTATCGCCTTCATCTTGATAACTAATACTGATACCACTGGCTGTAAGGACATGTTCCATAGACCGACAAATAAGCTTACGCAGGTATCATCAGCTTAGTGTGTGAAGTTGGCAGTTTAGTGACAGCAAGAAAAATAGACAGCACATGACTGCATGCTGTCTATTTTCAGGGAGTTTTCTTAGAAGTAAGCGGTAACGCCAATCCAGAAGTTACGGCCTTTATCTTTAACGTTGTAGTCGTCTGTGAATGTGACTTCACTAATTACACCGCGACCTGTTAGGTACTCATACTCACCATCGCCATTTAGGTCGGTATAGCTTGTGCTATACGAGGTGAAATCTTCGTCTAATAGGTTGTTTACACGGGCATTGATTTGCACGTACTCATTTACATAAAACTGCGCACCTAAATTAAGTAGGTTGTAGTTTTTGTAGTACAGCGCTTTGTCGTGCACGTTATCCCAACCGCGGTAACGGTCTGAACGATATACACCTTGTAGGTATAGGTTCATAAAGTCAGTCGCTTCCCAGTTTAGAGTAAGGTTTGCCATGTGCTCAGCGGAGTTCGTTAGTGGCTGACCTTGCTCTGGGCCGCTCTTTTGTTCGCTATCAGTCCAGGAGTAGTTACCGTTAACAGACACTGTTTTGGTGATAGTATATTGGCCTGCAATTTCAACACCTTGTAGGTCTACTTCGTCGATATTGATTTTTTGGCTATAGCTATCGAAGCCAAGTTGATCGTACTGACCTAAGTTCACACAAGGGCGTACATCGTTAGTTTGCTCACAGCTTAAAATAGTGTCGCCGCTGGCAATTTTGTCTTCAAACTTGGTGTTGTAGTAAGTCACATTGATGTTGTGATCGCCATCAAGCGAAGTCCAGTAAAGGGCGATTTCAGAGTTCACACTGGTTTCTGGTTCTAAATCTGGGTTACCCGCAAACGGGCTTGTGCCTTGACCGCCAAATCCGGTGATACCGTCGTAAAGATCAGTGGTTTGTGGTGTTTTATAACCCGTACTTACACCCCCTTTTAGCGTCCAAGTGTCGGAGAGGTTATAGACACCGTAAACGCGCGGTGATACTTGGCTACCAAATACATCATGATCATCGTAACGAGCGCCTAATGTGAAGGTAAAGTTGTCGGTTGCCATCCAGTTATCTTCGGCAAAGATTGAGTACATGTTTTGCTCTTGTACTTTACCTGCTTGGTCACTTTCAAGACCAAATACACCGTCTTTTAACTCGCCATCAATTAATTGACCACCAATTGCTAGATTATGGCTACCAAAGCTGCCTGTGATAGGAATATCAAAGCGTAAGTCATAGGTATACTGGCTGCTTTCTAGTGGGCGAGCAGGGCGTGGTAAGAATGTTTCTTCAGCTAAGTCTTTACGTGCTTGCTCGTCCATTCCTTCATATTCGCCAGTACCATCGTACATAGCTTGCAGCTCTAAGCGCTCGCTTACACTTAGCGGTAAAGTACGGCCATTATTTTGTGTATCAACATAAGAAACCGAGGCCTTCAGCGTTGCCCAATCAAGCTCGCCATCGTAGCTGAATGACCACCATTCGCGATCAAACTCTTGGTCTGCTGCATAACCTGCACGCGGGTTTACTTGGCCGCGGCGGTCTTGCCAAATTGATTCAATATTATCTTTAGTGCCAAGTGGGTAAGTAATGGTGCCTGATTCAATGTCGTAGCTTGGCGTGTTGTCGTAAACTTGGCTTGAGTTATCATAATCAAAACGTAAATGATGAGACTCAAACGGAGTATAAGTTAACGTAAAGCCATACTGCTCGTTGGTGTTATCAACGGTACGGCCACCACTCCCAAAGCCTAATGAACGAATATGTACAACACCATTAGGATCGGTTGCTGGTTCAAATGTTGGCGATGATGCTTGTTGCTCGTAAACACTGCCGCGTACACCTAAACTTAAAACGTCTTTGATAAGCGGGCCCATCACACTAAAGTCAGTGGTGATGTCATCACCAAAATCATCGTTTTGTTGTAATGAACGACTAAATGAAACAGCACCGCTCCAGCTATCAGTGTGCTTTTTAGTGATGATATTGATTACACCACCCAGTGCATCTGCACCATAAAGCGTTGATGCAGGGCCGCGAATAACTTCAACACGCTCAATGGCATCAACTGGTGGTACGTGGTTAAACGCGTTGCCACCAAAATTGTTTGGATAAATATCGCCATGGTTATTTTGGCGTTTACCATCAATGAGTAACAGGGTGTATTCACCTGTTAAACCACGCATACTCACACTGCCTTGGCCGGTTTTATCACGAGTTGTGCCAATGTCGATACCTTCTAAATACTGAACAGCATCAAGCACTGAGGTGAAGGCATGAGACTTAATATCTTCATTGGTGATAATTGAAATACTTGCAGGTGCTTCGGTAACTTTTTGCTCAAAGCCTGTTGCAGTAATCACTAAACGTTCCATATCTTGTTTAGGCTTAGCGTCATCAGCAAAGGCTGAAAAATGTGTTGCTATGGCAAGCGCCAGTAAGCTTGGTTTTATTGATTTCATTGTAGGTTTCCAGTTCTTTATGTTGATTTTCCCTTTGAGGAACGGTGCGTATAGTACAGAAATTAAAAATACAATCAATAATTATTCGTATTTAGATTTTTTTAGTCTTTAACTCATTAAATAATATTTTTAGTTGAGTTGTTTTGGTTCTTAGCTAATTAATGCGGTGTTACAAATGAGCTGTAGATTAAATACTCTTAGCAGAGGTTATTGAGGTATATTGTTTTAACCATCACAATTAAAATTTTAGTAATGAATTCAGATATCTCTTTAGCGCGCTTTAAGCAATTTCCTGTGCTTATGTGGATCTTCTTATTTGGCTCGTTTATTACCCGTGGCAGTTATTACATGGTGTGGCCATTTCTTGCGGTGATCTTGTACGAAAAGTTTGCGTTATCGGCGACTGAAGTCGGTTTGGTACTTACCAGTGCTGCCGTGATTTCGGTGTTCACCAGTTTTATTGGTAGCAGCCTATCAGATAAAGTGGGCCGGCATACGCTGATGTACATTACCGGCGTGCTGTATATCATTTCTTTCTCGCTGTTGGCTGAGGTAGAAACCGTGGCCGGTTATGTGATTGTAATGACCTTATGCTCGATAGCAACCGCACTTTGGCGACCATTAACCAGCGCGGCGATTGGCGATATTATTGATGATGCACAAACTCGTGAGCTGGCCATGCAGTCGCTGTACTTTATTGTTAATGTGGGCTGTGCGGTGGGTCCATTAGCTGGGGTATGGCTAGGTTTAACAGGTGAGCAGTCGAGCTTTTATATTACCGCAGCAGCATTTGCTATTTTATTGGTGCTACTTGTTTGGGGCTTTAATTTTAGTGATAAAGCTGCAAAAAATACTGCCGCAATTGACGAGCCCGAAGAGAAAAAGCCAGCTGTACAGGGCAAGCAAATCTTACGTATTTTATTTGCCGATAAACTGCTGCAATGTTTAATTTTAGCCAATATTTTGTGCATGTTTATTTATGCGCAAATGGATAGTTCACTCATACAATACCTCACTCGTGCAGAGGCACCCGACCTACTTGGATTGATTTCTGCGCTGATATTTACCAATGCGTTAGTGATCATTTCAAGCCAATTTTTGCTGTTAAAAATGATGGCACGATTTAACTTAACGGTGCGAATTCAAATTGGTTTAGTGCTATTAATGGTGTCGCAGTTTTGGCTAGCACTTAATCCGATCGATTTATTTTGGGGCTGGATTGGTGCAATAGTGGTGATGAGTTTGGCCGAAACCATTTTATTTCCGACGATGAACGTGCACCTCGATAGGCTCGCGCCATCTCATTTACGTGGAGCTTACTTTGGCGCGGCTTCGTTTTACGATTTAGGGTTTGCTTTAGCGCCGATCGGTGGCGGTTTAATTTTAGATTATTACGATGGCCCAACCTTGTTTTTTGTCGCGGGAGGGCTTTGCCTTGTGGTGATTTACTTATACGCCATACTTGAAAAGCTACCCAGACCAGATTTTGCAAACTCATTATCAAAGTAAATTTATAACGTGAAATTGCACAACAGCTGCTACCTTTATAACTCACACATTTAACGTTGAGGTGTAACATGGCTGTTTCTGCAATCCCAAAAGGTTTCCATGCGGTAACCCCGTATTTGGTTATTGAAGGTGCCACTAAGGCGATAGAGTTCTACAAACACGCTTTTGCTGCTGAACTTGTAATGCAAATGCCTCTGCCTGATGGTGGGGTAGCGCATGCTGAAATAAAAATTGCCGATTCTCATATTATGCTTTCTGATAATTGCCCTGATGTGCAATTTAAGTCGCCGCAACAACTTGGCGGTACACCGGTGAGCATTATGCTGTATGTTGAAGATGTCGATGCTGTTTTTGCTAAAGCCTTGTCGCTTGGCGCGAAAGAGCTGCGCCCCGTGCATGATCAATTTTATGGCGACAGATCAGGGACTTTAGAAGACCCTTTTGGCCATATTTGGACTATAGGCACACACAAAGAAGACCTCAGTGAGCAAGAGCTGATGCAGCGAATGAGTGAGCTTATGAGTAAAGAGCAAGATGCTTAAAAAGTTGTTTCAACCGACATTCCTATTTGCCATGAATCAACGTCTTGGTAACTGCCAAGTGGCGTACTAAAGTCGATATGGATAACGTTATCGTTACTTGAGCGCGATGAGTAGAGGCGAATACCCACACCCGCACTGGTTAGCATTGAATCTGAAATATTCGCAGTTTCAGTGCTGCCAAATGCCTGCCCAACATCAACAAAGCCAACAAAGCCTACATCTACGAACTGATACAAATTAATATTAGGGTACATTCTTAGTTCAGCCGTCGCTTGTACGCTTGAAGTACCATGTTGGTAACTTTCTGGGAAGCCACGCATGCCTTCTTCACCGCCAACAGCCAGCGGTTTATCAGCAAATTCATGATTTTGCCAATGACCATTTACATGCGCATAAAAAGCAAATGAGTCTGACCAGCGATAGTTCATTTGTGCTTTTGAATAGATAGCTAAGCGGTCATCAAGCTCAGTTCCGACATTGCCTTTGATTCCAGCGGCAAATCGATACAAGGCGTTATTGTTAAACCACGCTTTGGTAAGGTTTGTATCAAATAAAAAGCCTTGGCCAAAATTTATGGTATCGATGGCAAACTTTGAATTTAGCTCCCAACCTAGGTTAACGTCTTCGTTGTGGTTTATTAGGTCAATATCGTGCAAAACGGCGTAATTGTCTTCTAGCCAATGTAATCCGACCCAAGGCGCTGCAATAGTGTAATCGTTAAGGCCTGCAAGCAAAGGCTCTGTTTCAAAAGGTCGGTAACTGACATCTTGGTAATCAATCCCAGCAAGCCAGTGAAAGGTTTGCTGGCTGTCTTGCGATAAAATTCCGCCGTAAGCAAACTGGGCGATTAATTCATCAGTAAAAAACTCTGAACGAGTCATGCCATTTTGATAGATATAACTTTTTTGCTTTTGTGATTGTGCAAAGTAGCGCATTAGTGCGTCACTACTGCGTTGATAAAAAGGCTGATGATAATCCACTAAAAAGACTTGCCCGTCATCGTAATCATCAGCTTGTAAAGTGAGAGTTGCATGAGGTTGCCAAGGCACTGGCATCTGCAGTACTGAGTGGTAGCCAGAGCGTTCATGATCTGATTTATACTTTAATGATGCACGAATACCGTACCCTAAAAAGTTTTCTTCTTTAAAGCCTAAGCTGTACTTATTATTGCCGCTACTACGCCCAAAATTAATGGTTGGTAATAAACTCCAGGTATCCCACGTATCGATTTGCACCACGCGGGGTTCATCTTCAAGGCAGTCGTTTGTATAGCTAATTTTGGCATCTCTTAAGTATTTTTTGCTGCGTAGGATGCGCTCTGCTTCTTGAAGCTGACGTTCGCTAACTTGGTCGCCTTCTTTAAAGGTTATCTGTTCGCTGATTACGTTTTTCTTGGTATCAATATGTAGCCAATTGATAAAGCGGTGCAGTGCAGTCGTTTCAGGATCATTGGCGTCAAAAATCGTGTGTGTATCAATGTTGAGTTTATCAACGAAGATGTCTTTATCTTCACTCAACTCAGTTGTAGGTTTGCTTTTTACTTCACAAACAACATCTAAGCTTAAAGGTTCTTTTGCATAAACTGTCCCTGTAGCAGTGCATGAAAATAATAAAACGGAGGTTATTTTATTCATCTTTGTTATGCCTACTAAATACCAAGGAGACGCGGCGATTTGCTTTATCAACCTTTAAATTCTTTATAGTTCTCAGCATAAAATCGCTAACTTAAGAAAAACTTAACTAAAACTTAAACTTGATTGAAGATTGTAAGGTTATGATTAATAAGGGATATGATAATCAACTAAGGCGAAATTAATCGTGAAATAGCTGGCTTACGTATGATTTCTTAAGGTTTCTAATAGAGTAAGTAATGAAAAAGCGTGTTTTATATTGGCTGCGAAATGATTTACGCCTAGTCGACAATGAAATTCTATCTGAGTTAGCTGATTTTGATGGTGAGCTTGATTTAGTGTTTGTGATTGAACCACGCTGGTTTAGGCAAACTAACTATCAGTCGAAATCGTTTGGTACGCATAAATTCAACTTTTTACGAAAGAGTCTCGCGGCATTTGCACAAGCAGTTGAGAAGCTTGGGCAAACACTGCATGTGATCACTGGTGAGCCTGAGCAAGTAATTAGTCAGCGATTGCAAAAATATGAAATTGAAACATTGGTTTGTACTGAGCAGGTTGGTGTTTACGAGCAAAAGCAGCTCAATAAAATCAAAGCATTATACCCACATGTGACGGTGAAAACCTATCAGCAAGATACCTTGTTCAAGGCAAGTGACTTACCTTTTCAACTTGATAACCTACCAAAAAACTTTACTGCTTTTCGTAAAAAGGTAGAAGCTGAGCCAACCTTTATAGCAGCGCCTTTGCCAGCAGTAAGCCTTTTGCCTCACCCAGTTCAGCTATGTCCTGAGCAAGCTATAGATGATGTTCCTGCTCACTCAGGCAGTTTTAAAGGTGGTTTAATTGCAGCTCAGCAGCATTGCAATGCTTACTTTTCGTCTAAAGCGCCAAGCAGTTATAAAGAAACGCGTAACGAGTTAGATGGTTTTAGTAACAGTACCAAGTTTAGTGTATGGCTCGCTGGTGGCACAATTAGCGCAAAACAGCTGTACAGAGAGGTTGAAGTATATGAGCTTAAAAACGGGGCGAATGAGTCTAGTTATTGGATAAAGTTCGAATTACTGTGGCGCGAATACTTTAAGTGGCATGCAGTACAGGCTGGTGCAAAACTTTTCCATTTTAAAGGGCAAAAGCAAAGTGCGCCTCTGACTACCTTTAATAGTCAGCGTTTTGAGGCGTGGTGCCAAGGCCGCACGCCGTTTGCTTTGGTGAACGCAATAATGCATGAGCTTAATGCGACAGGCTATATTTCTAATCGCTCGCGCCAAATTGCGGCAAGTTGTTTGGTCAACGAACTTGAGCTTGATTGGCGCTATGGTGCGGCTTATTTCGAGCAACAGCTCATTGATTATGATGTAGCAGCTAATTGGGGGAATTGGCAATACATTGCGGGTGTCGGTGTTGACCCCAGAGGAGGGCGGCACTTTCATATTAATAAGCAAACAGCGCTGTATGATCCTTTGGCTCGTTTCATTCGCAAATGGCAAGGTGATGTTACCGTCTCTGAGCTTATTGATGTTGTCGATGCAGCTGATTGGCCAATAGCCACTTAGCTGTTGTAGATCAATATACTTGCCTACTCTGTTAGAGGTTTTATTGTTTGTTAACTAATATAAATATAGAGGCTTGATTGGTGCCATTGGGTTAGCGAGCAAGGAAAACTATGATATTTAGTGAAGGCTATGAGACGGTCAAATCTAAGCTAGGTTTAGATGTGGCTCAATTAATTCTTGATGGCAGTGATGCAGGCATTTGGCTTTGGAATATACAAACCGGCGAAACAATTTTTAATGATAAGTGGGCTAAAATCGTTGGCTTCACCTTAGACGAATTAAAGCCTGTATCGATAGAAACATGGATGAATTTAGCCCACCCAGATGATTTAGAAAATTCAGAAAAGCTTCTTAATGCTCACTTTCGTGGTGAGTCTGAGCGTTATATTTGTGATGTTCGTATGAAGCATAAAAAAGGGCACTGGGTAAAGGTGCTTGATAAAGGTAAGGTGCAAAGCTGGGATGAAGCAGGTAATCCTGAATGGATGCTAGGGGTTCACATTGATATTACAGAACAATGGCTCAAAGAACGTGAAATAGAGTTTTTGCACGCTAAGCTACAAACCTTTACTGACAATCTTCCCGGGTTTGTTTATCAATTTGTAATTGATGAGCAAGGCCATGCATCATTTCCTTTTGCAACAACTAAGGTGGTTGATATTTATGGGTGTACACCTGAAGAAATAAAGCAATCGGCCAGTATCTTAACAGACACAGTTCATCCAGATGATTATGAACGTATTTACAAAAGTGTTGTGCGGTCACGCGTTAGTCTAGACGATTGGCATGAGGTTTTTCGGGTTAATCATCCAACCAAGGGATTAATATGGGTTGAAGGCAAGTCTTCACCTGTAGCACATAAAGATGGAAGTGTTGAGTGGAATGGGTACTTAGAAGATGTTAGCGAAGAAATTAAAAATAACGAGCAAATAAAACTACTTACAGCTGTTTTTTCGACAACCAGTAGAGGCATCATAATCACCACCTCAGAACCTAAAATTGTTGATGTAAACCCTGCTTTCGAACAGATAACGGGATTTAAAAAATCTGAAGTTTTAGGAAAAAACCCTGCCATTTTATCTTCTAGCCGTCATCCTTGTGAGTTTTTTAAATCTATGTGGCAGACATTACTTGCTGATGGCTCTTGGCAAGGAGAAGTGTGGAATAAACGTAAATCAGGCGAGGTCTTTCCTGAGTTATTATCGATTGATGCTTTATATGATGACAGCGGCAATGTAAGTCATTACATTGGCGCATTTGATGATATTTCACAAGAGGTGGCAAACAGACAATTATTAAGTGAATTAGTCAATCAAGACCCATTAACTAAATTACTAAACCGACGCGGCTTAGATATTCAATTGAATGCATTTTCAATGCAAGCGCCCGTTGAGCATAATCACTTTTCGTTAATCTATATAGACCTCGATAACTTCAAACTTGTTAATGATACTTTTGGCCATGAAAAGGGCGATAATTTACTGTTAGATATCAGTGAGCAACTTTCATTACAGTTAAGAGATAATGATGTGTTGGCGCGTATTGGCGGGGACGAATTTGTTATTCTACTGCCGACCTTAGCAAAACGCTTTGTTTGTCAGGATATTGCCGAGCGCTGTCAAAAAGCGGTTGAAGCAGTTGCCAAGCGTTACGCAACATTGTTACCCGTTAGTGCAAGTTTTGGTATTGCGATGTTTCCAGAGGATGGTAAAAATGCCAAACAGTTGCTCGCCTCAGCTGACGAGCAAATGTATAAAATGAAGCTAAAGAACAAATCATTACCACTCGGTTGATATTTCGACGCTAGGTAGTTTATTTAAAAGCGGTAGTAAGGCGCGCTCTTTGCGTAAATCTTTGCGTTCGTTTTCTAAATCTTTGCGTTCTCGATAAAGCTCTTTTTGCTGGCCATTATCAAGCTGGTTGCTATTTAGCTCTGCGCGAATATCTTTTAAGCGGCGGTCAATGTCGTCAATTCGCTCATCAATGTATATCAGTCTTTGCTGTACTTCGTACCTATCATTACCTTCTTGCCATGCTTTACGAAAAGCAGTGCTGTTACAAACGCCATTGTAAGATGCGCCTTGCATGCCAAGGGTAAAGCCATTTTCGGGCTCACAATACACCGCCAGACCCTGATCATATCCCACTTTATATTCAGCAATATTGGCACTTACGCCATATTCGCTGCATTGTGATAAGGCATCTATGCCATCACGATACTCAGTGCCATCTGCACCATGCTTATAACCAATACCATGCCAATTGGCTTGTAAACATTCATCTTTACTTACCGAGGTACAGCCTGCTAATACGGTTAAAGGAAGCAGGGCAAGGATCCATTTTCTCATTGAAATTTCAGCTTGAACTATTAATAACTTACTTGATTCTAGCCTGAAATATTATTTTTTAGAAAGTTGTTTTTGTATTTCATAACAATGCCTTCACATGATTAAGTATTATTGCCGATTAGTATCCATCACCACTGACAGAACCGCTGGGCGATGCGAATATTTGGCTGTGCATTTTTTAAATGTACTAATTGCAATATACATAACGCGGTAAAGTGACTGCGTTTTATAAGCTGATGACGGTCAAAGCGCATGATCTCGTACCATAGCTTAAACAGCTCACCAAAACGCATCAGGTTGTTATTGTTAAATTGCCACTGCGACTGGTAGTTTACTTTGATTGGGCAGGGCATATGGCCTGGATAGGCTTGCCATGGTGCAAGCATGGCACGCGGATAACTGGTTTTCAGCCAGCGCTGATAAAAACGGTGCTTACGTACATATTCAACTGGGACAGCTAGAGGATATTGCAGTACTTTCCACGAATAAAACGGATGAAAGAACTCCATTTTAAACTCGCATACTTGCTCGTTTGGAATGCTCAAATGATGGTGCTGATCATTGAGTAGCAAAAACAATTGAAATGCTTTTTCGAGTGGTAATTCAGCCAAGGGTTTAAAACTAAGTTTTAGATTATCAATTAGCTTTTGTTGCAGCATAGATGCATTATGAACCACTGACTTTGGCAAATAAGCGTACTGCTGATCTAAATAAGCTTGAATGAGTTTATCAAGATTGTTTTCTTTTGCCGCAGCGTAAATAGCGTCGCCATAAAACACCGCACCTAAGCCAACACTGCCGCCATTACCAGACCAACTAATTTGTGGTCTTGAAACGGTTTTATATTCATTGTGATGTGCTTTGCGCCAGTATTTGCCAAGGCGCTGCTCAACAGAGAGCTTTTGCGTGTCGCGTACTTGCACTACTTCAAGTTTAAGGGCATTTTGCGAAGCATATTGTTTTGCGCAGTAGAGATCTTGGCTATCTGATTGCGAAAAATTAAACGACTTTAGCTGAACCCCTTGGCGTAATAGCTCGCAGTTAATTAACCGTGAATCTAAGCCGCCCGACAGGGTACTGAGCACTTTTCTATCGGTGTGCATCGCTTTTGTGACAACACTGCGAAATGCCTGAGTAACGCCTTCAATTGCATCGGTCACTTCTCGGTTTTGTTTGGCAAGGGCGACCCAATCAAAGTAACGTTGCTTTACCACGCCGTGGCTGGCATCAAAACGTAATATTTCGCCTGGGTATGAGCATTTAATGTTTTTATAAGGCGTGTGATCTAAAAGCGGGTAGCCAAGTACCGCAAGCTCTGTGAGTGCTTCGGCATCGCTTTCAAGCTCAATACTTAGCTGTTTAAATATCCCCAAGTTGGTTGAAAACAGTATGCCTTGCGCCGTTTTTAAGGTGTAAAATGGTTTTAAGCCAAGTGGGTCTGTGGCAAGGACTAAGCTGCCTAATTGGCTATTAAACTGGCAAAAGCTAAATACTCCTTCACATTGCTGCAAGCAGGTGTTGAGCGAGCTTGTATTTGCCATGGCCTTTAAATCATCACTACGAGAGCTACTGAGTAAGGGATGACCAATCAGCGTTGCAATTTGCGACTCAGTTTGCAACCAACTCGCTTGTTGGTATGCATCAAAATCATATTGAAAAATAGCTCCATTATCACAATCAAAGCGCTTAACATCTGCTTTTTTATAGAGATTAAACACATCAGCTATTTGATTAATATAATGAAATTCTGTTTTGCCTAATTCATTGAATTGGATATAACCTGCGATAACAGCCATGTTAACCACCTTTTCGTTTGCTAACTTACTAGTAAAATTGCAAGCCATAGGCCAAAACGAATAAAGGCCTTAAACAAGGCCTTTGGGTAACATTACAAAAGCTGATCAGCGATTGTTAAGTTGTTGGTTGATCTCATCAAATATACTGGCATCATCAATGGTAGATGGAATTTGTAGTTCTTCACCATCGACCAATTGACGTAAGTTCTTTCTGAGTATTTTCCCTGAGCGGGTTTTTGGTAAGCGCTCAACATGCAAAATGTTTTTTAAGCAGGCAATGGCGCCAATTTGATTTCTTACCGAGTGAACTAACTGTTGCTCGACTTCTTTGCTATCGCCAAGGTAATCATCTTTGAGCACTATCATCGCCATAGGTAATTGCCCTTTGAGTGCATCATTAACCCCAAATACTGCGCATTCAGCAACAGCAGGGTGGGCTGCTACAATTTCTTCCATCTCACCGGTTGATAAGCGGTGCCCCGCCACGTTAATCACATCGTCGGTACGACCCATAATAAATAGATAACCATCATCATCAATATAGCCGCCATCACCAGAGAGATAATAACCCGGGTACTCGCTTAAATAGCCCGCTTGAAAGCGTTCATTGTTTTGCCAAATTGTAGGTAAACAGCCCGGTGGTAGGGGAAGCTTTATAACTACAGCGCCGCTTTCGTTTGCTGCGCACTGCTCACCGTTCATATCAAGAATTTGTAAATCAAAGCCCGGTGTTGGTACCGTAGAGCTGCCCGGTTTAGTGGCAAGTTGTTCAATACCAATTGGGTTACACGCAATTGCCCAACCTGTTTCTGTTTGCCACCAGTGGTCGAGTACGGGCAAGCCCGTTTTGTCTTTTAGCCACTCATAGGTGGGCGGATCGAGGCGCTCGCCGGCCAAAAATAAACGCTTTAAACTTGAGGTGTCGTATTGTTTAAAGCCCTCAGCGTTAGGGTCTTCTTTTTTAATTGCGCGAAACGCAGTAGGAGCACTGAATAAGGCGCTGACTTTATAATCTTCGACAACACGCCAAAACGCACTGGCATCAGGGGTTCTAATAGGTTTGCCTTCATAAAGTACGGTGGCACAGCGATAAATGAGCGGCGCATATACAATGTACGAGTGACCAACTACCCAGCCAATATCAGAAGCTGCCCAAAATACCTCACCGGGTTTCATGCCATACACGGTTTCCATGCTGTAATGCATTGCAACTGCGTGCCCCCCGTTTTCTCGAACCACCCCTTTAGGAGTTCCTGTAGTGCCTGATGTGTAAAGAATATAAAGCGGGTCGTCACCTGCAACAGGTACTGCAGCGACTGCACTTGCTGCCTCAGAGGCTGATTGCCAATCGATGTCTCGGCCATCTTGCATCTCGGCGATGGCTTGTTCACGCTGAAATACAATACAGTGTTCAACAGCATGCTTGGCGTTGTCGAGTGCTTCATCAAGCAGTGGCTTATATTCAATTACATGATTGATTTCGACCCCGCAAGACGCAGTAAGCACAAGCTTAGGCTTTGCATCATCAATACGCACCGCGAGTTCGTGCGGTGCAAAACCACCAAATACAACGGAGTGAATGGCACCGAGGCGCGCACACGCCAGCATACCAATAACCGCTTGTGGGATCATTGGCATATAAATGACTACGCGGTCACCTTTGCTTACGCCAAGGGATTGCATGAGACCTGCAAATTTAGCTACCTGAGTTTGTAACTCCCCATAAGTGTATTGTTGTTTGGTATTGGTAACAGGGGAGTCGTAAATCAGTGCAGTTTGGTCGCCAAAGCCTGCTTCGACATGTTGGTCGAGGGCTAGGTAACAAGTGTTTAGCTGACCATCGGCAAACCAATGGTAAAAATCATTATCGTCATATTGATAAGGAGCACTTGGCTCTTTAAACCAAGGAATTCGTTTACTTTGCTCAAGCCAGAACTGACCGGGATCGCGCTGGAACTGTTGATATTGTTGTTGATATTCGCCCGCCATTGTGAGGCTCCTATACTTTTTAGTGAGAGACCCTAAAAAATGTAGGTGTTTTTTTGATTAAATAATATGCGACCTTGGTCGGCATTAATTGGGCTAGATGTAATGAAACCGCCCGGTTTAGGGGCGATTTCAGGGAGTTGTGATACTAAACCTGTTGTTCACTAATAAGCGGTAAGCAAATGAGGATCTTAACGCCACCTAACTCACTGTGCTCAGCTTTTATAGTGCCTTTGTGTGTTTCAATCAGGCTTTTACAAATCGCCAGTCCAAGGCCTGAGCCCCCCGTTTGACGGCTGCGCGACTTATCAACGCGGTATAAGCGTTCGAATATTTCAACTAACTGATTATTGGTAACGCCGGGTGGGGTATCTTCAATGCTAAAAGAAATGCTCTGCTCTGAGGCTGTCGCTACAAATTTAATTTTGCCGGGTTTATCAGTATAAAAAGTACTGTTTGATAAAAGGTTAGTCAGTACTTGCTTAATTTTATCGATATCCCATGTCACCTTGATATCAGCAGCAACGCGAATGTTACTGGTAAATTCAAAGCCTTTGTTTTCTACAAAAGCAGCAAAGTCTTGCTGCCAAACGGATAATACATCAGCAAGTAAATAGGGTTTTAAGTTAAGGTACAGGCTATCTGAATCTGCTTGTGCTAGTTGATGGATATCACGGATCAGTATATTGATATCGGTAAGTTTTCGATTAATTGCATCGTAAGAGGCATCAACGTCTTTGGCGATATTGTATTGCAATGCTTCAACTTGCAATTGTAGTGCTGTGAGTGGCGTGCGAATTTCATGAGATACATCGGCTAGTAAGCGGTTCTTTTTATCAACAACTTCTTGGAGTAGCTGTGCTCGTTCGCTGGCAAGTTTACGCTTTTTAAATGAGCGGTAGCCAAAGCCTGATATCAGTAAAATCACGCAGCTTAAGCCCAATAACCACGCTTTAAATTGCCATTCACTTTCGCTTAGTTGGGCGGCTTGAATTTGCTTATCAGCACTCAATTGATTGATTTCTTGCTGATTTCGCATAAAAGCCACTTGGCTTTGCATTGCGGCCACGGTTAAGTCGTGCTGATTTTTACCGGTATTATCTTCAAGGGTTTGATAGCGACTTTGCGATTCAAATGCTTGTTTATACAGTTGTAATGCAAGGTAAGAGTCAGTGAGTAGTTTATTTAAGCTGATTTGATCTTCAACATCTTGCAGCTCATCAGCCTGTTTTAAAGCCTGCTCTGCGGTTTTAATTGCTTCAGCGTGATCATCAAGGGCTTGATAAATACGTGTTTGGGTGATCCCTAAAGACACTAAGTGTGATCGAAAATTATAGTCAGTAGCGATTGCTAAAGCGCGATCAATATATGCTTGCGCTTCACTAATGTTGCCTTGTTTTAAAGCAATTAACGCCATTAAATTATACGAGCGACATAGCCCTGTGTTTGAAGATGATTGTTGATAATAGCTAATCGACTTCTCAGCGTAATCGGTGGCTGTAGCAAGTTCACCTTGTTTAAGTGCAGCATAGCCAACTTTCATGGCACTATTACCAATATCGACTTTAGAGCCAATTTCTAAATCCAACACGTGAGACATTTTAAAGTGCTTTAACGATTGAGCACTGTCGCCCATACGGCGGTAAACTTCGCCAATTTCGTAAAGCGAATCGGCTATGCCTTTTTTGTCATCAAGCTTTTGATGCAAAGAAAATGATTGAGTTAAACTTGCAAGCGCCGCATTGTGATCGCCAATAATGGCTTCGATTATTCCTAAGTTTAGTAATGCCGATGCATACGATTTTTCATCATCAAACTCATGTAAGATATTAACAGATTTTTGTGCCTCATTTAGGGCGGCTATGTATTTATCTTGCCAGCGTAAAATGGCTGCTAATCGCTCATAGGACTGGGCAATCAGCATAGAATCTTGTATCTGTTTGGCAATGGATAATGCATCTCGGTAGTGCTGCTCTGCTGTTAGAAAGTTACTTTTTCTACCTTGTGCGTAACCCTGAATAAGCATTGCTCGTACCGTTACAGCCTGATTGTTCTGTGTTTGTCCGTAATCTAGTAGTTGCTCTGCATAGCTCAGTGCTTGGTCATAATCGCCATTGCTTACATTCATAAACGCCAACGATTCGAGCGCTTCTTGAATGATCTGTGGCTGATTGATGAGGGTTGTATCGTTAGTTAACTGCTCAAATATATCCGTTGCTTGGCTTGGATCACTGTTACGTAGCAATTGTGCTTCGTTTAGTTTTTCTTGAGCCTGTTCAGGAGTTATTGCAAAGGCGCTTAACGATAGGCAGCTAAGGGCGCAAGCCAAAGCTAAGCTTTTGTAAAATAATGGAGTATTTTTCATTTTTTATTTGGGTAAAGGCAACTGCCATTTTTGTAAAATTGCTTGGTATTGACCGCTTTGCTTCAAAGCTTTAACTGCATCAGTTAATTGTATAGCGAGTTGTTTGTCTATATTAAGGTTTGCAGCGAGGTAAAGGCCTGAAGGAAAGTCGTCTAAGTGCAGGCTTTTATGAATGTCACTAGGGTCAACTCCAGATAATGCCAGTTCGTTTTGCAAGGTTAGAGTGTTGGTAAGCACAAAGTCGATGCGCTCTTTTTCAAGCAATTGCCAAAGTTGATGATAATGACTGACTAGCACCAAGTTTTTATCTTCATTAAATCCCGCTTGCTTCAAATAATGTTCACTTGAATAGCCTCGAATAGTCGCTACACGGTACTGCTGGGCTTGCTTTAAGCTAAATATTTTGTGGCTTTTACTCGATAGATCCACTAAATAAGCATCTGAAAAATAGGTTTGTGCTAACCACTTAAACCGGCTTTCACGAGCTGGATTTTTTAGTAACGAAATCATTAACATGTTTGGATTGTTTTCAAGCTCATAGAAAGCCCGTGCCATTGGCATAATTCTGAATTCGCCGGAGATGTTTGCGCGTGCCAGAGCTGTTTTTACTACTTCAACAAGCGCACCATCAGCTTCGCCTTGCTGATTTTTAAAATGGTACGGTGGTAAATCTTCGGCAAGAAAGGTCAGTGTTTTCGCAGCCGTCGCACAACTGATGAAACAAAGCAGGGTAGCAATCAGAAATGAGCGGAGCAGCATAAAGACCCTTTATCCTTAAACAAGTTATTAACATATTAATTAATATTAGTGAAAAGGTATAGGTTTTTAGCTGCTGCGTAAGATTTAGTTACTTTTTTTACTGCGAGGAGCACCCAGTAAAATACCTATATGACAAACACATACAGATAAAAATGCGCTTACGCCAAGTGCGCCGCCGTAGCCATGCAAACGTGGCACCAAGTATTCAAACAACATTGCAAATAGTAACGAAGAAATGGCTAACGTGAAGATACCAAAGCGCTTTGGTGCGCTCATGCCAATGAAAGTCCCGCCAAAGAAAGCCACGCTGTAGAGCTCCACATCAACAGATAAAAGGCTCAAGACACTAAATGCAATAATGCTGGTAGCCGCTGATGCACGGATGCCATCAAAGCGATTATGATGCGCTAAAAAGTACGTTGAGTAGGCACCTAATAAAGCGGTAATAGCAATAAATAAATCCATTAAAAGACCCCTTTTGCCAGCATATAAAGCGCTACACTGGCAAAAGCAACGCTACCAAGACGACCACCAAAACCTGCAAATAGATTCATAGTTAATACGTAAAGGCAGGCACCAATTAAAGAGATAAAGCTCAGTTCCCAGTAGCTGTTGATTAAACTTGATGAGCACATGCCAGCAAAGCTGCCTGCGTATATGGCTGCATAAGGGTGATTACCAAAACGAGCAGGAAAAGGAATGAATGTGCCAACTAACCCAGTAACTGCGGCAGATAAAACAAGGGCAACATTAGCTTGGTCATGAAGTAAAAAGCAGGCAAAACAGCCAACAGAAAAGGCCAAAAACTTGACCATGAAAAATGTAATATGCGCCATTAATTGACGATACACCTCGCTTAAGTAGGTAAACGAGGTGCATTATCTCATTGATGCGTTTAGTCCTGCAACTGCGCTTTGGCGGGTATTGCTGCTACTTTGGTATGGTGACCATACAAAGCAACAATTAAAAAGCAAACAAGTGGTACAACAAACGAAACCGCAGTGTTAAAGGCATCTATGGTTGCGGCTTGGATCAGCGGTAAAAATGCGCCTCCTAAAATAGCCATTACTAAGCCTGCTGCACCAACTTTTGCATCTTCACCCAGACCTTCAAGTGCTGTGCCGTAAATGGTTGGAAACATCAAAGATAGACAGCTCGAAATAGCAACAAGTGCGACTACGCCCATTAAATTAACTTGCGTTGCAACAATAAAACAAAGTACAGCTGCAACTAAAGCCATAAAACGCAGTAATTTAACGCCGCTTATAAAGCGCATGAGCCATGTCATAATGAAGCGAGATACTAAAAATACCAACATCGAATATTGTAATACTTGGCCACCAGTCACCTCTGTGGTGTTAAGTGCTTCCATGGTGTAGCCAATGGTGTAGGTCCATACACAGGTTTGAGCGCCAACATTAAAAAATTGTGCCAGTACACCAAATCGATAATGCTTGTTTTGATACAAATGTTGAAAGGTCTTTTTAAGTTTGCATGGCTGCGCTGTTACTTTTGTTTCTGTTGCAGGAGAGCGGCTAAAGAAGATACATAGCCATAGTAAGATTAAACAACAGGCCATACCCACATACGGCACCATCACAGCATCGAGTTCTGCACTAACAACGGCTTTTAGTTGCGCTTCACTCATCAGGGCACGGCTTGCGCTATCAGCTTGATTTAAGTTCGGTAAAATCAACGTCGCCGCTAAAAACACACCAATATTAGTCCCAACGGGGTTGAAAGCTTGTGCCAGGTTAAGTCTGCGGGTTGCTGTTTGCTCGCATCCTAACTGCATGACATAGGGATTTGCAGAGGTCTCTAAAATAGATAAACCACCTGCAAGTATAAACAAGGCCAATAAAAAGTGACTATAGAGCATGGTTTGGCTAGCAGGGTAAAACAATAAAGCACCACAGGCGGCCATGGCTAAACCTACTAACAGCCCCGTTTTATAATTAAACCGTCTATTGATCATTGCCGCCGGTAAAGCTAGGCAAAAATAAGCGCCATAATAACTAAACTGCACCAATGCTGATTGCAAGGCACTCATCGAAAATGTTTTGCTAAAAACTTTCACTAATGGGTCTGTCATATTCGCCGCAGTACCCCAAGCAGCAAAGCAAATTGTAAGCAGAATAAAAGGCCATAGCATTTGGCGCGATACAATAGCGGACTGTGTTTGCATAGTTCACCAGATTAATGTGTTCATATTGTTGTGGCCGACAGTATTCACGACTACAAATAATAAATCAACCTAGTTGATTTATTATTTTGACTGGTAGATAGTACTCCAAACAGGTCTAATAGGCCGCTTATCAGGTTGTATCAAGAAGGATGTTATGAAGAGCAGTTTATCGCGAGCACCAAGAAGCAATAACGAGCGCGCAATTTTAAGTTTAATTAGGCAGCAGCAAAGCATGCCTAAGGCACAAATAGCGAAGGCGTTAGCTTTGTCTGCTCAGGCGGCAACAGTGAATATCAACAAGCTCGAAGAAGATAAGCTATTGCTTCGTGATGCACCTGTTAAAGGCCGAGTAGGTCAGCCAAGTGTGCCATTTAGGCTTAACCCTGATGGCGCGTTTAGTTTTGGTTTAAAAATCGGACGACGACGCTTCGATCTGATACTCGTTGATTTACAAAGTACGCAAAGAGCGTCTGTATCTTTGGAGGTGAATGAGGCATCGGTTGATGAGCTTAAAGTATTTTTAGAAACACATATTCCTCAATTAATCAGTCAATTAGAACCTGAGCTGCGCCCACATGTGTGCGGGCTTGGGGTCGCTATGCCATTTGATATTTGGCAATGGCAAGCAACTTCAGACTCAGCAAAAAATCCCCTCAGCCAATGGCAAAACTTTGATTTGAAAGGCTACTTAGAAAGTCAGTTTCAGTTACCTGTTTATATTAGTAACGACAATAACGCAGCCTGCTGTGCAGAGTTAAGCCTAGGAAATCCTAATAACTATAGCGATTTTTTATATGTCTATTTAGGGGCTTTTTTAGGTGGCGCTGTGGTGATTAACCATCAGCTTCTTGAAGGCAAAAGTGGTAATGCCGGTGCAATAGGATCCATGCTAAACGCTGAACGCGAACAGTTACTTAGCCAATGTTCGTTACTGTCATTGCAAAGTGAGTTTGATAATGCGCAACTTGGCATTTCTGTGTATGAGCTAACAGACAGTCAGTTTGCAGAGCATAAACGGCTAGTTCAGCCTTGGCTTGAAAAAGCCGCAGAGGCTATCAGTATTGCCATGCATAACAGTTTAAGTTTGTTAGATATGCAAGCTGTGATTATTGATTCGCCGTTACCGAGTAAAGCGCTTGAACAGCTCAAGCAGTTATCAATTGCAGCATTTGCACGCTTAGATAGTCGTGGACTACGTAGCTGTGAAGTGAGTTTAGGTGTGTGCGGAGAAAAAGCGCAGTCGATAGGCTCTGCCCAACTTGCGCTTAGTCATCATTATTTTTAAACAGGAGTGAGCAGCTCACTCCTGTTTAATTTATTACTTCTGATATTGTTTGAACCACGCAAGCGTGTATTCAATTTTCGAAATCATACGCGATGGACGACCCGCAATACCATGTGGTGAGCCCGGTACACGAATAAGTACGGTATCTACCTTTTGCAGTTTTAATGCTTGATAGAATTGCTCTGATTCTGAAATTGGCGTACGGCGGTCTTCTTCACCTGTCATGATCAATGATGGCGTGGTTACGTTACCCACTAATGAAAGCGGCGAACGTTTCCAGTAGTGTTCAACATTATCCCATGGCATGCCCGGGAACTGGTTACGAATTTGACCAATGTAGCTGTCGGCAGTCAGTGTTTTACTTAACCAGTTGATCACTGGTTTGGTAATTGCAGCCGCGTTGAAGCGGTTTGTTAAACCTACAGCATAAGCTGTTGCAATACCACCTGCTGAACCACCAGCAATAAATAAGTTATCTTTGTCGATAAACCCTTTCGCGATCATGGCATCAACCGCTGAGTTATGGTCTGCAAAGTCTTCTTCTGAGCTGTATTTACCATCCAGTAATAAGGCAAAGTCTTTACCGTAACTTGTTGAACCACGGTAATTTACATATACAACCACATAACCTTCAGCGGCATAACGTTGTAATTCAGCAGTAAAGCTTGGGCCATAGGCTAGATGTGGACCGCCGTGAATTTCAACCATTAATGGGTATTGCTTGCTCCCATCAAAATCAGGTGGCGTGATGTACCAACCTTGAATGGCTTGGCCGTCAAACTGCGACTTAACATTCAGCTCGTGTACTTTACCTAGCTTTTTATGGCCTAATATATCTTCATTTAATGAAGTAAGCGTTTTAGTTTTACCTTTGTATAGGTAGCCTAAATCAGCTGGGCGATACTCGTTGCCTTTTGTATAAGCAATTGCGCCATTGTTGGCCATGCTAAAACTACCGCTAACATACGGGCGACCAATTGAAGTGCCCGATAGCGTATCAGTTAAATCAGTTACCTTACCGCGGCTGGTTACTTTAGCGAGCTTACGCTTACCAAAATCATCGTATTGAATAACAAAGTCGCCATCGCCTGACCACTTATAATCAGCCACTGAACGGTCTAATTTTTCAGTAATATGCTTGATTGATTTATCATCTAAATCAAGTAATGACAGCGTTGAGTTAATATAAGGCACAGGGGCGTTATCACGAGCAACAAAGGCTAGTTCATCACCGTCTTTAGCATAACGCGGGTTACTTTCTCGGCCCGGTAAATCTGTTAGCTGTGTAAGCTCACCTGATTTTACGTTAATTTCATAAAGGTCTGACTCAGTAGTGCGGTATTCCCAGTCATCATTGCGATCAGCAGAAAAAGCCAGTTTTGTGTTACTTGGATCCCAAGCAAGTGGACCATAGTGCTGATAATCACCCGATGTTAATTGGCGTGGTGTGCCACCCGAAACAGGAATAACAAAAACGTGACGATATGAAGGTTCTAAAAAGCCCGCACCATCAGCTTGATAACGCGCTTTTTCAATTACTTTAACTGGTTTTGACCACTCGGCGCCTTTTGGTTTTTTTGGCAGCTTTACTGATTTAGCGAACGCAGATTTACCTTCCGGAATGCTCATAGTGAAGGCAATTTGCTCTGAGTCATTCGACCAAGTTAAGTTACGTACTGATTTTGGTAGTTGCGTTAAAAGCGCTTGTTTGTCTTGCGCTAACCAATAAACGTGAAGTTGATTTGAGCCGCTTGAATTGCTGGTAAAAGCAATTTTTTGGCTATCTGGAGACCAAGTTGGTTGGCTGTAGTTATGTTCATCAGAAAACAGCGGCGTGTGTTGACCAGAATTTAAATCGTACAGCCAAAAGCTACGTTTGTTGCCATCTTTCATGATGTCGTAGCCGCTACGCACATAAACAATTTTTTTACCGTCTGGGCTTATTTGTGGGTCGCCTGCGTATTCAAGTTGAAAAATATCTTCAGAAACAAATTTGTCGTTAGCATATACCTGAGCTGTTGTTGCTGCGCACAGCAAGCTGGCTCCAATAAAAATTGATTTTTTTAATTGCATGGAATGGTCTTTTTTTAGCCGTAAAATTTTATCCTAAAAGCAGACCATGCTGTGCGCAAGCACATTGAGATAAAGTTGCATTTACCCCAGTTGAATTGACTCAAAGTCTATATGTGCTTCGCTAGTACCTGATTTTAAAGGCTTAGGCAAACTTAAAATAGTCATCCCAACGACTATCTAAGCGTTGTTTGGCATTGGCTAAATCAACCGCCGAATAAAGATCATTGTTTTGATTAACCAGTTCAAGCTTGACGAGTTTGTCTAAAGCATCATCAATTTCAAAGTCGAGCTGGCAATTATGTTGCTCGTTAAACCATTGCTCAATTTGCTTATCTAATTGCTCTGCAGTCATCTCAGATTTGCTCTTTAATAAAAAGGTGTAGGCAAGCAGCGCTTCTTTTACATCTTCTTCTTCAGCTGCATCAACGAGGGTATGAAAAACACCTGCGTTGTTATCGAGATTTTTAAAATACAAGTTGTCGGCCAGTGCTTTCATAAAGCGAATTTTACGATTTTTAAACTTGCTCCACTCTTTAAATATAAAGCTGCTAAACACACCCATGCCGATTGCAAAGGTAATAAAGTGCTGCTGACTCATATGCACTTCTTCGCTGCGCCAACCGCCCCAAAAAGCAATCAAGGCAATCAGCAGTAAAATTGACGCGCCTAATTTTGTTACCAACACCACAGCACCACCAATCAGGGCAGATGAGCCAATGATAAGTTTATCAATCGGGCGCATTTTTACTTCGCTATTCGGAAACAGCATTTCTAAATCGGCTTTGGGGACATTCTGGAATAATTTGACGATGGTTGAATTGGGCTCGAATCCTACCGGCATTTTGCCTTTTTCTAAAAAGTACTGCTCGTCTTTAAAGCGGATGAATATGGCAACGCGGTCATAGTTAGTAAATTGAATCTGTTTTTTCTTAAGCCCCCAAAAACTGCGCAGCGTCTCTGTTTTTTGCGATTCACCACGGCGGTAAAAGACCACTTCTGCGAAGTCATCAAACTCAACGGCTAAACGCACTTTAAATAAAGACTCTTCATTCAATGCATCTTGCAAGTCTTGATTGGTAATGGTTTCAAAATTGGCGGCATTGAGTACCGTGGCAAAATCTTTAGCAAAAGCTGATTGATAGTTGGCACGCTCAGCATCGGTAATAGGTTTCAGCGTGCGGGTATCGCTATTAGGGTCAAATGGCGCATAGTTGTTTTTTAATGACTCCAGCAATCCGTGATATTGATAATGGGTCACGCTTTGCAAAAGTGTAGCAAACTCCTTAAACGAATAATTTGATTGCGACTCACCTAAATAGGCTTGGCAAAGGTTGATGATGTCGTGTTTACGAAAAGGAATAAAGCGTGCGTTAATCATTATGCTAATATTTATTTAAACAGAATTCGCTCAGATGATAAAAAATTAATCTCGAGAATGCGACTGTTACAAACAAATAGCATGACGTTAGACTTTTTTGCTGGTTAAAAGGGATTGTTTTAGGTTAATTACTCCAGCCAAAATGCTGGTTTTTAAAATTCACGGTCGCTTTGTCATGCACTTTTAAACACGCTTTGCTAATGTTGAGCCAATTGCAGTAAGTTGTCGTGATCTGTTATGAGTATACAACCTCCACCAATCGAAGTTAAAGCTGAGTTAAACTCAGTACCTCTAGTTATAAAGCAGCTTTTTATAAGCGTGTTCATTATTTCATTGTTGATGATTGTGGTGACATATCTTTACCATTTTAATCGATTAGAAAATGATATTTATCTCAATGGCGTATTAACAGATGCTATTAATCTATTGATCCTCATATGTATATTTGCCTTTGTGCAAACATCGGTAGTAGCACAAAGAAGCTATTTATTTTTAAGTATTGGTATTTTTCTATGGAGTGTCGGGCTGACCTTCGACTTTCTAGATGAACTTGTGTTTCAGCCTATTTGGGTGGGAATTTATATCGAGGATATTGCTCGAACAATTGGTATGTTGGTTACTGGCTTTGGTTTGTTTTTAGCTTTGTCAGACTTAGCTAAAACCCGCGAGCAACTTGAAGAAGAGCTAAAAACAGATGTGCTTACCAAAGCCTATAATCGCCGTTATTTCTACCACTATGTACTGCAAAATCAAGATACACCGCATAGTATTGTAATTGTAGATATTGATCACTTTAAAGCGATCAATGATGAACATGGTCATGATGTAGGCGATCAGGTGTTGATTGATTTTGTATCGCAATGCCATAAGGCATTAGACCCGCATATTTTATTTGCCCGTATAGGTGGTGAAGAGTTTGCTTTATTTGTTCCGACTGAAGATCAAGAAATATTGAGTCAGACATGTCAGCAACTATTGTGCTTGGCCAGTAACGTGATGGTTACGCCGAGTAAAACACTCAGTGTGAGTGTAGGTTCAGCAATAAAACGTGCCACAGAGACATTTAGTAACACCATGAAACGTGCCGACCAAGCGCTTTATTTGGCAAAAAACCAAGGCCGTAGCCGTTATGTTCATAAACCGTAAGGGACGGTTAAGGGTTTTTGTTGTAACCTATATCGCAACAAAACTCCAAGGGATGAATAATGGCAATTGCTAAAAAGTTAAAGCAAAAAACACGGCAGTTTATCGACTCTAAACATATGCTCAAATCAATAACGGTGGCATCATTTTTAGAGTCAACCATAGTGCCTATTCCTCTTGAAGCTGTGCTTGTTCCGTTAATGCAAGCCCGTCGCGAAAAGCTTTGGTTAATCGCATTAATGGCGACCATTGGTTGTATTATTGGTGCTATTTTTGGTTATGCCCTCGGCTACTATCTATTTGATGTAGTGGGGGACTGGGTGATTAATACCTTCTCAAACCCTGAGCAGTTCGAGCAAGTTAAGCAAAAAATGCAGGCACAAGGCTTTTGGTTTGTATTGACGCTCGGCATTGTGCCCATCCCATTTCAAATTGCCATGCTTGCCGCTGGAGCAACTAAGTATTCAATTTTTCTATTTTTACTGGCAACGGTTATTGCTCGTTCAATCCGCTACTTTGCCCTTGCTGCCGTTGTTTATTACGCAGGTAATCAGGCAGAGCGAGTTATTCAAAAGCACAAAACCAAAGCTTTAGTCGCTATTTCTGTGTTAGTACTGTTACTTTGGTGGCTCAGTACTCTTATTTAATAAATAAAAAATACTGATTATGGTTATCCTGACTATACTTTGAATTAAGGAAAGCGCTTAATAAAAACAACAGGATGACCCATGAATACCCTAGTGGCTGCACTGCCTATTTTGGTACTGATCTGGATGATGGTAAAACGCAGCCCCATCGCTTCTTATATTGCCTTACCCATCACAGCGCTAGCTGCTGCTTTACTGCAACTGTTTTACTTTCAAGCTGATTTAAGGCTGTTGCTTGCTAATTCGTTTGCTGGTGTGTTGTCTGTTATGACGCCCATTTCGATTATTGCAGGGGCTATTTTACTTAACCGCATGTTGGCAATATCTGGGGCCGAAACCACGATAAAACACTGGCTCGAATCAATTAGCAGTAATCAAGTTGCGCAGTTGATGATCATTGGTTGGGCGTTTGCATTTATGCTCGAAGGCGCATCGGGGTTTGGTACGCCAGCAGCTATTGCTGCGCCCATTTTGGTTGGGCTTGGTTTCTCGCCTTTTAAAGTGATTGTTTTCACTCTTATTTTAAACTCAATTCCCGTTTCTTTTGGGGCTGTGGGCACGCCAACGTGGTTTGGCTTTTCGGCGCTACAGTTAGATGATGGGCAAGTGCTGGCTATCTCAAAATGGACGGCACTGTGCCATGTTATTGCTGCTTTGGTTATTCCTATGATTGCGCTGTGTCTTGTGCTGCCACTAAAAAAGGTGCGTCAAAATAGCGTATTCATTTATCTAAGCGTGTTTTCATGTGTCTTGCCTTATTGGTTGTTTGCCCAGTGGAACTATGAGTTTCCATCGTTGATTGGTGGTGCAGTGGGGCTACTAGTCACTATTTATTTAGCAAGCCGGGGAGTGGGTTTAGATAACTCAGCTGCAAATACACAAAGCTCGAAAAACAAGGTTGAGTTCACACCTAAAACGCTGTTTGTAGCCTTATTCCCGCTATTACTCTTGATTGTTGTGCTGGTCATAACCCGTATTCATCAGCTGGGTATTAAAGCACTGCTTAACGACGAAACGCTCTGGCTGAGTGTCAATTTGGGCTTTGCGCAATTTGAATTAAGCAAAGCACTGATCTTATCTTTACATGAGATATTTGGCACGACGGTGGGATGGTCGTATAAAACCTTGTTTGTTCCAGCCTTGATCCCGTTTGTATTGGTGGTGTTGATCTGCGTGCCGTTACTTAAGATGAGTAAGCCACAAGTAAAGAAAATGTGCTCCGACACCTTAGGCCGTATTGCTATGCCATGTATTGCTTTAATCGGTGCATTGGTGATGGTGAATGTTTTAATGCAAGGCGGCCATAATGCACCCATATTTTATATGGCGAGTACCTTTGCTGATTTAAGTGGTGAGCACTGGGTGTTATTTGCCTCGTACTTGGGGGCACTCGGCACTTTCTTTTCAGGCTCGGCAACCGTGTCTAATCTTACCTTTGGCGGTATTCAATATGGTATTGCTGAGCAAGTGGGCTTATCAGAAACTTTAGTGCTTGCGTTGCAATCAACAGGGGCGGCGATGGGTAATATGATCTGTATTAGCAATATTATTGCTGTAGCCAGTATTGTTGGAGTGAATAATCAAGAAGGGCCAGTGCTTAAGAAAACCTTTTTGCCGATGCTAATTTACGGAGCAATAGTTGGGGGCTTTAGTTACCTATTTTACTGATTAAACATGTGCAGATAAAAAAGGTGCCCAGATAAACCGAGCACCTTTACGGAGTAATTTATTGAATAGCTTTTTTTACTTCGCGCCAATCAATAATTTTAAAGTTTTGCGGTGCCTGTGGCATACGGTTGTAACCATCTTGCACAATTAGCACCCCTTCAGGGTAGCCCGGTAACGCAGCCGGTGTTACCGTTAGGCCATCGGTTTCTGAAACGCCATCTATTGCTAACTCTAGGTTATTGCTGATTGCAAATTTACCCGCAAACTCTAGGCTAGGGGTATTGCCATCAATAATTTTATAAAGCACATAGCTGTAATCACCTTGGCTAGAAACCACTAAATAGCGGGCATCTTTTGCGTGGTAAATTTCCATGCCTTCTACATCATCAACCAACATATCGTTCACGGTTTGCAGCATTACAGGTTTATTTCCTGCTGTTGGCTCAGCGCCAATAAACCAAATACCTTCGTCTTCTTCACCTAAAAATAGCTGTGCGGTTTTATCATCTGCACTGCAACCTTCAGGTTGGCTTGGAACACTAAATTCGCGCACTAGTTGTGCTGATACGCTCTCATTATTACCAGTTAGTTTGTATTGCTGAAATAGGCCTGATTTGTCATTCATAAACACATAGTTGCCTGTGTTTGATGAGTACATACACATACCGTAAATTTCTTTTAGAGTCGTTGGCAGCTCAGCAAGATGTTGCACCTGATTGTGAGTATCGACGCTATAAACACTGATGCTGTTGTGAGTACGGTTACTACCTGCAATCCAGGTATTTGTTGCGTTGCTGATACTGGCATGTTGGCGCACATCAACATTATTTAAACGGCCTGTTTCTAGCGCTTGTAGCTCTTTGCCTGCAAGGTCATACACCATTAAACCACGGCGTTTATCGGTACCTAAGATCAGGCTTTTTGCTGCATTTTTAGGGTTTACCCAAATAGCAGGGTCATCGGCGGCATCACCAAAAGCACGTACTGCATCGGTTTGCGCTTGTGCATTGATGTAAGTAACAGCGGCTGTTTTAGCGCTATTATGTTGTTTAGCCTGCCCATCTATTTGACCTTTTACATAATGACCTGATTCATCATCGTATAACACGATATCAGCTTGCTTATTGTTAAAGCGCACTGCGGCAGATTCAATCGCCAGTTCACCAGCAAATTGCCAGCTGCTAAAACGTTTAGTACTCTTTTCGTAGCGATGTAATTGATTATCTTCAGAGGTGGTGAACCATAAGCTACCATCATCTGTTGTGCTTAAACCGCCAACTTCAGGCGCTAAGCTGCCAAATGGCGACATCAAAGCCACGGGTTTTTTATCGGCGCGCGATTCAGCATCTGCGTTAATTTGCCAAATGCCTAGCTCGCCTTCACTTAAATAAAGAGTTTTACTGTTATCATCAACCGCACAGCCTGATGTTTCACTTACGCCAGCAAACTCACGTAATTCAAGGTTTAATGCGCGTTTGTTTGCCATATCAAACACCAGTGTTTCGCGGATAAGACCACGAGCGTCTGCCACAAATGCCGAAACTGCTTGAGTTGTCGGGTTAGCAAATAAACACACCGCCTCAGGTTTTGCTTTTGGTGGGCTGATACGGCTAATTTCAGTTAGCTGCCATTTAGCTGCTTTTTGTAAGCTAAAAATCACCGCTTGGTCAGCTTCGTTGTCGATGCTAGCAACAAGATAGCTGTTTTTGTTGATCGCCTTAACAGATAACGCTTCGAAATTACCTTTTTGTAATCCGTGCTGTTTACCTGTGGCATCAATAAGTTGCAGGCCTTGGCTTTGTGAGCTCAATAGCCAAGCGTCATCAGCAAGGGCTGCCGCTTGTGAGCCTTGCATATTTTCAGTTGTGCCAAAAGCTGTTAATTTGTTTTTACTTGGTGCCTCGGTTGCCGTTGTTTGGCTACACGCAGCTAGGGTGCTTAGCATTACTGCACTGGCAACAAGATTAAGTGGTTTTTTAAAATTCATGGGATCCCCAAATATACTACAAGGCAGCAATGCGCTGCCTTAATAACTTTTTGTGTATTAAAATGCGTAGCGCAGCATTAACTGAATAACAGGGCCTGCTTCTTCAGACTCCAGTTCATACTCGTCAAAGTCGCGGTTGATTTGGTCATCAACCGTGTCGAACTTGTTAAAGGTTTCGTCTTTACTTGCATCTAATAGGTTTGAGCCCACTAAACGAAGCGTGACGTCTTGCCAGCGTTTTTCTACGAATAGTTCAAGGTCTGCGCCGTAGTGTGTGGTTACTTCTTCACCCACGATACGGCCATAAGCATCACCTTGTTTACGGTAAGTTGCACCGAACGAAGCGCCTAAATCAGGTAGGTCTTGAATAAAACCAACGTTAAACACGTAGTCAGATTGGTCGTTGAATTTACGGCTACCGAAAGTGTCATCTACTTCTGAATCAAGCCATGAGTAGTTAAAGAATACCCCTGTGTTTGGCATGCTAATGGCGCTTAGCGGCGTTGATAAATCAAGCTCGATACCTTTTACGTTGCCATCACCGGTGTTACGCGGTTGCAAAATGTAAGTACCATCACCTTCTGAGCCTTGTTGGCCTGTATTGGCTATTTCGATAAGGTCTGTGACATCGCGATAGAACACATTAATACCCACGACGCCGCTTTTACCTAAGCGATATTCATAGCCTAAGTCCATACCCCACGATGATTCTGGTTGTAGGTCTGGGTTACCTAAAAAGTCGTTATCGCCTAGCTCTTTTTCAAGTAGAGCAGGGGTGATGTAATCAAAGTCAGGACGACGTAAGCTACGTGCAACCGATGCACTAACACGGCCGTTTTCAGAGACGTTGTAGCGTAAATGTGCCGATGGTAAGAAGAAGTCATAATCGTTTTTAGCGCTTACACCTTCTACTTTGTCAGTAATGGTTGAGTCGGTTGTTTCGTAGCGCACACCTAACTCCCACGAGAAGTCTTGCTCTTCGTGCTTCACTAGTGCAAATACATCTAGGCGGTCTTCTTCGAGTTTATTTACGCCACCAGCGGCTGCTTCAAACTCGTTGTTAAAGCCTGCTAGTGACATTGGTGTTTGGTTAAACTGATCCCAGCTTGTAAAGCTTTGTTCGCTTTCACCTTCGGCTTGATAAACTGCAGTATCGCGCTCTTTGCCTTGTACAAAGGCACCGAATTGAATCGTTTTGTTCTCGCCTGCAAATAAGCTATGTTGCCATTGTAATGACCATTCTTTGTCATCAAGGTCTACAGTTTCTTCTTCTTCCTCAAACACCATAGGTAGCTCAGAGGTATCGATTTCTACTTCTTGCTCGTAAACAGACTCTTCAAAGCTTGCAAAACCAAGCTTAAATTTACTTGTGCCACCAAAAAGGGGTAACTCATAACCCGAGTTGATGTTGTAGTTGGTTTGATCAATGTAAGACACATTGGCGTTGTCGGTTTCAAGGTTACCGCCTTCAACAATTGAGTTATTGATTGCTGTTGGGTCGTCATATTCAAATGAACGCTCATCTTCAGTACGGTCGGTATCAACCCAAATTGCGCTGATATCGAACTTGCTGCCATTATCAAAAGTAATTTCGTAGCTGGCATTTAATGAGGTGTCGTCACCATCGCGGGTGTCTGTTTGATCTTCGCGGTTATCGAATTCTTCGCTTTTGTAATTGGCGTTATTCTCTGGGCTGTCGCCATAGCGTAGGCTTGATTTTTGTTTTGGGTTATAACGGCCTTGTAAGTTAGCGCCAAGTAATAAACGGCCGCCAGCAAACTCAGTGCCGTAAACACCGGCAAAGCTTTCTTTTAATTCGCCATCATCATAACGCAGGCCACCCGCACGAAGGTAACCACCATCTAGGCTGTAACCGTCACGCAATACAATGTTTAGCGTACCGGCAATGGCATCGGCAGAGCGGTTTGCACTTGAAGCACGAATAATTTCTACACGCTCAATTAGCTCAGCAGGAATACGGTCAACAAAGAATGAGCGGTCAGCACCTGCACCAGGTACTTCTTCACCGTTAATAAGTACCTTTGTGTAAGCTGGGCTTAAGCCACGCATACGCGCGCCATCAGACTCTAAAACATCCGATAAAAACGTCACACTCGGTACACGTTTTAATGCATCACCGGCAGTCAGCGGTTCAAAACGTTGAAAGTATTCTTGTGAGTATTCAAGCGTCGGTGCTAGCTCTTGTGAGCGGTTGCGATAACCAATTTCACCGTATACAACAAGCTCTTCAGAGACTTTTACTTTTTTCTCATCGCTGCTTTGTTCGTCTTGTGCGTAAGCGGCAAATTGGCATAAGGCGAGGGCGCTTACTAACGCCTTCGTTTTAAATTGTTTCATGGGTTTGCTCCTGGTTGTCCTTGGTTTGATGAGCAAAGTACGCAGCTTAAATGACGCAAATGTGACAGAAAATCGCTAACAGCCAGTAAAAACAAGTGATTAGAGGGATTTAAAAGTACTTTTGAGCTGCAATAACCCTATCTTTTTAAGGCAATTACAGTACTTAAAGGGTTTAACAAGGTTTGACTGTCGTTTTGCTGTCACATCATTGAGCTAATATGACCCTGCTGCTTTAAACGCTAACGAGTTAGCATGGCAGCGTGAATTATTGTTAGGTACTGAGAATGCGATATAACCCTTTTACTCATCATCGATTTTTAACCAATGCAGTTATTGCTCTGTTTGTAATTGCGTTTTTGCTAAGCGCACAAGCAGGAGAATTAAAGCCTCTTGCTGATATCGCGTGGTTAGATATTTTAGGTGAGGGTGGCATTGTGCTAATGACCCTTACTTGGATAGCTGCGCTGCTTATTTCGAGGCCGCCCGGCAAAGTCACCAGCTTTTTAGTGCTAGGGCTTGGGCTTTTTATGTTTTCAGCTTCCCTTGATTTATTTGATGAGTGGTTACATCAACCCACCAACACATGGCTTACTTGGATTGAATCATTGCCTGCGCCGATAGGTATGATTTTTACAAGCCTTGGGCTTTATCAGTGGCATCAAGAGCAATACGTACTGAATAGGCAGTTAAAGCGCCGTGAAGCACAGCATCGTGAGCATGAGTTAGTGTGCTCAATAACAGGGCTGTATAAGGCTGATTATTTACAAGCAGTGCTAAAAGAGCAGTTAAGTGAGCCACAGCCTCTGCAACTGGCCGCCATTGATATTCGAGGTTTTGCTGATTTTAACGCTGAATTTGGTTTTATCGAAGGCGACCGCTTACTGGGTGAAGTTAGCGAGCTTTTATTGATGAATTGCCGCCTTAGCGATGTGGTGTGTCGCTATGCAGGAGACTGCTTTATGGTGCTAATGCCAAATACCAGCGCAGTACAAGCAAAAGAGCTGGTGGCGCAAATTACCTCGGCGCTGAGCCATTGTGCATTTAAGGTCGAAGGTGCAAAACACGCAAAGTTTCAAGATGTAACAGCGGCCTTAGTAGGCAGTATACAAGGCGATACACCACAAAGTTTAAGCTCGCGTTTACACGCTAAGTTACAACAACAAAAACAACAAAGAGTCAGCCATTGTGAAGCCGTATCTTAATCAAGATGACAAATACCTCACCGCACAGGGCCTGATCACCACGCTGGTGGAGCTGGCCTTAAGTCGCGGCATTGCACTGCATAAGTTACTCAGAGGCACTGGGGTGTTTGAGCAAGACTTAATGAGTGTGCAGCATCAGTTTAGTATTTCACAGCAAGTGCGTTTATTGACGCAGTTTAAGCAGTTGATGAAATCTGCCGACAGCGGTTTTTTATTAGGCAGTCAACTGGCAAACGATACCTCTGTTGCCGCCCAAGGCGTGTTACATGCAGCGCACATCGGCCAAGCTTTAAAGCAGTTACACAATTTGCGCATGCAACTGGCACCTTTGTTATTTAGTTACAGTTATGTGCATAACGAGCAGTATTACATTGTGCTGCAAAATGCTGTGGGCTTGGATGATGAAATAAGCCAGTACGTAATGGAAATTTACAGCGCCGCGTTTTACCAAGTTCTAAAAAAGGTGGCGGGTGAGCGAGTCCCTTGTCAGTTTGAGTTTGCCTATAAACGCGCCAGACATAGCCAAGAATACGAGCAGTATTTGGGCCTTAAAGTCGCTTTTGAAAAGCCTATAACCCGTTGGGTATTGAATAAAAACGCGCTTAGGCTCACTAACCCCGCGTTTAGTAGTTTTAGGTTCTCACAAATTAACTCGCAACTAGCGGCATTAAATTCTGCAAATAGCACTTTTGTGGAAGCCGTAAGCCGATTAATTTATCAAACTCCGGCGTTAAATTTAGATCAAGTAGCCAGCCAATTTGCCATGAGCCCTGCAACCTTCAAGCGTAAATTAAAAGCTCATGGCGTACGTTTTTCTACCTTGTATGATGAGCAAAGTAAGCGCAAAGCGATTTACCTGCTTGCCATACGGGAACAATGCAATGAGCAAGTTGCCATGCGCTTATCATTTTATGATATTGCTAATTTCAGACGAGCATTTAAACGCTGGACCGGGCTTACGCCAAGTCAATTGAAGGGGTAAGAAAGCCCGCTCTTATCGCTAAGAGCGAGCGTGCAGTTAAAGGGTTTCTAAAAATGCGATGAGTGCATTTTTTTCATCCTTACTGAGCTCTAACTTATGCAGTAACTCAGTTGTCTGTGGGTAGTTTGGATCATCTTTAAATTTTTTTCTCGGTTTTGGCCTTGCTCCACCTGCGTTGTAGAAGTTGACTATCCCTAGCAAACTTTGAAAGCCACCATGGTGCATCCAAGGCGTACTTTGTTGTAACGCTAAAAGAGAAGGGGTTCTAAACTTGCCAATATCAGCGGAGTCTTGGGTGACATCAAAACGGCCTAAATCTTGAAGTTTTCTACCATAAAAATGTAGCCCCGTAACATGGAATTCATTGTCGCTGAGTAAAGCACCTTCATGACAAGTCATACACCTCGCCTTGGTTCTAAATAAATGTAAGCCTTCAAGTTGTTGTTCGTCTAAAAGTGCAACAGCTTCACTAGGATTCGTTTGCGCTTTATCGATAAAACGCGTGAATAATGACTCAGGTACATCAAAGGTGCGCTCAAAAGCAACAAGCGATAGAGCTAATAGCTCTTTATTAAGCGCTTCTTTGCCAAAGGCATTGAGTATTGGTTTTTTATAGTCCTCAGCCCTGTTTATTTTATTAAGCACTAGCTCAACCGAACTGCCCATTTCTATTGGGTTTTCAATTGGCATTAATGCTTGCTGAGCTGCAGTTTTAGCTCTGCCATCCCAAAAGAAGCTTTGCCAATGATCAATACCAATAATGGCTTGGGTGTTTCGTGTGCCGACTTGACCGTCAATGCCGACAGCTAACTTTCGTCTGTCTGAAAACGCCAATCGAGACTCATGACAACTTGCACAGCTTACCGTGTTATCTCTTGACAAGCGGGTATCGTTAAATAGTTTTTCACCTAACGCAATGATCTCATCACTTTGCTTAATCGGCTTGGCTTTTAAAGGTTTGAGCGGTGCAGCTGGCACATCTTTACTACTAATAATCGCTGGCCACTCATGCTGGGGCTTTGCGTATAATTCTCGTAATGACTGCTCTTGCGCAATGGCGCTCGTTGTAAAAATGCTGCACGTAAAGAGAAATAACCATTTATTCATAGTTATAAGACACCCCTAACCAAAACATTCTACCTGGTTCAATACCTGAGTTTCCTTCTGTAATGGCATGGCTACGTGCATTGAATAAGTTGCTGATATCAAGGCGAACTTCAACAGATTGAGATTGACTTATTTGATAATCCCAACGGCTACTTAAGGCAAACATAATGCGAGAGTCAAAGGTATGTGCTTCGTACTTTGGCACAAATATTTCAACTGCTTCACACGTAGTACACTCACTACCAATACCAATTCGTTGATCGCTACTAGACTTAATAGCGGTTGTGTAACTGCCGCTGTAGGTTGCTGTTAAACCAGTTGAAAAAGTATCAGTCCAATCTGTATTCCAACCAAAGTTAGCAGTTACTGGGCGACCAAAATTCGCTTTTAGGGTATCTAACTCAGATAAGCTCATGAGCTCACCCTCATAGTAAACCAGTGACTCAATAGGGGTGTTGTCGGGTGTTGCAGTGTAGTCACTATTGCTTTCACTATTTTGGCTATAAGATGCATTGGCCCATATTGAATGGTCGCCAAATTTTGCATCCCAAGACAGTGAGTAACGTTCGCTTTCACCAGTACCATTATTATAAATAGTAATATATTGATAACCATCGTTTTTTAGGTTGGTTTCTTCATTTCTAGATAGCTGGTCTTTTTTGTCGCGATGTACGTATTTCACTGCAAAGTTACCGAAACTCTCGGTAGCATGGCGAAGACCTAGCGCAATTTCATCATCGTAAGGGCTTTTCACATCGTCAAAAATATAACGAAAGTTACCTGTGTAAGAAGAAGGAAGCCAAGCTTGTAAGTAACCACTTTGAATAGGACGGTACTCACGATAAGCGAACTTTTGTTGCTCTTTAATTTTATAACCGAGTAGGCCTGCATCGTAATAACGATTTAAACCAGCAGTCAGTAGTGTATTGCCATCGTTAAATACGTCATAACCCATTGATAAGCGTGGCGCGATATTGTGATTTTTGAAAAAATCATCGTAGTCGTATCTAACACCTAAATGAAAATCAAACTGCTTCCAGGTGATCACATCGGTAGCATACAGTGCTGCTTTATTTAAGCTTACATCAATATTTTCACTTGGTGTGACAAGACGAGAGTTAAAATACTGGGCAGTTGTCGCTACATTATTCGAGTAGGCAAGTAAGTGCTCTGGATTATTAAAATCGATACTGCCACCTAATTGTTCGGCAAGGGTATCTAAATCGACATAAAAGCTTTGCTCAACACAATCAAGGGTATAGCCACTACAATTAAGTTGTTCGTTGGTTGATGAGTATTGAATTGGCGAGTCATACTTATAATAGTTTTGTTGGCGAGTACGCTCATAGTTTTGATGGTTGAGTTCAGCGCCAACGCGAATTGCGTGTTCAGTATTACCCCACTTTTTACGCTCAAGTGTTAAGGTATTTCGCCAATTAAAGCTGGTTTGCGTATTATCAAGATTGCCATAGCCGCCGTACTCTGAAACAGGAGTTGAGTCGGCGCTTTGATCTGCTAATTGACCCCACTCTTTACCTTTTGCTTGAAGCCAAGTATAAAAATGCGCAGGCCCTGTACGGTTGTTATCACTTTGACTCATATTAAATTTGCTGCTGAAGTGACCAAAGCGAGTTTCTTCAGCTAAATTTGCAGTAAAACCAAAACTTCCCCCTTCAACTTGATAGTCACTATTGAGAACGTCTTTCAAGTACGAGTCTGAAGTATAAGGGGCATACATAACGCTTAAATCAAGTGAATCAACCCAGCCATCGCGATAGCTGTATTTCAGTAGGGCGTTGATGTTTTCTCTACTTTCTACCTTCTGTGCTGAGAGTGAAATATCCGAAATATCACTTTTTAAATAGCTTACGCTCATTAGTAAAGCATGCTGTTCATTTAATTTTTTTTGGATTGAAAAATCGATATTAGTTTTTTCATAGATTGGTGGCTCAAGGTCGTCTTTGCCCTCTGCGGTGTCATCAGGCTCATCGTTATCGATTATATGGTACTCCCCCCAATCACTGCGATTACCACGGATACCAAAGCTCACACGAGTATCTGTAGAAAAAGGTGAAATTGTTTCGGCATCGACAACGCCACCAGAAAAGTCACCAAAGTCTGCTGGAATGTTATGGTCGTAAACAGTAATCGACTCAACAATTTGACTGTTAATATTCATGCTCTGCACACCGCCTGACACCTCATTTTCAGAGGCTCCAATACGGCTCGCACTGGCAGGATCAAGACGATTGTTATAATTCATACCATCAATCATAAAGCCTGTTTGCCAAGGCTTTGCACCCGAGATACTTATTTCAGGGGCGCTAATTTCAGCAAGGTTATCAATTGAGTAGTAGTCTTCACTTAATTGCACGCCCGGTAGTAAGGCAATCAATTCGTTGATATCACCATTACCTTTAGGGGTTGCTTCGATAAAGTTTCTATCTAAATAGGCACGACCTATCACCTCAGGTACTTCAATTCCGATGTATTGCCCTTTAACAGTAATGCGCTCTATCTCTTTGCATTGCTTATTGTTCTTATCGTTACATTGAGAATCTGTTGTTTGTTGCTTTACTTCATTAGCGTGTATAGGGGCATTAAGTAAAAGCATCAAACACGCTGATAAGTAGCGCATTTGCATGGTAAAACTCCTGAAATAGTACCAATTAGATTAAAGAGAAGGCCGCTTAAGAGCTGGCAATAGTTAATTACCTTTATTAAATAGCTTAATTTGTTGCATATTTTGCACAAAGGTAAGAGCGGGTGATTGTATCAATTAAAAACGCGAATAGAAATAGATCTCAATTGCATTTGTTGGGTTTTTAACTTTTTAAGGAATATTAAATTCCCATAGTTGAGTATATTTTGAATTTGCTGGGGTTTAACATGGCGGGCGAGGCAGAGCTGCCTCGCCGTATTATGGATGTATTATTCTCCTAAAGGAGTCACATCGATACTGTCTTCAATACCATCATTGTCAGCATCGTTATCTGCAATTAAACCTGAGTCGGCAATTGCTTGCTCTGATGCGCCTGATAAGAAGAAGTTGGGTTTACCATCGTGGTCCGTATCGATACTCGCAATCGAAGATGTAGGGAAGTCATTTTTAGTTGCTCGAATTGCAGCAAAATTTGCATAAAGCGCTAATTTATCGGCTTCACCAAGTACAGATTGATTAATTAGCTCAGTAACTGCTGCATCGTCTTCAAGTCTTGCAAATAGAGTGACTAGCATAGCAGTGTTATCTATGACTAATTTTTCAGATTGCTTCATTAATGCCTGATTTGCATCATTAGCTAAATCATGAAGTGCAGCTATAACTTCATTATAAATTGACAAATATTGAGAGTTGGACGTTTGGTATTTTTTCAAAGATGTAACAAACGAATCTTGATAATAAACTCCTGTAGTTATTGGGGCATCACTTATTGAGGCTATTGCCGCCTTTTCTACTAAATCTATGTAATCTTCAAATTCTAAAGATGTTTTGAGATTTGAGATAATAAAATATGTTTGTAGTAGTTGTTGCTTAGCTACCTCTACTTCGCCTGCTTTAACTAAGTAACCAGTGATCGCTAAGTATGCTTTAACTTTTTCACTATCATCAGAGAGTAATGCAATATGTTGATTAATTATCTCTAATGCAGCTGTTAGCTCAGAGTTATCATTAATAAAGTCGTATATATTAATTAAATTACGATAAGCCTCCAGTGCCATTTTCGTGGTGAATAGCTCTGAGTTCGGAGATAAATAAGTCGCTAGCATAGTTTTACATCTGCTTGCATAACTTTTAGCATGATCTAAGCCACCTAAAGAGATAGCTTTTTGTACTATCCCTGCACATCCATAAGTGCCTGTAATATATCTTGCATATTTTTGCTCTGTAATGAAAGCTTCAGAAAATAAGATGTCTGCAGCATAGTCTAGAACCTGCAACGCGAGTTCGTTTTCTCCTCTAGCTTCAAGTACAAGTACAGCGCCATCTTGGTTAGATTCCCAGGTTAAAGCTTTGTAAAAGCTGGTTATATTAACTTTGCTATCTTCTGTAAAATAAGTCTTTGCGTATGATACTGCATCGTCAATTTCCTGACCTGCAATGAGGTTTTTAGCAATGTCTTGTCCCATACTGTACTCAAGTGCGTCACTTATATTTGCTTCTTTTGTCATTAATTTCAAAGCAGGGTTTTCGTCGAGAGGTATGTTGTAAAGGCCGTGAATGAGTCCTGTAAGGCTTTCTAAGGGAAATTGATATTGATGTTTGGTTGCTTCATAGTAGGGACTGGCTTGGTACACATAGTTACTATCTAAGCCTGTAATACCATATAGTGATAAAGCTAAATTAACATACTTTTTGGCAAGCTCTGTTTCGTTTAGACGCAATAAAGCTTCAGCTGCCCTTAAGACGTATAGTGCTTTAATTCGATCACTAGGTAAGCCTTTAAAGTCACCACTTTTTTCGATGAAGTAACCTGTTTGCTCAGCTAGTTCACCCATAGCAATAACGCTCTCAATTGCTTGCTGTCTTTTTTCTTCTGTTCTATCAGAGTAGTAGTCTTCTCTTAATGAGTTAGATGTTTTGTAAAAAGAAGCTAAATATTTTGCGTATGCGACTGTGTATTCATCGCTTTTTATTTCGTTTGCAAAAGTAGTGAGGGTATTGAGTAATTCCTTTGCTAAATTTGTTTGACCTGCACGATTATATAGTTTGATGACATTCTGATAAAAATCAGGATCGTCTGAACTGATATTATTTAGCCCTTTTTCTGCAAGGTACTGGTTGTAGGCTATGACAGATTTAGCACGAAACTCGGCTGCTATGTCATACTCCCCAAAGGAGTCATATTGTGAAGATGTGCTTCTGTAAGCTCTGGCTTTTTCATCTAAGCTGGTAATAGCATTAAAGTGTTGATTTGATTTTTCTTCGAAACCAGCAACAACATAGCCAAGACCTAAGCTTGCATTAATTGTATTCAAATACACATCGTCATTGATATTTTCACTAATCGCTTCAGCTTGTTTTAAATGAGACTTATCTGAGCTGTAGTAGTAATTGAGCTTATCTTCGTTCGTAACATACGAAGGTTTTAATTCAATGGTTGCGCTGATAGGCGAGCTAATATTGCCATCGGTAAATTCAATAACAAAACTATCGTTAATTTCTGACAGCGTTTCTGCGGTAAATGTAAATGCCCCTGTTTGTTCATCTAGAGTAAGGGTACCGTTGGTAGGAGGCGTTACTAAAGAAACAGTTACAGTGTCACCGTCGGCATCATTAAAAGTTAATGAACCTTCAGTTGTTGTTGAGGTGGTTACAGTGATTGACTGGCTCGTAAGCGTTGGTGCATCGTTAACGTTGTTAACCGTAAAAGTAAGTACTGCATCAGTACTTAAGCTGCCGTCAGTGGCGGTAACGGTTACTGTGTCTTGGCCTGCAAAATTTTCTTTTGGGGTATAGGTAAATGTACCATCAGCATTTAAAGCAAATAGTCCGTTACTTGCTGCAGAGCCTAGGGTATAGCTAACAGCGTCATCATCTGCTGCCACAACTTGGCCCGTAATAGATGTGTCTTCATCTAATGTGAATGTTAAGTTGCTGGTGAACTCAGGTGCATCGTTACTATCTGAACCACCGCATCCAGTGAGAGCAAATGCAATCACAAGCGGTAAATACTTTATTCTGTTTTTCATGCTGATACCCGTATTTATTATTGAGAAAGTTAAGGAGTGTTGAGATGTTATCATTGTAATGCGAATGATAATAGATCTTAATTGTGTTTAGGTGTGCTTTTTTATGCAATTGTGACTCTTTAGCTTGAAACAGTGATTTAAAAACGATGTTTTACAGCTGGGGATAATTGTTTGGTTGCAAAAAAATATACCTTTTCAGAGCAGTTATTTTTCCCGAGCTGCGTTAGACTACTGTTATTGATGTAATTAACCGAGGTCTCAAATGATTGAGTATCCTGTTGACCAACTTCCCCAGTTAATTGATGACTTGCTTCAGTGTGACACTACAACACGTAAAAATAAGTTACTTGCTGATGCTAAAGAAAAGCTTTCTACTGAGCATTTATCGTTATTGTTTGAAGCATTACCTAAAGAACAACGTTTAGAAATTTGGCAATTACTTGATGAAGATACCCAGCATGAAATCTTCATTAACCTAGGTGGCGATAGCTGTCGTTGGTTATTGCAAAGTCTAGATGAAACCGAAGGCTTTAAGCTACTTGACGAAGTAAGCGTAGAAGAGTTACTTGAACTTGAAGAAATTATTCCTGAGCGCTTTGTTGATTATGCACGCAGACAACTCGATGAAGTTCAAACAAAGCAGTACGACCTTGCACAGCAATATAATCCAGAGCAGTTAGGTCACTGGCTCGATTTTGATGCGCTAAAAGTGTCAGAAAAACTCACCGTGGCAGGCGCGCGTAAAATTTTTCAAAAAGGCTTACCGCAATATACCGAGGTGATTTATTTAGTCAGTCGTAAGGGCACTCTCATTGGTGAAGTGGCAATTAATTCGTTATTTAAAGCCAATGATAACGACAGCCTGCTGGATTACGCGAACCTTGATGTGTCGGCTTTACACGCTGATGACGACTTATATGAAGCGGCCGAAGTGGTTATTCACAGTGAGAAAATGGCGATGCCTGTTGTGAATGCCGACAACAAACTATTAGGCCGATTGTCAGTGTCATCAGCTTATGAATTGCGTCAAGAAGTCACCGACGAAGCCGCTGCAAAAGCCGGTGGTCTTCGTGAAGACGAGGATCTGTTCTCGAGCGTGACCAAATCGGCAAAAAACCGCGGTATTTGGCTTGGTATTAATCTAGCAACGGCGTTTTTGGCCTCTTGGTTTATCGGTTTGTTTGGTGCAACTATCGAGCAAGTGGTTGCACTAGCGGTACTTATGCCGGTTGTCGCTTCTATGGGCGGTATTGCAGGTAGTCAGACGTTAACGGTAATTGTGCGCGGTTTAGCGCTTGGTCAGGTTACCGACTCCAACCGTAGAGCACTGCTGAAAAAAGAGCTAAGAGTAGGGGCGTTAAATGGCTGTGTTTGGGCCTTTGTGATTGGTGTGCTTACTTATTTTTGGTTCAACGATGGCATGTTAAGTTTAACCATCACTATCGCTATTTTACTTAACTTGGTTGCTGCTTCATTATCAGGGGTAGTGATCCCATCGATTTTAGATAAGCTTAAAATCGATCCAGCCCTTTCAGGTTCTGTGATTCTTACCACAGTCACCGACATTGTGGGTTTTGTCACCTTTCTTGGTTTAGGTAGTTTGTTGCTACTCTAAATAATTTTAAAGCAGGTTAACTCGGTGAATAGCCTGCTTTTTTTTAGTCATGCAATTTCAAACTTATTAAGTGTATAAAAATGCTTAAATTCACTGTGTGAAGAATCTAAATTATTAATATTAACTATAAGTTTAACTAAAAAGTGCTGTAATATAGCAGGATATTTTGTTATTTTTCTGTGTGTATTGTCACTTAGAAGTTAGTAGATGAAGAAAAGTTTAACCTTTTTGTTATTTAGTTTCTGCAGCTTTAATGCTTTAGCATCAGAGAACTTTAGTGACCATGAGATATTCTGTAGCCAACAACCTCAGGCTCTATGCTTAGATTATATTAATCAACAGCTAGCGGTAGCAGAGCCTGGTTCGGCACGCTGGTATGAAATTAAGTCGTATCAGTTTGATTACTTTTACGACAAAATGGAATATCTCGCCCTTAAAGATAGCACCGAGCCATTTATAAATGGCAAAGACCTTCCGGTTGTTTTTCAAGTTCAAGTTTATTTTTATTACGCAAAGTCGATGCAATATTTCGGCAATCATGAACAAGGCCGCAAATTCGCGACTTTGGCATTTGAAAACCTACAGGCTATTTTCGATTCATTCGGTAACCCAATGCGCATGGTTGAATTGGCCAATTTGCAATACGTGTTTGGCAACAAAGAAACAGCATTGCACATATTAGATAGGGCTGAACGTCGCTTTGGAAAGAGCAAAGATCCTATTTTTCATTTTGAACTTGCTTCAAATAAAGCCAATGTTTTCCATTCACTGGGTGATGTAGATGGAGCACTCGCAAGTCGTCGGGTTGCTGTAGATTGGATTTTAAAAACAAACCATAAACGTAAAATCTCAGTAGCGTTAGGCAATTTAGCGAGAACGTATCAAATACTTGCTCAGTACGACGAAGCAGATAAATTGTATGTTCAATCACTTAAGTATATTGATGTAGAGTCTGATCGTTTTGTTCTTGCTATTTATAAGCTACGCTTGGCTGAAATCAATTGGCAGGCAGGCAAGCCAGAACAAGCTTTAAAGTGGTTTAAGCAAGTGCATAAAGGTGACATTCGTAAAACACACGCGAAGCTTTATGCACAGCTAGAAAACGTACTTTAAATATTGTAAAAACAGCCCGGTTTTTCGTCTTCACCCGGCGCTAAAATTTGTAGGTGAGTTGACTCGCCTTGTTCCATCAACGGTTTCATTGTCTTATCAAATTGTTTAGCGGCATGTTCAATTAATTTTGCTTGCTGTTCTAACGCTTTAAAATCGGCATCATGAGCAGCCATAAGTTTATTGAGTTCTTTAGCCAGTTTATCTTGCTCTTTTAATAAGCTTTTATTAATTCGTAGGTGGTTCTCGTCTTCAATAACTGCTTCTTCGGTGATCGCTTCTATTTGCTCAGAATAGTCAGTAACTTGTTGTTCTATGTCACTAATTGGTTGTTCTAGCGCTTCTAGTTTTACTTGTTCACGTTCAAGCTCTAGGTACGCTGCAATTTGTTCGTTATTTAGGGTACTTTCGCTTACCTTTTTACAGTCTTTAAAAGTAATAACGCGATAATCGCCCTGAGAAACTGCATTATCTGCGTTTGCTAAACTGATGCATGCAGCACTTGCAGTGATGAGGAGTGCTCTTGTGGTAAAATTTCGTAAATTCATGATGCTGTCTTTCCTAATAGGTAATGTTAATTAGTTAGTCGCAGCAAGTGGGAATAAAGTTTATGGCATAGGCGCTTTTTTAAATATTATTTAAAAAAGCGCCTAATTTTAAAAAGTTAGCTGTGTGCTAGCCGAAACCAGCGCACATTAATTTAGAAGCTATAAGTGATGTTACCGTAAATAAAACGGCCATCTAAGCTGTATGGCGCAAAGCCACTATAAGGGAATATGTGGTTAAAATCGCTATAACCAATATTGCTTACAGTATCTTGAGGGTACTGATCGAATAGGTTATTGGCACCTAATGCAAACTTCCACTGCTCATCAGGGCGATAAGCCACTTCTAAGTCAGCAATCCATTTTGCATCAAGTACTTCATCGTTTTCAGCACTATTTGAGGTATCAATAACTTCACCATAACGAGTTGCTCGTAATGTGGTTTGGAAGTTTTCATAATCCCACGTTGCAGACAGGTTCCATTTATCCGCTGGTGTACCTTTTTCAAAACGAGTTACTTCTCGACGAGAAAAATACTCGTAGCTGTCACCTAACGCCTCTAATTCCGGTGGATTTTCTTTAACGTGTGTTACTTCAGTGTCGTTAAAGTTAACCGCAGCACTTAAGCGTAAATCACCATAGCTTTCTAAACCTAATGAGTAAGTAGCAACAATATCAACACCTTGTGTACGTGAATCAATGGCATTAGTGAAGTAGCGAACGCGTTGTGTATTAACTTCGCCAGCTTCGGCTAAAATCGCTTCAACTTCTGGGCCGCTTAAGTTTTCAGATAATACGATACGGTCATCAATTTCAATGCGATACGCATCAAGCGTTAAGCTAAAACCGCCTTGAGTAAAGATGAAACCTGCCGTCATATTAACTGACTCTTCAGCATCTAAATCACGAGCCCCTAGTGCTTGCGCTGCAGGTTCATCTACAGGGAATAAACCTACTTCACTTGGCACACCATTCTCAAATAAAGTACTTACCGACTTATATGAAGTTTGGGCAAGTGATGGCGCTCTAAAACCTGTGCTAATTGCACCACGTAACGACAGTGACTCATTAATGCTGTAACGCGAAGCTAGTTTAGAGGTAAAGGTGCTACCAAAATCGCTGTAATCTTCAAAACGACCTGCTAAAACAAGGTTCCAATCTGTTGTTAGATAAGTATCAAACTCAGCAAATATTGCAATGTTATGGCGGCTTTTATCAGTTGCACTTTCAGGTGAGAAACCCGGTAATACTTGTGCGCCACCGGCAGCAACAGGGTTACCTTCGTCATCTAATACGGTTAGGTAAGAGGCCGTTTCCCCCGCTTTGATTTGATAGTTTTCGTGGCGGTATTCAGCACCAATCGTCACAAACACATCATCAGGTAAACCTAAATCTAGCGTGCTGCTGGCATCCATATTGACTAGGTATTGCTCATATACGAGTGAGCCATCATCAAACTCTGTTGGGCTGCTAACACCCATAGAGGTATTTAAACTGTTGCTTACGCCAATACCAAAGTCATTGCGACCATAATTGCTGCTTACATCCCACGCCCAGTCATTGGTTTCGCCATTAAGGCCAATTGCAAATGAGTAGTCATCTACATCAGTATCTATTTGCGGTAAGAAGCCGTCAGGATACACTTCAGTTAAGTTACGAGAGTCTTTGGCACGACGATAAAAGCCACCCGAGTTACCTTCACGGTTTGAGTAACTTGCAAAAGAGTAAAGTGATAACGAGTTATCAAACTCATAACCTAGGTTATAAAAAAGCGCGAAATCTTCAATGCTTGCTTTACCAAAACGGTGGTTATAGCGGTCAAAGTCGAATTCACGAGGGTCTAAATTGCCATTTGCGTCACGGCTGTACTGTTCGCGTTGGTCAAAACCAGAGCGATTCGTTGGCTCGTTATTTCGTGACTCAATAGACAGGTTAATAAAGCCATTATCACCCAGCGCAAAACCCGCGTTAGCGCTTGCTGTGCGTGAAATACCATCATTTACTTCACGGTCGCCACCAGTCTCAAAACTTAGGTTGCCTTCGCTATCAGTTGTGGTGTTTAGTAGCTGAGGAGACCCTGCCATTTGTGTATCGTATTCACCATATGTGAAGCTCACGCTGCCGCCTTCATCGGCGTCTTTTAATACAATATTGATCACACCAGCAATCGCGTCAGAGCCGTATTGAGCAGCAGCACCATCACGAAGTACTTCTACGCGTTTAATTGCTGAAGTAGGAATATTATTTAAATCAACAGCTGTTGAACCACGGCCTACTGTACCGTTTAAATTTAATAGTGCACCCGCATGGCGGCGTTTACCATTGATAAGTACTAATGTGTGGTCAGGAGCAAGGCCACGTAAAACAGCCGGTTTTGCATGGTCAGTTCCATCAGCAATGGTGGCACTAGGGTAGTTAAAGCTAGGTAACTGAGAGGCAAGTACTTGGCTCATATCAAGTTGGCCAGTGCTTGTTAGATCGCGACTTGTTAATAAATCGACAGGTACAGTACTTTCAGAAATACTACGAAGGCTTCGGCGAGTACCTGTTACAGAAATAACTTCAACATCTTGAGCAGTGTTTTCTGTTGTTTGCTCAGCAGCGATTGCAGTCACTGATGTAGCTAGCGTACTTGCAATAGCGAGTTGCAAAGGTACTTTTTTAAAAAGTGTCATTGTTGGATCCCTTGTGACGTTGATTTCACGTTGCAGTTTATCAATAAAAAAGGAACAAACAAATAACATAAAAGTATACTATATGATTATCTAAACAAGCTATTTAGCTCATAGTTCTACACTAAAATAACCTTTTATGCGCTTATGCTTATTTTATTTCTGCCCTCTGTTTTTGCTCGGTATAAAGCAGTATCTGCAGCACAAATTAGTGCCTCAGAAGTACGGTATTGATTATTAAACTCGCAAGCAATTCCTTGACTTACACTTATTCTAAAGTCACTCGGTAAGCCAATTTCAGTAAATGACATATTGTTTATTTTTATTTGAATATGCTTTGCAATAACTGCTGCCGTATCTTTTTGACACCTTGGTAATATAACCGCAAATTCTTCACCACCATAACGGGCTGCCAAACAGTCATGAGAGGGGAGTGATTCTGCAATTATACTCGCTACTTTTTGTAAGCACTTATCGCCTTTAACATGACCAAATCGGTCATTAAATAATTTAAAATAATCAATGTCGATTAATATAGTGCTAATAGCTTGGTTGGTTTGTACGCTTTCTTGCCAATGCTCTTTTAATGATTCCTCAAGGGTTAATCTATTTGCAAGGCCGGTTAAATGGTCAGTGGTGGCCTGTTTAACTAAGCGATTATATTGCTCTTTGTGCGATGATAAATCATGTAATACACAAATAAATAAATTATCTGCAACGGCAATGTTTTTTGGCAAGCTTGAAATACATAAATCCGCTTCAAGGGTTTTACTATCGGCGCGGTTTATTTTAACTTCGTTTGGACCAAGGCTTATCGGCGAGTCTTTATGATCTAACCAACTGAGTAGGGTATACATGTATTTATCACGGTCGGTGTCGTGTAGGTAATGTAACAGGTTTTGACCGATTAAGGCTTCTTGGTTGTCACCTAAAAGTTGTGCCGCCATCGGGTTTGCAAATTCAAACGTGCCTTGACCATTAATGATAAACACCCCTTCAGGAATGTTCTGAAACATTTGGGCAATTAGTGCAAGTTGCTCTGAATTGATAGACTGCGCAAGTGCGTTTTTAGCTTCTGATTGAGCAGTGCTTGGTTGTTCATTTTTGTTGTTAGTAGACACGTTCGTTTCCTTTTTGCCGATGCAAACGATTTTGGTGTCTATAAAGTTACTTAAAAAAGTGCAAATTAACCTTCCGGTAATCTTCTGGTTTTAATTGTTTGTTTTTAAATGTAAAAAAGCTCCTTGAAAGGAGCTTTTTACGAGAGGTTTTTAGTTTTAGTCTTCATTTTTTACTTGCGGATCGGCACTTTCATAGCTTGTGCCATTGCACTCTACGATGAAAATCATACACGCAGTACCGCTATTATCATCTGTATCGGCAATCTCAATTGTTTGACCATCATTAGTGACTTTAAAGCTAAAGTCTTGCTCGCAATCACCTTCAAGGTTTGCAAATTTAGCACCTGTAAATTGAAAGCCAGCATCAACAGTTGCGTCATCAAGTGTATAAATACCGAGGCTGTTTCTTTCATTGACAGTACCGCCACCAGAAACTTGCTGACCGTCTTGGAAGTATGTAAATACAGCTTCATTTTTAGTGTTAAGTGTAACATTTACTGTAAAGTTGTAAGTTTGACTTTCGCTCATTGTTATTACCTTCTAGTTGTTTTTTATAAATCAAAGTTAGTAATACCTAACTCTATTAGTTTACTTTTAATTGTGTTGACTTCACTTTCTTTATTCAAACATGTGTAAGCTTGTATAAGGGGGTGAGTTATTCTTATGCTTTTACTGCGGTAGTGGTTTTCATTTATTGAATTAATGATATCTCGGCAAATAGAACTTTTAACTAGTTTATCTTTTGATAATTTCGCTTTTATTAAACCGACTTTTATAAAGTCAATGTTACTTTCTATTTTTTCTTTATTACTTTCTCTTTCCTTATAGTCAGTATTATTCTCAAGTTTTAGTAAGAGATTCTCAGCTTGGGAGAAGTTTTTTATGTTTATTAAGTAATTTATGATATTTAATTGAATTTCAATAATTTGAGATTTTTCAAAGCCATTGCTATCAGTGTAGCTAACTATTTCATCGATATTTGTTTTACTTTCTTTGGATAGCATTAATTGAAATGAAAGAGCCCTGTAATATTTGCGTTTGAAATTTTCATTTTCAGGATCTTGTAAACGTGCTTTGTTTATTGCAAACAATGCTTTTTCTACTTTTCTATAAGCATCTTGTTTATCTGGAAAGTAACTTAAAAGGTAGCTTTGTTGCATATAAATATTAAAAATGTCGCTAAGAAGACTGGCATCATCAGGTCTTATTTTTAGGACAGAATCTAATTGATTAATAGCCTGCTCAAGCATGGTCAATGCTTCGCTTAAATTTCCTAGCCTTTCTTCTGTGCTTGCAATCCAGCTAATGGTGTCTGTTTTATCGCGTAATAAATTTTTGTTATTAGGTTTAAGCTCAAGGGCTTGGTTTTTAAGTTTTAAAGACTCAGTAAAGCTTTGTTTTGCAAGTGTGTAATTAAACTGTTTTAAATACAGTGAGCCAAGTGAATTGTGTGAGTAAGATAGCTCCATAATTGAATTAAAGTCATTAGGGGCAAGCTGATACATCTTTTCACTGTAAGCCAAGTAACGTTTAAACATTGGCTCAGTCGCTAAGTAATTACTTTGCTCATAAGTTAAATTACCAAGCCAGAAGGCATTGGCCCCTGCGAGCATTAGTAAATCAAGGTTGTTGGGTTGAAGTTTTAGTAAAGACTCTAGTCGTGTTCGCGCATTTTCAAAGGCGGTGAAGGCTTCGTCGGTTTTGCCGCGAGAGTAAGCGACTTCACCCATGGCCTCTAAGGTTTGAGCGTATTGAAAACGGTTATTAAACTCGGCTTGTTTATCGCTAAAGTCAAACAACGAGGCTGCTTCTTCGTCTTGATTGGTAAAATACTCAAGGGCTTTGTTGCTAATACCATCCAGTAAATCCATGCGCTTAACGCTTCTGAGTTTATCGGCAAATTCACCGACCATAAAACCCAATAAACTCTCCGCTTCTTGGCGTTTTTGTTTTGCTATTTGCTCGGCGTGATAGCTGCGCACGCTCATAAATGTGGCAATAAAGGTTAAGCACACAAGTGCAGCCGCCGTTATTTGTAACACGCGTTTTTTACGTTTGGCTTTATTGTTAGAAGCTTTAATTAACGCTTGTTCGTCACTCGATAAGCTAAACATAGGGTTTTTAACTAGGGTTTGTGCTTCTTGCAGCGGTTTGCCTTGCGCTAATAAAAAGTCGCTGTGTTTATGTTCAAGCAGCCAGCGCTCGGTGGCTAGTTGCACACGACTTTGAATTGCTAAGCTTTGTTGGTGCTCTTGCACCCAATCTATGGCGCGTTGCCAATGGCGTAGCAGGGCTTCGTGGGCAAGGCTAAAGCAGGCTTGCTCATTTTTAAGGTGCGATACAAACAAGCGGCTATCGACCATAGCCTGAACAAGCTTGGTTGCAGCAGGGCAGGTTAATTCGCTCCAACGCGCAGCGCGGCTGGTGAGTGTTTCGCCATCTGGGTTTAAGGTGATCAGTTTAGAAAGTACTGCGGCAAGTTCAGTTTGTTGGTCTTTGGGTAATTGGCAAAATACCTGTTCAGCTTTTTGGCCTATGGCTCCTTCGATGGTGCCAAGCGCTTGGTATTCAGAAAACAATAATTCCTTGTCTGGGCTGCGCTGCAAGTAAAGTTGCTGCAAGGTGTATTGCAGCATTGGCAATGCATCTGGGTTATTGGCAGTATCGTTACAAAGTTGTTCATCAAGCGGTGTGTGGTGCTCTGGGTGATGTTGCCAACTTAAGCCTGCTGCAAGTGCTGGCAAACGGATCATTTGCTTAAGCTCAGAGCGAGTTGGCGCTAATAAATCAAAGTGTGCGCCATTGGCTTTACCCGACATTAAACTTGGTTGACTCACTACTTGCGGGTAAAAGTCATTACGACAGGCACTAAAAATGATCATGCAGCCACTTGTTGCTAAGCGCTCAATAAGTGCTAAAAGCTGGTTGCGCTCGTCATCGCTAAATAGCGGCGATGACAATAGCACTTCGAGCCTGTCGATAAATAAAAATAAATAGGGCGTATTGCGCTCTGTATTTAGCGCTGCAAGTGCTGCTTTACAGCGGGAAATAACCTGTTCTGGGTCTTTTAATAACAATTCAGCCAACGCATCGGCACTTATATCGCTAAGTACAGGTGCGTCGTTTATTTCTAAATCGAGCAAGGTTGAGGCTAAATCAAGCAGTAAGCGCTCTTTGCTGACATCGGCAAAGTCGAGTTGGCAGTAACTGTGTACTCTTATGCCATCGTAGCCATTATTTGACATTAAAGCGGGCAATACACCTGCGTTAACTAACGACGATTTACCCGAACCACTGGCTCCCAAAATTAAGCAAAATGCGCGACCAAATTCTATTTGAGCCGATACCCGCTGTAGCAAAGTGGCAATTTGTTTGTTACGACCAAAAAATACATCGGCTTGCTCTGGTGCAAATGCACTTAAGCCAACAAAGGGCGAGTCACCTTGCCAACTGGTTTGGCTGGCTTTTTGTTCTTCGTTGAGTGGAAAGTTGATTTCGGCAATAACCCGATAACCACGTTTACGAATGGTTTCGATGTAATGCGGATCGCTTGCTTTATCGTCAAAGGCTTTACGTAATTGGGTGATCACTTTATGTAAGGGATTGTCACCGAGCGCTACATTTGGCCAGCAATGGCTGATAATTTCTTCGCTCGTTAGTAACTCACCTTGTTTTTCGCATAGCAGCAGTAATACATCCATCGCCTTGGGTTCAAGATGCTTTGTTTGTTCACCGCGCCTGATTGAATTAGTGGCCGGGGTAACTTGCCATTCGCCAACGAAAAACAGTGCCGTATTCATAGTGTTATCTTCATTGTTATTGTTAGAAACGCAGTCCGATTGGACCGATTTTTTATAAGACTACGCGATACTTTGATTAATACAATATTATGAGATTAACAGCAAGCGCCTTGCCTTTTCTGACATTAAAAAATCATATTGGTGTCATGTATATAAAACTTTTTGTAAAGTTTGTTTGACTTTTTGTGTTGCTAGGTTAATCTTTAGTCAAGTTTACTTTACTTTTAAGGTGAGAATAATGGATCAGACAGGATTAACCTTTAAACAACGTAATAAGCAGAACACGCTAAACCTCGCGAAATGGACATCAGCATGGGTGATTACTTTAGCAATTGCCTCATTTGGGCCGCATTTTTTATGGCAAGAGCAGGCTGTTTTTAGTGTTGTGGCAATCTTACTTAATGTAGTAGTTGGCATTATGATGATTTTATCGAACAAACGACAACTACAGGGAATGGATGAGCTGCAGCAGCGTATGCACTTTAATACAATGGCGATTACCTTGGGTGCAAGCTTAGTATTTGGTTTAGCTTATTCGGTTGTGCAATCAAGTGGCTTAATAAGCTTTAAAGAAGATATATCGCACCTCGTACTCTTTATGGGCTTAACCTATTTAGTGAGTCTTTTAATGATGAATAAGCAGTTAAACGACGAGGGCGAGGAATGAAAAACCGCTTGAAAGTGCTTCGTGCTGAGCACAACTACACCCAAGCAAAATTAGCCGAATTACTCGATGTATCAAGGCAAACAGTGAATGCTATCGAAAAAGGTAAATTTGATCCAAGTTTGCCATTAGCATTTAAAGCCGCGCGTTTATTTAACCTGAGTATCGAAGAGATATTTCAGGATGAGTAAGTCTGATAGCGTAAGAGGCGTTTTAACGCCGAATGTTAAATCATTCTTGTTAAACGCCTTTTTGCTACGCGATATAAATTCGCAGCTAGATTTTTGTTAACTTTCGACTCGTAGTTTTTTCATCTGCATCGCACTTAACGACCACATTAAAAAACCACCTAAGAATAGTGCCGCAGAAACATAGCCTGTTTGACTAGGGAGTGCTCCTTCAGCAATAGCCATGCCGCCAAGCCAAGGGCCAATAGCATTGGCTGTATTAAACGCACACTGTACTAACGCACCAATCATGGCATGCCCTTGTGGTGATACATCCATTAATAGCGATTGGATCACGGTACCTAAACCAACACTAAAGCCAATAAAGAAAATCACCGCGTATAACAGCCAAATATTATGGCTTGCGCTTACATAACTGGCTGCAAATACTACAGCACCAATTAGCGCTGCGCCTGTGGTTTTCAGCGGTGAGTGGTCGGCGGCTTTACCTAATACATAGTTACCTAAAGTACAGCCAATACCAAACATAATCATCGCAATAGAGATAGTGTAAGCAGGGGTATGGGTGACTTCTAAAATAGTGTCGGCAATGTAAGTGTAAACACAAAATACGCCACCAAAACCAATAATGATGATACCCAGAATAGTCCATACGAGCTTGTTCTTTAATACACTTAACTCATCGAGAATCGATGTTGGCGCGGTATTCTTTACGTTAGGTACGTATTTCACAATCAATACCAAGGCAACTAACGCAAGTACAGCGGTGCCTGCCAAACAATAACGCCAGCTAAAGTTTTGCCCCACTAGGGTGACCATGGGCACACCAACAATAGTGGCAATGGTTAAACCCATAAATACTTTTGACATAAAACTTGCGCGTTTATCGGCAGGGGCGATATCGGCTGCCAATAAAATAGCAGCGGCGAAGTAGGCACCGTGTGGTAAGCCACTTAAAAATCGAAATAAAATAAGTTGTTCAAGCGAGTTTGCAAAAGCACTTAAACCATTGAATAAAAACATCATACTGACAAACATCAACAGTGCATTTCGCTTACGCATGTTGGCGGTTGTGATCATAAATAGTGGGGCACCGACAACTACGCCAATCGCGTAAGCACTGATGGCATAACCACTTTGCGCTGGCGTAGACGAAAATGTTTCGCTGATCAGGGGCAACATTGGCATCATAGAAAATTCTGATAGGCCCAAAATGAATGTGCCTAAAGCCAATACTATCAGAATGGTAAACGTGCTTGCGTTGCCTTGGGAGTTGGCTACGTTAGTCATGTAATTCCTTTAAAATAAATTTAAAAACAAAATAGATTTTTGATAATTGAAAATGCCAGTAACAAATACTTTGTTCTGGAGTAGAGGTGTGTGCCCAGCGCTATTGTAATACAAATTAATGGAGTTGATACAGTACTTTTTGGAACGTTCTATATTTGTTTGCTATAAGAAAATAACCTGAACTTCTTAAGTCTTTGCTGTTCAAAATAAATACAGAGAAAAAGCCAACTATACTTGGTTAACTGAATTGGTTTAAAGGAGAGCGCAATGAAAAAGATATTTGCCTGTATCGACGGTTCATGCATGACCGATGCGGTGACAGAAGCGGCGATTTGGATTTCTAAGCGCTCCAGCCACCCGATTAATTTTTTGCATGCACTAGAGCCACCTTTGCCACAAGGCAGTGATGATTTAACCGCAATTATAGGTTTAGGCTCGCAAACATCATTGTTAGAGCAATTGGCAAAACTTGAACAAGAGCGCAACAAAGTAGCGTCGCAGCATGGTCAATTATTGCTAGATGAAGCAATGAAAAAAGCCGAGCATGCAGGCCTAACCGAGATTGAGCAACAGCAGCTTTCAATGAGTCTTGTTGATGCTTTACTTGAACATGAAGACAATGCCCGTGTGATGATTATAGGCCGCTCTGGTAAAGGGCACTACGATGATTTTAAAGTACTGGGCTCGCACATTGAAACGCTGATCCGTCAGGTGCATACCCCGGTTGCGATTGTGCCGCCGCAATTTCATGAGCCCACAAACTTTATGCTAGCTTATGATGGCAGCGAAAGTACCGACAAAGCGATTACGCAAATTATCAATGGCGGCATTTTATCCGGCTTAGATTGCCATTTGGTGATGGTGGATAAACAAGATGGTCAGTGCCAAGACAAACTTGATACTGCCTCAGCAAGGCTAGCAGAAAATGGCTTTAATGTGAGAGCGCGCATGCTCGATGGCGATGTTTACCAAGCGCTGTGGCGATATAAAAGTGACCACGCCGTTGATTTAATGGTGATGGGCGCATTTGGTCACTCTAAATGGCGGCAGTTCTTTTTAGGCAGCACGACCTTAAAAATGCTTGAAGATAGCCGTATTCCTTTAGTGGTGCTGCGCTAAGTTATTCACCTGTGACAGGGTGCGACAATATGTCACGTGTTCAGACTAATTAATGAGTTTTATAATCGGCGTCATTAATTATTTGCTTTGATTTTAAAACAGTTATGAACACGCTATCTTCTCGCCCTGGTTTTTTATTTTCTAAAATTGCTGCAGCACTTAGCTGTGTTTTAAGTATTTCGGCCTTTGCTGATGATTCTATTGAAGTGATAGAAGTACAAGATCATGCCCAAAATAACCATCAGTTAGTTGGCTCAGCAGACGCGTTACTGAAAGATTTAGGTGTTGATTTTTCAGCGGCCGGAGGGGTGTCTAACTTGCCAGTAATGAACGGCATGATGGGCGATAGAGTTAAAGTTTTAGTCGATGGTGCTGATGTCACAGCAGCGTGTGCTAACCAGATGAACCCGCCACTCTCTTATGTGTCGGCAAACCAAATTGCCACTTACAGTGTCGTTGCTGGTGTTTCACCGGTAAGCAGTGGCGGGGATAATATTGCCGGCGTTATTAGAGTAAATACGATTGCCCCTGAATTTAGTGATTCAGACTCAGTGAACTGGCGCGCAGGCTATGTTACCGCCCAGTACAAAAGCGTTAACGATAGCCAAGCATACGCGCTAGGTGCCAGCCTTGCGAGCAAACAGTTTAGCTTGTCTTACCAAGGCAGCTTTGAAGATGCGAACAGCTATGATGATGGGCATGATGAGCGTGTACTTGATACCTTATATCGAGTGCAAAATCATGCGTTAACGGGCGCTGTTCGTGATGAGAAACAACAGCTTGTAGTTAAACTGACGCATCAAAAAATTCCTTACCAAGGCTTTGCAAATCAATACATGGATATGACCGATAACACCAGTTATGGTTTCGTTGCTCAGTACCAACGTGAGCTTGAAAATGGTGATTTGCAGGTACAAGTGAATGCGCATGATGTAAAACACGAAATGGGTTTTTTCAGTAATGAGAAAACCGGCATGATGCCAATGAATACCGATGCACAAGATTACAGTTATCAAGTTCATTGGCGCACTGATTTATCAAAACAGTCATCATTAATGCTAGGGCAAGAATACTACGGTTATCGAATTGATGATTGGTGGCCAGCGGTTGCAGGGTCAATGATGATGGGCCCAAATGAGTACGTAAACATTAACGATGGCAAACGTGACCGCCTTGCGGCATTTGCTGAGTACCAAAGCCAAGTAAACCAAGCATGGTGGATGTCGGCAGGTGTTCGTGTTGAGCAAGTCACCACAGATACTGGCGAAGTGCAGGCTTATAACGAAGGTGGCATGAGCGGTATGGCTAATATGGGCTCAATGATGGACATGTCAAAAACCGACGCCCAAGCTGCGATGAAGTTTAACCAATTAGACCGTAAACGTGACGACACCTTAGTTGATGTGAGTTTACTTGCTCGTTATCAATTATCGAATAACGAAGAGCTGCAATTAGGTTTAGCTCGTAAGAACCGTGCACCTAATTTATATGAGCGTTACAGTTGGGGTGTAGGTACGATGGCAACCACCATGATTGGTTGGTTTGGCGATGGTAATGGTTATATTGGTAACCCAGATTTAAAAGCCGAAACAGCGCACACATTGAGTTCAAGCTACACCAAACTTGCCAAAGACGATAGCTGGCAAGTAACCGCAAATGTTTGGTACACGCAAGTAAATGATTATATCGATGCTGAAGTGACTAAGAGCTTTAATCGCACTGACATGGCGCATACCAAGCGTAATATTCTTACCTTTACGAATTTAGATGCCACTCTTTACGGTGCAAAACTGGCGGGTTTAATTGAACTTTACAACACAAAGCAAGCAGGTAAGTGGCAATTAAAAGGCTCACTAACCAGTACTCATGGCGAACGTGATGATAGCAATGAAGACTTATATCAAATTATGCCACTGCACACTGAGCTGAGCCTAGAGCACGAATACAAAGGCTGGCAAAACGCACTGAGCTGGCAATGGGTTGATAGTAAAACCCATGTTGATGAGCGCCGTTTAGAAAACCAAACCGACAGCTATCAGTTACTGGCTATATCAAGTCAGAAAACGTGGCAAAATTTAACCTTTAAGTTAGCAATTACCAACTTACTTGATGAATATTACCAACAGCCGCTTGGCGGTGTAAGTATTGCTAATTACAAGCAAGATATGAGCAATGGTTTTGAGCAACTTGCCGGACAAGGCCGCTCGTATAATGCCAGCGTAAGTTATCGGTTTTAGAGAAAGCTATCAGCTTTCAGCTGTCAGTTTGAAGCTGAACGGTGTTGCTTACAGGCCTTTACCAAAGGCCTAGCTCGTAGGAGGTACTTTAGTGCCGAAATATCTTCACAAAGAGAAAAGAATGAGAAGACAATGAGGGAAAACAATAAATTACTTGTTGTATTCTCTAAAGCGCAGCGCCTCTTATCCTCTTTGTGCGTAAAAGATTTTTTCTAACCACAGAGGTCACAGAGAACACAGAGGAAGAGAAGGAGAGACCATTATCTCTTTGTAAATAATTTTTCTCTGTGTAGCGCGAAGCGCCTCGGTGTTCTCGGTGGTTCAAATTGTCCTTTTCACAAAGAGAAAAGAATGAGAAGACAATGAGGGAAAACAATAAATTACTTGTTGTATTCTCTAAAGCGCAGCGCCTCTTATCCTCTTTGCGAAAAAATGTCTTTGCCGTAGGCGTGAAATTTATTTCGCGTTAAAGCAAATTGCACAAAGAGAACAGAATGAGAAGACAATGAGGTAAAACAATAGATTACTTATTGTTTTCTCTAAAGCGCAGCGCCTCTTATCCTCTTTGTGAAAATAAATGTCTGTGATGTAGGCGTGAAATATATTTCGCGTTAAAGCAAATTGCACAAAGAGAACAGAATGAGAAGACAATGAGGTAAAACAATAGATTACTTATTATTTTCTCTGTGTAGCGCGAAGCGCCTCTGTGTACTTATATGGACTCCCCGTTTTTTGTCAACGGAGTATTTATTAAATAAAGATTAGATGCTGGCTTATATACGGACTCTATTTGGGGAGCTACCCCTGGTCACTTTAATGTATTCGCCCCTTTATGACT
>Ga0208813_1000066_pt1 | contig 117102 bp, 104 predicted proteins | sample MalvireepMed_904_FD_184250 | JGI IMG/M metagenome (GOLD analysis project Ga0208813, IMG submission 184250) | Marine viral communities from the Global Malaspina Expedition - Malaspina viral metaG DeepMed_904 (SPAdes) (version 2) | ecosystem: Environmental > Aquatic > Marine > Oceanic | place... | reverse complement strand
CCCTTGCCGTGGCGCCGCCCGGTGATGAAGTGATGGCTCTGGATTGCGAGACCACCGGCCTGAACACGCGCACCGCCGAGCTGGTCTCGGTGGCGGCGGTGCCGGTCAGCGCCGGCCGGGTTCAGGCGGGCGCGGCGCTGGACCTGCGCATGGCGCGGCCGGCCAGCCTGGACGGCGAGTCGATTTGCATTCACGGTCTGCGCGGTGTGGACTTGCACGACGGCGTGCCGGTGGAAGAGGGCCTGCGCCACCTGCTCGACTTTATCGGCAACCGGCCGCTGGTGGGCTGGTGTCTGGATTTCGATCTGGGGATTATCAACCGCTATCTGCGCGCCTCCCTGGGGTTCGACCTGCCCAACCCGGTGATCGAGTTGTCCGATCTGTATCGGCGGCGGCACCATTATCGCAATCCGGAGTCGCTGCCGGACCTGCGTTTCGAGCGTGTCGCCGGCGAGCTGGGGGTGCCGGTGATCGGCCGGCACAGCGCCCGCGGCGACGCCACCACCGCCGCCTTGATGTACTTGAAGCTGAAAAGCGAACCATAAACGGAGAATAACAATGCAATACTTGCAAGGGGCGCTGTTGGCGCTGGGCCTGCTGCTGGTGCTGGTGGCCTACGGTCAGTATATCCGCCGCACCGGCGACTGGGGCGGGGTGCTGCGTTTCTGGCGCCGGGGCATGGCGCTGTCGGTCACCGAGTTCAAGATCCAGCGCGCGGGCTTGCTGGTGATGATTCTGGCGGTGGTGTTGCGTTTCGTGGCGGTGCTGTTTCAGTGGTAAAGCCCTAGTGGTCGGACGGAGGCGTCCTCTTGTTTAGTCTCTGGCAGTTGGGTGTGTTCGCCCTGCTGTATGTCATGGTGCTGTTCGTCATCGCCTGGTGGGGGGATCGCGCCGAGCGGCGCGGCCTGCGGGTGGTCAATAACGCCTGGACCTACAGCCTGGGCCTGGGCGTGTACTGCACCTCCTGGACCTTTTACGGCGCCGTCGGCGAGGCCAGCGGCAACGGCTGGACCTACCTGCCCATTTATCTCGGCCCGATCCTCACCATGCTGCTGGGCGGCGAGCTGATTTATAAGCTGGTGTCGGTGGGCAAGCAGCACCACATCACCTCGATCGCCGACTTCATGGCCGCCCGCTACGGCAAGTCCCGGCAGCTGGCGGTGCTGGTGACCCTGGTGGCGGTGGTCGGCGTGCTGCCCTACATCGCCTTGCAGCTCAAGGCGGTGACCCTGTCCTTCGAGCATGTGGTGGGCCCCCAGGTGGCGTCGTCGCCGGACATCGCCCTGGTGGTGGCCACCCTGATGGCGATCTTTACGCTGCTGTTCGGCACCCGCCATATCGACGCCACCGAGCACCAGTCCGGGCTGATGCTGGCGGTGAGTTTTGAATCCTTCATCAAGCTGGTGGCGTTCGTGATCATCGGCCTGTTCTGCCTGTTCGCGATCTTCGACGGCCCGGTGGACATGTGGCAGCGGGTCCGTGACGTGCCGGCGATCCGCTCCGTGTTCGAGCCGGCCCTGTTTTCGCAGAGCTTCGTCACCGCGCTGCTGCTGTCGATGCTGGCGATCATCTGCCTGCCCCGACAGTTCCATGCCGGCGTGGTGGAAAACAACGACCTGCAGCACCTGCGCACCGCCCGCTGGGTGCTGCCCACCTATCTGGGGTTGTTCGCGCTGTTCGTGCTGCCGATCGTGGCCGCCGGCATGATCACCCAGCCCGGCTCCGCGCAGCCGGATATGTACATGCTGTCGCTGCCCATGGCGGCCGACAATCAGGGGCTGCTGCTGTTGTCGTTCATCGGCGGCATCGCGGCCGCCACCGGCATGGTGATCGTGTCCACCATGGCGCTGGCGATCATGCTCACCAACGAGGTGTTGATGCCCGCCTGGGTGCAGTACCGGATCCAGGGCGACGAGGAACTCTCGGACCTGAATAACCAGGTGCGCCTGCTCAGACGGCTGAGCATCGTGGTGATGCTGGCGCTGGCGTTCCTGTTCCATATTCTGATCGACCGTTTTGAAGGGCTGGCGCGCATCGGGCTGCTGTCGTTCGCGGCGGTGGCGCAGCTGGCGCCGGCGCTGTTGGGCGGGCTCTACTGGCGGCGTGGCCACCAGAGCGGTGCCTTTGTCGGCCTGGCGGTGGGCTTTCTGGTGTGGGGCTACTGCCTGCTGTTGCCGTTGATGCTGCCGGTGGAGTGGGTGGATTACCTCAACCGGGCCGGTCTGCTGGGGCTGGGCGTACTGCGGCCCAATGCGCTGTTCGCCATCGAGGGGCTGGAGCCGCTCACCCACGGCGTGTTCTGGAGCCTGAGCCTCAATCTGCTGGCCTACGTCTGGCTGTCCCGCCGCGCCACCCAGGCGCCGCTGGACGACACCCAGGCCACCCGCTTCGTGGACACCCCCACCGACTGGTGGCGCGAGGGCATGGGCCACCCGCTGATCACCACCGGCGAGCTGCTGCAGGTGTGTGAGCGGGGTCTGGGTCACCCGCGTGCGCGGGCGCTGTTCTTCGATTATCTGCAGCGCCGTCAGATATCGGAGGACCCGGCGCTGCCGGCGCCGCTGCATCTGGTGCGCTACGTGGAGCGTTTGCTGGCCGGTGCCATGGGCGCGTCCACCGCGCGCATAGTGATGGGCTCGCTGCTCAGCAAGCAGAACGTGCGCCGCGACGACATGGTGCGGATCATGGATGAGGCCTCGCAGCTGATCCAGTTCAACCACCAGTTGCTGCGCACCACAATCGAGACCATCAGCCAGGGCATCTGCGTGGTCGACCGCGACCTGAATATCGTCGCCTGGAACCAGGCCTACGTGAACCTGTTCGATTACCCGGAAGGCTTTATCCGCCTGGGCCGGCCCATCGAGGAGGTCTACCGGCATAACGCCGAGCGCGGCTTTTACGCTGGCGACGACCTGGAGCAGGACGTCAATAAACGGGTGCAGTTGCTGCGCGAGGGCAGTGCCCACCGCTTCGAGCGGGAGCTGCCCAACGGCTTGATCGTGGAGGTGCGCGGCAACCCCATGGAGGGCGGCGGTTTCGTCAGTACCTACATGGACATCACCGAACGCAAGCACGACGAAATCGCCCTGCGCCAGATAAACGAAAACCTGGAGCAGATGGTCTCCGAGCGCACCCGGCGGCTCTCGGAACTGAACAGCCAGCTGGAGCAGGCCAATGAGGGCAAAACCCGCTTCCTGGCCGCCGCCGGACACGACCTGATGCAACCGTTGAACGCCGCGCAGCTGTTCGCGTCGTCCCTGTCCCAGCGTCTGGCGCGCAAGGACGAGGCGTTCGGCTATGAGCGGGAAGTGTTGGGGCATATCGACAGCTCGCTGCGTGCCGCCGAGCAGATTATTTCCGCGTTGCTGGAAATCAGCCGCCTGGATACCGGCACCATGCAGGCGCACCCGCGCACCGTGGCGGTGCGCCCGCTGATGCAGCAACTGGGGCAGGAGTTCAACGTGCTGGCGCGGGCGGAGGGGCTTACCCTGCGCACCGTGTTCAGTGATCTGCAGGTGCGCACGGACGAAGCGCTGCTGCGCCGGGTGCTGCAGAATCTTCTCTCCAACGCGGTGCGTTATACCGAGCGCGGCCGGGTGCTGTTCGGCTGCCGCCGTCGCGGCGACACGCTGTCCATCGAGATCTGGGACACCGGCCCGGGGATTCCGGACGACCAGCAGGCGCGCGTGTTCCATGAGTTCCAGCGCCTGCCGCAACTGGGGCGCCGGCAGATCAAGGGGCTCGGTCTGGGGCTGGCGATCGCCGACCGTATCTGCCGGCTGCTGGAGCACCGCATCAGTGTGCGCTCCTGGCCCGGGCGCGGCACCGTGTTCGCCGTTTCCGTGCCGCTGGTGGTGGGTGAGGCGGAGGCGGCGTCCGTGCCGGGGCCGGCGGTGTCCGATCAACGTGACGTGGCCGGGTTGCGGGTGTTCTGCGTCGACAACGATCCGGCGTTGCTGGCCAGCCTGGAGGCGCTGCTGCGCGCCCTGGGTTGTGACCCGATCGTCGCCCGCTCCCGCGCCGACGCCCTGGAGGAAGCCCGGGGCAGGCCGGCGCCGGACCTGTTGCTGGTGGATTATCAGCTCGACGACGGCGAGACCGGCTTCCAGGTGATCGACGCGCTGGACGGCTGCTGGGAGGACGTGGTGCCGGCGATGCTGATCACCGCCGACCGCCGCGCCGAGGTGCGCGTGCGGGCCCGTGAGCAGGGCGTGGGCTTTCTGCAGAAACCGGTCAGCGAGGCCGCGTTGCTGGAAGTGCTGCGCGCGCTCTAGGCGCGGCGCTTCAGGTGCGCGGGGTTCAGGCCAGGCCGGGCGGCTCGATGGCCAGATCCTTCAGGGCCAGCACCGCCTGGGTACGGTTGCGGACGCCCAGCTTGCGGAAGATGGCGGTCATGTGGGCTTTGACGGTGGCTTCGGACACGTCCAGCTGATAGGCGATCACCTTGTTCTGCAGCCCCTCCATGAGCATGCCCATGACCCGGAACTGCTGCGGCGTCAGGCTGGTGATGCGCTCGCGCATGGCGGCGAAGTCGGGCAGATCCGGCGGCAGCGGGCGGCGTGCCTTCTCCGGCACCCAGCGTTCGCCTTCCATCACTTTCAGCACCGCCTGGGTCATCGCTTCCACCGAGGCCGACTTGGGAATAAAACCGTCGGCGCCGAACTGCAGCGCCCGCTGGATCACTTCCAGCTCCTCGTTGGCGGAGATCACCACCAGCGGCGCCCGCCGGTACAGCTCGCGCAGATAGATCAGTCCGGAAAAGCCGTGGGTCCCCGGCATATGCAGGTCCAGCAGAATCAGATCAAAGGGGACCTGGTCGTCGCCCAGCTTTTCCAGCGAGGCCAGGGAATCGGCCTCCTGGATACGGGCGTCCTTGAAGCTCACTTCCACGGCCTGACGCAGAGCGGCGCGGAACAGCGGATGGTCGTCGGCGATCAGTATTCTCATTATTAGGACCTGTTTTATCTCCGGACGATACAATACTAGCGTCTAAGCGGCGCCGGCGCGCCCCGCGGTGCGAGGAATCAGAAATAAAAAGAGGGGCCGCCGCCTGGCAGCCGAGGTAAGGACGTGGAAAATCAGAATCAGCTTGATGTTCAAGCGGACGACCCGTGCGGTTTGGCGCGGGCGTCCAGGGTCCTGCGGAAACTCTCCCAAGCCGTTTGTTCGGGGTTCGATTTATTGTTATCCGGCTGTCGGCGGGTCTGGCCCGCACTTGATATGCCCGGTACCTTGCCCGCTTCCGGAGCGCCGTGGAATTAGACTTTTGTCGAGTCCCGGGGCGCAGGCCAAAAAAAACGGAACCCTGGGGTTCCGTTCTCTTTGCCTGACTGGCGGGTACCGCTGTCAGTCAAGATCGGCCGGGTAGACGCCGTTCTCGTCGTGCACTTCCTTGCCGCTGAGCGGAGGGGTGAAGGCGCAGGCCACCACCATGTCCTCGTTTTCGCCACCATAGAGGTAGTGCTCGTCGTGCTGATCGAGCAGATAAATGGTGCCTGGCGTCAGTTCGTACACGTCGCCGCTTTCCACCATCTCGATCTTGCCCTTGCCGGAAATCACGTAAACGGATTCCCAGTGGTTGGCGTATTTGATATGGGTCTTGGTGCCTTTAAAGATGGTGGTGATATTGAAGGAATGGCCCATGCCGTCCTCTTTCAGGGACAGGCGAACGGATTGCCAGTTGCCGTTTTCCGCTACCACGCGACGGTCGGTTTTCTCGGCTTCCGCCAGAGTGCGAACGATCATCTACACCTCCAAAAACAAAAAAGGAAAAAAACAGGGAAGCCCGGCCGCGCGAAGCGGCCGGGAGGTCGGGAAGGGTTCAGCCCGCCAGGCTGGAAACGGAATTGGCGTCGCCGCGCTTGACGCGGTCTTTCATGACTTCTTCGACGCTTTCCTTGAGCACGTCCATGGCGTGGTTGATCTCGTCCTCGGTCACGGTGAGCGGACACAGGGTCTTGATCACCTGGTCGTCGGCGCCGGAGGTTTCGATCACCAGCTTGCGCTTGAACGCGGCCTTGGTGATTTCCTCGGCCATTTCGCCGTCACGGCAGACCAGGCCCTGCATCATGCCGCGGCCGTTCAGGTAGAACCAGTGATCGTCGTAGCCGGACGCGATATCGCGGAACCGGTCGGTGATCAGGTCACCCTTCTTCTGCACTTCCTTGGCGAAGGTATCGTCGCTCCAGAAGTGTTCCAGCGCCTTGGCGGCGGTGGCGAAGGCCAGGTTGTGGCCGCGGAAGGTGCCGTTGTGCTCACCGGGTTTCCACTGGTCCAGCTCTGGCTTCAGCAGCACCACCGCCAGGGGCAGGCCATAGCCGCTCAGCGACTTGGACAGGGTGATGATGTCCGGCTTGATGCCGACATTGTCGAAGCTGAAGAAGGTGCCGGTACGACCGCAGCCGGCCTGGATGTCGTCCAGGATCAGCAGCATGTCGTGCTTGCGGCAGACGCGCTCCAGGTTGCGCAGCCAGTCGAAGCTGGCCGCGTTGATGCCGCCTTCGCCCTGTACGGTTTCCACGATCACGGCGGCCGGATGGTCCACGCCGCTTGAGGAGTCCAGCAGCACCTTGTCCAGGTACTCGGTGGTGTCGAAGGCGTCGCCCAGGTAGCCGTCGTACGGCATCACGCTGACGCCGCCCATGGTGACGCCGGCGGCGCCACGGTGGTGGCTGTTACCGGTGGTGGACAGCGCGCCCAGGGTCACACCGTGGAAGCCGTTGGTGAAGCTGATGATGTTTTCGCGGCCCTTGATGTTACGGGCGATCTTCAGTGCCGCTTCCACCGCGTTGGTGCCGGTGGGGCCGGGGAACTGGACCACGTGGTCCATGTCGCGCGGCTTCAGCACATAGTCTTCCAGCGCTTGCAGAAAGTCGCGCTTGGCCACGGTGTGCATGTCCAGGCCGTGCACGATGGAATCGTTCTCGATGTAGTCGAGCAGGACTTTTTTCAGAACCGGATTGTTGTGGCCGTAGTTCAGCGTGCCCGCGCCGGCCAGAAAATCCAGGTACTCCTGGCCGTCCTCGTCGTACAGATAGCTGCCCTTGGCTTTCTGGAACACCACCGGGAAGCTGCGTGCGTAGCTTTGAACTTCGGACTCAATGCTGTCAAAAATATCCGTATCCATGGTTCTCTCTACCTCGCTGTGTCTCAATTCGTTTTAGGCGTCGTCGCGGTTGAACGGCCCGATGCGCAGCAAATGTTCATCATTGTGCTCGCCGGCGAAATGGATGCGTGAATCGAAGAGGATGAACTCTTCGGTGGGCATCCGGCGCTCGTAGGCGAAGCTGCGGAACATACCCCAGGACGCTTCGTTGTCCGGGGTGATGGTGGTCTCGATGAACTGAACGTTTTCCGCTTCGTCGCGCTTGATCAGTTCCGCCAGCATGCGCTTGGCGAGACCCTTGCCGCGTGCCTTGCCGTGCACCGCCACCTGCCACACGAACAGCGTGTTCTGCTGCTTGGGCGGGATGTACCCGGAGATGAAGCCCACCAGATCGCCATCCATTTCCGCGGCCACCGAAGTGTCCGCGAAGTGCGTGCATTGCAGCAGATTGCAATACACGGAGTTCTCATCCAGCGGCTTACATTCCGCGATCAGCTTGTGCACCCGCGGGCCGTCCGGGCTCTCGGGCTTGCGGAAAATGATGTCGTCTTTTGTGTCAGCGGAGGATGAATCCGCTTTTTTCGATTCGTCTGCAGACATTGATGTCACTTCTGGTCGGTTTGGAAAGAAGGGTCGGGTCGCGGCCGACGGCGCTGGGCCTCGGCGGCGGGCTGGATGCGGTCTATGGCACCCAGATCAAGCACCGGCGAGGCATCGATGTCGCCGGCGTTCATCATCGCGGCTACCCGCTGCAGGGAGCTGAGGATCTGCGACTGTTCCCAGTCCTGTAACCGTGAAAAACGGTCCATGAATTCCTCCTGCAGGGGCGTCGGCGCCCGTTCCATGATATCGCGTCCGGCGGTGGTCAAATAAGCATAGACCCGGCGCTTATCCCGTTCACCCCTTTTCCGCTCGATCAGGCCGCGCTTTTCGAGCCGGTCGAGGATGGTGGTGACGGTGGCCTGGCTGACGGATACCTCGGTGGCGATGTCGCCCATGGTCATTTCCCCATGGGCGTCTATCGCCTGCAGGATCAGCAGCTGCGGGGCGGTGAGCCCGGCCACCTTGCTCAACTTGCGGGAGTAGAGGTCGGTGGCCCGAATAATCTGTCTCAGGGCGATTAACACTTCGTCGTGTTTGGCCATGGTGGTTAATTCTCTGGATAACAAATCAATGTGACTGCCTGACGACACGACTCAAGAACCGGTTAATCGTGGCGCCGCCACTTTGATGTGAAAGCAATGTTTGCCTCGGCATCAGCTCAGGAATCAATCGCACGGCCAAGATATTCCTTGCCATAAGTGGTACGCTAGCTTAGAGATAAAACATTTAGATGTCAAAGTAATTAGAGGCTTTTGCCCCGAGGGACGCGTTTCATGTTGCTTGCCAGTTTTCTCGGTTTCCTCCTTTTGTTTCTGCTGATCGGCTTTTCCTCGGTCCTGGTTCGCTCCAAGGAACAGTCCGACTATCTGCTCGCCGGCAGCTCCGTGCCGCCCTCCCTGATCGGCCTGTCCGCGGTGGCCACCAACAACTCCGGCTTCATGTTCATCGGCGTGATCGGCTACACCTACGCCACCGGCCTGCCGGCGTTCACCATGATGGTGGGCTGGATTCTGGGCGACTGGATGGCCGCCACCCTGGTTACCCGTAAAGTCCGCGAGGTGTCCGAGGAACGCGGCACCCTGACCATTCCGGAACTGCTGTCGCGCTGGGGCGGCGGCCATTTCCAGGTGCTTAAGGTGGTGGCGGCGCTGATCGCGGTGCTGCTGCTGGGGGTCTACGCGGCGGCCCAGTTCAAGGCCGGCGGTAAGGCGCTGCAGGCGCTGTTCGACTGGGATCTGCGCACCGGCGCCATCATCGGCGCGGTGATGGTGCTCTGCTACGGCTTCTCCGGCGGTCTGCGAGCCTCGGTGTGGACCGACGCCGCCCAGTCGGTGGTGATGATCGTGGCGATGACGGTGATGCTGACCACCGCGGTGTTCACCGTCGGCGGCTGGCAGTCCGCCTGGACCGGCCTGCACGAGGTGTCACCCACCTTCTTCCAGTTTTTCCCCGCCGACTCCGCCGCCAGCGGTCTCACCGGCGTCTTGCTGTTCCTGGTCGGCTGGACCTTCGCCGGCGCGGCGGTGATCGGCCAGCCCCATGTGATGGTCCGCTTCATGGCGGTCAACGACGTCAAAAACATCCGCCGGGCGCGTACCTACTATTACCTGTGGTTCGTGGCCTTCTACACCCTGGCGGTGGGCGTGGGCATGATGGCGCGCCTGCTGATGGACCAGGGCGCGGTGGACCCGTCCCTGGTGATGAGCGGCGGTGAGTTGGACGCCGAGCTGGCGCTGCCGGTGATGGCGGACGTGCTGCTGCACCCGGTGGCCACCGGGCTGGTGCTGGCCGGCCTGTTCGCCGCCACCATCTCCACCGTCGATTCGCTGATTCTCAGCTGCAGCGCCTGCCTGTCCCGGGATCTGATGCCCAAGCGCTGGCACGGCTACGGCACCGCGCGGATCGCCACCCTGGTGGTGGTCGGCGTATCGCTGACCATCGCCCTGTTCGCCGAGGAGAACGTCTTCAATCTGGTGTTGTTCGCCTGGGGCGTGCTGGGCGCCGCCTTCGGCGGTCTGCTGGTGGTGTACGCGCTGGGCGGCCGTCCCCGTGAACCGCTCGCCATTGTGATGATCGTGGTGGCCAGTTCGGTGGCAATTGGCTGGCGCCTGTCCGGCCTAAATGCGACCATATTCGAGGTTTTGCCGGCGCTGGTCAGCGCCTGGCTGGTATACGGCGTAGGCCGGGTGTGCGGATTGTCCGGCCCGGCGAAATAATCGAGGACCGGGTCTTGATGCGAGTAATGCCTTGGCGGCGTTGGCTACTGCTTTTTTTGTTGGTGTGCGGCCCCGTGGGGGCGCAGCAGAACCGTGCCGAGGACCCCGGCGAGGGGCCGGTGGAGTCGCAGAGCGAGATCGAGAAGGGGCCGGTGATTTCCCAGTTCCGTGAAAACTGGATTCTCGGCGAGCTGCGCAGCCTCCGTCAGGACATGATGGAGTACCGCAACGACATGAACCGGATCGTCACCGACCGGGAACTGGAAGTGGCCGACAAGGCCATGGGCTACGCCACCAACACGGTGACCTACTTCTTCTACCTGATCGCCGGCGCCGCCTCGATTCTGGCGCTGGTGGGCTGGTCGACGATTCGTGACCTCAAGGACAACATCCGCGTCTACGCCGAGAAGGAGATGTCCCGGCTCACCGTGGAGTACGAGTCGCGCCTGGCGGACCTGGAGCAGGAGCTGCGCCGCAAATCGCGCACCATCACCGAAAACCAGGAAGAGATCGAGCGCACCAACGAGATCCACAGCCTGTGGCTGAAGGCCACCAAGGAAACCAGCTACAAAGAGAAGATCGAGCTCTACGACCGGATCCTGGAGCTGCGCCCGGACGACCCGGAGGCCCTGGCCTGGAAGGCCGACGCCGCCCTGGAGCTGGGCGAGCAGCGCTGGGCGCTGAGCCTGTGCGACCGGGTGCTGGAGGTGGACGAGGACAACGCCCACGCGCTCTATCAGCGCGCCTGCGCCTGGGCCGGCCTGGGCGAGACCGAGAATGCCCTGCGCGACCTGCGCCAGGCGGTGGCGATCTCCGAGGCCCTGCGCCAGCACGCCCGGGCCGAGGAAATGTTCGTTCCGCTGCGTGAAATGGAGCGTTTCCAGGAGCTGGTGGGGCGCGCCGAGGACGATGAAACGCCCCTGTGACGGGGCCCGCCGCCGATAGGCCCGGGCTGTCGCTTTTATCGCCAATCCCGTCGTTCCGGTCTGTCTATTTGCCGGGCGGTTTCTGCTACACTCTGCGCCCCTGAGAGGTCGGGCGGCATCGCCTGGAGAATTGTCCCAGCCTTCACCGGCCAGCGGTCATGCTCCGTCCTTTGCCGTCCCAGCGGAGATTTCCATGAAGCGCGATAGCAGTTCGGAAACCACCAAGTCGATGCCCGATGTGGCGACGAACTCCATGGTGGAACACATTCACAGCACCCTGGACTGGGTGGGTATGAGCGAGATCCATCTGCCGGCCCGCATCAGCGACACCCTGGCCGGCGAACGCCCGGTGAGCACGTCGATCCAGGCCTATGTGAACCTTTCCAACCCGGACGCCAAGGGCATTCACATGTCCCGGCTTTACCTGATGCTGGAGGAAACCTTCGGCGATCATTCGGTAAGCGCCTATTCGATCCGCAAGCTGCTGCAGAATTTCCTCGACTCCCACGAGGGCCTCAGCGACCGGGGCTTCGTGCAGTTCGATTTCGAGTACTCCATGCGCCGGCCGGCGCTGAAAAGCAGCTACTCCGGCTGGAAGAGCTACCCGGTGACCATCAAGGCGACCCTGGCCCCGGACGGCATGCGCATGGAGCTGGCGGTGGAAGTGCCCTATTCCTCCACCTGCCCCTGTTCCGCGGCGCTGGCCCGGCAGCTGATCCAGGAGCAGTTCCGCAAGGACTTCGAAGGCGAAGGCTCCGTGGACATGGAGAAGGTGTTCGAGTGGCTGGGCACCGAGGAAGGCATCATGGCGACGCCGCACAGCCAGCGCTCCGTGGCGCAGGTGCGGGTGCTGCTGGATACCGACTGCGACGAGGCCTTCCCGATCACCGCTTTGATCGATTCCATCGAGGGCGCGCTGAAAACGCCGGTACAGACCGCCGTGAAGCGGGTCGACGAGCAGGAATTCGCCAAGCTCAACGGCCAGAATCTGATGTTCTGCGAGGATTCCGCGCGGCGTCTGAAGCGGGCGCTGGACAGCCAGCCCTGCTACCAGGACTTCTGGCTGCGGGTGAATCACCTGGAGAGCCTGCACGCCCACAACGCGGTGGCCATCGCCACCAAGGAAGTGGAGGGCGGCTACCTGCCGATTCCCTGACCGGGGATCGTAAGGCCGCTACAAAAAAAGCCGCGCTCAGCGCGGCTTTTTTATGACCGCCGTCCCTGGCGGTCGCTCTTCGGGTCGCCGGCGCTTAGAAGCGGCCGTTGAGACCCAGGGAGAGGTTGGTGACTTCGTCGCCGCCACTGTCCACGGCGCGCATGTATTCCACGCTGACGAACACCACGTCGGTCAGGCTCACGTCGGCGCCCAGACCGATGGACAGGCCGGAGTAGTTCTCGCCGGTGGAGCCGCCGCCGGGGAAGTTCTCGGTGGTTTCCATGCGGGTCAGACCGATCAGGCCGTAGGGGCGCACCGGCAGGGTGTTGGGGAACTGGCCACGGAAATAGGCGCCGTAGTAGCGGTCGATTTCCACATCGGTGCCGCCGCCCAGGTCGTCTTCATCGATACCCAGGCCCAGGCGCAGCTCACCGCCCAGGGTTTCATTGCGGTTGATCCAGGTACCGAACTTGAACTGCAGCGCGGTGGGATCGGCGCTGCCGCCGTCGTCCGGTTCGATTTCGCTGCTGACAATGTCGATACCCGCGAAGCCGGAAGCGCCGGCGGCGATGGGCAGGAGGGTCAGGGGCAGCGCGAGGCTCGCGGCTAACAGAAAAGGCTTCATGGGTACTCCGATCATTACTGCGGATGGTTTCTAGGGATGCTGTCCGTGAACGCATTGTAGTGAAAAGACGCGCGCAAGGCGACGCGCAAAGCCCCGGCCGGACGGCCGGGGCGGCGGGCGTTAATGGTCGTGATCGTGCTCGTGGTCGTCGTGTTCCTCGCCGTGGTCGTGCGCTTCACCGGCGCCGGTCCAGGCCAGCCCGGTGGGCGGGAACGCCAGGGGCACCGTGTCCAGGCTCAGGGCCTCCAGGTCGATGATGTGGATCGCCGGCGCCGCCGGGTCACTGACGAACGCCTGGTCGCCGGCGCCGCTCACCGCCAGCGCCGGCGCGGGGCCGCTGGCGGGCACGCTGTCGAGCACCGCGATACGGCCGCGGTGGCTCCAGTCGCTGCTCTCCAGCACGTGCAGATCGCCGTTGCTGTCGAGAATCAGCAGGTGCTCGCCGTGGGCATCGAAACCCTGGGCCTGCGGGCTGACCGGGTCGCCGCCGCCGCCCACGGCGCCGTCGCGCCAGTCCACCGGCGTGGCGGTGCCGGCTTCCGGGTCCAGCGCGTAGAGGTTGCCGCCGGGGTAGGAGAACGCGGCGAACTCCGCCACATCGGGATGGCCCACCACCGTGGCCAGGCGCTCCGCCACCGCGATCTTGGCGTCGTCGAAGTGATCGCCGTGCAGTTCCGCCACCAGCGCGCCGTCGTCGCAGCCGAACACCGAGAAGGTGCCGTTGGATGCGCCGCCGTGCAGGCCCGGGCAGGCCGTGGTCAGCTCGCCTTCGTTGTGGAAGTGGTCGCCGTGCAGCTCGAACACGCTGATGCCGTCCGGCGCGTCGCCGCTGGCGGCGGCGTGGCTGGCCAGCACCACACCGTCGAGGGGCTCGGCGATGCCGTGATGGGCGGTGTCCAGGGTGTGATGGGCCAGGGTGCCGCCGCTTTCCAGGCTCTCATCGCTGAACAGATGGAACTGGCTCAGGGCGGCGCTGGCGCTGTCGCCGTCGAAGAACAGGGCGGCCTGCTCGCCGTGGTGGCGGTAGTGGGTGGGCCGCACGCCGGACAGGGTAAACGGCAGCATCGCCGGATCGCCCTCGTCGACATGGTCGTCGTGGCGGTAGACGCCGCCGTCCAGGAATTCCACCTGGTCGTTGTTGCGCTGCACGATCACCGCGTAGCGGTGCTCCGGGCTGCTGTGGACCGCCGTGGCGGGATGCACCAGGGCGAAATCCGCCAGGGTGGAGCGGCTCTCCAGGTCGTGCACATAGACCCGTGAATTAGAGCCGTCGGCGTGGGTGAACACCAGCCGGCCGGCGCTTTCCGCGCCGTGGTCATGGTCGTGTTCGTCTTCGCCGCCGGGCAGCGGGGTGCTGCCGGTGTCGTTGTTGCAGGCGGCAAGCAATACCGACGCGGCCAGCAGGGCGGCGCCGGTGGGGGAAAATGAGCGTTTCATTGTGCTCTCTCCAATGTCTTTTTGCTGTGGATGTTCCGCGTCAAAAGGTCAGGCGCACGCCGGCGGTCAGGTTACGACCGGGTTCCGGTACCGTGCGCGCCAGAAACGACGCGTGGTTCCACACTTCCTCGCCGAGCAGATTGCTGGCGCGCAGGAAGGCGCTGTACTGGGGGTTGCCGGTGAAGGTGTAGCTCACCGTGGCATTGAGCATGTCGTGGCCCGGGGTGCGGGTTTCGAAGCCGGCGATGCGGTCCTGGGCGAACACCCGGTAGAACTCCAGCTCCGCGTCGAAGGCGCGCCAGTAGGTGTTCAGGCGCGCGCCCAGCCGCTGTGCCGGGATACGCGGCAGCTCATCGCCGTTGTCCTCGAATTGCGCGTACACCGTGTCGCCGAAGGCGGTGGTGGAGAAGCGGTCGGTCCACTGGTAGGTGGCTTCCGCTTCCGCGCCGGTGAACTCCACGTCCTCCTGGCTGTACTTGATCAGGCGGAACTCCTCGATCTGATCCAGGGTGCGGGCATAGATGTAGTCCTGGACCCGGTTGTGGAACACGCCGATGTCAAAGGTCAGATCCCCCTGCACCTTGCGCAGATTCACGCCCACGTTGTGGGACGTCTCCGTTTCCAGATCGGCGTCGTTGGCGGCGCCGCCGCAGGTGAAGGTGTCGGAAAGCAGGCCGCACTCATAGGTGTTGGTGGCCAGGTGCACGCCGCGCGCGTAGACCTCCTGGGTCTGCGCCAAGCGCTGGGAGCGGGCCAGCGACAGCGACACGTTGTAGTCCGGGCGGAACGCCCAGGTCAGCGCGCTGGAGATCGAGGTGGCGGAATCGCTCACCGAGGGCAGCGGGCGCTGGGCGTCATCGGGGTTCAGGTCCTGGTGCTCGTAGCGGGCCCCCGCCTCCAGCTGCCACTGGTCGTTGAAGCGGTAGCGCTCCACGGCGAACAGGGCCGCCACCCGGGTATCGGTTTTCGGCAGCAGCCCTTCCTCGCCGGTGGTCTCGATCTGGCCGTCGGTGAACTGGGTGCCCACGGTGCCGCGCCAGCCGAGGATCGGCGCGTGCTCCGCTTCCACGCGGGCGTCCACGCCCCGGTGGCGGAAGCTGGTGCCGATTTCGCCTTCCTCGATTTCGTGGTGACGATAATCCGTGTGGCTGGCGCGCAGGCGCACCGCTTCCACCCCGTCGAACGGCCGGCGGTATTCACCACGCAGATCCACGCGGCGGCTGTCCAGATCCACGAACGGCGCTTCCTCTTCGCCGTGCTCGTGCTCATGGCCCTCTTCCGCGCAATCCAGGCTGGCGCCGTTGCTGGTGCAGCCCTCGAACTCGTGGTTGTGGCCGGGCAGGCCGTAGAGGTCGCCCCGGTAGGAGTAGGCGACCCCGAGATAGCCCCGGTCACCGATCCACGAGAGTCCGACGCTGGCGTTATTGCTTTCCGCCCAGGTGCCGTCGATCTCCTGTTCGGTGAAGCCGTTCACCTCGTAGTTATCGGCGTCGCGGCGGGCGCCTTCCACATGGATGGCAATGTTATCGCCGGCGCGGGCGGTCAGCCCCACGGCGCCGGCCTGTTCGTCGGCCACGGTGTTGCCGCGCGCGGAGACGAAGCCTTCCACCGGGCGTTCCGGCATGCGCGTGGGGATCTTGTTGTCCAGCACGTTGACCACGCCGCCGATGGCGCCACCGCCATAGAGCAGGGTGGACGGGCCGCGCAGCACTTCCACCTTGCGTGACAGCATGGGCTCCACGGTGGTGGCGTGGTCCGGCGAGATGGTGGACATGTCGAACAGTTGCGCGCCGTCGGACAGCACGCTGACGCGCGGCGCGGTCTGGCCGCGTATCACCGGCCGGCCGGAGCCGCCGCCGTAGGTGTCGGCGTGCACGCCGGGCAGGCCGTCCAGGGTGTCGCCCAGGGTGGCTTCGCTTTGCTGGAACAGCAGCTGGTCTTCAAGCAGGTCGAAAGAAGCCGGCGTCAGGTTGGCGTCGCTGCCCAGCGGCAGAGCGGACACTTCCACGGCCTCGAGCCGGCGGTTGGTGTCGGTGGACGCGGGCTCGGCGGCCGGCGCCACGGACCAGACCATGGCGGCCACGGTGGCGGCCGCCATGGGGGGCGTAAAGCGTTTCATGTTGTCTCCTGAATACAACCACGGGCCGCCCTGGCGCAGCGCCAGGACCGGTCCCGGTAAGGGAAGTCAGTGCTTGGAATTCAGGAGAAGCGGGGCGGCGCGCGCGCCGGATGGATTTTGTTCGGGGTCACCGCCGCCGGACGGCTGACGTCGGCTGGCGGCGTGGTGGTGTCGGGAAGTACCGGTGGCGGCGTGAACAGGGTGGGCACGCCCACCAGGCCGTGGCCCTGCACGCACAGGTCGCAGTCGTGGGCGACGATCGCGGAATGGCCGTCGTGGCCGTCGAGGATGTGCGCCGGGGCGTGCCAGGCGAGCAGCGTCTGCGCCACCAGCAGCAGGGCGACGAACAGTAACCGACCCTGGGGGCGTGGCTCACTCATGGGCGTCCCCGCAACGGTGGCCGGGCACCGGGTCGAAGCCGCCGGGGTGCCAGGGGTGGCACTTGCACAGCCGCTTCACCGCCAGACCGGAACCGCGCAGGCTGCCGTGGGCCTCCACCGCCTGACGCGCGTACTCCGAGCAGGTCGGATAGAACCGGCACTGATTCCCCAGCCAGGGGCTCAGTACGGTCTGGTACACACGCAGGGCGGCCAGCAGAAGGCGTTTCACGTTGGCATCCGGTCATAACGGGGGTTGATTCGACTGGGCATCATAGCGGTTATCGGCCCGGTGTCGCCACCGCGATGTGCAAAAGGGGCCAATCCAACGCCGTGTGCTTGTGCGCCGCCGGCGGGGTCCCATACTGAGCGGCCTGTCTCTCACCGAACCGAGGATTCGCCGTGTTGAACCCGCTTGTGTCCCTGTGCACGGGGCTGCTGCTCCTGGCCGTCAGTGTCTCCGCCCCCGCTCAATCCTGGCAACCCAACCGGGAGGCCGACGCCCGCGACCAGGTGTCCACCTGGACCCGGGATGTGCCCGACAGCCCGGTGAAGGCGTTTCGCGGCGTGGTGGAGGTGCCGCACGGACCGGTGCCGGTGCTGGCGGCGATCACCGCCGTGGACACCTTTCCGGAGTGGATCTTCCAGGTCCAGGCCAGCGAGGCGGTGCCGGGGACCGGCGGCAAGCGTACCTACATGCGCTTCAACGGCATCTGGCCGGTGTCCGACCGCGATGTGGTGCTCGACAACAGCGTCAGCCAGGCGCCGGAAAGCGGCGCCGTGACCCTGCACAGTGTTAACGCCGAGGGCGCGCGGCCGCCCAGTGATGGTTTCGTGCGCATCCCGGCGCTGGATAATCGGTTCGTGGTGACGCCGCTGGCGGACGGCTGGACGCGGGTGGAATTCCGCACCTTCGTCGATCCGGGCGGCAAGGTACCGGTATGGCTTGCCAACCTGGTGGCCACCAAGGCGCCGCTGGTGACGCTGGAAGGGCTGCGGGAGCAGCTGGAGAAGCCGCGCTTCAAGAACGCCGGCCAGGACGACCTGCCGGCGATCTTCGACGGGATCCGTTTCTAGGCCGCGCCGACCGGCTCAGCCGCGCGTCCAGCGGGTGCCTTCGCGGGTGTCCTCGAGCTGGATGCCGGCGTCCTTGAGCTGATCGCGGATCTCGTCCGCGCGGGCGAAATTCTTGTCTTTCTTGGCCTGGGTGCGTTCCGCCACCAGGCCGTCGATGGTGGCGTTATCGAGGCCGTCGTCGCCGGCTTTCTTGTCCCGGAACCAGGCGCTGGGGTCGGCCTCGAGCAGGCCGAGCAGGTGCGCGGCGGCCTGCAGCTCCGCTTTGAGCGCCGGTTTTTCTTCCAGCGCCGCCTTGTTGAGACGCGCCGCGATGGCGTGCAGGGCGCTGATCGCCTCGGAGGTGTTCAGGTCGTCGAGCAGCGCGGTGAGCACCGGGTGGTCCTCGGGCAGCCGGTAGTCCGGGTCGGCGTGCACGGTTTCACCCCGGCCGAGCAGGGCGTAGTAGAGCGAATCCAGGCTGCTTTCCGCCTGCTCCAGCAGTTCGGCGGAAAAGTTGAGCGGCGACCGGTAGTGGCTGGACAGCAGCGCGAAGCGCAGCACCTCGCCGGGAAACTTCTCCAGCAGGTCCCGCACCAGCCGGAAGTTGCCCAGGGATTTGGACATCTTCTCGCCGTCGATATTGATGTAGCCGTTGTGCATCCAGTAGCGCACGTACTCGGTGCCGTGGGCGCAGCAGCCCTGGGCGATTTCGTTCTCGTGGTGCGGGAAGATCAGATCCTGGCCGCCGCCGTGAATATCGATCACATCGCCCAGATGCTTATGGATCATCGCCGAGCACTCGATGTGCCAGCCCGGCCGGCCGCGGCCCCAGGGGGAGTCCCAGCCGGGCTGGTCGTCGCTGCTGGGCTTCCACAGCACGAAGTCACCGGGGTGGCGCTTGTAGTCCGCCACTTCCACCCGGGCGCCGGCGCGCATGTCTTCCAGGCTGCGCCCGGACAGTTTGCCGTAGTCGGGCATCGACTCCACCGCGAACAGCACATGGCCGTCCGCCTCATAGGCGTGGCCCTTGGCGATCAGGGTTTCGATCATGGCGGTCATCTCGCCGATATGATCGGTGGCCTTGGGCACGATGTCCGGCTGCAGGGTATTGAGCGCCGCCATGTCCTCGCGGAAGGCGTCGGTGAAGCGCTCGGTGAGCGCGGTCATCGGCTCGCCGGTTTCCGCGCAGGCGGTGATGATCTTGTCGTCGATGTCGGTGATGTTGCGGGCGTAGACCACCTTCGGATACAGCCGGGAGAGCAGCCGGTAGAGCACGTCGAACACCACCACCGGCCGCGCGTTGCCGATGTGCACGTAGTTATAGACCGTCGGGCCGCACACATAGAGGGTCACCCGTTGCGGGTCGAGTGGCTGGAACGCGTCCTTGTGGCCGGTGAGGGTGTTATGCAGTGTCAGCATGCTGGTCCGTCAGTGGTCATAAAGATCCTTGGGATCGACAAGCGGTGACTTATCGATGCGCGCGGTGTCGTTGTCCAGTTTCCAGAAGAAGCAATCACGCCGCCCGGTGTGGCAGGCCGCGCCGGTCTGCTCGACGCTGGCCAGCAGCACGTCGCCGTCGCAGTCCACCCGCAGTGCCTTGAGGGTCTGCGTCTGGCCGGAGGATTCCCCCTTGCGCCACAGCGTCTTGCGCGAGCGGGAGTAGTAACACACCTGCCCGGTGGCCAGGGTTTCCTCGATCGCCGCCCGGTTCATCCAGGCGAACATCAACACCTTGCCGGTGTCGTGCTGCTGCGCGATCACCGGCACCAGGCCGGCGTCGTTGAACGCCAGGTTGTCCAGCGCCTCGCTGAGCGGGACGCTGAAGCCTTCCGGTTGTTGTTCGTTGTCCTTGAACATGGGCGTCCCTCAGATCGGCGCGCGGGTTTCCTGAAACAGCTGCTCCACGGCGTCTTCAAGGCCCAGCTCCTGGGTCTCCTTGGAGCCCAGGCTGCGGATCGCCACCTTGCGTTCTTCCGCTTCCTTTTCGCCCACCACCCAGATGCGAGCGGTCTTGGCCTTGGAGTGTTCGCGAACCTTGAAACCGATTTTTTCGTTGCGGGTATCCAGCTCCGCCGGAATGCCCTTGGCCTTGAGCAGCGCCACCGCCTCGGCGGCGTAATCGTCCACCGCGTTGGTGATGGTCGCCACCACCACCGGGCTGGGCGACATCCACAGCGGCAAATGGCCGGCGGTGGATTCGATCAGAATGCCCAGGAAGCGTTCCAGCGAACCGAGCACCGCCCGGTGCAGCATCACCGGCCGCTGGCGGGAGCCGTCCTCGGCCACGTATTCCGCGTCCAGGCGCTCGGGCAGCACGAAATCCACCTGCAGGGTGCCGCACTGCCAGTCCCGGCCGATGGCGTCGCGCAGCACGAACTCCAGTTTGGGGCCGTAGAAGGCACCCTCGCCCGGGTTCAGCTCGCATTCCAGGCCCAGGGATTCCACTGCGCCGCGCAGCGCCGCTTCGGCCTTGTCCCAGGTGGCGTCGGAGCCGGCACGCTTCTCCGGCCGGTCGGAGAACTTGATGCGGAACTCCTCGAAGCCGAAGTCCTTGTAGACCTCGCGCAGCATCTCGATAAAGCCGGCGGTTTCCGGATTGATCTGCTCTTCGGTGCAGAAAATATGCGCGTCGTCCTGGCTGAACGAACGGGCGCGCATCAGACCGTGCAGCGCGCCGTGGGCTTCGTTGCGGAACAGCGCGGTGAACTCGCCCATGCGGATCGGCAGGTCGCGGTAGCTCTTGATGCCCTGGTTGAAGATCTGCACGTGGCCGGGGCAATTCATCGGCTTGATCGCCATTTCCCGGTCGTCGTGGGTGCAGACCGTGAACATGTCGTCGCCGTACTTATCCCAGTGCCCGGATTTTTCCCACAGGATGCGGTCCATCAGCTGTGGCGTGGCCACCTCTTCGTAGCCGTACTTGACCATCTTGTCGCGGATGTAGTTTTCCAGGTTCTTGCGCAGACGCCAGCCCTTGGGGTGCCAGAACATGCTGCCCACCGCTTCCTGCTGGATATGGAACAGGCCCATTTCCCGGGCCAGCTTGCGGTGGTCGCGCTTCTCCGCCTCCTCGAGCTGCTTGAGGTAGGCGTTGAGTTCCTTCTTGTCGCGCCAGGCGGTGCCGTAGATGCGCTGCAGCTGGGCGTTGTCGGCGTTGCCGCGCCAGTAGGCGCCGGCCACCTTCATCAGTTTGAAGCCGTCGCCGAGCTTGCTGGTGGCGGGCAGGTGCGGGCCCCGGCACAGGTCGATGAAATCGCCCTGGCGGTACAGGGACACTTCCTGGTCGGCGGGCAGGTCGCGGATGATCTCGGCCTTGAAGTCCTCGCCCTGCTTGAGGAAGAAGGCGACCGCTTCGTCGCGGTCCCAGACTTCACGGCGGATGTCCTCGTTGCGGCGTACGATTTCCTGCATGCGCTTTTCGATCGCACCCAGGTCGTCCGGGGTAAAGGGCGCTTCCCGGTAGAAGTCGTAATAAAAGCCGTTCTCGATGGTCGGACCGATGGTCACCTGGGTGTCGGGGAACAATTCCTGCACCGCTTCGGCCATCACATGGGCGGCGTCGTGGCGAATCAGTTCCAGAGCGTCTTCGTGCTCTCGGGTGATGATCTCCACTTCGCTGCCGTCGGTGAGCGGCAGGTACACGTCCGTGAGACGACCGTCGGCTTTCGCCGCCAGGGCCTGTTTGGCGAGTTTCTTGCTGATCCGTCCGGCGATCTCCAGGGCGGAGGCCGGCTGATCAAACTCCATAGTTGCCCCGTCGGGCAGTCGATAGCTCACGCTCATGGGTGACACGGAATCCGAGTAATGGGTTGGCTGGGGGAAAAATCCCCATCAGAACCGGGGAATGGTAGGCAATCGCCTTCTCACGTTCAAGCAAGGTTCCTTTACGCTGGCGACAGCCTGTGCCTATGCTTATCCCGTCGGACCGACAGGAAAACCGAATGAACAAGTTGCAGCGGGTGCCGGACCCCCACCTTCCGCCTCTGTTACGGGTGGCCCGGCAGATCAATGAGCAGCGTGACCTGGCGCCCCTGATCGAGGCCGTGCTCGAAGAGGCGCAGGTGCTGGCCGGCGCCGAAGCCGGCGTGCTCTGGCTGTACCGTGAAGAGGGCGACGCCGAATGGCTGGACTGCGCCCGGCACTGCAGCAACGGTCCGGACGGCGCGCCGGTGTGCGCCCTGGAAGGCCCCCGCCTGCCCCTGGACGACGAGCACGCCGACCGGCCCGCGGTGCGCGTGGCACGCTCCGGGCAGCCGCTGCATCTCACCGGCGCGGACCGCTTCCACGCGCAGGACCTGGCGCTGCTGGTGCCGCTGCTGGTGCGGCAGGTGGATTCCCTGCTGCTGGTGCCGATGCGCAACCACGAAGGGGTGGTGGTGGGCGTGCTGCAACTGGTGAACCCCCATCCGGACGGTGTGCCGCACGGCGACGCCGTCCCCGCCGCCGCATTGGCTTTGCTTGAGGCGTTGGCCGGCTATGCCGGCATCGCCCTCAATAACCTGCTGCTGGTTCAAGAACTCAAGGATCTGCTCGACGCCTTCGTCAAGGTGATCGCCCGCGCCATCGACGCCAAGAGTTCGCACACCAGCGCGCACTGCGAGCGCGTGCCCCTGCTCACCGAACTGCTGGCGCGCGCCGCCTGTGACGACCAGACCCGCTTCGCCGACTTCGAGCTCGACGAAGACGGCTGGTACGAATTGAGCGTGGCCGCCTGGCTGCACGACTGCGGCAAGCTGGCGACGCCGGACTCGGTGCTGGATAAATCCACCAAGCTGCACGGCCTGCACGACCGCATCGAAATGGTGGCGGCCCGCTTCGCGGTGCTGCGCAGTGAAGCGGAACGGCGCTACGAAAGGGACGCGCTCACCGAGCCGGCCCGCGAGCCGGAATTCCGCGAGCGCATGGAAGAGGCGGTGCAGACCCTCAGCGACGACCTCACCTTTCTTGAGCGTATCAATAAAGGCGGCGAATCCATGGCCCCGGAGGACCAGGCGAGGGTGCGGCGTATCGCCGAAACCGTGTGGATCGACGCCCACGGCCAGCGCCGGCCGCTGTTATCCGAGGACGAGGTCAACAACCTCTGCATTCCGCGCGGCACGCTCACCGAAGAAGAACGGCGCATCATCAACGGGCACATGGACATTACCCTGGAAATGCTCGAATCCCTGCCGTTCCCGCGCAAACTGCGCCGGGTGCCGGAATACGCCGGCGGCCACCATGAGCGCATGGACGGGCGCGGCTTCCCGCGCGGGCTGACCCGCGAGCAGATGTCGGTGCCGGCGCGGATCATGGCGATCGCCGATGTGTTCGAGGCGCTGACCTCCCGCGAGCGGCCCTACAAGGAGCCGCTCAAACTGTCCGAGGCGCTCGGCATCATGCAGCGCATGCGCGACAACCAGCACCTGGACCCGGACCTGTACCGCTTGTTTCTGGACGCCGGCGTCTGGCGCGATTACGCGCGCACCGCCCTGGATCCGGAGCAATTGGACGTGGACGACCCCTCACCGTACTACTGAGCCTCTGAAAAACGCCCTCAGAGGGTGACCACGCGCCCCTGGTCGCTCATATAGGCCACCCGGTTGCGGCCCGCGCCCTTGGCCTGGTAGAGCGCTTCGTCGGCGCCCTTGATCAGATTGGTGGCGTCATTGTCGCAGTTGCCGGCGCTGGCCACGCCGACGCTGATGGTCACCACCTGACTGATCCGTGAGCCGGTGTGGGGCAGGCCCAGCTGCTCGATGCGCGTGCGCATGCGTTCCGCGAACACCAGGGCGTCCTTGAGGCTGGTATCCACCAACACCACCACGAACTCCTCGCCGCCGTAACGGGCCACGAAATCCTTGCTGTTCTGGGCCATGGAACGGGGAATAGAGGCCACGGTTTTCAGGCAGTCGTCGCCGGCCAGGTGCCCGTAGGTGTCGTTGTACTGCTTGAAGAAATCGATATCGAACAGCACCAGGGTAATGCGCTCGGAGACACCGCCACGGCCGAAGCCGTGCAGCACCTCGTCGAGCCGGTTTTCCATGCCGCGGCGGTTGAGGCAGCCGGTGAGCCCGTCCACGGTGGCCTGGTTCTCAAGGATGCGGTTGGCGGAGTGCAGCTCGTCGCGGTGCTGGAAGAGCACGTTCTCGGACAGGAAATGCTGGCGCAGCAGACGCTCGTAGATGTATTGCCCGAACAGACACATGCTGGCGCTGGCCACCGACAACAGCAGCAACACCAGCGACAGGTCCCGGTCCACGCGGTCGCTGCCGAACAGCGTCAGAACCAGAATGCCCAGCATTACCAGGCTGCTGACGGCGGCCAGATGGAAGGGCACGCGCAACACCACGCAGGCCATCAGGATCGCCAGCGGGGTTTGCAGAAACAGCCCGAACGCCATGGCGTGGTCCACGTGCAGGCCCATCCAGTTGCCGGTCAGCGCCACCGCGAACGCCACGGCCAGGCTGGACACGTGCAGCCAGCGGCGCCAGTCCGGCCGGCGCGCGATCAGGGCGGTGGCCACGATCAGCATCACGCACAACAACCGCGGGCGCCAGGTCACCGCGGCGACCTCCGGCGAAATGGTGTATTCCACGATCAGCGCGAGAATCAGCAGCGCCACCAGGCTGGCCGCCGCCCAGGGTGTCACGCTGGCCACGCTGCCGCGGAAATAGTCCGCGAAATCGCGCTCCAGCGGGGCGGGCAAACGCAGGTGCCAGGGCAGCCTCATGTCGTCGCCGTTGGGTAAGGTGCTCGTCCGTTGAGGTTCGTTTTCCAACTGCTTTTATCCCCCCGACACCGCCGGCGTGATCAATTCACCAGCCGGTCGGCATCGCAACCATCGGGCCTTCGCATGATAAGTTTAGAGTAATGACACTTTACTCTCTAAACCATCGGGCGCCTAACGCGCCGTCGCTATGGTCAGTTTTCAGACAGTCGGCCGGCTGCCGTCCAGCAGCGCGATCAGCGCGCGTCGCTTGGCGGCGGGCAGGCGGCGGAAGTGGTCAAGCAGGAAACGCTCTTCGTCCCCCGCCGGCACCGCGGGCTCGTCGCCGGGCAGCTGATCCGGCCAGTTGTCCATGCTGTGCCTGAGTCGCGCGACGATCTCCGCATTCATGCTGCGGTGACTCACGCCGGCCGCCTGGGCGACCCAGTCCCGCATACCGAGAGGAAAGCGAACCACGAACTTCTCGGACCGGGTACGTTCCGCCTGTTTCATAGTGCGTACTACACCCTGGGAAAAACATCACGATACGCATTTTTTTGCTTTAAATCGATACGTCTGTCCCAGTGGACGCCCAGAAAGCGACACGGTTAACATCTTGCCCCGGTTTGGTATACCCTTCGTTTTTATATTCTGCTCCGGGCATTCACGCCATGAATATTGCCAGCGCCGATCTCAACCTGCTCAAGTACCTGGACGTGCTGCTGCGCGAAAAGAACGTGACCCGCGCCGCCGAGCAGCTGGGCATCACCCAGCCGGCGATGAGCAACTGCCTCAAGCGCCTGCGTCACATGTTCGGCGACCCGCTGCTGATCCGCACCAGCGAGGGCATGACCGCCACCGACCGGGCGCTGGAACTGCAGCCGTTGGTCCGTCAGCTGATCAGTCAGGCGGAGTCCCTGTTCACGCCCGAGGATGTGTTCCGGCCGGCGGAAAGCCGCCGCGTGTTCCGCATCATGACCAGTGATTACGCTGAAGGTACCTTGGTACCTCATATCGTGCGTCGATTGCGTGAAGAGGCCCCCAACGTGGTGCTGGACTTCCTGACCCCCTCCGACGTGAGCTATCCGGACATGGAGCAGGGGCGGGTGGATATGGCGGTGAACCGGTTCAACGAGATCCCCGGCTCGTTCCACCAGGTGACCCTGTGGCGGGATTCGTTTTCCTGCCTGCTCAATCGCGACAACCCCATCGCCCGGCGCTTCGACCTCAACAGCTACCTGTCCGCCCAGCACATCTGGGTGTCGAAAACCGGTTTCGGCGTGGGCTTCGGCATGAACCCGGAAAAACTCGGCGGCCTGGGCTGGATCGACCACGCCCTGCAGCGCATCGGCCGCACCCGCAAGATCAGCATTTTCACCCGCCACTACCAGATGCCGGCCCTGCTGGCGATGAACAACGACCTGGTCGCCACCCTGCCCAGCCGGGTGGCGCGCATGCAGGCCCAGAACGCCCGCTTGGTGATCAAGGCGCCGCCGTTCGAAATCCCCGAATTCGAACTGAAAATGGCCTGGTCGCCCCTGCTGCACCACAACACCGCCCACCGCTGGCTGCGCCGCCTGATCCAGGAAGAAGCCGAGCAAATCCTCGCGGAAGACCCATGAAAAGCAATGGATAGTTGATAATGGATAATGGATAGCTGCGCGGGAGGGCGCGCTGCGGGCTGACAGGGGAGGGGCCGCGCTTATGGCGGGTGGGGTTTGCCGATATGCAAAGGCGTCGCTGCGAATACGCAGCGCCCTGTTTCGCTCTCAATTATCCATTATCAATTATCCATTGGCTCTTCAGTGCTGGTCACAGCACTGAAGAGCCTTGGAGCCAGCCCGCCTTGGCGCGGCCGGGGTTGTTTTCGCCGGCTTCGGCGATGGCGCCCTTGCCGACGCCTTCGAAGGCGCGCACCCGGAAGCGCTTGCCGGGGGCTTCGCGGGCCAGTTCCTCGGCGATGTGTTCGGCGAGGTTTTCCACCGTGGAGTCGGTGTCCACCAGATAGCAGTGGTCCTCGGGGATCACCAGCTCGAAGTGGCCCTGCTCCGCGTCGTAGCGGAAGCGGTGATGGGGCACGTCTTCCACGTAGTAGGTGCCTTCCAGGTCCGAGCGGGTGCCGATGTAGATGTCTTCCCAGCGGTCCGCCCAGAGCTTTTCCCAGTAGCGGCTGCGGCGCCCGTTCTCGAAGATCTCGATGCCGGAGCGGTGGCCGTGGGCGATGCGCTGGCAGTTGCCGTCGTGTTTCTTGAGGCCGTGGGAGTAGTGGTAGAACGGCGCCGTGCCGGTATCCTGCTCGCGCAGCACCACCCGCACCTCGGTGACGTTGTCGGGCACCGAATCGCGGATCAGGTCCATCAGATAGAGCGTCACGCCGGCCTTGGTGATCGCCGTGCCGGACAGCTCGAGAATGCTGTCGGCGGGGGCCACCATGCGGATCTCGCCGGCCAGGTAGCGCCACTCCAGGCTGATGTGGCCGTCATCACGGCGGTGCAGGCCGAGCAGATCGCTTTCCCCGGGCAGCAGCAGGCGGTGGTCGACCCGTTCGTCCACGGCGTGCTTCAGGGCTTTCTTGATGTGACCGAAATCAAACACCATGCCCTGGGCGTCCAGGTCGCCGGACAGCTCCAGGTCCACGATCCAGGACTCCCCGACCATGCCGCGCTTGGCGTGCAGGTAGGAAAAATCCACAACGGTCAGATTTTCAACGAAAAGCGTGGCCATAGAGCCCCGTCGGTTGGAGGATGAGCGGTTGTCCCCGCCATTATAGTCAGTCGGGGCGCGGGGACTCACCCCAACTTCGATAAATAAGCAGCCGTTCTTCCCGGTGTTGTGAACGGGAACACGCGGCCCGGCCGCCGGTCCACCCTTCTGGCAACCGGCTGCGGCTTGTTCTATGGTTGGGAGCCTCTGAAAACGCCTCTGCCTGAACATTGAACGTCCGCGCGCCAGCCCGCGTGGTAAAAGGGAAAGACCATGAGCGAAACGATTTTCTCCAAGATCATCGACCGGGAAATTCCGGCGGATATCCTCTACGAGGACGACCTGTGCCTGGCGTTCAAGGACGTCAATCCGCAGGCGCCGACCCATTTCCTGGTGATTCCCAAGAAGCCCATCCCCAAGCTGTCCGACGCCGAGCAGGGCGACAAGGCACTGCTCGGACACCTGTTACTGGTCGCCGGCCGGGTCGCCGGGGAACAAGGACTGGAGGATTTCCGTCTTAATGTGAACAACGGCGCCGGCGCCAGCCAGACCGTGTTCCATTTGCACGTGCATGTGCTGGGCGGGCGTCCGTTCAGCTGGCCGCCGGGCTGAGGTCCGGCGCTCCCCGCCGGAATGAATCGGGCGGGCACAATAAAAAACGCAGAATAAAAAAGGAGTGCACCATGAAGACATCCTGGGTTGTTATCACCCTGTTGCTGACCGTCACCGGCCTGGCCAAAGCGGTACCGCCGCAGAACCCGGAGCAGGTCAACGCCATGATTGAGGAGCTGAAAAGCCTGCATCAGCAAGGCGTCGAGCTGCACCGCGACTATGATTCCGAGGACCCGGCGCAGCGTAAGGCGTGCCAGGCCGAGCACGCCGGGCTGGGCGCCCAGGCCACCGAGCTGCGTAACCGCGCCGCCAAGCTGCCGGAACTGGCCTACCGGGTGAACCTGACCATGGCCGCCAATGACGCCGTGGGCTGCGTGTCCTGCACCAGCGACGGCAGCGACTGCGACGCTATTCCCGCCGCCCTCAAACGGGTCGACCGGCAAATGAAAACCGGCACCGACGCCGCCGGCGGCGACTGACGCCGATATCCGTTATCCTGACGGTTTCCCGAACCGACAGGATGACAACCATGGCGGTATGGATCGAACCGGTCACGCTGGACGGCGAGCACGTGGTGCTGGAGCCGCTGACGGCCGACCACGCCGAGGCGCTGGCCGAGGCCACCGCCGACGGCGAGCTCTGGAAACTGTGGTACACCTTCGTGCCGTCGCCGGACCGGGTCACCGCCTATATCGACACCGCCCTGGAGGGCCGCGAGCGGCACGGTGACCTGCCGTTCGCGGTGCGCCACCGGGAAAGCGGGCGGGTGATCGGCAGCACCCGCTTTTTCCGCGCCGATGCGGACAACCGCCGCCTGGAGCTGGGGCATACCTGGTACGCGCGCCGCTTCCAGCGCAGCGCCGTGAACAGCGAGTGCAAACTGCTGCTGCTCGGCCACGCCTTTGAGCACCTGGAGGCGATCGCCGTGGAGCTGCGCACCCACTGGCACAACCACGCCTCGCGCAACGCCATCACACGGTGAGCGCCGACGGTATCTACCGGGACACGGTGGTGTTTTCCATTCTCAGCCAGGAGTGGCCGGCGGTGCGCCAGAATCTCAACCTGCGGCTGGGCCGCATTTAGCATGAACTACTTCGCGCACCTCACGCTGGCGCGACCCACGGTGCCCTCCAAGGTGGGCAACTTGCTGGGGGATTTCATGCGCGGCGTGCGCGAGCCGGATCTGCCCGAGGCGGTGCGCCTGGGGCTGCACAACCACCGGCTGGTGGACCGCTTCACCGATCACCACCCCCTGGTGATCGAGAGCCGCGCGCTGTTCTCCCCGCAGCGGCGCCGGTTCGCCGGGGTGGCGCTGGACGTGTTGTTCGATCACTTCCTGATCCGCCACTGGTCGCGCTTTCACGACACGCCGCTGGACCAGGCCATCGACAAGGACTACCGCCTGCTGCGCGACGGCGCCGCCCTGATGCCGGCAACCATGCGCGCCACCACCGGGCGCATCGTCGAGCACGACTGGTTCGGGCATTACGCGGAGCTGGAGAACGTGGGCCGGGCGCTGGACCGGATCGCCGCCCGGGTGCGCTTCGCCAACCGGTTCGATGGGGCGATCGAGGATATCGAGCGCCACCACGACCGGCTGGAAGCGGTGTTCCTGGCGCTCTACCCGGCGTTGCGGGAACACGTCGACGAGCAGGCCCTGGAGGCCCCGCCCGCCGACGATGGCGGGGTTACAGCGGGTTGATGTCGAGCGCCGCCATGGTGTCCAGGTAGAGACGTTCCGCCTGCTTCTTGTTGCGCGCCCGCGGGGAGCGGGCGGCCGGGCCCTTGGCATCGAAATAGCCGCCGGTAACGCCGTAGAACTCCTCGTCCAGGGCCATGCGCACCGGCAGACGCGCGGCCTTCTCCGGCGTGGTCAGGGTGGGGCGGATCAGTTTCATCGCCAGGTCCGGCACATGGCGGAAGATCGGCGTGTCCACGCCGCCCGGGTGCAGGGCGTTGCTGGTGATGCCCTGGGCCGCCAGCCGCTGGGCGAGCACGTCGCTGAACAGGATGTTGGCGAGCTTGGACTGGCCGTAGGCGTCCATCACCAGGTACGGGCGACGGCCGCGCCAGGTATTGGTGTTAATGCGGCCCAGCCAGTGCGCCACCGACGCCACATGGATCACCCGGGCGTCCTCGCGCTGGTGCAGCAACGGCAGCAGCAGATGGGTGAGCAGCACCGGCGCCAGGTAGTTGACGCCGATCTGCATCTCGAAGCCGTCGCGGGTGAACTGCTGGCGGGTGGGCACCACGCCGGCGTTGTTGATCAGCACGTCGATGCCGTCCAGCTCGTCGTTGAGGCGGCGGGCACAGCCGCGCACCTGGGCCAGATCGGACAAGTCCAGCGGGAACAGCCGCACCCGCGCCTGGGGGTGGCCGCCCTTGATGCGCGCCAGCGCCGCCTGTCCCTTGGTCTGGTCGCGGCAGGCAAGCACCACTTCCGCGCCGCGCCCGGCCAGTTGTTGCGCGGTGCAAAACCCGATACCGGAGTTGCCACCGGTGATCAGAACCCGTTTATTCATCTGCGTTCCCTCCTGTGCGAAGCCGCCAGACTAGCATAGAAAAATTACCGAAAGCGGTACCCGGAAAGCGCCGATGCGCGGGCGCTGCGGCCTGTTAGTGGGGCGTTGCCGGGGCGCCGGCCCAGCGCTTGATGGCGGCGGTGACCCTGGGCCAGTGTCGCCCTTGCAGCAGCAGGTGCGGCCCCCGCGGAAACGTCTGATAATCGCCGCGCTCACTGAGCCGCTCACGCAACCGCCGAATGCCCACAGCCGGTACCGAGGTGTCGAGGTCGCCGTACAGCAACAGTGTGGGCAGGGTTATCCGGTCGGCCTCGTCGCTGGCGCTGTCGGCCAGTTGAATCAGGCCCCAGTAGGCGTCCATGCGCACCTGGTGCATCACCAGCGGGTCGCTGGCGCGCCGCCGGGCGGCCGCCGGTGCCAGGTCCGGGTCATCCGGGGCGCGCTCCACATCCAGGCGGTAGCCCGGCGCCAGGGTCGCCGCCGAGCCGATCAGAACGTTCCAGCCGTAGCGCAGTCGAATGCCTTCGCGGACCGCCGGCGCCGCCAGAATCAGGCCGCTCAGCGGTATCTCGGGATGCCGGCTGGCCACCAGCATGGCCACCGCCCCGCCCAGGCTTTCGCCGAGCAGAAACAGCGGCGTGTCCGGGTGTTGCTCGGCAAGCCGGCGCGCGGTCCCGGCGGCGTCGGCCACCAGCCGCGCCTCCCCGGCCCAGCGGCCGTCGGCGAGCGTGCGGGCACCGAAACCGGCCTGGTCGTAGCCGTACACCTGGTAGCCGGCGGCGGCCAGGTCCGGCGCCGCCAGGTCGAACGCGGCGCTGTAGTCACCGAAGCTGTGCAGCGCCAGAATCACCGCCTTGGGCTGGCCCGGGGTGTCCCAGGCGCGCAGCTCCAGCGGCGGCGGCACCGGCGCGCGTCCGGCGCAGGCCGACAGGCTGCCGATCAGCAACAGCAGAATAAGGGGTTTCAATGCGGACATCGAAGCAGTATGGGCAAGGCCTCGTGAATGCCGGGTGGGTGCTTCTCGGGGTGTTGCTGGCGGGCCCGGCGCCCGCCGAGGATTTTTCCCAGCGGCGCACGGTCACCGCCACCGCCTTTAACTCCCTGCCCGGACAGGGCCATGGCGAGGACCACAGTCTGGCGGCCTGGGGCGACACCCTGGTGCCGGGCATGAAAGCCATCGCCGTGTCCCGGGACCTGCTCGCCGCCGGTCTGGATTACGGCACCGCGGTGAAAATCGAAGGGCTGGAGGGCACCTGGTACGTGCGCGACAAAATGCACGCCCGCTGGCGCAACAAGATCGACGTCTACCTGGGCGAGGACCGGGAGGCGGCCCTGCGGTGGGGCCGCCGCAAAGTGGAAATCCGCTACTAGTCGCGGCTCAGCCAGGCCATCAGGGCGCGGGTGGCCCGTTGCGGCACGACCTTCTCCAGCAGCACGGTGAAGCGGAACGGCAGCCCCACCGGAACATGCACCCGGGGGTCGCCTTGCAGGGTGTCGAAGGCGGCCCGGGCCACATCGTCGGCGCTCAGTTTCACGCCCATGCGGCGCACCACCGGCGCCTCGAACGCCTGCTTGTTGACCATGCCGGTGTTCACGAACGGCGGCATCAGGTCCTGCACGCGGATGCCATGGTGCCGCCATTCCAGATCCAGCGCCTCGGTGAGGCCGCGCACCGCGAATTTTGACGCCGAGTAGCTGGCCAGGTGCGGCACGCCGTACAGCGCCGACGCGGAGCTCATATTGAGCACCCGGGGGGAGCGGGATTGCTTCAGGTAGGGCAGGGCGGCCAGGCACATCTGCAGGGTACCGGCCACGTTCACGTCCAGGGTGAAACGGTGCTGCTCGGCGCTCAGGTCCTCGAAATGCCCCATGCGCAACACGCCGGCGCTGTTGAAAAGCACATCCAGACGGCCGCCGGTGCTCTCCGCGAAGGCCGCCACCGCCGCCTCGCACTGGGCCATGTCGGTGACGTCCAGGCGCTGGTACCAGCAACGCTCCCCCAGCTCGGCGTGCACCGCCTGCAGGGCGCCTTCATTGACGTCCAGCAGGCCCACCCGCCAGCCGTCGGTATGAAAGCGGCGCGCGGTGGCCAGGCCGATGCCGCTGGCGGCACCGGTGATCAGAATGCTGTCCATCTTGTTCCCCCAGGATTATTGTGCCGGCGGGGTGCCTATCGGCAGCGTGAATTCCCCTTCCCGGTCGAAGTGGATCGGAAACGCCAGCCCGGCCACCCGCGCGCTGCCCTTGAGCTGATAGTTCAGCGGCTCGCCGGCGTTTTGCTGCAGGCGTTGCAGTTGCTGCAGGGTGCCCAGCAGGCTGGTGGACACGCTGGTGGTGATCAGCACATCGTCCAGTGCCGGCAGCGTGATCGCTTCGTTATTGTTGCCCCGCGCCAGGCGTTCGCCATTGACCAGAATCTCGTAATCCAGGGCCTTGATGGTCACCGCCCGGTCATTGGGGTTGCGTGCGCGCAGCACCGCTTGCCACCGTTGTTCGAATACGCCGACGCTTTCCAGGCGCAATGACGACAGGCTCACTTCCGGCGCCTCCAGGCCGGAAAAACTCTGGCAGGCGGTGGTGAGCAGCAACAGAACGGGCAGGCTTAAACGGGCCAGCATTGACATAACGACTCCATCAGATCTTCGGCGACCCCCGGCGGCAATGATACCGCAGTCGCGCCGGCCCCGCCCGCCCCGCGACCGGTGCACTCTTGACCCCAACGGTACTTGAAAAGCCGCCCCGGTGAGGTCAGACATAGGGGGAGTGAAGGATTACCCACGCCGACTGGAGTCTCAATGGACGCTCTCTGGCCCTCGGAGCGGGAACTGGCCCTGCTTACGGACCTGTACGAACTGACCATGGCGCAGGCCTACTGGCGGGACGATCACCGCGGCGAGGCGGTGTTCAGCCTGTTTTTCCGCAAGCTGCCGGCGGGGCGCCGCTTCGCGGTGGCCTGCGGGCAGGAGTACGCCGCCCACCTGATTCGCGGGCTGCGTTTCCATCCCGAGCAGATCGAGCGGCTGCGGCAACTGGACCTGTTCGAGGACGCCTTCCTGCGCTGGCTGGCGGATTTCCGCTTCGAGGGCGAGATCCGGGCGTTGCCGGAGGGCTCGGTGGTGTTCCCCAATGAGCCGCTGCTGGAGGTGCGGGCGCCGGTGATCCAGGGACAGCTGCTGGAAAGCTTGTTGATGAACTACGTCAACCTGGAAACGCTGCTCGCTTCCAAAGCGGCGCGCATGGTGCTGGCCGCCGACGGCGTGCCGGTGGTGGACTTCGGCATGCGCCGCATGCACGGGCTGGAAGCGGCTTGGCGCGGCGTGCGCGCCTACCGGGTGGCGGGCATCGCCGGCACCAGCAACGTGCTGGGCGGCCTGAGTTTCGATCTGCCGGTGCGCGGCACCATGGCGCATTCCTATATCCAGTCCCACGATGACGAAACCGACGCACTGCGCCGTTACGCCCGGGACTACCCCGGCACCACTCTGCTGGTGGACACCTACGACACTCTTCGTGGCGTCGACCGGGTGATCGCTCTGGTACGCGATGAAGGGCTGGACGTGGGCGCCGTGCGGATCGACTCCGGTGACCTCGGCGAGCTGGCCGGTCAGGCGCGGCGCAAGCTTGATGCCGCCGGGCTCGACCGTGTCCGCATTGTGGTCAGCGGTGGTCTGGACGAGGAAAAAATCCAGGCGCTGGTGCGAGCCGGGGCGCCCATCGACGGTTTCGGCGTGGGTACGGAAATGGGCTCGGTGGCGGACGCCCCGTCGCTGGATTTCGCCTACAAGCTCACCGAGTACCAGGGCCGCCCGCGCCTCAAGACGTCGCCGGGCAAGCCGCTCTACCCGGGCGCCAAGCAGGTGTGGCGCTTCAGTGACGGCGACGGCGGCTGCCAATACGACGAGATCACCGGCCGCGACGAAGCCCGCGACGGGGTGCCGCTACTGCGGCCGGTGGTGGCAGACGGCGAGGCCGTGGCGCCGCTACCGGACCCGGATCAGGCCCGCCAGAGGCTGCGCGATCAGCTGGCCAGCCTGCCGGCGGCGGTGCGCTCGCTGGCCCCGGTGGAGGAGGCCGGCGGCGCTTATCCGGTGCGCATCAGCGAGGCGCTGGAGGCCCTGCGTCGCGACACGGTGTCGGCGCTGGACTGATCAGCGCCAGTGCCGGTGCAGGAAGTCACGGCACTCCGCCAGCGCCAGATCGGCGTCGTGCAGCATGCCGGCGTGCAGTTGGAACACGTGCCAGCGGCCCGGGTAGCGCTGGTAGCGGGCGTCGCAGTCGGCGCCGTCCAGCGCCTCGGCCAGGCGCTCGCTGTCGTTGGCGAGAATCTCGTCGCTGCCGGTTTGGATCAGCAGCGGCGGCAGCCCGTCCAGGTTGCCCAGCAACGGGGACGCGCCGGCGCTGTCGCGCTGCTCGCCGGCGTAGGCGTTGGCGGCGAACGCCAGCCACTGCCGGTTGAGCATGGCTTCGCCGGGCACGGTGGGTGGCGTTTCCGCCAGCGTCAGGTCCACCCAGGGCGAGAACATCAGCGCGCAGGCGGGTAGCGGCTGGCCTTCGTCGCGCAGCCGCTGCAGCAGCGCCAGGGTCAGGCCGCCGCCGGCGGAGTCGCCGGCCACCGCCAGCCGTTCCGGCGCGTGGCCTTTCTCCAGCAGCGCCAGATAGGCCCGGTGGGCGTCGTCCAGGGCCGCCGGGAAGGGGTGCTCCGGGGCCAGCCGGTAATCGGCCACCGCCACGCTGGCGTCCGCCAGCTTCGCCAGATGGCTGGTCAGCGCCCGGTGGGTGACCGGCGCCCCGCTGACGTAGCCGCCGCCGTGCAGATACAGCACCGTGCCGCTGTGGCCGTTGCCGGTCAGTTCCACCGGCACCGGGCCCAGCACCGTGCGCCGTCTGGGCACGCCCCGGGCGGGCAGGGTGGTGCGCGACAGCGCCGCCAGCCAGTGCCGTTGCAAGGCCACCGGGCTGCGCGACAGGAACGCGGGTTTCAGCAGAACGCTGAGGCTGCCGCGCAGCGTCGCCGCCAGTAGTTTCTGGCCGCGCGTGGGCGCGGCGCCGCCGGTTTCACGGGTGCAACTCATAGTCTTCCGGGTCCAGGTGTCGGGTGCGTTGCCGGTAGCTGAAGGTAAAGCCCGGCCAGTTGTTGGTGTTCTTGCCGCTGGCGGTTTTGTACCAGCTCTCGCAGCCCTGGTCCCAGACGGTATCGCGCATGCGTGCCTGCAGTTGGCGGTTGAAATCGTCCTGCACGCCGGGGCGCACATCCACGAAGCGGTGGCCGTCCCGTTCCAGGGTTTCCAGGGCGCTGACCACATAGGCGATCTGTGACTCGATCATATAGATGATCGAGTTGTGGCCCAGGTTGGTGTTGGGGCCGTACAGCATGAACAGGTTGGGGAAGCCGTGCACGGTGATGCCCAGGTAGGCTTCGGCGCCGTCGCGCCAGGCCTGGTTGAGGTCCTGGCCGCGCCGGCCGGTGATCGTCATCGGCGCCAGAAAGTCGGTGGCCTGGAAGCCGGTGCCGTAGATGATCACGTCCGCCTGGTGGTGTTCCCCGTCGGCGTCTTCCACGCCGTCGGCGGTGATCGCGCGCACGCCGCCGGTGATCACCGGAATCCGGTATTTCGTCAACGCCTGGTAATAGTCGTTGGAAATCAGGATGCGCTTGCAGCCCATCGGGTAGTCCGGCGTCAGCTTGGCGCGGGTGTCCGGGTCCGGCACGCACGCGTTCAGGTGCTTCTTGAACAGGTATTCGTGAAAACGCATGGCGCCCTGCAGGCTGGTGAAGCCCAGCACCCGCGCCTCGTTCTGCGCGTACACCCGCGCCCGGTCCAGTTTCTGAAGCAGCGGGAAGCGCGCCATCAGGCGCTGCTCGGTGGCCGAGTAGGGCCGGTCCGGTTTGGGAATCACATAGGGCGCCGACCGTTGGAACAGCAGCACCTGTTTCGCCTGCTTGGCGATTTCCGGTACGAACTGAATGGCGCTGGCCCCGGTGCCGATCACCGCCACGGTCTTGCCGGTGAGGTCCACATCGTGGTCCCAGCGGGCGCTGTGGAAGGTCTCGCCGGCGAAGCGGTCGCGCCCCGGCAGGTTCGGCCAGGCGGGCCGGTTGAGCTGGCCGGTGGCGGTGATCAGGGCACGCGCGGTGATCGGGCCGTTGCTGGTGTCCAGATGCCAGAGGCCGGTGGCCTCATCGAAGCGGGCGCCGTTGACGCTGGTGCCGAAACGGATATGCGGGTGCAGCCGGTACTTGTCCGCGCAATGGCGCAGGTAGGCGAGAATTTCCGCCTGCGGCGCGAACCGCCGCGACCAGTCGAATTTCTTCTCGAAGGAAAACGAGTACAGGTGCGAGGGCACGTCACAGGCGGCGCCGGGGTAGGTGTTGTCGCGCCAGCAGCCGCCCACGTCGTTTTCTTTTTCGAGCACCACGAAGGCGTGCTGGCCCCGGTCCTTGAGCGCAATGGCCATGCCCAGGCCGCCGAAGCCGGCGCCGATGATGGCGACTTGATAATCCGGTTGCATAACAGACCCTGCCGTTGAATTGGCACCACTGTAGCGCGGCCCGGACAGGCTGTTTATGGCCGCTCTGTAACCGCCCCGGTTTTTTTAGTCAGGCGCCGGCCCCGAGCCGTTCTACGAAGCTCGGTTTGTGGTGGCGGGCCTTGTGGGAGCGGGCCCCGCCCGCGAAAGGGAGCGCAGCTCCCGGCAGGATCCCAGAGCCCTTTCTAACGGCAGCACAAACAGCCTCTCTGGGATCCTGCCGGCCGACTTTTGCCGGCCTTTCGCTTGCAGGGCAAGCTCCCACACCCCTAATGGAGGGGCCTGGCGAGGATCAACGCACTCTCTGTTAACAGGGGAGGGCTACCAGGGAATCGGCGCGCCGTCCCAGGCGAAGAAGCCGCCGCTGTCCTCCTCGCCGGCGTTCTCCATGTTCCTCAATAGGCACTGGGCGGCGAAGTCGGCGCTGAACAGCTTTTCCGGGGGCACGTTGGCGCGGAACGGGGCGGACAGGCCGGTCTCCACGGTGCCCGGATGCAGCGCCAGCACGATCAGGTTTTTGGCGCGCCGCCGGGCCTCCACGGCGAAGGTGCGCAGGAACTGGTTCTGCGCCGCCTTGCTGGCCCGGTAGGCGTACCAGCCGCCCAGCCGGTTGTCCTCGATGCTGCCCACCCGGGCGGACAGCGATGCGAACACCGCGCGGCGGTCGTGGCGCAGCAGGGGCAGCGCGTATCGGGCCAGCAAAATGGGGGCGAAGCCGTTGATGGCGAACACCCGCTGCAGGGCGGCCAGGTTCACGTCCTCCACCCGCTTCTCCGGTGACAGGCCGGTTTCGGCGTCGTGCAGCAGGCCGGCGCAGTGCACCAGGGCGTCCAGAGTGTCGGTATGCGCCCGCACCGTTTCAAACAGGCGCGCCACGGCGTCTTCGTCGCACAGGTCGGCGGCCAGAGGGTGCAGGCGGTCCGGCGCTTCGGCGGCGAGCGCCGCGAGCGCGTCGCCGCGGGCCGGGTCGCGGCTGACGGCGAAAACCCGGTCCCCGGCGCGCAGACAGCGCACGGTCATCGCCAGGCCGATGCCGTGGCTGGCACCGGTGATCAATCGTGTCGGAGTCATCGGCACAGTGTTGCGCCTGTTCCAGAAAAACAACGTGAAGCCCGCCGCCGATGGCGTCGATCAACGGCTTTTACCTTGTTTTCACCGCCGCCTCACCGGGCGTTATTACCATCGCGGACATGGATGACCCTTTGATCTATCCGGCCCGGGAGGGCCTCTACTGCGCCGCCGGGGACTTCTACGTCGACCCCTGGCGACCGGTCCCCCGGGCCGTGATCACCCACGCTCACGCTGATCACGCCCGCTCCGGCAGCGCCCGCTATTGGGCGCACCACCAGAGCGTGCCGATTCTGCGCCACCGCCTGGGCCGCCAACATCACTTCGAAGCCCTGGACTATGGCGAAAGCCGTCGCTTCGGGCCGGTGCGCGTGAGCCTGCACTCCGCCGGCCATGTGCTCGGCTCGGCCCAGGTGCGCCTGGCCCATGACGATGGCCGGGTGTGGGTGGTCACCGGCGACTTCAAGCGTGACCCGGACCCCACCTGCGCGCCTTTCGAGGTGGTGCCCTGCGACACCCTGATCACCGAGTCCACCTTCGCCTTGCCCTGTTACCGCTGGCCGCCGGTGGAGGAAGTGGCCGCCGATATCGGCCGCTGGTGGGACGACCATCCCGACCGGCCCTGTATTCTGTTCACCTACGCCTTCGGCAAGGCGCAACGGGTGCTGGCGGCGCTGGCGGAGCGGCCTGAACACGCCGGCCGCACGGTGTATCTGCACGGTGCCATGGTGGCCCTGACCGAGCTGTATCGCAGCGCCGGGGTGCCCATGCTTGCCACCGCGCCGGTGTCCGCATTGCCTCGGCAGCATGATTTCAGCGGCGAGCTGATCCTGGCGCCGCCCTCGGCGGCGGGCAGCCCCTGGATGCGGCGGTTCAAGAACGCCAGCACCGGCTTCGCTTCCGGCTGGATGCGTATTCGCGGCAACCGCCGGCGGCGCGGCTACGATTACGGCTTTGAACTCAGCGACCACGCGGACTGGCCGGCGTTGCTGCGCACCGTGCGCGACAGCGGCGCCCGCACGGTGCTCACCACCCATGGGCGCAGCGACGAACTGGTGCGTTATCTCAACGAAGAGGAAGGCATCGAGGCGCGCGCCTTGAGTACGCTGTACGGCGGGGAGGGCGATTGATGCGCGGCTTCATTGCCCTGTTCGCGGAGTTGGACGCCACCAGCCGCACCAGCGTCAAGCTGGACGCCCTGAAGCGGTATTTCGACCGCGCCCCGGCGGACGACGGCGCCTGGGCGGTGTACATGCTCACCGGCCGCCGCATGAAACGGCTGGTGGGCGCGCGCAAACTGCGCGCCTGGGTCACCGAAGCCTGCGGCCTGCCCGAGTGGCTGGTGGAGGAGACCTATCAGCACGTCGGCGACCTGGCGGAAACCATCAGCCTGCTGATGGACCCGGCCCCGGAACCGGCGCCCGCGGACACCTCGCTGACCGCCTGGGTGGAAGGCGGCGTCCTGGCCCTGCGCGGCCAGGACGAGGCGGAGCAGAAAGCCCGGGTGATGGCGCAGTGGCGGCGGCTGCCCCGCGAGGCCTGTTTTCTCTACAACAAGCTGCTCACCGGCAGTTTGCGGGTGGGCGTGTCCCGGGGGCTGGTGGAGCGGGCCCTGGCGGAACTGAGCGGGCTGCCCCGGGCGTTGATCGCGCGCCGGCTGATGGGCGAGTTCGAGCCCGGCGCCAGCTTCTTTACCCACCTGCTCAGTGAGGAGCGCCGCGAAGAGCGGGACGGCCAGCCGTACCCCTTCTTCCTGGCGTCGCCGTTGAAGGACGAACCGGACAGCCTCGGCCCGCTGAGCGACTGGCAGGCGGAATGGAAATGGGACGGCATCCGCGCCCAGTTGATTGCCCGGCCCAACGGCGTCTGGGTGTGGTCCCGGGGCGAGGAGCCCATGGCGGGCCGTTTCCCGGAAGTGGAGGCCGCCGCCGGGGCGCTGCCCGAGGCGGTGCTCGACGGTGAACTGGTGGCCTGGCACGACAAGGTGCTGCCGTTTTCGCAAATGCAGCGCCGCATTCAGCGCAAAACAGTGGGCGAGAAACTGCTGCGTGAAGTGCCGGTGGCGTTCCTCGCCTATGACCTGATCGAGTACCAGGGCCGGGACTGGCGGGCGCGCCCCCTGCGCGAGCGCCGCGAGGCCCTGGAAACCCTGATCGCCGACGCCGGCGAGCCGGCTTTGAAACTGAGCCCGCTGGTGGACGCGCCGGACTGGCCGGCGCTGGCCGCGTTGCGCGCCGACAGCCGCGAGCACCAGGTGGAAGGGTTGATGCTGAAGCACCGGGACAGCCCCTACCGGAGCGGGCGGGTGCGCGGCGACTGGTGGAAGTGGAAGATCGATCCGCTGACCCTGGACGCGGTGCTCCTTTACGCCCAGCCCGGCCACGGCCGCCGCGCCAACCTCTACACCGATTACACTCTGGCGGTGCCGGACGGCGACGGCTATGTGCCGATCGCCAAAGCCTACTCCGGGCTGAGCGACCAGGAGATCGGCCGCCTGGACCGCTGGATCCGCCGCAACACGGTGGAGAAATTCGGGCCGGTAAGGTCGGTGCGGCCACATCATGTGTTCGAGATCGCGTTCGAGGGCATCCAGCCGTCGCCGCGCCATAAATCGGGCATCGCCCTGCGTTTTCCGCGCATCGCCCGCTGGCGCCAGGACCTGACGCCGGACCAGGCGGACAGCCTGACCCAGGTCAAGGAATTGCTGGATGCCTACGGCAGCTGACGGTCTGGCGGCGGTGGACGCCTGGTTCGCCCGCCAGGGCTGGTCCCCGGCGCCGTTCCAGCGCCGCGCCTGGGCGGCGTTCCGCGACGGCCGCTCCGGCCTGATTCATTCCCCCACCGGTTCGGGCAAATCCCTGGCCGCCTGGCTGGGGCCGGTGTCCCGGGCGCTGAACCGCGGCGACCGGGGCGGCGGTTTGCGGGTGCTGTGGATCACCCCGCTGCGCGCGCTGGCCGAGGACACCGCCGGTAATCTGCGCGAGGCGCTGGACGGCGTGGGCCTGGACTGGCGCGTGGAAACCCGCACCGGCGACACCGGTTCCGCCGCCCGGGCGCGCCAGCGCAAGCGCTTGCCCGAAGCGCTGATCACCACGCCGGAAAGCCTGTCGCTGCTGCTGTCGTACAAGCACGCCGCGCAGCGCTTCCAGCACCTGGACGCGGTGATCGTCGACGAATGGCACGAGCTGCTGGGCAGCAAGCGCGGCGTCCAACTGGAGCTGTGCCTGGCGTGGCTGCGCGCGCGCCGGCCCGGCCTGCCGGTGTGGGGGCTGTCCGCCACCCTGGGCAATCTGGACCAGGCCATGGCGGTGCTGCTCGGCGGCGAGCAAGGCGGTGAACCGAGCGGTGAGCGCATTGCCGGAGACAGCCCCAAGACACTGACGGTGCGCGGCCTCTGCCCGGACCAGGTGGACCGCTTTCCCTGGGCCGGGCATCTGGGGCTGGCGCAACTGCAACCGGTGATCGACTACCTGGCACAGGGCCGGACGGCGCTGCTGTTCACCAACACCCGCGCCCAGGCGGAACTGTGGTTCGAGGCGCTGGCCAAGGCCCGGCTGGACTGGATCACCGAGATCGGTCTGCACCACGGCTCCATCGACCGGCGCCTGCGGCAGAAGCTGGAGCAGGGTTTGCGCGACGGCGCCTTCCGCTGTGTGGTGTGCACCTCCAGCCTGGATCTGGGCGTGGATTTCTCGCCGGTGGACCGGGTGGTGCAGGTGGGCAGCCCCAAGGGTGTGGCCCGGCTGATGCAGCGCGCCGGGCGCTCCGGCCACCGGCTCGGCGCCGACAGCGAAATCCTGTGCGTGCCCAGCCATGCCTTCGAACTGGTGGAGATCGCCGCGGCCCGGCGCGCCTGGGCCGCCGGCCGGGTGGAGGCGCGCCCGCCCCTGACCCTGTGCCTGGACGTGCTGGTGCAGCACCTGGTGACCCTGGCGGTGGGCGACGGCTTCCAGGCGCCCCGGGTGCTGGCGGAGGCCCGCGCCACCCACGCCTTCGCCGGCCTCACCGACACCCAGTTTCAATGGTGCCTGGACTTTATTACCCGGGGCGGCGCGGTGCTGGAACATTACCCCCAGTTCCGGCGGGTGGTGGAAGAGGACGGCCTGTACCGGGTCAGCGACCAGGGGCTGGCGCGCCGCCACCGCATGGCGGTGGGCACCATCACCAGCGATTACCAGATGCGCGTCAAATACCCACGCGGCGGCAGCATCGGCACCATCGAAGAGAGCTTTGTCGCCCGCCTCAAGCCCGGCGATGTGTTCCTGTTTTCCGGCCGGGCCCTGGAGCTGATCCGGGTGCGCGATATGACCGCCTATGTGCGCGCGGCCAAGGGGCGGCGCTCGCTGGTGCCGCGCTGGCAGGGCGGGCGGCTGCCGCTGTCCACGGAGCTGGCGGACACGGTGCTGGATATTCTCGAGGAGGTGGCCGGCGGCGATTACCGGGATCAGGAAGTGCAGGCGATTCGTGACGTGCTGGAAGTGCAGCTCGACCAGTCGGCGCTGCCGTCCCGGCGCCACCTGCTGATCGAGCGCAGCCGCTCCCGCGAAGGCACCCACTGGTTCCTGTTTCCGTTCGCCGGCCGGCTGGCCCACGAAGGGCTGGCGTCGTTGTTGGCCTGGCGGCTGGGGCAGCGTTTCCCCGCTACTTTCTCGATCTCGGTGAACGATTACGGGCTGGAGCTGCTCGCCGCCGCCAAGGTGCCGCCGCTGGACGAGGACGACTGGCGCGCGCTGCTGACGCCGGCGTCCCTGGTGGAGGACGTGCTGGCGGCGCTCAACGCCGGCGAACTGGCGCGCCGCCGCTTCCGTGATATCGCCCGTATCAGCGGGCTGGTGTTCCAGGGCTACCCCGGCAAGGGCAAAACCGGCAAACAGATGCAGGCGTCCAGCGGCCTGCTCTACGACACCCTGGACCGCTACGACCCGGACCACCTGCTGTTGGACCAGGCGCGCCGCGAGGTGCTGGAAAGCCAGCTGGAAATCGGCCGGTTGCGGGCGGTGCTGGAGCGGGCCCGCGACCAGGCCATGGTGCTCACCGCCCCCGAGCGGTTCACGCCGCTGGCGTTTCCGCTGTGGGTGGAGCGTCTGCGTAACTGGCTGAGCACGGAGAGCTGGCGCGACCGGGTGGCGCGCATGACCGAGCGCCTGGAGAAGCACGCGGACCGGCGGGCGGGGGACGTATGAGCGACAGCCTGGCACTGACCCTGGCCGGTGAGACCGTCTGGCTGCACGGTGACCGGGCCCTGTTCTATCCCGGCGAAAGCGCGTTGTTGGTTGCCGACACGCATTTTGGCAAAGGCGCCTTCCTGCGTCGCCGTGGGTTGGCGGTACCGGGGGGGGCGAGAGCCGCGCGGACCTGGACCGGCTCAGTATTTTAATCGAGCATTTTCAGCCGGCACGACTGATCGTTCTAGGGGATTTTTTCCACCATCGGCCAAGTCGGGGTGAGCCGTTTCTGGATGCTTGGCCAGCTTGGCGGGCGCGCCATGCGTTACTGACCCCGGAGGTCGTGATTGGCAATCATGACCGTCACGCCGAGGGCCTCGACCTGGATATGATCTGGCACTCGCATTTGGACTTGGGACCTTTCCGGCTTGCCCATGACCCCTATCCGGTCAGCGGTCGGCACGTCCTCGGTGGCCATCTGCACCCGGCTTACCGGTTGCATGGCGGCGCCGACAGCGTGCGCGCCCCCGTATTCTGGCTGCGCGACGGTGTTACCGTGTTACCTGCCTTCGGCGGTCTTACTGGAGGCTGGCCGATTCGCCCGGCACGAGGGGAAAAGGTGGTGATGGCTCTGGATGGCGGCCTCTATCCCTTGCCCTAGACTGCGAAGCTCGGATTGTAGGAGCTTGCCTTGCAAGCGAAAGGCCGGCAAAGCCGGCCGGTCGGATTCCAGAGAGGCTGTTTGTGCTGCCGTTAGAGAGTGCTCTGGGATCCTGCCGGGAGCTTTGCTCCCTTTCGCGGGCAAGGCCCGCTCCCACAGCCCGCTCCTGCCCGGGAAGGTTTAAAGGGTGTCGGTGAGCAGGATGCCGAGGCTGAAGCGGGTTTCGTAATCGTCGTAGTTGATCAGCGAGTCGCCGTAGCCGGTGAAGACCTGCACCAGCCCCTTGAAGCGATCGTTGATCGGGAACGAGTAGTTGATCTGCCCGGCGCCTTTATTGTCGGAGCGCAGGTTGTTGCGCACCATCAATTCCAGCACGTGGTTGCCGAACACCCGGGTCACCTCCAGCTGGAAATTGCCCATGTACTTTTCGATGTCCGGGTTGTTGTCGCCGCGCGGATCGAGCGGGAAGTCCTTCTCTTCCTCGGGGATGCGGTACCAGGGCATCACCGACACATAGTAGGAGCCGATCTGCGACACATGGCGCAGGTAGAGACGGTTCCAGCTGCGTGAGGTGGGTTCGTCCCGGCCGTTGGAATCGTGGCGGAAGCCGAACGCCAGCAGTTCGGACTGAACCGGGCCCAGCTGCCAGTCGATGGGTTTGGCGAGAAACACCTCCGGGGTGAAATTGATCTCCCGGAACGGGCTCGATTCCTCGCTGTTGTAGGCCTGCCAGAAGAACACCCCGGTAAACGCCATGTAAACCGTGCTGCCGTTCCAGAAATCGTCATACACCGGCGCTTTTAACGAGATCTGAAACTTCACTTCTTCGGAATCCAGGTTCTCATCCGTGCGATCGGGATCGTTCGACTGCGGATTACTCCAGTGGCTGTACGGCATCAGATAGTTGCGTTTATAGGGCGTGATCGCGAACGGGTTTTCCTGGCTGGTCTCTTCCAGAGCCAGGCGCGCTCGCAGCGCGTCTTCATGGGGGAGGCGGCGATCGCCGGAGCCGTCGTCGCACCAGCCGCGCAGCTGTTCCAGGGTGACGTCATCGCCGGCGGTCTGGGCCGCGCGCAGCAGGCACGCCTCGCGCTGTTGGCGGGCTTTGTCCTGAGCGGTCGCCGCGGTGTCGTTGCCGGCGGCGCTTTCGGCGGGGGCGTCGCCGTTATCGCCCGCCGCCTGTTGGGCGAAGGCGGTCTGGCCGGCGGCGAAAACAAAGGAAAAGAGTAACAGCGATGAGGAGAGCAGCCGTTTCATCGGGGCATCCTTGGCGGTGGTTCTCGGGCCTACAGGGAGCGAAGTTCGTCGTCTTCCATGGTGCGAGCTTCTTCTTCCAACATGACAGGAATACCGTCGCGCACCGGGTAGGCGAGGCCGCTCGCCTTGCACATCAATTCGTTCTTCCGCTCGTCGAAAATCAGCGGTGCCTTGCTCACCGGACAGACCAGAATATCCAGCAGGTTGGGGTCGATCATGGCGGGTCGCTCCTGTTCGTGTGCCCTGATACTGAGCGGAACTATACCAGCCTTCCCGGACGAAAAGTGGTTTCAAACGCTTGTTTGACTTACGGGTCACAAATAGTTGTGGGCACCGGCTTTCGGGCGGCGCTACCATTGCCGTCCTGACGATGGACCCGCCCCGTTTCGCTGCTCTTTCCACAGACCTCCGGGGCCGGTTTCCCTGCATTGCAAACCATTCCGGGAGATCCGACATGCCTGATTACAAGGCTCCCCTGCGCGACATGCGCTTTGTGCTGAACGAAGTTCTCGACCTGGACGGCCACTACGCCAAACTGGGTCTGGAAGAAGTGAACAGCGAACTGCTCAACGCCTTCCTGGAAGAGGGCGCCAAGTTCGCCGAAAACGAGCTGTCGCCCCTGAACCGTTCCGGTGACGAGGAAGGCTGTGGTTTCGAGAACGGCGTGGTGACCACCCCGAAAGGCTTCAAGGAAGCCTACGCCAAGTACGTGGAAGGCGGTTGGCCGGCCATGGGCGGCGACCCGGAATTCGGCGGCCAGGGCCTGCCGGGCTCCTCCAGCATCGCCATCTCCGAAATGACCGGCACCGCCAACTGGTCCTGGAGCATGTACCCGGGCCTGTCCCACGGCGCGGTGGCGACCATCGAGGCCCACGGCACCGACGAGCAGAAGCAGACCTACCTGCCCAAGCTCACCAGCGGTGAATGGACCGGCACCATGTGCCTGACCGAAGCCCACTGCGGTTCCGACCTGGGTCTGCTCAAGACCAAGGCCGAGCCCCAGGCGGACGGCTCCTACAAGATCACCGGCACCAAGATCTTCATCTCCGCGGGCGAACACGACATGGCCGACAACATCGTCCACATCGTGCTGGCCCGCCTGCCGGACGCGCCCAAGGGCACCAAGGGTATCTCCCTGTTCATCGTGCCCAAGTTCCTCACCGACGGTGAGGGCGGTGTGGGCGAGCGCAACGGCGTGGCCTGCGGCTCCATCGAACACAAGATGGGCATCAAGGCGTCCGCCACCTGCGTGATGAACTTCGACGGCGCCACCGGCTACCTGATCGGCCCGGAGAACAAAGGCCTGAACTGCATGTTCACCTTTATGAACTTCGCCCGTCTGGGTACCGCCATCCAGGGCGTGGCCCACGCCGAGCTGGGTTTCCAGGGCGGCCTGACCTACGCCAAGGACCGCCTCGCCATGCGCAGCCTGTCCGGCGCCAAGAACGCCGACGGCCCGGCCGACCCGATCATCGTGCACCCGGACGTGCGCCGCATGCTGCTGACCAGCAAGGCGTTTGCCGAGGGCGGCCGCGCGCTGGTGTACTTCTGCGCCCAGCTGGGCGACACCGTGAAGCTGGCCAAGGACGAGGAAGAGCGCAAAGAGGCCGACGCCCTGATGGCGCTGCTGACCCCGATCGCCAAGGCGTTCGTCACCGAAGTGGGCCTGGAAGCGGCCAGCCACGGTGTGCAGATCTACGGCGGCCACGGTTTCATCCGCGAGTGGGGCATGGAGCAGAACCTGCGTGACGCGCGCATCTCCACCCTGTACGAAGGCACCACCGGCATCCAGGCGCTGGACCTGCTGGGCCGCAAGGTGTTGATGACCCAGGGCCAGGCCCTGCGCAACTTCACCAAGATCATCCACAAGTTCTGCGAAGCCAACGCCGACAACGACAAGCTCAAGGAGCTGATCGAGCCGCTGGCGGCCAGCAACAAAGAGTGGGGTGATCTGACCCAGGCCATCGGTATGCAGGCGATGCAGAACCCGGATTCCGCCGGCGGCGCCTCCGTGGATTACCTGATGTACTCCGGTTACGTGACCCTGGCCTACCTGTGGGCGCTGATGGCCAGCAAGGCCCAGGCGCAGCTCGACGCCGGTGCCGGTGACGAGGACTTCTACAAGGCCAAGATCAGCACCGCGCGGTTCTACTTCAAGCGCATCCTGCCCCGTATCGCCGGCCACAAAGGCGCCATCGAGGGTGGCATCGACAGCCTGATGGAGCTGGACGCGGAGCACTTCGCGTTCTGATTGCGGCCGTCACTGGTCCGATCGATAAGCCCGGCCTTCGCGCCGGGCTTTTTTGTTTCATCGCGATTGGTTTCTCCAGCCGGGGGCGCGGTTCTGTGTTCTGCCCTTCCGGGAACGCTGTGAATACGTCCCTGTACGCTCCCTGTCGAACGTCCTGTTCTCCAGGGTCCCGGAAGGGCAGAACACAGAACCGCTCCAGTGGAGATTCCGAGGCTCCGGGTTATCGCTGGCGCCGGACCATTCTACGAAGCGGGCGTTTTGTGGGAGCTTGCCCGGCAAGCGAAAGGGTGGCTTTAGCCACCCGGCAGGATCCCAGAGACGCTTTTGGGTGCGGCTGTTAGAGAGCGCTCTGGGATCCTGCCGGGGCTTCGCCCCTTTCGCGGGCGAGGCCCGCTCGCACAACCCTTGCTTCGTCAGCATCGCTTGGTGGGTAGCCGCCGAGAACCAACCTGGCGACGAGGCTGCCAACCCGGCGGTAAAAATTTTCTGGCGATACCGCTATAGTTACTCGCTGGGGGAACCGGCCATCAGCCGGAACGACTATCCGTTGGGGGAAAAATGAAAAAACTGCTTCTCGCGGTCCTGGTGCTGGGCGGGCTCTGGCTGGCCGCCGGCTATGTGATCGGCAATAAGGTGGAAGACACGGTGCGCGCCCAGGTGGCGGGCCAGGAAATCATACCGGGCTCCGACCTGGTGCGGCTGGACATCGCCGAGTACGACAAGGGGCTGTTCGGCGCCGACACGCGTATTTGTCTGGTGTTTGATCGGCTGCCGCCGGATATGGCCATGCTGCAGGCCTACTCCGGCAAGCTTTGTGATCGCGGTGAGGTTCACTACGGGCCGCTGCTGTTCGGCCCCGACGGTCCGTCCTTGGGGCTCGCCTACGCGCGCAGCGAGCTGGACCTGAGCCCGCTGCCGCCGGAAATCAAGCAGATGGTCGACGGCCTGTTCGCCGGCCAGCCGCCGGTGATCGGGCACAGCTGGTATACCTTCGATGGCGGCGTGGACCTGCGTGTGCTGGTGTCGCCGTTCCGGTTCGAGAGCCCGGAGCTGAGTGCCTCGCTGGCGGAGCTGCGCATGGACGGTCGGGTCGACGACCCGGTCGCCAAGGTCGGCGACTTCTTTGTGCGCGGCCGCGACCTGCGCGTGGCCGGCCCGCAGGGCGCCCTGGTGCTGCCCGAGCTGGACGCGGAGGTCCGCCTTAAGGCCATGCTCGGCGAGGTGCTGCCGCTGATCGACATGACCATGGCGGCCAACGGCCTCAGCGTCAGCGCCGGTGGCCGCGAACAGGTGGCGGGCAACGTGACCCTGCGCACCCGCACCCGGGAAGACGGCGATACCCTGAGCGGCGACAGCGGCCTGTGGCTGGACGCACTGAGCGGTGACCAGGTGCCGGAGCGCGTCGACAGCGCCTGGCTGGGCTTTGACTGGCACGGCTTCGACCGCGCCGCCGCCATCCGCGTGCAGCGCATCTCCCAGGAGCTGGACAGTCTGCAACTGGAAATGATGATGCAGGCGATGAGCGGCGAGGGTGACGCCGCCGCGATGCAGGAGAAGGGCGAGCGGATGGCCGCCTTGGGGGAAGAGATGATCACCGTGATGAGCACCCAGCTGCTGCATCCCGAACGCACCGGCATGACCGTCAAGATGGTGGTGGACGGCGCCGGCGAACGCCAGCTCACCCTGGACAGCGCCCTCGATTACAACGGCCTGGACGGCCTCAACCCGAGCTTCGCCGAGCTGCAGATGCTGCCGCCCGCGGCGCTGGCCCGGCTGGTGGACCTGAGTGTGGATTTCGACGCCGCCTCCGCGCTGCTGCCGCCCGGCCTGCGCGCCGGCCTGGTGGATTACCAAAGCAGCGGCTGGCTGCGCCAGCAGGACGGCCGGTTGCGTACCCGCCTGACACTGGAGCAGGGCGAGGTCACTCTCAATGGGGCGTCGATGACGGTCGAGGAACTGATGAGCAAGGGCCAGGCGGCCGCCCGCGGTGGGGTGAGTACTGACTTGCCGGAGACCTTGGACAGCGGCGGCTATTAACCCCGCTGCCGGGGCGCCCGCCGTTTCGGCGAGCGCCCACCCGGTCAGGCTTTCGAGGTCAGGGTGTTGTAGCTGGTGATCAGATTGCGGTAATCCGGAATGTGATTGGAAAACAGCGTACCCAGGCCCTCGATGTCGTTGCGCCAGTCGCGGTGCAACTCACAGGCGGCGCCGAACCAGGTCATCAACTGCGCGCCCGCGGCGGTCATCCGCTGCCAGGCGGCGTCGCGGGTCATGGCGTTGAAGGTGCCGGACGCGTCCGTGATCACGAACACTTCGAAGCCCTCCTCCAGAGCCGACAGGGCCGGGAACGCCACGCACACCTCGGTGACCACGCCGGCGATGATCAGCTGCTTCTTGCCGGTGGCCTTCACCGCGTTGAGGAAATCCTCGTTGTCCCAGGCGTTGATCTGGCCGGGCCGCGCGATGTAGGGCGCGTCCGGGAACTGCGCCTTGAGCTCCGGCACCAGCGGGCCGTTGGGGCCGTCCTCGAAACTGGTGGTGAGGATGGTGGGTAGCTGGAAGTACTCGGCCATATCCGCCAGGGCCAGCACGTTGTTTTTGAAGCGGTCCGGGTCGATGTCGCGGACCAGCGACAACAGGCCGGCCTGATGGTCCACCAGCAGTACCGCCGCGTCGTCCTTATTCAAGCGATTGTAAGTACTCATGATATAGCTCCTTGGTGGCTGGAGAAGCCGGCTGCCTCTCCATGCTTTGAATGCTATAAATGAGACGGTAAGCCCGGTAGTGGGCTAAAGTGCTACGCTTTGTTCTATTTATGGGACGATAATGGCGGCGCAATGGAAAACCTGAACGACCTCTATTACTTCGCGCAAACCGTGGAGCACGGCGGCTTCGCGCCGGCCGGCCGCGCCATCGGCGTGCCCAAATCCAAACTGAGCCGCCGGGTGGCGGCCCTGGAGGAACGGCTCGGGGTGCGCCTGATTCACCGTTCCACCCGCCACTTCTCCACCACCGAGACCGGGCACACCTACTACGAGCACTGCAAGGCCATGTTGGTGGAGGCGGACGCCGCCCAGGAGGCCATCGACAGCGTGCGGGCGGAGCCCCGCGGGGTGATCCGGCTGGCTTGTCCGGTGACGCTTTTGCATGTGCACGTGGGCCCGTTCCTGGCCGGCTTCATGCGCGATTACCCGGCTGTCACCGTGCATCTGGAGGCCACCAACCGCCGGGTCGATCTGGTGCACGAAGCGGTGGACGTGGCGATCCGCGTCCGCCAGCCGCCGCTGGAGGACAGCGACCTGGTGATGAAGGTGCTGTCCGAGCGGCACCTGGGGCTGCTCGCCAGCCCGGATCTGATCGAACGCCACGGCATGCCCGCCGGACCGGAAGACCTGGCCGGCTGGCCCACGCTGTGGCTGGGCAGCCCGGCGCCGCGCTATGAATGGGACCTGTACGGCCCCGGAGACCGGCCGCTGTCGGTGCGTCACGCGCCACGCTTCGTGACCACCGATATGGTGGCCCTGCGCCGGGCGGCGCTGGGCGGGGTCGGGGTGGTGCAACTGCCGCTGCTGACCGTCCGTGACGCCCTGGCGCGGGGCGACCTGGTCCACCTGCTGCCGGACTGGGCTCCGCGCCGGGATATTATCCATGCGGTGTTTCCGTCCCGCCGCGGCATGCTGCCGGCGGTGCGCGCCCTGATCGACAGCCTGGCGGCCTATTACGCCTCCTTCGAGGAGCAATAGGCCGCCGCTGGCCCGGCGGGGGGCCGCCGTGCTGTAATCAGCCCATGATCAAGGTATTCCTGTGGCGTGCCCTGGCGCTGCTGTGCGTGGCCCTGGGCTTGATCGGCGTGGTTCTGCCGGGCATGCCCACCGTGGTGTTCATGCTGGTGGCCGCCTGGGCCGGCGCCCGGGGCTGGCCGCGCCTGGAGTCCTGGTTGCTGGATCATCCCCGTTATGGGCCGCCCATCCTCCATTGGCGTGAGCGCGGCGCCATATCCCGGCGCGGCAAATGCGCCGCCTCCACCATGATGCTCGTCAGTATCGGCATCATCGCCTTGTCCCCCGTGCCCAACCCGGTCAAGATCGGCGTCCCGCTGTTTCTGTGCGCCCTGATGTTGTGGCTGTGGCGCCGCCCGGAGCCCCGGGAAGAGGATGAACGGCGGGTCACAAATAAACATTTACGCCCTGTTCGCCGGGACTAAACTATCGTCCCGCGACCAAGCTGTTTCGGGAGATATGCCAATGGCCACCTATAAAGCGCCCCTGGAAGACATGCGCTTCGTCCTTAACGATGTGTTCGAGGCCGATAAGCTCTGGGCTTCCATGTCCGCCACCGCCGAGGTGACCCGCGATCTGTCCGACGCGATCCTCGATGAAGCGGGCAAGATGGTGGAAAACCTGCTGTTCCCGCTCAACCGGGAAGGCGACGAGCAGGGTTGTCACTTCGACAACGGCGAAGTGACCACCCCGGAAGGCTTCAAGGAAGCCTTCAAGACCTACGCCGAGAACGGCTGGAGCGCGTTTTCAGGCAACCCGGAATTCGGTGGCCAGGGCATGCCCAAATCCCTGGCGGTGTTGTTCGAGGAAATGATGCACAGCGCCAACTCCTCGTTCGCGCTGTACCCGGCGCTCACCAACGGCGCCACCCTGTGCCTGGACGCGCACGCCTCCGAAGAGCTCAAGCAGGCCTACCTGCCCAAGCTCTACAGCGGCGAGTGGAGCGGCACCATGTGCCTGACCGAGCCGCACTGCGGCACCGACCTGGGCATCATGCGTTCCAAGGCGGTGCCCAACGACGACGGCTCCTACAATATCTCCGGCACCAAGATCTTCATCACCGGCGGTGAGCACGACATGGTGGACAACATCATCCACCTGGTGCTGGCCAAGCTGCCGGACGCCCCCGCCGGCTCCAAGGGCATTTCCCTGTTCCTGGTGCCCAAGTTCCTGCCCGACGCCAACGGCGACGCCGGTGAGCGCAACGGCGTCGCCGCCGGTTCCATCGAACACAAGATGGGCATCAAGGGCTCCGCCACCTGCGTGATGAACTTCGACGACGCCAAGGGCTGGATCATCGGCGAGCCCAACCAGGGCCTGGCGGCCATGTTCACGATGATGAACTACGAGCGCCTGTCCATCGGCATCCAGGGCCTCGGCCTCGGTGAGGTGAGCTACCAGAGCGCCGCCGACTATGCCCGCGAGCGCCTGCAGGGCCGCGCCGCCACCGGCGTCCAGAACGAAGGCGGCAACGCCGATCCGATCATCGTCCACGGTGACGTGCGCCGCATGCTGCTGACCATGCGCGCCCTCAACGAAGGCGGCCGGGCGCTGTCCGCCTATGTGGGCATGGAGCTGGACAAGGCCAAGTTCTCCGAGGACGACGCCGAGAAAAAAGCCGCCCAGGACCGGGTCGCCCTGATGACCCCGGTGGCCAAGGCGTTTTTCACCGACCGCGGCTTCGACACCACCGTGATCGGCCAGCAGGTGTTCGGCGGCCACGGCTACGTGCGTGAGTGGGGCATGGAGCAGTTCGTGCGCGACTGCCGCATCTCGCAGATCTACGAAGGCACCAACGGCATCCAGGCGCTGGACCTGGCCGGCCGCAAAGTGACCCGCAATGGCGGCAAATACGTGGAAGCGTACCTAGCCGACATGCGCCGCTGGATCGATGACAACGGCAACCAGCCGGGCCTGGACGGCATCAAGGAACGTCTGGTCAGCGCCGTGGATCTGCTGGAAAGCACCACCGCCGAGATGCTGCGCCAGGCCGGCGACAACCCGGACGCCGTCAACGCCAACGCGGTGGAGTACCTCGACCTGTTCGGCTACGTCACCTACGCCTGGCTGTGGGCGCGCATGATGGTCACCGCCGCGCAACGCGACGACGACTTCGGCCGCGCCAAGGTCACCGTCGGCCGCTTCTACTACGAGCGCCTGCTGCCCCGCGCCGGCGCCCTGGCCGAGCAGATCAAGGCCGGTGCCGGCACCATGATGAGCCTGGATCAGGACCTGTTCTAAGCGGGAATCCGGATCCAGCTCAGCACCCCGGCCTCTTCGTCCCGCCGCTGGTAAGGCAGAATTTCCCCCTGCCGCCAGTCGGCGGACAGCGTGGTCAGCAGGCGGATCCGGTCTTCTCCGTCCAGGGCGGCGTCCTGGAAGTAAAAACGCCGCCCGGTGAGCGGGTAGAGCGCTTTGAACAGACTCTCCTTCACCGAAAACGTCAGCGTGATCCGGCGTGCCTGCTCGGCCTCACCCAGGCCCTGCAGGGCCTGGCGTTCCTGTTCGGTCAGTATCTCCCCGGCCAGGCGTAGCGCCCGGCGCGGCGCCAGCCAGGCCTCATAATCCAGACCCAGCCCTTGCCATTGATCCCGGTGCCCCACCAGCGCCGCGGCACGCCCGTGGCTGTGGGTGATGGCGCCCACCAGGGGCGCCGGCCACAGCGGTGCGCGGTCTTTGCCCAGCGCCGGAATCAGGCTCTCACCGGTGAGCGCTTGGCCGGCGGTGGCGGCGCACACCCGGCCGGCCAGGTATTCGCAGCGGCGCTTGGCGATGGCGCCGCTCAGGGTGTCCGGCTCGGGGACGCGGGCCAGCTGGAAGGCGTCGTCGCGCAGTTGCTCGGGGCGGAACCGGCAGCGCGCCAGATACAGCCCGGGGTCCCAGGCGCTAACGGCCAGGTCGTGCAGGCAGGGCGGTAACGGGCGGTGGTGGGTCATGGGTTCGGTCGTGGCGTGCGGAAGCCGTCATTGTACGCACCGGGACGGACCGCTGTCTTTTTCACCGCCGCGGATGTCGCATGTCGACACGCTCCCCGCCGCCGCTTTTGTGGTACAACGAAGGGACCAGCACCGGCGTGAGGAGGTGGGTATGACAAGGTCGTTAGCGATTCTGGGTGCCAGCGGGCACGGCAAGGTGCTCGCCGATACGGCGATGGCGTCCGGGTGGCGGAAAATCGAGTTCTACGATGACGCCTGGCCGGACAAACAGGCCAACGAGCGCTGGCAGATCGTCGGTTGCAGCGGCGCGCTGCTCGACGCCCTGGTGCACATCGATTCGGTGGCGGTGGGCATCGGCCGTAATGACGCCCGCCTGAGCCGCCTGCGCGAACTGGTGTCGAAGAACGTGAGCCTGGCCACCATCATCCACCCCCAGGCGTCGGTGAGCCGTTTCGCCGAGGTCACCCCCGGCGCGGTGGTGCTGGCCGGCGGCGTGGTGAGTGTGGACAGCCGCGTCGGCCTGGGGGTGATCGTCAACACCGGCGCCACCGTGGACCGGGACTGCGTGATCGGCGACGGTGCCCACCTTTGCCCCGGTACCCATCTGGCCAGCAACGTCACCATCGGCGAGGGCAGCTTTATCGGCATCGGCGCGGTGGTGCGTGAAGGCGTCACGATTGGCAACAATGTGGTGGTGGGCGCCGGCGCCGTGGTGCTGCACGATGTCCCCGACGGCGCCACCGTGAAGGGTGTGCCGGCCCGTTGAACGGGCCTTTTCAATTGGAGCGTTGAATGACCACGACAAGAACCTATTTGATCACCGGTGCCAGCAAGGGCATCGGCCGGGCCCTGTCCCAGCGGCTGGCGGCCGCCGGCCACGGCGTGGTGGGCATCGCCCGCCGCGCGGACGACCGGGACTTTCCCGGCACCCTGGTGTCGGCGGATCTGTCCGACCGCCAGCAGGCGGACGCGGTGTTCGCCGACCTGGCGCGCCGCTTCCGGTTTGACGGTGTGGTCAACAATGTGGGCCTGGTGCGCCCGCAGCCGCTCGGCGAGATCGACCTGGACAGCTTCGACGCGGTCATGGGCGTCAACCTGCACTCCGCCATCCAGGCCACCCAGGCGGTGCTGCCGAACATGCGCGAACAGGGCTGGGGCCGGGTGCTCAATGTGTCCAGCTTGACCGTGCTGGGCATGCCCGGGCGCACCGCCTACGCCTCGGCCAAGGCGGCGCTGGTGAATTTTACCCGCACCTGGGCGCTGGAACTGGCCCGCACCGGCATCACCGTTAACGCGGTGGCCCCCGGGCCCACCGAGACCGAACTGTTCCGCGAAAACAATCCGCCCGGCAGCGAGGGCGAGGCCCGCTATCTGGCGTCCGTACCCATGGACCGCTTCGGCAAGCCGGACGAAATCGCCGCCGCCATGGAATTTCTGCTCGGCGAGCACAGCGGCTACATCACCGGCCAGACCCTGTTTATCGACGGCGGTGCGTCGGTGGGGAGAGCGGCGTTTTGACCATGAATGACGACCTGACGTTCTGTCTGACCCGGCCCACCGAGGTCCCCGCGCCGGACGGCCTGCAAGCCTGGTGCGAACAATGGCGCCAACTGGCCGCCGAGCGCCATGACCCGGTGGGGCTGGCCCTGCGCGGCGGCTTCGCCGCCGACCGGGTGGGCTGGGCGTTCGCCGCCGGCTATCAGTCGGCGCTGCGACAACTGATTCAAGTGAACGGCGGCACCGTGGACGACCACGAGCTACTCGCCATGTGCGCCACCGAAGCCGGCGGCAACCGCCCCCGGGACATCGAAACGCGCTTCCTCGACGGCGGCCCGGGCGGCGTTACCGTCAGCGGTCGGAAAACCTGGACCACGCTGGGTTCCGCCTGTACCGGCCTGCTGGTGGTGGGGCGCGTGGACGGCGGCGGCGAGAACGACCGCCCGGCGCTCAAGATCGCCAAGGTGGACACCCACGGCCAGGGCGTCAGCCTGGTGGAAAAGCCGCCGCTGGATTTTGTTCCCGAGGTGCCCCACGTGGCCGCCGTGTTCGACGGCGCCAAGGCCGAGGCGTTGCTGCCCGGTGACGGTTACAGCGACTTCGTGAAGCCGTTCCGTACCGTGGAGGACACCTTCATCGCCTTGGCGGTGCAGGCCTGGCTGGTGCGGGAAGGCCGCGCCCGGGGCTGGCCCCGGTCTTTTCTGGAAAGTCTCACCGCCAGCCTGGCCGGGCTCGCCGCCGTGGCGGCGCAACCCGCCGGTGCGCCGGCCACCCACGTCGCGCTGGCCGGCGCCCTGGCGCGCACCAACGATCTTTACCAGCAAGCGGACGCGCTCTGGGCCGGCGAGCGGGACGCCGCCGCCGAACGCTGGCGGCGCGACCGCCCGCTGTTCCAGGTCGCCGGCAAGCCGCGCGCCCTGCGCGCGCAGCGTGCCTGGGAGACAGTTGAGTTGAATTAAGGCCGGACGAGGCGAAGTCCATGGTTATAAGCCTCGCCGCGCCGGGGATCGGGCGGGGCTTAGCTGGGGTCCGGCTCCTTGCGAAGTGCGTCCTTAACCATTTCCTGACGTATCCGGCCGATGGCTTGCATCGGATTCAGACCCTTGGGGCACACCCAAGTGCAGTTCCCAATACTACGACAACGAAAGAGGCTGTAAGGATCTTTCAACAAGGCCAGACGTTCGGGCGAGCCATCGTCGCGCGAGTCGGCGATAAACCGGTATGCTTGGAGCAGAGCGGCCGGGCCCAGGTACTCAACCGGGTTCCACCACCAGGACGGGCACTGAGAGGTGCAACAGGCGCACAGAATGCATTCGTAAAGCCCGTCAAGTCTGGCCCTCTCACTAGGGCTTTGCAGTCGCTCTTTACCCGGCGCCGGTTCTCGATTGATTAACCACGGTTTCGTTCTCTCGTATTGCTCAAAGAACAAACTCTGGTCCACGACCAGGTCCCGAATCACCGGCATTCCCGGCAACGGGCGAATAGTCAGGTCTCCGCTTTTCCCCAGCACCTCCTTCACTGGCGTCACACAGGCTAGGCGATTTTTGCCATTGATATTCATACCGTCAGAGCCGCACACGCCCTCTCGACAAGAGCGTCGGTAGGCCAGAGTGGGGTCCTGCTCATGCAGATACTCAAGGGCATCCAAAACCATACGGCTATGAAACTGGTCGGGAAGATCAACGCGGTCCATATGCGGATGCGTGTCCTGGTCAGGGAGATAACGATAAAGATGAACCTGAATCATGAGGCGCCCTCCAATTTAGCTCCTTGCGATGGAATCAGGGGATACCGTGGTCGCGCACTGTGTCCGGCTGTTATGAGTGGTTTTCGCATCAACCCGGTTTGCCGTCGGCGCGAGGAGCCATCAGTATCGGTCCGTAGACCATCAGGAATATCAACCAGGCGGTACTCCAGGCAAGCGATGCCACCCATAGGCCGGACATCAGCGGTAGCCAGCCTAGTGAGACCAGGACGCGTGCCATGCCAGCGGCCAGAATTAGCCCGTAGGCCCAAAGGCCGCCGGGACGCAGGCGAAGCGGTCGGCCGGTGTGCCCGACGGCCACTCGGGTCATTACCGCCAGAATCATGGTGCCCATGGCGCCGGCGCCGAGCGCATGAAGCCAGGCGCTATCGGGCACCAGCGAGAACGCCGCCAGGCTTCGCAGCAAAAAGCCAATCGCCACCCAAAGGTGGCCAGCATGGAGGAGCCACAACAGCGGCTCGCGGGCGGTTCGCCAGCCGGACCAGCTCACCAGCCGGGCTAGCACCAGCAACGCCGCCAATAGGGCCACCGTGCCGGTCAGCGCCGGAACCTTCCAGGCCCCTGCCTCCAGCACAACCAGCACCAAGGTGGCCACCAGGCCAGCGCGATCCAGCCACGGGCGGCTCACAACGCTCTCAGGATCGAGGCCTTGCATCCGTAGCCAGTTCGCGGTGAACGTCGGTGTAATCCGGCCGCCAATCACCAGGATCAATAATGCGGTCAGTAGAACCAGCGCGTGCAGGAAGCGTGCGTCTCCGGTCCAGTGAAACAGCAGATCCAACCCCCAGAGCATCATCAATACCAGCAGCAACACCACCTGGCGGCGCTGGCGTGCGTGCCAGGCACGTAACCCCAAGCTCAGCGCCACCACAGGCAAGAAGGCGAGATCCAATAGTGCGGCGAGCAGGGGGAAGTCGGCGCCGAGCGCCATGCCCAGCCGTCCTGCGAGCCACAACAACCACAGGCCTAACAGACGCCGGCCCGACAGGGGCGGCGTCCCGGTCCAGTTGCATATCGCGGTGAGTAAGAAACCAGCTACCGCAGCGTTTGCAAAGCCGGCCAGCATTTCATGCTGATGCCAGGACACCGGTTCGAGCGCCAAGCCCAGCCATCCGTGGGTCCAGACCCACAGCCACGATGGAATCAGGATGGCACCCACCAGGGCGGAAGAAATAAAGAAAAGCCGAAACGGGAATCGCAGCAAAGGAAAATCTGGAAGAGGCCGGTTTCCGGCGTGATCTTGATCCATGGCAAGACTCCAGCGGATTAAAGGGAAAAGGGGGTTTGCGGCATGCCAAATAATAGGTATACGATATACCTATTATAGAGGGTACTACCAGGAAATAAAAAAGCGCTGCCCTGAAGCTGTTGGGTACGCGCGGCCAAAACGCCACAGAGAGTGATAATTATGAAGTTTGCCCCCTTACTCCTATTCACCGCGCTGTTTGCTGTCCTGTCGGCTCCCTTGCTCGCGGCGAGCACGGATTCCGAATACATGGCGGACATGACCTTCACCCTGCGTACTGCGGTAGCTGAGGGTAAATTGGTCTATATCGGCCAGGGCGGCGAAATCGATGGCCAGGTTAATCCGACCTTAAGGGTGCCGGAAGACACCCTTGTTCAGATCAACATGATTAACGGCGACGGGGCGCTTCACGATGTCGTCGCGGAAGCCTTCGAGGCGCGCTCCGATCGTGTCAGCGGCGAGGGTTCAAGTTCCGTGCTGATCTTTCGTACCGGTAAGGCCGGCGAGTTTTTCTACTGGTGCTCGGTACCGGGGCATCGTGCAGCAGGCATGGAAGGCCGCATTCTGGTCGGCGAACCGGGGGCGGAGGCGCGTGCCAGCATAGAAAGCGATGATTTGAGCCATTCGCCCATGGACCTGCCGCCGGCCATAGGGTCCCGTTCCGCCCAGAACGTTAGTGTAAGTCTTAAAACCACGGAAAAGGTGGGTCATTTGGCGGATGGGACGCGCTACAAGTTCTGGACGTTCAATGATCAGATACCAGGACCCTTCGTGAGGGTTCGGCAGGGCGACCGGGTCACTGTCGAGCTTCATAATGACAAGGCATCCACCATGATTCACTCCGTGGATTTCCATGCCGTCACTGGTCCGGGAGGTGGCGCCGAGGTGACTCAGGTGGCCCCGGGCAAAACTGAAAGCTTTGCTTTCCTGGCGCTGAAACCGGGCCTCTATGTTTACCACTGCGCCACGCCCATGGTTGCGCACCATATCACCAATGGTATGTATGGGCTGATCCTGGTGGAGCCGCCCGGCGGGTTGCCAAAGGTGGATAAAGAATTCTACGTGATGCAGGGAGAACTCTATACCACGGAACCACACGGTCAGCGGGGGGAATTGTCATTTTCCCTGGATAAGATGCTCGACGAACAGCCTGAATACTACGTTTTTAACGGCGCGACCGACGCCCTTACCAAGACCCATCGCATGGAGGCGAAGGTCGGAGAGACGGTGCGTATTTTCTTCGGTGTGGGTGGCCCCAATGCCACCTCTTCTTTCCATGTTATCGGTGAAATATTCGACCGCGTTTATCATGAGGGAAGCTTGAGTGGTGAGCCCTTGAAGGATGTGCAGACCACCTCCGTCGCGCCAGGTGGCACCACTATGGTGGAGTTCCAAGTGGACTATCCCGGCCGTTACTTGCTTGTCGATCATGCGCTGTCACGGATGGAGCGCGGTCTGGTAGGCTTCCTTGATGTTAGTGGCGAACCGGATCACGACATCTTTGAGCCCCATGAGTAAACCGCTCGAATCAACAAAGGGAAGCCACCGGAATGCCCATGTCACAAACCACCGAAACCTATGACGATCAGATTGTACGTCTTTTCCTGCTGGCGGCCGTTGTTTGGGGCGCCATAGGGATGTCCGTCGGGGTGTTCGCCGCGGCACAGCTGTACTGGCCGTCATTGAACTTCGGCGTGCCTTGGTTGACGTTCAGCCGTATCCGGCCTGACCACACCTTTGGCGTTATTTTCGCGTTCGGCGGCTCCGCGCTCATTGGTACCTGCTATTACATTGTGCAACGGACCGGCCATACACGTCTGGCCCTCGGGCGACTGGCCCGATTTACCTTTTGGGGGTGGCAGACAGCCTGTGTGCTGGCGATGGTCACGATGCCGTTAGGATTGACACAGAGTAAGGAGTACGCTGAGCCGGAGTGGTGGATTGATATTTTAATCGCGGTAACTTGGGTGTCGTTCGGGGTCGTTTTCTTTGCCACGTTGGCCCGCCGCCGCGTTCAGCACATTTATGTAGCGAACTGGTACTACGGTGCTTTTATCATCGCCGTGGGTCTGCTGCATATCGTCAATAACATGGTGATTCCGGTTTCACTGACCAAGTCCTATCCGATCTATTCGGGAGCGGTCGATGCCATGGTGCAATGGTGGTACGGCCACAACGCTGTAGCGTTCTTCCTGACCGCCGGGTTCCTTGGCATGATGTATTATTTCGTGCCGCGTCAGGCCCGCCAGCCGCTTTGGAGCTATCGGTTTTCGATCGTCAATTTCTGGGCCCTGATTTCGGTTTACATGTGGGCCGGCTCGCATCACCTGATTTATACCGCGCTGCCGGATTGGGTGCAGTCCGTAGGGGTGGCGTTTTCTCTGGTGCTACTGATGCCCAGTTGGGGTTCGGCCGCCAACGGACTGCTGACATTCAATGGTTCCTGGCACCGTCTGAAAACGGATCCGGCCGCCAAATTCATGGTGCTTTCGCTGGTTTTCTACGCCGCCGCCACATTTGAGGGCTCGATGATGGCGCTCAAGTCCGTGAACAGCCTGTCCCACTACACGGACTGGACCGTGGCGCACGTCCATTCCGGTTCCCTGGGCTGGGTGGCGATGATCACCATTGGTTCCTTATACGCGATGGCGCCGCGAGCGCTGGGCAAGCCAATGTATTCCAGGACTGCGATGGAGGTACACTTCTGGCTGCATGTGGCGGGAACGCTTATCTATATCGGCGGCATGTGGGCCGCTGGCGTGATGGAAGGCGTGATGTGGCGCGAGACACTGGCGAACGGTTCTCTGGCCTACTCCTTCATGGAAAGCCTGATGGCGATCAAGCCTCTTTACGTGGTGCGCTGGCTCGGTGGCCTGTTCACTCTCGCTGGCATGGGGCTGATGTTGTGGAATCTTTGGCACACCGCTGATGATGCCAGGGCGCACTTAATTAAACCGATACCCGTTCCAATCCCGGAACCTACGCATGATCAGACCCCCCAACCCTTGACCGCTGCCAGTGGGGGTGCGTCATGAAATTTCCGATTCGCTATCGTCATTTTGAGAAGATTGAAAAGCATGCTTGGTTGTTGGGCATTCTAACCGCCTTCATGGTCTCGCTCGGCGGGTTGGCGGAGATTACCCCTCTGTTCATGGAGGCGCACAGGGTCCAGCCCGCCGACAACATTAAGCCCTACGGACCGTTGCGCTTGGCTGGCCGTGACATCTATGTACGCGAGGGTTGTCATGTCTGCCATTCACAGATGATCCGCAAACTGCAGTTCGAGACTCAACGGTATGGGCCTTATTCCGTGGCGTCGGAGTCGGTATACGACCGGCCGTTCCAATGGGGTTCCAAGCGTACCGGGCCTGACTTGGCGAGGGTTGGTGGTAAGTACACCGACGCTTGGCAGCGCGAACATCTCATTGCACCACGCTCCTTGGTACCGGAATCCAATATGCCCGCCTATCCCTGGCTAGCCGAGGCTACTATCGATCCGGCGGATATACAGGCGCGTATGAGGGCCCTACGGGCTCTTGGTGATCCGTATAGCAGTGAGTCGATCGCCGAGGCCCCGGAGGCTCTCAAAAACAAGACGGAATTGGATGCCCTGGTGGCCTACCTGCAAGGCCTGGGACGTAACCGTCCGTCACCCGACGCCTTGAAAGGGGATGCCGTGCCATGAATCCAATATGGGGACACGCCATCGGCGTCATGATTGTTGTGTTGATGTCGGTGTTTATCGGTATCTGGATATGGGTCTGGCGCGACCGGCACAAGCCCGTCTTTCGTCGCATGGCTGACTTACCCATGGAAGATCCGGTGGACGCCGACCCGGCACGTTCAGGAACATTCCCGAAAACCGACAAGGGGGATTAATCATCATGAGTCTTCACTGGTCGCTTTGGATCATGTTCCTGGTGGTGCTGAATCTGGGTATAACGCTGTTTCTGTTTCTCTGGGGTACCCGGGTGTCTATCCCCACTCGTGAGGATGGCACCACCGGGCACGTATGGGCCCATGGCACTCTTCGCGAGGGGGTGCGTCAATTGCCTCGCTGGTGGTACCTGATGTCGGCAGGCACTTTTATCGTCGGTATTGGCTACCTGGTGCTCTATCCCGGGTTTGGTGCCTATGATGGTCTGCTGGACTGGAGCTCTCGGGGTCAGCTGGAACGAGCGGAGGAGCGCAACCAGGCGCTGTTGGCCCCGTTACTGGAGAAAGCCCGGAACGGCGCCCCGTCAGACCTGGCGGCCGACGCCGAGGCGGTTCGCTTGGGCGGGCGCCTTTTCCAGGACAACTGCGCGGCTTGCCATGGTAGGGATGCACGCGGCAATACCACTATCGGCGCCCCCGATTTGCTTGACGACGCCTGGGTTTATGGCGGCGACGAGAAAGCCATTCTGGCTAGTATTCGGACGGGTCGAGAAGGGGTGATGCCGGGCTGGGAGTTTCTCGGCTACGGACGCGTGAAAAATCTGGCCCACTATGTGAGCAGCTTGTCGGGGGCGCCCCACCGTCCGACAGCCGCTGAAGTTGGAAAAAAGCGGTTCGACGCCTGTGCCGGCTGTCATGGGCCTGATGGTTCCGGCAACCCGGCCATCGGCGCACCGGATCTTAGTGATGATGCCTGGCTTTATGGGGGCGAACTTGACCAGATCATGACATCGATTAGTCAGGGGCGGCATGGACAAATGCCGGCATGGAAAGGTCGCCTGGATGAGGCGGAAATACGACTAGTTGCCGCCTGGATGCTGGCAAATGGAAAATAGCTCCGGCGCTGAAACGCCCTGGTACCGGGTGCCTCTGTTGTGGCTTGGTCTCATTATCTTATTGGCCAGCCTGGCGGGAAGCGTGCATCTGATCGTGGTGAGCCAGGCCTATCAAACTCCTGGGGACGTCACTGGCGAAAGCCAATCGTTTCGGGGGGTGCCGTTAACCCGCGAACAGCAGAGGTCCGAAGAGAGCACCGAGGAGAGGCCACGATGACCGCGCCCTGCCACCACTGTGGCGCACCAACGGCTGATGTACCTTTGACCGCCACGCTGGAAGGCGCACCGCGGCCGGTATGCTCGAGCGCCTGTCAGGGCACGGCGGAGTGGATCGATGCACAAGGCCTGAGCGATTATTACCGGCTGCGTCGTGGTCCCTCCCATAAGCCCGACGCGGAATCCGATGCCGGCGCCCAGGTTTGGCGGGATCCGCGCTTGGCGCGCCATGTGTTGCGTCCGCTTTCGGGCAAACGCAGCGAAGTGTGCCTGTTAGTCGATGGGGTTCGTTGTGGTGGGTGCGCTTGGCTGATTGAGCGGACCTTAATGGGGCTTCCGGGCGTGCACAGGGTACAGGTCAACGCGATGACCCGGCGCACTCGCATTATCTTCGATCCGCATCAGACGCCACTGTCGAGTCTGCTGGAAGCCCTCACTGGTGCCGGCTATCAACCTCGCCCGTTGGACGCGCGGGCCCTCGACGATGCGCGCCGCGACGAATCCAAACAATTGCTAAAACGTTTGTTGGTAGCTGGGTTTGGCATGATGCAGGCGATGATGTTCGCCCTGGTCCTCTATCTTGGGCCCGACAATGAGATCCAGGGGGCGACACTGGAACTGTTCCGCTGGCTGGGTTTCCTGGTAGCGTCGCCGGTGGTGCTGTATTCGGCACGCCCCTTTTTCGCCGGCGCCTTGCAAGCCTGGCGCGCCCGCCACCTCAACATGGACGTACCGATCGCACTGGCGATCGCGGTGATCTACGGCGCTAGCTTTTTTCAATGTCTGACCGGTGGCACGGAGGTTTACTTTGACTCCGTGGCCATGCTCGTTTTCTTCTTGCTCACTGGGCGCTACTTGGAAATGCGCGCACGGCACCGCGCTCTAGACCACACCGATGCGTTGGCGCGGTTAACTCCGAGTTGGGCCGAAAAGCTTGATAGTGACGACCAACCTCACCGCGTAGCACTGAGCGAACTGGTCTCCGGAGACCGGGTCCGGGTGCGCGACGGTGGATCGATACCGGCTGACGGCCTGCTGCTGGACAGCCGTGCAAGGGTCGATGAGTCGTTGCTTTCAGGCGAATCCAGGCCGGTGGAGAAGTGTGCCGGTGACCGGGTGATTGCCGGCAGCGTGGTTCAAGGCCAAGCGATCACCCTTCAGGTAACACACTGCGGCGAGGACACCTTCTTGGCCAACCTGGCTGGGCTTGCCACCCGCGCTCAAACCGAGCGCCCCCGGCTGGCCCGTGCCGGCGAAAAGACCGCATCCCGATTCGTGCTGCGCGTATTGGGGCTGACGGCCCTGACGGCGCTGGTGTGGGCGATTGTGGATCCTAGCCGCCTACTGGACGCCTGTCTGGCGGTGCTGGTGGTTTCCTGCCCCTGCGCCTTCGCGCTCGCCGTTCCCGCTGCTATCACGCGCAGCCTCTCAGTCTTGGCGCGTCAGGGCGTATTAGTGCTGCGCCCCGACGGGTTGGAAATACTGGCGGGGGTCGATCGGGTTGTTTTTGATAAAACCGGCACGCTTACCGAGCCATCTATCGCCGTGACCGCCCTCGATGATTCGATTGATATGGATACCGCCCTCCAATGGGCGGCCAGTCTTTCCGATACCAGTGAGCACCCGCTGTCACGGGCATTGGCCAACAGCAACGACCGGGCGCTGTTGCCCGCGCATCATGCTCGGGTGCTACCTGGTTTGGGTATCACCGGTACCGTCGCGGGCAGGGCATTACGCCTTGGACGGGGAGACTTCGCCACTGGCGGTGGCGAAGGCGAGGACGACCTTCTCCTCGCCGACAACGAAGGTGTGCTTGCGCGCTTCCAGGTTCATGAAAGGATCCGTGCTGACGCCGGTGATTTGATAGATCAGCTGACGGCATGGGGCATTGAGAGTGAGATACTGAGCGGCGACGCCCGGGCGCGGGTCGCCGAGGTCGCATCGCAGCTGGGGGTGGCCGCCTGGCGGGGGCGCTGCATGCCCACCGACAAGCTGGCTCGCATCGGCGAACTGCGCCAGGCCGGTCATCGCGTGCTGGTGGTCGGGGACGGTAGCAACGATGCCCCGGTACTGGCGGGCGCTGATGTTTCCGTCGCGCTCTCCTCCGGCAGTGACCTGGCCCAGGCGCAGGCGGACATCGTCCTGTGTTCCGGTCGCTTGAGCGCCATTGCCGAGTGTCGCACAGTGGCCCGCACCACGCTGCGAGTGCTGGCCCAGAATCAACGGTGGGCGCTTAGCTATAACCTTTGTGCCATGCCACTGGCGGCGATGGGCTGGGTGCCGCCCTGGCTGGCGGCCATCGGCATGTCCACCAGTTCCCTGGTGGTGGTTCTCAATGCGCTGCGTATTGACCGTAAGCGGAGTCACGCGGGCTCCATTCAGGAAGTGCAGGAAGGCGCTCGGTTATGAATATTATCCTCGTCATGATTCCTCTGTCCCTGCTGATTCTGGCAGGTGCTGTGGCGATGTTTTTCTGGGCAGTGAATCACGATCAATTCGAGGATATGGAGAGCCCGGGTCTTTTGCCTTTGGCCGACGACCCGGAAGAGGTTAGTGCGGAGAGGATTGAACATAGCGCCGGGCCAGGGCGGCGCCCACCAGAATCTGGATCTGGTTGTAGCAGATGATCGGCAGAATGATCATGCCGAACCCGGGATGGCCGGCGAATAGGACCTTGGCCATCGGCAGTCCCGACGCCAGGCTCTTTTTCGAGCCACAAAAGACCGCGGCGATTTCATCGGCCCGGTTAAAGCCGGCGCGCCGCGACAGCCAGGTGGTGAGCGCCAGCAGTATCACCAGCAACAGCAGACACAGCGCCACGGCCAGCACGATGGCCGTCACCGGCAGTTGCTGCCACAGACCGCTTGCCACCGATTGGGAGAACGCCGCATAGACGATCAGCAGAATAACGCCCTGGTCGTAGCGGGCGGAAAAGCCGGGGTGCCGGTCCAGCCAGGGGCCGAGCCAGTGTCGCAGCCCATGGCCGAGGGCAAAAGGCAGCAGCAATTGAAGCACGATATCCCTGAGCGCTTGTAGGGTATCGAAGCCGCCGTCACCGGTGGTGCTCACCAGTAACATCAGCAAGAAGGGCGTGAGCATCATCCCGAACACGTTGGAGGCCGCGGCGCTGCAGACGGCGGCGGGCACGTTGCCGCGGGCCATGGCGGTAAAGGCGATCGACGACGACACCGCCGACGGCAGTACGCCCAGGTAAAGAAACCCCAGGGCCAGGTCCTCGGGGATCCAGCGCGGCGCCAGCCCGTCGATCGGCAGGACCAGGAGCGGAAACAGCAGAAACGTCAGCGCGGCGATAAACAGATGCAGGCGCCAATGCGTGGCGCCGGCGCGGATCTGGTCCCGCGACAGGGCTGCGCCGTGGATAAAGAACAGCACCGCCACCGCGAGGGTGCCGAGCAGCCCCAGCCACTCCGCCGCCGTGCCTTGCGCGGGGCGTAGCGACGCGGCCGCGATGGCCGCCAGAAGCACCAGGGTGAACGGGTCGGGACGCAGGCGCATCAGGGCGCGTCCAGTGCGCGCAACGCCGGTGTCAGCATGGTGCGGGTCGCTTTGGCGGCGGCCTCGGCGTCGCCCAGTTCAAGCGTGCCCAGCAGTACGGCGTGGTCGGCATGGTCGGGTTCGGGTAGTGCCGCATCGCGCTCGGTGCGTTCGATGGTTTCGGTTACCGCCTCGCTGAAATACTCATACAAGGCGCTCAGGGCGGGGTTGTGGGCGGCGCTGACGATGGCGTTGTGGAACCGCCGGTCATGATGAATGCGGGCTTCAAGGTCGTCGCCCACCTGTTGGCGCGCCTCAAGGGCCTCGCGCATGGCCTGGAGGTCGGCTTCGTCCCGGCGCTCGGCGGCCAGGCGTGCCGCCTCGCTTTCCAGGGCGATCCGCATTTCCAGTTGATCGCGCAGGGTGGTGCGGCGCAGCCGCCGTAGCGATTCCGCCGGATCCAGGCGGCGCAGCACATAGGTGCCGTCGCCCTGGCGGGTTTCCAGCAGGCCCACGTGCACCAGCACCCGCACTGCTTCGCGCACGGTGTTCCTGCCCACGCCCAGCTCCTCGGCCAACGCCGATTCCACCGGTAATCGGCGGCCCACCGGCCATTCGCCGGATTCCACCGCCTGGCGCAGACGATCAATGGCGCCGTCCACCAAGGAGCGACGGGGCAGGGTGTTTGTGTTCATAGAATTGGTCCCATGAATAATGATAGGATCATCCTATGAATTTATTGGAAATGCAAGAGGGTGTCAGTCCACGCTGATCAGGGTCAGACGCAGTGTTTTGCCGTTGCTTGGCCAATCGATGCTGGCGCCGACGGACAGTCCCAGCAACGCCGCCCCGACTGGACTCAGGATGGAGAGGCGATCAGCGCCCTCATTCACCTCCTGGGGAAACACGAGCATCAGGCGATGTTCGCGTCCGTTGTCTTGGTTTTTGAAGTAAGCCCAGCGGTGCAGGGCTACTACATTGTCGGGCATCGCCTCTTGAGGGCGGCACTCGGCTCGATCCAATTCTTCGTAAAGCCGAGCGACCACTTCAGGGTCTTCGTGATGGCGTTCAAGAAGGGCGTAAAGCCTATCCCGATCGAGGGTGGAAATAACAATAGGGGGCAAGTCGGCCATGCCAGTTTCTCCAATGGAAGTGCAGAAGATTGTGTGTCCCCGGCGGCGCCGAACCCCCGGGGACGTTCCATTGGGGTGCGGCGTCAGAAATGGAAGGCGAGCGCAGCTGCCGACCGTCGGACAGCGCCGACAGCCGGTTTCAGTGAGAGACTTTCTGGTGGCGCCGTCCGGCGCGCAGGTTCAAGAGAGCTGTTCATTCCGATACCCTAGCACTCCTGCCAATTTTTGCCAGGGGTTATTTTCGGCCCGGGGAGGCTAGCTCCCGGTCTCCAAAGGGGAACCACGCGGTATAGTGCTTTTGTCGATGGGCCAGGGGGACGACTTTGGAGGACGCCGGCGTCTTGCCGAGTAGCTATGCCGAGTAGCTATCCGGTGGTCTCTGCGTTTTCCCAGACCGGGTACAATGGTGCCCTGCAATTTGCCTGTTTGCCACCCGGAGCCACTCCGAAGCGGTTGCACGAAGTATTAACCGCGCGGTATCAAGACGAGCCGGTCGTCCGTGTGATGTCGCAGGACAGTGTCATCAACCTTGAAGCCGGTTTTTTGATCCACGAGGTAGCAATGGGACCAACCGAGTGGATCTATTCGTCTTTGTCAATGAGGAGCGGTGCTGTTTGATCGCGCGTCTCGATAATCTCGGAAAAGGCGCGGCCGGCGCGGCGGTCGAAAATATGAATATTCATCTCGGTATTGAGGAGGGAGCGGGCCTTCCCGCGGGGTGAGACTTCTAGGAATTCAATATGGGTAATTTTTCAGATATTTTGGTGGGTTTGCAGCAGAGCAGTCCTGGTCAAACGGAGTTCTATCAGGCGGTGGAAGAAGTGCTGGAAGCACTGACACCGGTGCTGGAGGCCGAGCCTCGTTATTGTGACGAAGGTGTGCTGGAACGGCTATTGGAGCCCGAGCGACAGATTTTCTTCCGTGTCGCCTGGGTAGATGACAACGGCCGTGTACGCGTCAACAAAGGCTATCGCGTACAATTCAATTCCGCGCTGGGTCCGTATAAGGGTGGCTTAAGATTCCACCCGAGCGTAAACGGCGGCATTATCAAGTTCCTGGGTTTTGAGCAGATTTTCAAAAATGCTCTGACCGGTTTGCCGTTAGGCGGCGGCAAGGGAGGCTCTGATTTCGATCCCAAAGGCCGTTCGCAGGGCGAAGTAATGCGTTTTTGCCAGGCGTTCATGACAGCGCTTTACCGTCACATAGGTGCCACTGTTGATGTGCCTGCCGGAGACATTGGTGTCGGTCATCGAGAGATTGGCTACCTTTACGGCCAGTATCGGCGCTTAAGTGGCCGCTTTGAGGGGGTATTGACGGGTAAATCAGCGGGCTGGGGCGGATCGTTGGGCCGCAAGGAGGCCACCGGGTACGGTTGTGTTTACTTTGCCGAGAATATGCTCGCTGAACGCGGAGAGTCGATAGCCGGTAAAACCTGCTTGGTCTCCGGCGCCGGCAATGTCGCGATATATACCATGGAGAAGCTTACCGAACTGGGTGCCCGGCCCGTTACGTGCTCGGACTCCACGGGTACGCTGGTGCACCATGCGGGGTTGGACGTCCCTCTTTTGAAATCCATCAAAGAGCGTGATCGTGGCGCTTTGTCTGCTTATCTGGAAACGCACCGGGATGCGCATTTCATCCCTGCAAGCGACTACCCACAGGGACGATCCGCAGTGTGGTGCGAGAGTGCCGATCTTGCTTTCCCTTGCGCCACCCAGAACGAGCTGTCCGGATCCGACGCTGAAGCATTAGTCGCCAATGGCGTAATCTGTGTCTCCGAAGGCGCTAACATGCCTTGTACGCGCGACGCCGTATCCGTATTTTTGAAATCAGGCATCAGCTACGGCCCCGGAAAAGCCGCCAACGCAGGGGGCGTCGCCGTCAGCCAGCTAGAGATGCAACAAAACGCGGCCATGGCGAGTTGGTCGGCGGAACGAGTGGATACAGCGCTCAGAACCATCATGTACGATATTCATCAACGTGCGAGTCACACAGCCAGGGAGTTCGGAGTACAAGGTAACTTGGTACTTGGTGCGAATATCGCTGGATTCCGGCGAGTGGCGGACGCAATGATCGAACAAGGGGTGTTCTGACGTCTATTTACAGGCCATGGCTTGCTTTATTTTATAGGTGAGCTATGGTCTGGTCTCTATTGGCTCATGTTCCTGAAGGTGCATCGTGTTCCCCCGTCGGTTTTTAGTACTCCTCTTCCCCACCTTTCCGGTTTAAGCCGGGCGGACGTCTGTCCGTCCGGCTACTTCATGTAACCCTTTTCTGAGTTCTGTTTAGGAGATGCAGCCATGGCGCTCGGGCATTCGCACCGGCGTTGGCGTGGTCTTTCAGAGGCCGCGCGAAAATATCTTTCGATCCGTTCCTGGTGTCATCCTTTACGCCCGCACACTCTAGCCACCCTTTTTGAGCGTATGGAGCGGCGTAAGTTGGGCGATAACAAGCCAGCGTCCGCGGGTATTGATAGTCGGGTATGGCTATTGGATCTTGATTATAGGGGCGAGGTGGATTTCGTGCTTGTGGAGCCTGGGAGAGCCTGCCCCGAGCGACGTATCATTTCCATTCTCTCGCCGTTCGGTGAGGCGCTGTTCGGCGCCAGAGTCGGTGATGTCGTACACCCCCGATTTCTGGGTCATGAATACAGCGTTTTGATTACCAAAATTGAATCCTGTCCCGGGGAGGAGGAATCATGAGTAAAGAGAAAGAAAAGAAAAAAGCCAAAAGGTCCTTGAAAGAGAAGCGCCGAGATAAAAAGCAGGGAAAATCATAACCGGAAAGAGGGGCGCTGGGCGCCCCTCGTTTGCCACTGCCTACGACGTATTCTGGATATACATCTTCAGCGCCACCGCGTTGTTGTGCGCTTCGTCCTTGGCGGCGTAGAGCAGCGTCAATGTGCCGCCACCAACGCCTTTCAGAACAGACTCGACGGCTTCGTGCTGGTGCGCCAGTTCGGCGTGGAATTTCTGGTAGAACGCCGCCCAGCGCTCGGGGTCGTGGTTGAACCATTTTCTCAGCTCGCTGGACGGGGCCAACTCCTTGCGCCATTCGTCGGCCCGCAGGTCTTCCTTTTTGATACCGCGTGGCCAGACCCGGTCCACCAGTACGCGATAGCCATCAGCTTTGTCTGCGTCGTCGTAGACACGCTTGCATTGAATCCGTTGGGGTTGCTTCATACATGCGCTCCTTGCGGTTTCCGGTCCTGGCCTCGGGCCTGGCGCAGCGCTTTTTCAGCGTCGGCCACCAGTTGCTGGATCTTGTCGCCCGCCGGCTCGATGGCGTTGATGGCGCCGCAGGACTGGCCAGCGTAAAGCGCCATGTCGTCCAGGTCGCCGCTGGCGCCCTGTAATGGGGAATCGGTGGAGAACAGGTAGACCGGCTGACCGTCCTGTTCCCCGATGATTTGGTCGCGGCCCTGGGATTTCAAGTCGTCGTAATCCCCTCGGGTAACCCGGTTAGCCAGCACCCGCACCGGTGCCGGTTCGTGCCAGTTGCGGTCGAAGGTCGTGGTGTAAACCGTGTGTTCGCCCCGGGCCTGTATCAGTCGCCGCTTGTGATGATCGTGGGCGTTGGCCTCATCGGTGGCCAGGAAAGTGCTGCCCAGGCTGACACCTTGAGCCCCCAGCGTCAGGGCCGCGGCGAGACCTCTGCCCTCCGCGATACCGCCGGAGGCGACGACGGGCACCGGGCTCCAGGGAATCAGCTCGGTCAGCAGGCTGAAGGTGGTCATGCGGCCCCGCACATGGCCTCCGGCCTCGACGCCCTGGGCGATCAGGACATCCGCGCCGGCGTCCACGGCGGCCTGCGCGTCCGCGCTTGCGCCGATTTGGTGGATAACGCCAACGCCGGCGTCCTTGAGGCGCCGGATCAGCCGCTGATCCACGTCCCAGAACAGCACCATCCAGGGCACCGAAAGGTCCAGGCAGGTACTGATCTGCTGCTCAAGTAGCGCCGGCGCCGTGGCGGCGGGAATCAGATTGACGGCGAAGTGTTCAATACCGACGGCCCGCAGCGCGTCCACTTCGGCGCGTAGGCGATGGGGCGGCTCGCGCACCATGCCCAGCACGCCGAAGCCGCCGGCGTGGGCCACGGCGCCGGCCAGGCGGTGACGGGCCACGCCGCCCATGCCGGCCAGCAAAATCGGCCACCGGCAACCCAGCAGGTCGCAAAGCGGCGTGTGCAGGGGCGGTGTTACCAGTGCCATACCTGGTCCGCTTGCTCATAGAGTTCCGCCACCGCGCGGCGGGCGACCGGGCGAACGCCGTTTTGCAGCGCGAGCCCACCCAGGCCGCGCTCTTCCAGATCGTCCTGGATGGCGTACACCGGCACGCCGCTTTCCACCAGGTTGGCGATATCACGGGGCAGTTCCGCCGGCTGGGTTTGCCGCCATGTGCCCAGCGTCAACGCCGGCTGCCGTTCGCGCGATATCGCGTAGTGCACACCGTGGCCGCTGAGCAGCACCATCAGGTCGCCACCGGCGCCACGCATTGACTGTGTCAGCCAGAGAATGGTGTCGTCCTGTTCCTCGGTGGTGGTCCGGTAGGCCTGGTCGATCACTTGCAGTACTTTCATGATTACCTCGTACCGATGGTCAGAGTGTTGTGGGCCTCGCTGGCGTAACGCCACAGGTCCGGCGGGCCGCCCCGGCCACAGCCTTCGATGACGTCGTTGACGCCGCGTTCGTCCACGCACAGGCCGCAGTTGATCCACTCGAACCCGATCCCTTTGCTGCGCGCCTTCTCTTGTAGCGCGGCGATCCAGTCCTTGGTCAGCGGGTGATCCTCTTCCTCGCTGTCGCGGTGATGGACGGCGTTGCCGTGCGGCTGCTGTCTGGCGAAGGCCAGCGCCACGGCGCCTTCGTAGGCGAAGACACGCACGCCCGCGCCCCGGTCGAGGGCGGCGTCGAGTAGCCGAAAAAAGGTCACGGTCCGCTCGCTTTCAAAGGGCGGCTCCATGAAGGCGAAGGTCAATGTCTTGGTATCACTCATCACAGGCTCCGGTTGGGGCGGTTAGTGCCAGATCACTTTGTGGCCGGCGAGCATGGCGTCGATCACCAGGTCCATGTCGGCGACGCCGACCTGGTCCTTGAGATCGGCGTGGTCGATTTCCCGTTGCGCCAGCGCGAATTGATCAGCCCGGACCGTGACGCCCCACCGCAAGAGGTCGTCGAACAGATCGCTTTTGGCGCCGCGCCGGGCCGGCGTCACGCCGTTCTGTACCAGCAGAACCGCCACCTTATGGCCGGCGTCGTACAGTTGGCCGATCAGGTCAAACTGATGGTGGGTGCGGGTCTCCGTGAACGGGTCCTGGCTTTGAATAAAAAGATAGTGAGACATGGCAAGCTCCGTTTTCAGAAAGAGGTGAGGGCGACGGGCGTGTCGTCGAGCAGACCACGACGCACCAGAAAATCGCCGAAGTGTTCGCCGTTGTCCCGCCCTTCGGCGAAGCGCTCCAGCAGTGGGGCGAGCAACTCAAGAAAGCGCTCTTCATTGACGTTGCCCGCGTACAGACGGGCCAGCCGGTCGCCGTGGAAACTGCCGCCCAGGTAGAGGTTGTAGAGACCCGGCGCCCGCCCGGTCAGGGCGATCTCGCCGAGATAGGGACGCGCGCAGCCATTGGGGCAGCCGGTTAAACGCAGGGTGATGGGCACGTCGGCGAGTCCGTACTGGCCTTTGAGGCGCTGAAACACATCCAGCAAGCGGGGTGTGTAGCGTTCCGCTTCGGCCATGGCCAGACCGCAGGTGGGCAGCGCCACGCAGCTCAGGGTGTGCGCCGCCTGAGAGTCCGGTGTCAGACGCCATGCCAGGCCCAGGTCCTCCAGGCGCCACTGCAGTTGTTCGAGTTCGTGCGTTTCGATGTGGGTCAGTTGCAGATTCTGGTTGGTGGTCATGCGCAAACGGCCGCCGTACTGTTCCAGCAAGCCGCTGATCTGCCCCCGCAGAGCATCGTCCAGACGCCCGCTTTCAATATAGAGAGTGGCGTGCCAGAGGCCATCGTCGCCCTGCTGCCAGCCCAGCCGGTCTCCGTTGTGCTCAAAGCGCCGTGGCCGCGCCGGCTCAAGGTCGCGTCCCCGGCGGTGCGCCAGTTCGTCGAGGAACCAGTCCAGGCCGAGACGATCCAGGGTGTATTTGAAACGGGCCCGGTGGCGGTCCTTGCGATCACCGAAGTCGCGCTGGATGGTCATCACCGTTTCGCTGAAAGCGGGGGCGTCTTCGGCATCGATGAAACCGATTTCCTCCGCAAGCCGGGGGTAGCTGTCCTCGCGGCTGTCCAGCTGACCCATGCCGCCGCCCACACAAACGTTGAAGCCCTGCAGCTCACCTTTGTCGATCACCGCGATCAGCCCCAGGTCCTGACCGTAGACGTCGATATCGTTGACCGGCGGTATGGCATAGCCGACCTTGAACTTGCGCGGCAGGTAGAGTTCGCCGTAGACCGGCTCTTCGCTGTGCGTGGCGGGAGCGGACTCGCGATACCAGATTTCGGGGTAAGCGCCGGTTTTGGGAATCAGCCTGTCGCTGGTGACGCGGGCCAGTTCCGCGACGCGCTGGTGTGCCCGGGACAAAAACGGATTGGTGCCGCACACCACGCCCCGGCTGTCGTCACCGCAGGCGGCGATGGTGTCCAGGCCGATGTCCCGCAGACCCTGCATCAGCGCACGCAGGTGGGGTTTGCGTACACCGTGCAACTGTACGGTTTGCCGGGTGGTGATGCGGATGCCCCGTTCCGCGTAACGCCGGGAAAGCTCCGCGATTCCCCACCATTGGTGTTTGTCGAGCACACCGCCGGGGATGCGCATTCGCACCATGAACTGATAGATCGGCTCGAGGTGCCGCCGTCGGCGGTCCGCGCGCCGGTCGCGGTCATCCTGCTGATAGATGCCGTGGAATTTCATCAGCAGCGGGTCATCACCGGGAACCGCGCCGGTGAGCGGGTCTTGCAGACCTTCGGCGATGCCGCCACGCAGATAGCGGCTGCGGGCCTTGAGTTGCTCGCTCTCGTTCAGGGCGTCCACGGGCTGGCTGAGATCGGAACTGCGGTCGATCATATGGCCCTCCTAATACAGGTTCCGGTGAAGACGTTTCGCCTTCGAAAGTTGTTTCCAGTGGCCGGCGCCCAGGCGCCGGTCGACGGCGTCGCGTACCCGGGCTTCGGCTTCGGCAAGGCGGTCCTTGTCGCCACAGAAGTAAAGATGGGCGCCGCGCTCGAGCCACTCGCTGAGCCGGTCGACCTGTTCCAGCAGCGGGTCGGCCAGCTCCCGACCGGGCTGTTCGACTTGAAAAACAGTATCCACCCGCTTGAGCAGGCCGTTATCGCGCGCCTCCTGAAAGTCCAGTTGGTAAAGAAAATCTTCTTCAAAGCGTTGTTCCGCGAACACCAGCCAGCACGGTGTATGCCGGCCCGCCGCCGCCAGGTGTTGCAGGAAAGCGCGGTAGGGCGCGATACCCGTCCCCTCGGCGATCAGCACCAGCGGTGTGTCGGGATCGTCCGGCAGATGGAAGCGCGCATTTCGATGCGGGTAGAGACGCACCGAATCGCCGGCTTGCAGATCCAGCAGGTAAGCGGAAGCGACCCCGGTTTCCCAGCGTCCGGCGAACGGATAGCGGAAGCGCTTAACGGTGAGATGCAGTTCATCGTCGAAGGCGCTCAGGGCATTGGCCAGATCATAGAGGCGGGGCTGCAGTGGACGCAGCGACGCCACCAGAGCCTCGGCGTCGGGTCGCGCCGGGTAATCGCGCAGCAGGTCCAGGAGCTGATGCTGTTTGAGCACGGCCCGCTGTGTCCGGGTGCCGCCGGCCACGGCCTCGCTGAGCGCGGTGCTTTCCGCCAGCTCCGCCCAGTACTCCAGGAAACGTCCGCCGGGTATGGTCAGGTCACGGTGTTGGCGCAGGGCCTGCACCAGTGGCTGGGGGGCGCCGTCCACGGTCACCGGTTGTTCGCCGCTCAAGCCGGTGGCGTCCAGCACGGCGGCGATCAGCTCTGGTGGATTGTCGGCGAGCACGCCCACGGCGTCGCCCGGCGCCACCGCGAAATCCGGCGCTTCCAGAGCCAATTCCAGATGGTGGATGGGGCTGGTCCTGTCGGGTGCGGTGAGACACTGGTTGACCAGGACTTCCGCTTCCAGCGGGTGCCGCTTGTCATAGACCGGCCCGCGCTTCGTGGCGCTGGTTGAAGCGGCCGGGGCGGTGGTGGATTCGCGCTTGGGCAGCTTCTCCACTAGCCGCGCCAGCCATGCCTTCGCCGGGGCTTCGAAATCCACATCGCATTCCTGGCGTTCCAGTAAGCGCTGGCCGCCCAGCGCCTCCAGACGCGCATCGAGCTGCCGGCCGGCGGTGCAGAAGTGCTCGTAGGTGCTGTCGCCCAAGGCAAGCACCGCGAAGTGAAGCCCCTTCAGCCGGGGCGCGGTGGCGTCGTCCGCCAGTCCCTCGAAGAACGGCAATGCCGGTTCCGGCGGGTCGCCGTCGCCATGGGTGGCGGTGATCACCACCAGATGCTTGCGCTTAACCAGCTGCCGGGGGCGCACCCGGGCCAGATCCTGGACTTCCGCCGCCACACCGGCTTCACGGCATTGTTCGCTGAATCGTTCGGCCAGCTCCCGGCTGTTGTCGGTTTCCGTGCCGTAGGCGATCAGCAGCGCCGGAGCGTCTTCCGGCTTCTGGCCCAAGCGGGCGGTGTCGGTGTTCTGGCCGGCCAGGTAACCGCTCAGCCAGAGCGCCTGCTGGTCATCCAGCTCCTCCAGCAGCGTGTGGATTCGTCGCCATTGCGTTTCCGAAAAAGGCGGCGCCAGCGCGTGCGCGGTCATCGCGGACTCCATTCAATACCTGAAGCCGGCAGTATGAACGGCTGCATGATCGACGAATAATGAAATACAATGGGGCTTAACATTCAAAATATTGATATTAAGCATGGATATTGAGCTGGCTCGCACCTTTCTGGAGATCGTCCGCTCCGGCAGCTTCATGGCCGCCGCCGAACGTCTGCACGTTACCCAGACCACCGTGACCGCGCGCGTTCACAACCTGGAGGGGCAGCTCGGCTGCCGGCTGTTCGTGCGAAACCGCAGTGGTGCCCGCCTGACCACCAATGGGGAGCAGTTCGCCATCCACGCCAGCCAGTTGGTTCGTACCTGGGACGCGGCCCGGCGTGCATTGCCGTTGCCGGAGGGCGCCGGCCAGGTACTCACCCTGGGGGGCGAAGTCAGCCTCTGGAATCCGTGGCTGTTGAACTGGTTATCCGCTCTGCGCGAAGCCTGTCCGAACGTTGCGGTGCGCGCCGAAGTCGGCGAGCGCACCACCTTGCATGAAAAACTGGAGCAGAGCGTGCTGGACGCCGCCCTGGTTCATCAGCCTGATTACTGGCCCGGCATGCAAGTGGAACAGTTGATGGAGGAGAAGCTGATTCTGGTGCGTCGCGGTGCCGAGGAAGCGCCTTATGTCTATGTGGACTGGGGCGCGGATTTTCGCCGGCAGCATGACAGCGCCTGGCCGGAAAGAACCCGAGCCACGATCAATGTGGATCTGGGACCGCTGGCGCTGCGCTATTTATTGCGGCACGGCGGCAGCGGCTACTTTCGCACCAGGGTGGTTCAACCGTATCTGGAGAGCGGTGAACTGGAGCGGGTCCCCGCCGCGCCGGAATTCAGCTATCCGGTCTATCTGGTCTATGCCCGGGAGCAGAACTCCGAGCTTACCGCTTCGGCCTTCGAAGCGTTGCGCGGCTCGTTGGAGCAGGATGCCGCTCCGGGATAAAGGCCAGACAGAGGCTCTGGAATGCACCACTGCAGTGCTTTATCCTTTCGCGCCCACCGACAAGGAGAGGCTCATGGCGCATACCCGGCCCACCGGCTCCGGCAATCAACGCGATTCGATTCCTGTTTCCCCCACCCTTGCGGCTGATCTGCCTCGTCCCGGTTTGCCGCTTGCAACCGGTGAAGATCGCGGGCGTTTGCTTTGGGTCAGCGTGTTGGCGGTGGTGATGGGGCTGTCGGCGGGCCTGATCGCAAAGCTGCTGCTGATGCTCATTGATCTGTTCACTCAGCTGTTCTTCTACGGTCGGCTGTCCTTTGAGCCCGCCACGCCCGTGGGGCATGCGCTGGGCGCCTGGGTGATCCTGGTGCCGGTAGCGGGTGGTTTGATCATTGGTCTGATGGCGCGCTGGGGCGCCCCTGCGATTCGCGGTCACGGCATCCCCGAGGCGATGGAGCAGGTGTTGACGAACCAGAGCCGTATTCCGGCTCGTATCACCTTCTGGAAGCCGTTGTCGTCGGCGGTATCCATCGGCACCGGCGGACCGTTCGGGGCGGAGGGACCGATCATCGCAACCGGTGGCGCGCTGGGTTCGCTGGTAGGGCAGTTGCTGCATGTAACCGCCCTGGAGCGAAAAACGCTACTCGCCGCCGGCGCGGCGGCGGGCATGGCGGCGGTGTTCTCGGCGCCGGTGTCGGCGGTATTGCTGGCGGTGGAGTTGCTTCTGTTCGAATTCAGAGGGCGCTCCATGATTCCAGTGGCGTTGGCGGCCACAGCGGCTACCGGGGTTCGTTATCTGCTGTTGGGGACGGAAGCAGTGTTTCCGATGGGTGTCGTCGCGCCGGCCGACATCCAGGCGGTGGCCGGCTATGCGCTGCTGGGCGCACTCATTGGTTCGCTTAGCGTGGGCGTGACACGGGTGCTGTACTGGATCGAGGACGGCTTCGAGCGGTTGCCGGTACATTGGATGTGGTGGCCTGCGATCGGGGGGCTGGCGGTGGGTCTGGTCGGTTATGTGGCGCCGGCCACGTTGGGTGTCGGCTATGAACTGATTCATGCGATTCTCAACGCGGAGCTGAGCATCAGCGTTCTCGGCTTTCTGTGCCTGATGAAATTCATCGCCTGGTCCATTGCCTTGGGCAGTGGCACTTCGGGCGGTACGCTGGCGCCCCTGTTTATTATTGGCGGCGCCCTGGGCGGCTGCGCGGGCTTGCTGGCGGCACAGGCCCTGCCGGTGTGGGGCATTGATCCCGCGCTTGCCGCCCTCGTGGGCATGGCCGCTATGTTCGCCGGTGCATCCCGCGCTTTTCTCACCTCCGTGGTGTTTGCGGTTGAGGTGACCCACCAACCGAACGCGTTATTGCCGCTGCTTGCTGGCTGCGCCACCGCTTATCTGTGCTCCACGCTGTTTATGCGTCACACCATCATGACCGAGAAAATCAGCCGGCGCGGTGTGCGGGTACCCACCGAGTACGATGCGGATCCTTTGGCGCAGATCACCGTGGAAGCCGTGTACAGCCGGCGGGCCGTGACGCTTCAAGCAGCGGACAGCCTGGAATCGGTTCGCGAATGGTTACTTCAGGGCGGTAAGCATAGCTATCACCAGGGTTTCCCGGTGTTGGACGCTCAAGGGCGGTTACGCGGTGTTGTTACCCGCCGCGATCTGATGGCGCTGGATGCCGACGCCGCTGCTCCGGTGGAGGCGTTAATAAAAAGAGCGCCGGTGGTTACCGCGCCGTCGTACAGCCTGCGTGACGCCGCCGACCATATGGTCCGCCATGGTGTGGGGCGCTTGGCGGTGGTCGATGTCTCCGACGTCGGGTCATTGCTCGGCATCGTCACCCGGAGCGACATTCTTAAGGCTCACCAGCGCCGTCTTGAGGAACAGGATATGCGCTCAAGGGCCTTCAATGTGGGGGCTTAATATCAAAGTCCTCAGGGTTAACGATACCTTCCAGCGCTCCTATCTGGTGAAAGTCGGTGGCGGTCAGCACGGTATCAATCGACGTGTCCTTGAACGCCAGATTTTTCGTCAGTTGAACCTGGTTCGGCATTCCTTTGGCGTCCACGTTCATGATCCACGCCAAAAAGCCGCCGGGGAACCTGGCTAAACTGCCAATCGGATAAAGGCCGTAGTGTTTAATGTACTCGACCACTATCGCGGAGTCGTAGACTTCGGCTTGGCCGTGAATCCATCGGTAGGCTTCCAAGGGGGGTCTGGGCGCGGCCCCGTTCCGCCCGTGAGTCAGTTTATTCACGGTCTTGATGACGGATAACAATTTGATCCGATCGGAAAGGTCGGCGGCGCCTTTGGCGGCGGGATAGCCGCTTCCATCCAGGCGCTCATTGGCGTTCTCGATGATGTCCCGGCAGGCGTTGGTGGGCCGCCATCCAAGCGCGTCAATTTTTTTAAGAAGTGTCAGAGGGTGCTGCTTGAGAATGAACCTCTGCTTGGGGTTCATGTTTATCTTCAGGGAGGGCATCTGCTTGCCGATCAACAGCGGCTTGCCCATATTGTGTATCAACGCGCCGACGACCGATTCGCGAATCAGCCCCGAGTGAGGGTCGCGTGCAATCAGCATGTCGGCCAGAACGCCGGCCGTTTGTACCGCGTGGCGTACCCAATCGGGCTGACCCCGTAAAAAGGACAGGGCGTAAAGCAGCTGAGTGCGATCGTCCTTTACGCAGTCAATCAGGGTGTCGCTGCAATCATACAGCGCTTCCTCGCTGAAGATGTCACGGTTCTTGATGAACATCATGACGACTTTGAGTTGCTGAGCGACCTTCAATACCTCTGGGACCATGGCGGGCTGCCGGGACATCTTTGATTTCTCGCTTTTACTGGCTTCAGTGGTTATGAATTTTGTTTTTCTCGGGATAAAGAGCTCCGACGGCGTGATGTTCTCTTTGAGGCCGGACCGGCTGGCGGCTTCCCGTTCGCACTCGGAAACGTACTGGAAAATATCCCTGGTCATGGCGCTTGAGACGTCGGTGAACTGAATGCCGACGGCCGCGCGCCCCAGGCTACCGAAGGGGCGTATGTGCCGGATGCGTCCTTTCGAGAAGTAGTACTCGCCATTGGGGAAATTAATGGCCAGCTCCGGAACGATCTGGCCCACATATAAGGAAAGGCTGTCTTCGATCGACATGTCGGCCAGGCAGCCGCCGGCGGAGAGGTTACGAACCCGGGCTTCTATGTTCAGCTCTGCCTCGTAGGCCGAGATCGACACGCCGGCGTTCATGCCGAGTATGAACGGTATCCTTACCGCGCCTCGGCTTTCGGTCACGAAGACGGATTCCGGAAGCTGACACCGAATCAGATAGGCGCCGGTGTCCTTCTTGTGGATCTCCGCCGGAATCTTATCAAAGCTGTGCACCTCCTTTTCATGATTCTCCGGGCCGCCCTTTGCTTCGATGTCGAACGAGAAATAGCCGTTTCGTATGTAGTGCTGTAAGTCCTTTCCGTTAGGGCTGACCTCCAGGGCCAGCAGTCCGCTCTTTGTATCAAGCGCTGTGGCCTCCGCCCTCAAGGCATAGGCAAAGTGTTTGGAAAAAAGGGTTATGTCGTGGTCATGACTTATCAGAAGCTGGATCACGTTCGCGGTGTGGTTGCCAATGGCGTTTGACATGACTACGTACCCGTTCTTTTCGCCGGCGTCGGAGTTGGGCACTTACGATCACCGGCCGTGCTGAGTCGGCGGTTTCGTGAATATAACGTGAAGGTAGCCTGAAAATGTCAGTATGAACAGTGGTTCGTAGGTAAAAAGTACGAGCGTTCAGGGTCGTCGGGACATACTGGGGTCGTGTCGGGGCTTCCAGAGAGGAGAGAGGCGGATTGAAAAGCGTGGAAGAATGGTGGGCCCACCAGGACTTGAACTGCACCGGTACCTATTTGATTTTACAGGAAAAATAGATGGATCTATCCCTCCTGTACCCACAAACTTACCCATGGCAGCTTAGAGGCTAACTGGTAGGCTTGTCCCTTCGCATCTGCGTTTGCTAGCTCGCACTGGGGTTAGGCATCACTCTGCCACCTAAGCTAGGCTGGTTCTCTATCTGCGGAAGCCCGCTTCTTGGCCATGCCTGGAGCGAGACAGAGCGGTTGATTCGAAGCTAGGAGCCATTCGTAGAGATGCCCCATTTTGCATGGGGAGCTCGGCTAACGCTACAAACAAAAATAAATATCCATCAAAAGGGGGGGGTAGGCGTTGTTACTACCTATAAGTCAGGCGGCTAAAAGAATTGGAAAGACAAAAGATGAGATCATTAAATTTGCCCTTCAGGGAAAGTTGGATCTCTATAAAGATGTAGTGAGGGGCAGCGTCTATTCTTTCGTTGAGGGCTGGGTGGGAAAAGAATGGACAGTATCCATCACCGATCTAATATACAGGCCGGTTCCACAAGAGAACATTGTGGCCCTGGTTGTCCCGCCAGACTCTCTAGACGATCTTCAGGAACTAGGGCTTGCGCATTGTAGTTTCTTTCGGCATGGATTGTTTAAAGTAAAAAATGGTAATGCGAAAAAAATAACGACGTTAAAAAGAAATTATGTGCCCGGAAAATTAGAGGAGCTGAGAGGTGAACGTTTAACAATCGACAGTTTGGATAAAATTGCGGAGGGGGGAGTTTGTTGTAGGCCTGGTTCCGGTGCTGCTGAAAATGATTCACCAATTTTTATTAGATCAACTCTCGGTGAGGGCGAACGTGCTAAGTACGCTTTGCCTTGCTCAGTGGACGTTCGATCTTTTCTGGGAGCATGGAATGTTTTTTCTAACGCGGATCGTTCCTCGATCCAGGTTGTCTGTTCAAGAGAGTATTTGAAGCATCAAAATCTTCATAACAAGATGACCCTCAGATCATGCATGAGATTTTCCATGAACCGAAAATATTATTTGTTATCGGTTTCTTTCCCGCGCTGGCCTGCTAGAAGTAGGGATGTGATCACAGCGATACAGTCGCGCATAAGACAGGGCGACTGGTGGAGCCAGCCTTTGCACATTAGCGAAGATGCTGTCGCCTATCGGCCTGCCAACAGGGTTGTATATAAACTTGGCGTCTATAATGACGTACCGGCCACTGGCGAAGTTCCAAGAGAGAATAGATTCTATATAAATAGCCCTGAAAACATAAAGATAACGAAGTCCTGTTTGTTTGTATATGAACCAGACTTAAATGCAATAAGAATAAAAATTGAAAATGAAAAGCATGAGGATGAAAAGAATATGACGGCCGTTGCTTCAGATAGTCATCCTGACTATGAGGAGGCTAGACGCGCCGCGTTAGAATGGATAGAGGATGTGACGGGTTTTGATTTAGCGTGCACGGGCACCGAATCCAAGATTGTTGAATATGCCACAGTGGCTGTGCTGGCGTGGCTCGCCACTGGGGTAGGAGAGTCAATCGATCTTAAAGAAACTAAACGGCTTTTAATGGGGATTGGGTTAGAGAAATGGCCAGCGGGGATGCTGACTACGTACATAGCCCGCCGTTATAGAGATGTTGATAGCAACGATGGGCGGGTTAGAGCTCATAGAGGGAGTCGCTCAGAGAAGACCTGGGAAAAAAGCTCCGCAAAATACGTTCTTGAAGCATGGGCGCTTTTCTCTTCGCCATCTCAGAAGAAGTCTACTGAATGGGCGGTAAAGGATTGGGATTGTAAGGTTGATGCAAAGATGGATGAATGGGGTTTGGCTCGCCAATCAATGGCGGCAGTAAGGAAAATTATACGAGAAGAGTCATTTTTTAAAATCTAGTTTCATAGGAAAAACAATGAGTTAGCCTGGTGTATGCCACCAATTTTGGTAAGATTTTGGTCTTTGGCGTCGATTCGTTATGAGTTGCTTAGGCTGCAAATGCTCACGAAGAGCAAAAGCAACTAATGACGAGGTTCGAAATGCTAAACACTAATCCGTATCAAAGAGAGCGCTGCGGAAGCACAGGATTCTTAGAACAGACACACCAAGCCAGAGATTATCAGATTATCCGAAGGCCCGAGGTTGAGCGGCTGACAGGACTATCTCGCTCCACCATCTATGCGAAGATGGACTCAAAATCTCCCTGCTTTGACCCTGACTGGCCCAAAAAAGTAAGCCTTGGGCGAAGATCTGTAGGCTGGTATAGGCATGAGATCATTGAATGGGTAGAGTCCCGGACGACTTCTGCAGCACGGGAGGCTTGATCATGGCATATCCGATGACAGGCACGAACAACCCTGCTGCATTATGCCAATTTACGCCCCGCTTCGGTGAGGCCGCGCGGCAGGCTCACCAGAATTATCAGGCCCCTTACCGTCTTTGCTTGATGGCGGCGCTGGCGGCTATATCGTCAGCTACTCAGCCACTAGTTGATGTCGTCATGCCTTATGGCGCTACTGTGCCGCTTAGCCTTTTCCTGGTGGGGATTGCCAAATCCGGGGAGCGTAAATCAGCAGTTGAGCATAGGTTCATGCAGCAGATCAGAGCTATTGAAGAAACGTTCGAAGCTGACCACAAAAATAGAATGGCTGATTATAAAGTTCGATATCATGAGTGGAAAAGACATAAAAGGCGCCTCGAAAAGATACTGGAAAAGGAGGGGCTTGAGCATTCGGAGCGCATACGTGTCAGCGAAAAATTAGCCGAGCATTGGAAAGGCGAGCCCGAAGAGCCTCAACGGACTCGGATTGTCTATGAAGACATTTCTCCCATGGCAATGTTGACAGCGCTGAATGAGACGAAGCTAGGGACTCTGGTTTCTAGCGAGGGGGGTATTATCGTAGATGGAAAATCCTTTGACGGCGTACCGTACTTCAATTCACTCTGGAGCGGTGAACCCGTCGGGGTTTCTCGGATGCGGCAGGCTACCCTTCAAATCAATGACGCGCGGCTGATGATATCCATCATGCTTCAGCCAGAAATCTTTGGGCCGCATACGGGTAAGAAGGGCGAGAAGATTCGAGGCTCGGGCCATTGGGCTAGATATTTGGTGTTCAACCCAGAGTCTACTCAGGGAACGCGCTTCTCTAGAAAACAAGCCAATTCCTGGGAGCATATGGAGCGCTTTGATCATCGCCTTTCCCAGATACTGGATAGGGCCAGAATGGCTAGGGTCGTTGGCGATGCAGAGCGAGAAGAGATCTTATTCTCGCAGGAAGCCGCCTCGCTCTGGTTTGATCTCGCTGACGAAATCGAAGATGGAATTCGGTCAGGCGGGAAGTATGAAAATGCCTCTGATCACGCCTCCAAGCTGGCGGAGAATATGGCACGGGTTGCTGCATTGCTCCACTATTTCGAAGGTTTCGAGGGGCAGATCTCGGCCAACACCCTCCGGGTGGCAGCGGATATCTGCAATGAGTGTTCTCAGGACTTCATCGACCTGTTCGTTCCGGTGCCTGAAGAGATTTCGGATGCAGAGGAGCTGAGAGGTATGATGCAAAGGGTGTGTAACGACGGTTGTCGCATCGTTAGGAAGAACTATCTGCGGCAACGCTGCCCCAACAGCCTTAGGAGCGGAGGGCGGTTCTATAAGGCTTTAGATGTTCTCGCTAGGGAGGGTGCCATCAGGCCTATGCAGGACACTAGGAACATCGTTTACATCGATATGGCGCCAGGCCTGGCTTTACCTTGGGATTGCCCTCTTTGGTATTGCTGAAAGGGTGACCGCCATTCCCGGTCGGCGAACTGGGAATGGCGGTATGGCGCTCATTTCGGGTGCAGGTCACGGTCAGAGAGCCGTTGGCGTCCCTGTTTCAGCTCCCTGTATCCTGGCCCTCGCACAATCCGTAGCGATCGTGTTTTTGTATTCTTTTTCACTCTTAGGCTTTGCCGTTCCTTCCCCAAGTAAGAAATCAGCGTGTCCAAGTTATGCTGCTGGAGCGAATCGCCCGGCCGGAACGACCCTATAGCCAAGTGGTCCTCATGTGTCCCCAGCCTGCTAGCGAGCTGACGCCGAGCACTGGCGCTGTTCACGTTGAAGCCGCTGCCGCCCCCCTTAGTGACCACCTTGATCCAGTAGTTAAGGATGTATTTCCCTTTGAGTATATCCTTGTGCACCAGGTCGCCGTCATAGATGAAATAGCCGTGCCAGTGGTATCCCTTCTCTGGCCCATATTCGATCTTCAGGACCGCCAGCACCAGCCCGCCGAAATGGCGTTTGTTGTGGCGCATGTTTCTCACCATTCGGTCTAGGTCCGATGAGATGCGGTCGGGGGTGACCGTGGGCCTGACTGATTGAAGATAGTTGCCGTCGACACGTATCAGGCGTGCTCGTTTGCATAAAGAGAGAGCGTCCTTCACAGCCGCGTCGATAGCTTCAACGCGCCTCTGTCTCCTGATCCTGAGGTTGCTTCTGTACCTTCGCATCTCGGGCGTGATAAGCCGCTGCCTGATCTGTCGCAGGTACTCAAGGTAGTGCTCATGTACCGTCTTCCCATCTATGTTGGTGTGTAAAGGGAGCCCTGCCAGTGCGCCAACACCCATCCTCTCGTTTACTACAAGTAGAACGTCAATATCACGATCAATCTCATAGCCTGCAAAGTAGTCCCTGGTGAGTAACGCGCATGACTCCACCAGCCGCGTCTTCTCGTTGCGGATGCGCTTTATCAGCCCCTGGCCGGTTTCCTGGCGTCGACTGATGGCCAGTCGCTTCTTGTGGAGTAATTCGTCAAGCAGTTTGGTGACGTCCCGCAGCGCCTCTGCCGAATGCGGTGGATTCACGAGATAGGTGGTGTCCACATTGTCGTTCGGGTTGTAGACGTCTAGACCCTTGTCTCGGGTTAGATGGAAGTGGCTTAGAGCATCGAGTTGGCGCTGCGCTTCAGGCGATATGTTGTGCTGCTCGCACATACCTGTCTCCATATTCCGATTGCTTATATGAATCAAAAACAAAGAATAGATAGGTCCTGACTTTTAATAGGCCTGTGCGGTTCTGAGAGCCCCATGAATGCTGGTTCCCCCTCTCTATACTATGGGGATCCGGTGTACGTTCTTACGCAGCGGGCCCGGCACTGGTAAAAGGCCTGGCCTGCCGTAGGGCATGGGCCGATATTGGTGCTGTCCGCTAAAGGGATAGAGTAAAATGCCGCTATTTCCGCTACCTGTAGCGGAAATAGCAGGTTTTCTTAAACAGGTACCGTGGTTTTCCGGTTTTGCGCTGATTGTCTGGCTGGCCATGTGCCCGGATTATGGAGAGGCACCGAATGCGATTCATGCGTCTATCGGAAGTGATTGCTATAACCGGGCTTTGCCGGTCCTCTATTTACAATCGAATGGCGCTCGGCCAATTCCCAAGATCCGTTTCTTTGGGTGGGCGCGCTGTTGCCTGGGTGTCGGACGAGGTCGATCAGTGGATGGCCGCCAGGATAGAGGAGCGGGATAGTCACAAAAGCAGTGACTAACCTGCCTTATCTGCGCCGATTCGCGACCTGTTCGTCCGTTCAGTCTTCACCCTCCACCTCTGACCGCCTAAGCTCTGCCCCGGACAGGACGTCATTTTGGGGGAAGTCGTGTACGACATTATTGGGGATATCCACGGTCACGCAGGGCCGTTGAAGCAGCTGCTGGATCGGCTGGGCTATGTGGAGTCCGACGGCGTGTGGCGCCACCCTTCCCGCCGCGCACTTTTCCTGGGCGATTACATCGATCGGGGGCCGGAGCAGGTGGAGTGATCGCATGGCGCGTGCGATGGTGGAGGTCTTGCGGCCTTTGATCAGGAAGTGCTCATCCCCAGCTACATGCGGTGCTTCCTCTCTACGAACCCGTTGGATTGCGGCCGCCGGACCCGCGTGGTGCGGTGTTCCATCATAAGCGTCCGGCTAAACCATCTTGAGCGAACGCTTTCAGTTTTCACGATGATGTCCGAACTTGGCTCGGCGCTGGAACCGTAACGTTCAACAAACCGGCTGGGCAATAACCTCGCCCGCGTTTACGCCTTTGCGGTGCCAACCCAAGCGCCGGGGATAGGGGGGGGGACCGGCCCACGGATCGGCACGGCGGCATCCACATTGAATTGCCCGTAAGCTCACCTACTACGGCTACAAGGCAGCGTGCGGCCCTCAGAAAACCTCGAGACGATCCAAAACATGAGGCAGGTTTGGTTTCCAAGCGTTGTGGCCGTCAATAAGGTCAGAGAAATCCATGTTCTTCAATGATTCTGGAGGACCCTTAGCGGGCCCTATACCTGCAGGTTTTGACCGGCCCAGATTGGCCACTTGATAGAGAAACCTAAGAACTAAGTCCTGATTTGAGTAGCAATTATAAATATTACCAGATACTGCCGCTGCCGCGCGTTTCCAAGCTTCGGCGTCTGTCCTTCCCACGGCGCCCCCCATAAGGATTGCTTTGTCGACAAGCGGTTTAACGGTGTGCTTGGTAGCCAGCGCTTGAAGCGCAAAAAAAACTACCCGGGCCCCTAGAGAATGTCCTATTAACGTAAAAGTTCTACCTTCCGTTCGGCTTATGGCTTCTGCTAGAAGAACGCCTGATTTTTGTGCATTTAGCATTGCTGAGTGCCAGGGGTTATTAATCAGCTCCAGTGCCATGACGGCGGAGGAGCCTCTCAGAATGCTTTGGCCGGCCAATCGGAGAGCCGTTGATGTCGCTGCAAGTCGGCTGCCTCTAAGCGCTATTTCGCCCAGTTTAATTAGGTTTTTAGACTCCCAGGATAGATACCAGAGTGCGCTATCCCCAAAGCGGTCTTCTAGGCCGTCGCACCAGTCATCCCCATCTTTATCGTTTTCCGTTAAAAAACCGCTAGCGCAGACCACCCGGTGCCCGCTATCTTCCAACGGTGCCCTGCGAAGGTGGAAATCATAATCGGGCACGTCTTTAAGGTACGAGTTGGCAATACCGAAGCCCGCGCGACCACCGAGGCTGGCGCCAGTTACAGTGACCATGCCAAGCCCACCGGACCCTATCATAGTGACCCCTGCTCCGCTTAAACTCATGGCTGCCGCTGTACTGGGGATCCCAGTGGAAATAGCCATTGACGCAGCTATCCCAGGGGCCATCAGAATAGCCCCGGTACCTAGAGCAGCTGCTCCGCCAGCCACTGATGCTGTCTTCTTTGCTAGGCTGTAGAGATTGAGTTTCCTGGGCCTCATGAGGCGCCTGAACTCGCCAAGCTCTCTTATCTTGTCGTTGGCTCGTGCAAAATTCGACATGCTGCCGTCGTGTTCCGCGCAAAGCTCATCGTTCCATTGGTTTTTGAAGAATTGTCTTATCTTGTTTTCCTCGCCGTTAGTGGCTACCTCTCCGTTTTTCTCCAAGGCGCCTTTCGCCATGTTATCGCAAAAGCGGCAAGGTAGGGTGTTCAGACCACAGCTCTGACACACGTATGTGTAGCGGCCGACAAAGCGCTTAATGCTTAAAAAATGCTCACCATGGACGCCACACCAAGAACACCATGACGTGAGTTTCTTGGCTGGTTTTGCCGTGAATTTACCTTCGGTCCTTTTGGCAGCAGTTAGGCCTTTTTTGGCTTTATCGAGCACGATTTATCCCCCTGTGGAGTACTCACTGGATTATTATTGGCTTCTTTTGAAGACCGAAAAATATAGCTCTGGTGTCCACCGTTATCAAATAGAGGTCGGTACGTAGCGGTTAGGGCCTCATGCCAGTGGCATGAGGCCTATCACTGCTAGCGTAAATTAAGGGTGTAGCGGCTACTGAATGCGTCGCCGGTCTCATCCACCAGGAAGGCGAACTCGACCTGCACGGACGCATCAACGTGCTCCACCAGCAGACTGAATGACAACGTCTCATCGGCCTCGATGGTTTGCCCGCTGCTGATTCCGGAGAAGCGAGCGTTCAGGCCGGCCGGTAAAGGCCCGCCGCCGACTCTTGTGACCTGGACATTCCGGAGGCTATAGCTCTGGCCTTGGGCTTCCAGCCGGAACCGGGCCAGCTCGATGGTGCCGCAAGTGCCGGTACAGGCCCGGTCGATGGAGCTATTACTGGTGTAAGGCAGGCCCACGTTTCTCCAGGAGGGAGGATTGAACACATCGCCTTCGTCGTATTGCTCCATGGCCAAGGCCGGTTCCAGAGCGGTGATGCGGACAGTGTCTTCCTCGCTGGTGGCCTCCCCGTCATTCACGATCAGCTTGGCCACGTAATCCCCCGCCACATCGGGTGTGAAGGAGGGGCGCGCCGTGGCGGCATCGCGTAATGACACCCCGCTGCCGGCGGGCAGGCTGGTAAGTGACCAGGCGTAGGTCAGGGTGTCGCCATCGGCGTCGGAGCTGCCGCTGCCGTCGAGCTCAACGCGGTTGCCGGTGTAGACCGTGGCATCCGCCCCCGCAACGGCAACCGGAGCGCTATTGGCGGTTTCCGAGGTCACTTGGACCCGGTCAGTGTCTTCCAGCTCGCCGTCGTCGACCGCCAGTTCCAACACGTACGTACCGCCCAGGTCCGGGGTGAACGCAGGCGTGGCAGATGCCCCATCGACCAGTGTCGCGGCGCTCCCGGATGGCCGGGAGACAAAGCTCCACTGGTAAACCAGGGTGTCGCCGTCCGCATCGCTGCTGTTTGAGCCATCCAGAGTGACAAGCGTGCCGGTCATGGCATTCTGGTCCCGGCCGGCATCGGCCACTGGCGCCGCGTTGGCCTCTGCAGCGGTGACGGTGATGCGATCCTCCGCACTGTCCTGCTCGCCATCGTTGACGACCAATGCTACGAGGTAGCTGCCAGCGACATCAGCGGTGAAGGTTGGAGCCACTGCGTCGGTGTCGGAGAGGGCGGCCGCGCTGCCGCTCGGCGTGGATACGAAACGCCAGGTATAGGTGAGGGTGTCGCCGTCCGGGTCGCTGCTGGCACTGCCATCGAGGGTAACGGTTGTCCCCTCCACTACGGCCTGATCGGCGCCGGCATCAGCCACTGGCTTCACGTTAGCGCGGGTGGCCGTGATGGTCGCTGTCTGCGCGGTGCTATCGAGCTCCCCATCGCTGACGACCAGTTCCAGCACGAAGGTGCCGGGCTGATCCGCAACAAACTCTGGGGACACGCTGCTGGGATCGCTCAAGGACGCGGAGCTGCCGTCGGGCCGGCTGACGAAGCGCCATTGGTAAGACAGCTCGTCACCGTTCGCATCGGAGCTGGCGGACCCGTCCAGTCGCACGGTCTCACCTTCCACCACCTCCTGGTCGTCGCCAGGGCTGGCGATGGGGGCCGCGTTAAGCTCGGTGGCGGTGACGGTAACCCGGACTGCTTCGCTCTCATCGTCACCATCGCTGACCACCAGGCTGATCACGTAGCTGCCGGGCAGATCCGCCTCGAAAGACGGCGCCATGGTGTCCGCGTCATCCAGGGACGCCAGGCTGCCATCGGGAGTGGACACAAACTGCCACTGATAGGTCAGCCGGTCACCATCCGCATCCCGGCTGTCCTGACCGTCCAGCGTAACCCGGTCACCCGCGACAACGGCTTGATCGGCGCCGGCATCCGCGACGGGCACCGAGTTTGCTTCCGCAGCGGTAACGGTCACGTTATCGGGGGTGCCGTCGGCTTCTCCGTCGTTGACGATCAGTTCAATCACGTAATCACCGGGGGCATCCGCGTGGAAGCTGGGCCGAGCGGTTTCGGTATCACCCAGCGTGGCGGCGCTGCCACCAGGGCGTGACACGAAACGCCAGTGATAGCTGAGGGCGTCACCGTCCGCGTCGCTACTATTGCTGCCATCCAAAGTGACGGTGTCACCTTCGACGACGTTTTGATCCGATCCCGCGTCCGAGACCGGAGCGCTGTTGGCAGTGGTGGCCATAATGACGACCTCATCCGCGCTGCTATCGACCAGGCCGTCGTTGACCACCAGGGCGAGGCGATACTCGCCGTCCTGATCCGGCGTGAAGGAGGGCTGGACGGTGTCCGCTTCCTGCAGGTCTGCGGTGCTGTTCGCGGGACGGTTGGTGAAGGACCACTGGTAGGTCAGGGTATCGCCATCTGCGTCGCTGCTGTTGCGGCCGTCGAGCTGGACGGCTGCTCCCGTGGCGACATTCTGATCCGGCCCGGCATCCGCGACCGGGGCGCTGTTTTGAACGGCAGCCACCACCTCAACCGAGGCGGCTTCGCTATCGGCCTGACCATCGTTGACGACCAGGGTGACTACATAGCGGCCTGCTGCGTCCGCTGGGAACTGGGGTTTGGGAGTACTTACTTCCGTCAGCGTGGCGGCGCTGCTTTCCGGTAGCTTGGTTATTTCCCAGTGATAGCTGAGGGTATCGCCGTCGGGATCCCGGCTGGCACTGCCATCCAGCGTGACGGTGTCGCCGACTTTGACGTTCTGATCGGCCCCAACCTGAGCAACCGGGGCGTTGTTTGAGGTGCCGGAACCGCCGTCTGGCGCCGGAGCGCTCGAATCCGAGCCCCCGCCACCACAACCGCTTAAAATCAGGCCCGTAAGCAGGCCGTAACCGATCCTTCGAATCATTGTTTTTGCTCCCTATTTTATTGCGTTTCGGGTTTCAGTTATGCGCCGGCCGGGCTCAGCCCGGGCGCACGAACCCATGCCGGGAGTCCCCGGTTGGGTTAGGAGTGCTCTCGGATGCTCTGATACGAGCGGTGGGTCACAATCCCCAAACTCTAAAAGTATGGATTTACCACACATTTAGAGTCAAGATAACCTGTACGACAGAGGTTCGGGTGTGCCGTACTTTGTGAGGGCTGATCGATACCGAGGCCCCGCTCATGTCAGGTTTCCAGGAACGTCTCAAGTCCGCGCGACAGCGGTTGGGTTTGACCCAGGAAGCGCTGGCCGAGGAACTTAATGTCACTAAAGCGTCTGTCTCCGCATGGGAGAACGGCCGCGAGAAGCCAGGCTTTCGGTTGCTGCCGAAGCTCAGGGTTGTTCTTGATGTCTCTTTGGACGATCTGATCTGCGGCCTGGATGCCGACCGAGAATTGCCGGCCGAGCAGCCCTTGGTCGCCCGCAATGAAGATGAAGCCGATCTGCTAAAGGCCTATCGCAAACTTACCGCTAAGCGACGCAAGGCTTGGCTTGAGCTGCTTGGGAAGGGCTGACATCACTTATCAGCTCCATCGCCAGGTTCAGCCCGCGCCTCGAAAAAGCGATCCACCAAATAGCGGATCACCGCATCGGCCTCTTTCTCGTCCGGCAGCTCACCGTTGTTCAGAATCAAGTGGTAACCCAGCAGCTCTCCGAACTGTGTCACCACTTCCTCTTCGAAAGGCCGGTGCGGCCAAGCCACCTCCCGCAAGCGATCGCGACTGAGCAACCAAAGCCGATCCAAATAGCCGCAACTTTGAGTAATGAGCTCAGCACGGCTCTCCTTCCAGCGGAGGAGAACATGCTCACGTCGCTCTGGATTGCGCGGGGAGATCATGAGCCCCTCGTAGAGGAAAGCGCCCCAGACCGCCGCCAGAGGGCGCGGTACATGCTCCTCCTGCAAATCCACGGTATCGCCGGCCTGTTCCGTGGTATGGGGTCGATTCAAGTCCTTTGTCATTGCTTTCCTAACGCTGGTTGTCCGTTTCGCAGGGGGCATGGGCCAATTGGGTTCGCCGCAGTGGGGGTGTGATCTAGGCTTAGTGTCATAAAGCATCGCTCTTTGCCTTCTACTGTTCACTACGTTTTGGTGTAATTGCCGTCCGCTGATCGTTGTTGGCGAGGCGGCGTCGTTCGACCGCGATAACCCGAGTATGGATAACGGGGCGACAGTATCTGTCGCAGCGGTCGAGATACTAAAAACACGGGAATTCTGGGGATTTGTTGTATGCCGGCTAGTGCCTCTATCAGTAATAAAACTTTCCGGATGCTGGCTTTGCTGCATGCGTTGCCCCGAGCACCGAGGAAGGCCACCAGTGCGGAGCTCCAAGAAAAGCTGGCGAACGATGGTCACGAAATCAGCAAGCGCTCGGTGGAGCGTTACCTCGAAGAATTGAGCGCGTCCCACGAGTTCGGCGCCATGCTGCGGTGTGATGACGCGTCGCAGCCCTACGGCTGGTCGATCCACAGTGAGCGCAATCTCTCCATCCCCGGCATGGACGCACAGATGGCGGCCACCTGGGACCTCGTTCACCGCTATCTGAAGCCTTTAATGGCGAAGGATGCGCTAGATAAGCTCGATCCGGTCTTTCGCGAAGCCAGAAGCTGGTTCGAGAAGCACCGGCCCATTGGCAAACGGTACTGGTCGGACAAAGTCGCCTATGTGCCCCGTGGCTTTGCGTTGCAGCCGGCCAAGGTGGCGCCGGGTATCGCGGATCAGGTCTATGACGCCCTCCACCGCAACCGGCAGATGGACATCTGGTACAAGGACAACGCCGAACCCCAGCGCGTCCACCCATACGCGCTGGTCGATCGCGGCGCGGTACGCTATCTGGTGGTGAGATTCTGGCAGTACGAGGACTACCGGCACCTGGCGCTGCAGCGGCTACGAAAAGTCAGGGTGCTCGACGATGAGGTTGACAGAGCGGGGGATTTCGATCTCGATCGTTATCTCCGGGATAGCCAGATGAATCTGCCGTACGGGGAGACCATTGAAGTCGTGCTGAACTTCAAGGGTCGGGCCGGCGATCACCTCTACGAGACACCGATTAATGCCAGCCAAAGCTTGCAGAAGCTCGACGACGGCACTCTTCTTACGGCGCACCTTGAATACACGCAGGAGCTGGTGTGGTGGATCCTGGGCTTCGGTGCGAGCGTAGAAGTGGTCGAGCCGCACGGCCTTCGGGAAGAAGTCGCTGACGAGGTCCTGCGCGCGCAGCAGCTGTATAAAAAGTAGCCGCCCGAGCGGAGCAGCCGACACGAGGACTTCCTGGCCGAAAAGATATGTTTGCAATGTATCAATAATAGATATATTGTTAATGTATCTTAACTGCTCGGGAAGTATTCCAATGTTTGACGAATTGTTGTTCAAGGTCGATGGCATCTTTACGGCGGACGACCTGGTAAACGCGGTTGATGCGGGCTTTCAACACATGGAGGAGGCCGGCTACTTCACTAAAAGCGTGCCTTCGAGAGATCAACTTCTGGCTGCTCACGAGTACGCCTTCGGCGGCGAGCTCCCTCCTCAAGGTGATGACAATCCTTCGCTTTTCCCCGGATGGCACATGGATGACTGGCTGAGCGATGCGCTCAAGTTCGTCGGTGTTCTCGAGCCCCTGATCGAGCTCAGCGGTGGTCCTGGCGAGCACCAATCCCTCCTTCTACAGACCATCTGCGGCCTTTACGCACGGGCGAAGCTGGATTGCTGGCTCGCCGGCAATCCGCTGGAACTGCCAGACCACCCGCGAGCGGCTATCTTCCCACTGCCGGGATTCAACCTGGATTTGGACGAGATGAACTCGCTATCAGTGCTCGGCCTGCCGGAAGAAGATCTTTCGATCCGAGAAGTGGCGCTGCTGGCGGGGCTTAGTGAAATCACCGTAAGAAACGCCGCCTCTCCATCCCGTGGTGAAGAGTTGACTCTCCGGCGGACCAGTTATCGGGGGCGCGTTGGTAGCCGTTCAAGAAGCATGAGTCGTTCGGTGGCATCACCAAGGGATGCGTTGACCTACCTGCTAAAGCAGAAACGCTTTACGCCTACCCACTCGTCCAACGAATCATAATCAGGTCTTAAAGGAGATAGTCATGAAGAAGTTGTTGCGATCCGTCGAGGGTGCAAACCGTTCAGGTAAGAAGTGCCACCCCGTTTCACTTCGAGACGGGCGCTATGTGATCTATGCCGGACCGACCACCCGCGACACGGTAAAGGTGACAGAAAACGAGCTAATAGAGATGCTGGAAGTCGGGCTTTTGGATGACAAAGGAACCATCCGCATGGCGCAGGCGGACGGTAGTCCAGCTTATGCACCCGGTGCGTTAAGGCCCTTGCGTGTTCACGGAGTGAGATTTCCAGCGATGTGAGTAGATCTTGCTTAGGTGTATACCTTTATCTGGTGGGCGCATTCTGGCCCACCCTTTTTTACTCTGAATCTAACTCATACAAATCTAGTAGGCTCTGATTGTCTTCAAGCCAACGATTGAAGCGAACCTTCAAGTCGTCAATATTCGGGTTGTCGACGCCTATCCATTCGCATCTCTGATAAACAGCGCGCTGATACGCCCCCCATATCCCGTACCGCCGCATGGAAAAGCTCTTCTTCAGGCCTTGTTGCGCGGTCACCGTAATGTTCCAGTCTTGGGATTTGCCTCTTTGTACTGGCCGGATTCCGACCAGGCCGAATGGGTTGGCCTCTGTTTTCTCGGTGAACAGCTTCAGAGGGCGCTGGTCACCCATGGCAGCTTTGACTTCTGGAAGCGTAAGTTGCTCGTCCCGCCAAGCTTTCGCGGCGGCGAAAGCAGCGTCTTTTCCGCCGTGCTTCCGGTCTCTGAAATCTTTCCTTCTGAGTTTTCGGTTGCCTTCCGGGTCCAGATGAGGGATGACACAGAACCAGAGTGCAGGGCTGTGCAGTCTATAAAGATATAAAAACGGGTGAATGTGGGGAGGGCGTTTTACTAGCCTTTCCATAGCTCTAACTTCCGTTGGATCGGTATGTTGTTCTTTTTCATGGGGATTGCCGCGCATCGCCTCTATCGGGATAGAGGTGGCCTCTCGGGCCGGACATGGTGGCGAAAAGCTATCAGACGATTAGAAAATGATCTAATGGGGATTGGGTAATAAACAGACCGGGAGGTCATGTTTATGCAGTATTTAGAAGGGCGAATTAATCCGCCATGGTGATCCAGCGTTGAATGTCCTGCAGGTTCTGAACGACGATTTGCTGCGCCTGCGGCGAGCGCTGTTCCGCCGGCAGATCCACGCGGAGTTGTTGCAACAGATAACTGACCAGGGCACCCCGAGTCTCAATCTTCAGTTGCTGGCGGACCATGCCGTAGTCTCTGGCGATCAACGCGCGCTGGGCGTCGTTGAGGCGCGGATCCGGCGTCAGGCGCACCGCCACCCGGGCACGCCAGGCGGCATCGTCCTCGGCGCCGTGGTCTGCCGGCAGAACCAACTCCGGTCGATCACTGATGCGGCTGAGCACGAAGTCCCGAAAGTCCCCGTTCTTCTCGCACCAGGCCCGCACATGCCAGCGGAAACCGGTGTGCACCACGGTGTGCGGCTGGATCACCCTGAACTCGGGCTCCGGGTTCGCCAGCGACGCGTACTCGATCTCCACTCGCTTCTTTTCCCGGCAGGCCTGCAGTACCGGGCGCAACACGTCGGGACGCAGATCCCGAGCCGGCGGCAGCAACACTTCGGTATTGAGCTCCCGTACCGTTAACGATTCGAAGGAGCAGGCCAGGTCCTCCCGGGTATGCATCATCTGCAGATATTCGTCCGCCACGCCCCGGGTGAACACCGGACGGAAGCCCTCGGCGGGCCGGTAGCCCTTGAGGAAGCGGTCATACTCCAAGTTGCCAGGCCCATGGTCTGCCAGATAGGTGTTGATGTCCTTGCTGGCCTGCTGCCGGCCGATACCAAAGGCCCGCATCAGGTGATTGGTGGTAAGGCGCCCTTCCCAGAGGGCGATCACCTCAATCAGCCTGTAGCGCAGCAGTAAATCCCAACGCACCGGCCATTCGCCGGCACTCTTACGCGCGGTACGGACCATCCCCGTCTCCTGCCTGAAAATACGACATGTTCATGTAGTCAGTATAGCCATGTAGATAATAGCGTCATAAAGTAACTTCTGTCACGGGAAGACGCTTCGGGCAGGGATGCCCTCCATTACGCCGGCCGGCTTGACCGGGCTGGTATCCACGGAGAGGATCGTGGGCCTATGTTGGTAAGCCAGCCAGCCGGCATAGATAAGAAAGGGCCGCTATCGGCCTCAAAAAGTGAGGGGAAAAATTTATGAAGCGCTACATTGGCATTTCACTAATGCTTTTGGGTCTCTGGGGCTGCACCGCCGCGCCCGTGAAGGAGCTTCCAGACAACGTCAAGCTTTCGGAGCCGCAGTCGCGCATGGGGTCCACGGTACGTCTAGTGGACGCCGTAACATTCGAGCGCCAGGGCGCCGTGAAGCAAAGCCCGGCTACCTGCGTGTCGCTCAATGTGGATAACAGCGAGGTTACCCTGAGCGATAGCTCAGCGTCGTTCGTCGGCTCGTATACTGGCACCTACTACGACATCGAAAGTAGCCGGAAAGAGGGCGGAGGCGCCACGCTGCAGCACGCCGATGAGGAGAGTGGCGTCGTGGTGGCCAAAGGCGTCACCGAGTACACATCGGGCGGTTTGATGCCCATCGGTCACGCGGCCAGGTACAAGCTGCTCGTCGCCCCCATGCCGGGCAAGACGGTTGTTCAGTTTAAAGACATTGAATATGCCCAGAAATCAACTGGTTACATGGAGAATACGGGATTTCAGCGGCTGGGCACCTGGTGGGGATCCGGCGTGATGGACGCCTATGCGGCGATGGAACAGCAGGCGGACAAGGTGCTGGACTGCATCTACTCGGAATCGCTGATTGGCGAGTGACCCTTGCCGGCGCCTACATGTAACCGAGCTCAGACTGTGATCTTTCCACGTTACCCGCTGTGCCGCCCTATGCCTGCCTATGCGGGTCAAACGCGCTTATTTCCTGGCTATTACTAACGTATACTGATCAGCCAAACCGTAAGTCATCTGGGATTGATCATGGCCACAATGGAAGACCGCTGGTTCTCTGTGGACGAAATAGGCAAGCACCTCGGTGTCAGCAATGACACCGTCTACCGCTGGATCGACAAGCACTCAATGCCCGCGCACCGCATGGGGCGATTCTGGAAGTTCAAAAAAGTCGAGGTAGACGAGTGGGTTAAGGCAGGAGGAGCCGCCGAGACGAGCAAGGGTGAGCGATCCGAATGACCCAAGGCCGGTATCGCATATCCTTCACGTCCGGCAGCCTGTATCACCGCGAATCGGTGAGATTGGCCGAGCTGTACCTGTTGCTCCATGACTGGGAAGAGGTGCGTATTCAGGCGCTACGAGACAATCTGCTACAGGCCAGGACGGAGAGCACGGCGAAGCGCACCTGTAGAGAGGCGATTGCACGCCTGAAGACGTTGACCGAAAGCGAACTCACTTTCCTGGCCGAGGCAAACCACCAGGACCAGGCACACCTCCTGTGGGTTGCCGTGTGCCGCCTTTACCGCTTTATCGCGGACTTTGCGGTGGAAGTACTGCACGAGCGGTTTGTCGCGATGAAGCTGGATCTCAGTTTTGAGGATTTCGATGCCTTCTACAACCGTAAATCGGAATGGCATGACGAACTGGATAATGCCAGCGCCTCAACGCGCGATAAATTGCGACAGGTCCTGTTCAGAATGCTGCGGGAGGCAGGGTTGTTAGCTAAGGACAAAACCATAAACGCAATACTGCTAAGCCCCAGGCTGGTTGAGTTGCTGCGTCAGTACAATCCTGACGAGTTTTTCTACTTCCCAGTCTATGAATCCGATATCAGGGGGATGTCAGCTTGAGAAAGGACATTGCCAAAATGCCGATGCAGGAGCGACTACAGCACCTGTTCAGCGTAGTTTCCGGCCAGCGATTTCTGAACAAACAGGGACTGGGTAATGAAGTGCCTTTCTTCATCTGCCCCTACCGGCCTGAAGAAGCGGTCGAAATGGAGCGTCTTCAGCGGCAGTTGGTTAACCGACTGGAGCAGGCGGGCATCCGGATCCTGAGTATCAATCTGTACGACCTGGCCGTCGATATTTTGAAAGAAAGAGACATCTGGGAGCAAGTGTTGGAGCTCGAGCCCACGGTCTCAAAGGATCAGCTGAAGGAACTGCTACAGGGAGTGCTGGACCCGGAAGTCCATTTGGTGCCCGCTATTGCGGCAAAACTGCAGTCCGTTGAGTTTGATGTCCTGTTTCTCTTAGGGGTTGGCGAGGTCTTCCCCTACATACGCTCCCACAACGTGCTCAACAACTTACAGAGCACCGCCAAAGACCAGCCAACGGTGATGTTCTTCCCGGGCTCCTATACCCACTCGCTGGAAACCGGCGCATCGCTGGATCTGTTCGGCAGGCTGCATGACGACAAGTACTACCGTGCGTTCAACATCTTTCATTACGAAGCCTGAGCGGACGATACGATTCGAGGCGTAATCATTAAGGGGAAGTACAATGACATTGAAGAATATTTTTCTAAAGCCTGTTGACCGCCCCATTGAAGGCGTTATCAAAGCCGACGATGAAGCCAGTCTTCGCCTCGAAATTGAAGAATACGTACTGACCAACGAAGTCGAGAAACGCCTCGAAGAGTTCCTGGACGCCTACAATAACTACGAAGGGGCGAACGGGGTCTGGGTATCCGGCTTCTTCGGCTCAGGTAAGTCTCACCTGCTCAAAATGCTGGCCCTTCTGCTTGAAAACCGGGAGATGGACGGTGCTACAACCCTGGATCTGTTCCTTCCCAAGTGCAGCGAGAATGAAATTCTACGGGGCGACCTGAGGCGAGCTGTCTCAATTCCGGCGAGGAGCATTCTGTTCAACATCGACCAGAAAGCCGATGTCATCAGCAAAACCCAGATCGATGCGCTTCTAGCCGTGTTCGTTAAAGTCTTTGACGAAATGTGCGGCTACTACGGCAAGCAAGGGCACATTGCCCAGTTTGAGCGCGATCTGGACGGTCGTGGCCTGTACGAGCAGTTCAAAGCCGAGTACGAGGCCATTGCTGGCCGCTCCTGGCAGAAAGGTCGGGAGCAGGCCCTCTTGGAAGGCGCGAATATCGCCAAAGCCCACGCTGCTGTGACCGGCAGCGACCCGCAGTCAGCAGCGGGCATCCTCGACAAGTACCGCAGCGAATACCGAGTTTCGATAGAGGACTTCGCCGACAATGTGAACACCTACATCGAAAAGCAGACAAAAGAGAGTGGCCACAAAGAGTTTCGCCTGAACTTCTTTGTGGACGAGGTTGGCCAGTACATCGCCGACAACACCAAGCTGATGACCAACCTGCAAACCATTGCCGAGAGCCTCGCCACCAAGTGCCGGGGACGGGCCTGGATTATCGTTACCGCCCAGGAAGAGATGAAAGACGTTGTGGGCGAAATGGGCAATAAGAAAGGTGATGATTTCTCGAAAATCCAGGCGCGCTTTAATAACCGTATGAAGCTGTCCAGCGCTGACGTGGCGGAGGTCATCCAGAAGCGCCTGCTGACCAAGACCGAAGAAGGTGTCAATCAGCTGTCGGACGTTTATCACGCACAGGCAAATAACTTCAAAACCCTCTTTGACTTCGCGGATGGATCGGCCACCTACCGGAACTTCCGGGACAGGGACCACTTCATCCACAGCTACCCCTTCGTCCCCTATCAGTTCGCGCTATTTCAATCAGCGATCCAGAATCTGTCGCAGCACAACGCCTTCGAGGGTAAACACAGTTCCGTCGGCGAGCGCTCCATGCTGGGGGTTTTTCAGCAGGTGACTATCCACATCGGCAACCATGAGGTGGGTCAGCTGGCCACCTTTGACCTGATGTTTGAAGGCATCCGCTCTGCACTGAAATCACAAATACAGCGGGCGATTATTCAGGCCGAGAACCATCTCGATAACGCCTTCGCTATCCGGTTACTGAAGGCCCTCTTCCTTGTCAAATATGTCAAGGAATTCAAACCCACGGTGCGCAACCTCTGTGTGTTGATGCTTGATGCCTTCGATCAGGATCTGCCGGCACTTCGCACCAAGGTCGAAGAAGCCCTGAGCCTTCTGGAGCAACAGACCTACATACAGCGCAACGGCGACCAGTACGAGTACCTGACGGACGAGGAAAAGGACGTCGAGCAGGAGATCAAGAACACGGAGGTTGAGTCATCGGACGTTGCGGACGAGTTGGAAAAAATCGTTTTCGACTTTGTCATCAAGCAGCGCAAGATCCGCTATGACGCCGGTTCCTCCCAGAATCAGGGGCAGGACTATTCCTATTCGCGCAAACTGGATGATCGTCTACATGGGCGTGAATACGAGCTCTCGATCAATGTCATCAGCCCGTTCCACGAGCATACTGACAACGAGCAAATGCTCCGTACAGCCTCAACCTACAAGGCGGACGAGCTGTTCGTGCTCTTGCCGTCGGACGAGCGCCTGGTGCGCGATCTGCTCATGTTCAAGCGCACCGAGAAGTACATCAAGCAGAATATTTCCGTTACCCAGCAGGAAGCCGTTAAGCGGATCCTGAATGACAAGGGCTTCCAGAACCGTGAGCGCGAGGCCAGGCTCCGGCAGCAGGTTCAGACCCTCGTTGGCAAGTCCAAGTTGCTCATTGGTGGCGCCGATGTGGAAGTGGCGAATGAGGACCCCCAGACCCGCATTATTCGGGGCTTCCATGAGCTGATTTCACGGGCTTACCCCAACCTCCGCATGTTGCGCGGCGTTTCCTACACGGAAAACGACATCAGCAATTGCCTCAACCGTACAGACGATGGCCTTTTCGGTAACGACGTCACGGCCCTAGCAGAATCCGAGCAGGAAGTGCTGGCGTTCATTCAGAGCAACAACCGGGGCGGTGTCCGCACCACTCTCAAGAGCCTGCTGGAGAAGTTCGAACGCAAACCCTACGGCTGGTATTACGCCGCTATTCTCTGCACCATGGCCAACCTGTGTGCCCGTGGCAAGGTGGAAGTTCGTCTCGACGCGAATATCCTGGAGGACAGCGAGCTGGAGCGCGCCCTGCGTAACACCCACGGCCACGGCAACGTGGTGCTGGAACCACAGATTGAGTTCACCGCCTCTCAGGTCCGAGCGCTCAAGTCATTCTACGAAGACTTCTTCGACAGTCCGCCCCGCAGCAGCGAAGCCAAGGCTCTGGGTAAAGAGGTCGGCGAAGCCTTTAAGGACATGTACCACGACCTGGATCGGCGGATAGCACAGGTCGACCAGTACCCGTTTCTCAATGCTTTGAAACCTGCCCTGGAGACACTGAAAGAGGTTGCCGGAAAGCCCTACACCTGGCACCTGACGGAATTGGGTAAGCAGGAAGACCAGCTGCTGGGCCTGAAAGAGGATGTCATCGATCCCATCCGCAGGTTTATGGGCGGCTCACAGAAAGACATCTACAACCAGGCTCGGTCCTTCCTGCAGAGTCAGGAGCCCAACTTCATCTACGTGTCCGGGGACGAGATCGAGCAGATCCGCACCATCCTGAACGACTCCAACTGCTACAAAGGGAATCGCATTCAGCAGCTCAAGGGCCAATTGGATAGCCTGCAGGAGCGCATCGATGAGAAAGTGCAGCAAACTCGAGCTCAGGCAGAAGCGTCACTAAAGACCATGCAGAAGCGCATGCAGAGTATGGACGAGTATCAGACCCTGCCGGAGCCGCGTCAGGATGAGCTCAACAAGCCGTTCCGGGATTTGTTCGATTACATCTGGCAGGAGCACCTGATTGCCGTGATCAAGGACCGGACACGGTACTTTGAAGAAGAGGGTTACCAGAAGCTGCTGGGCAAAATGGTGGCGCTGGCCAATCAGAGGTCAGCACCGTCAGACGATTCCCAGCAGCCTCCGGGCAGGCAGGGTGATGGGGAAAATGGGGGCTGGTCTCACCAGGTCAAGGAATCGGCAGCCGACTACGTTCACACTCGCAACCTCCGTGTCACGTTCGATAAGGCTTGGTTGGCCGACGAGGGTGATGTGGATCGGTACCTGAGTGCCCTGCGCGAGGCCCTGCTGGCTGAAGTCCAGCAAGGCCGCAAGGTCCAGATCTAAGAGGTCCAGATCTAAGCGTGCCGAACCGTCTAATCGGTCGATGTTGGGGATAGCCATGCACGAAGCCGAACAGGAAATCCGGACAATTATTCAGGGGGGCGAAAGCCTTGCCGTTGAATTCAAGAGCGACGTTAAAGGCCTGCCGGACCGAGATCTGGTAGCTGCGGTGGTGGCCCTGGCCAACACCGAGGGCGGCGACCTGTTCCTGGGCGTTGAAGACGATGGCACCCCGACTGGGCTGCATGCCAATCACCGCAACCTCGCCGGCCTGCCCGCCCTGATTGCCAACAAGACCATCCCCTCGCTGGCTGTGCGTGTTGAGGCCCTGGAGCTGGAAGGGCAACCTATTGGCAGAATACAGGTGCCCAAGTCCCGGCAGCTGGTGTCCACTTCGGATGGTCTGCTGCAACGTCGGCGCCTGAGAATGGATGGCACTCCGGAGGCCGTGCCCTTCTACCCCCATGAGTTTGTTCAGCGCCAGTCCAGCCTGGGAGTAACGGACCCCTCAGCCTTGCCGGTGGAAAACCTCGCTGTAGAGGACCTGGATCCGATTCAGCGCATCCGCATCCGCAACGCCATCAAGAAGTACGGCGGTGACCAGAGCCTGATGCCCCTGGCGGACGATGAGCTGGACGGCGCCCTGGGACTGACCGTGAGCGTGGGAGGTCGGCGCCATCCCACCGTGGCTGGTTTGCTGCTGCTGGGGAACGAAATGCAGCTCCGGCAACACCTGCCCTCCCACGAGGTAGCCTTCCAGGTGCTGCGCGGTACCGATGTCCTGGTCAATGAGTTCTACCGCAAACCGCTGCTGGAAACCTTTGAAGAGGTTGAAGTGCTGTTCCGGGCCCGGGTGGAGGAAGAGGAGATTCAGGTCGGGCTGTTTCGCGTGCCCATCCCCAACTTCGACCGCCGGGCCTTCCGGGAAGCCTTTGTGAACGCCCTGGTTCACCGCGACTACAGCGCCCTGGGCGCCGTACACGTCAAACTGGACGACGACGGCCTGAGCATCAGCAATCCCGGTGGTTTTGTGGAGGGCGTTAATCTGGACAACCTGCTGGTGGCTGACCCTCGCTCCCGTAACCCCTTGCTGGCTGACATTATCAAGCGCATCGGCCTGGCCGAACGCACGGGCCGGGGCATCGACCGGATCTTCGAGGGTATGCTCCGCTACGGGCGCACCGCCCCCGACTACTCCATGTCGTCCGCTCACACCGTCTCCGTGCGCATGAGCGCAGCGGACGCGGACGCGGAATTCCTGCGCATGATCGTCGAGCGCGAGGAGCAGACCGGCGCCGCCATGCCCATTGACAGCCTGATTATCCTGTCCCGGCTGCGTAATGAGCGGCGCTTAAGAACGGCGGACCTGGCCAAATCCGTGCAGAAGCCCGAAACCGTGGTCCGGGGTACCCTGGAAAAGCTGGTGGAAGCCGGCATGGTGGAAGCCCACGGCACCGGCAAAGGCCGCACCTACACCCTGAGCGCCAAGGTATATCAGGGCGCGGGTCAAAAGGCCGCCTATGTGCGCCAGGCAGAGTTTGATCCTATCCAGCAAGAGCAGATGGTCATGAGCTTTATTGATATGCACGGCAGCATCAAACGTGCTGGCGTGGTTGAGCTGTGCCATATCAGCCCGGATCAAGCCTACAAGTTGTTGGCCAAGTTGAAGAAAAAGGGAGAAATCGAGCAAATAGGCGAGCGTAAAGGGGCTATTTACAAGCGCGCGCGTTAATTTATGCGCTCAGCGTAAATATATGCGCTCATTTATGCGTCAGCGTATATCGCTCGGTCACGATCAAAACCAAGGCATGAATCGATGGAAACCGCAAAACTCAGAAAATTCGCCCAGTTCGCCCGCCGCAGCCTGATTGAACAGGTCGGCGCCAAGCTAAAGCTGGTATTGGCCGAAGAAAGCCCCGCCCGGCGGGAAAGCCCATCGGCCATCAAAAAGCTTGAAGAGGCGATAGCCGAGCAGGGTAAAGAGCAGGTTGTCGAGCGGGTGGCCTATATCTGGTTTAACCGGCTCGTAGCCCTGCGGTTTATGGATGTGAACCGATATAACCGCATTGGCGTGGTCTCGCCCGCCGAGGGGCAGTTTCAGCCCGAGATCCTGGCGGATGCCAAGATGGGCCATATCGATGAAGAGATGGTCGTGGAAAATACCCGAAAACGGGTCTTCGCCCTGCTCGATGGCAAAATGCCCAGCCAGGATCCCCAAGGGGAAGCCTATCGCTTACTGGTCGTAGCCGCCTGTAACTATTGGTACAGCGCCATGCCGTTCCTGTTCGAGCGTATCGACGACTACACCGAGCTGCTAATGCCGGATGACCTGCTCTCGGGAAACTCTATTCTCGCCTACACCCGCGACGCCATGACACCGGACGCCTGTGAAGATGTTGAGGTGATTGGCTGGTTGTACCAGTTCTATATATCCGAGAAAAAGGATCAAGTATTCGAGGCGCTGAAGAAGAATCAGAAAATCAAACCGTCCAATATCCCCGCCGCCACCCAGCTTTTCACGCCGCACTGGATTGTGCGATACCTGGTGGATAACTCGCTCGGCCGCTTGTGGATGCTTAACAGACCAAATTCAGACTTGGTGGACCAGTTGGAGTATTACATTCCTCCGGAGGAGACTGAGGCCGATTTTCTGAAAATCGAAGGCCCGGAAGAGCTCAAGGTTTGCGACCCAGCCTGCGGCTCCGGCCATATGCTGACCTATGCTTTCGATCTGCTCTACGCCATTTATGAAGAAGAAGGCTGCGAGCCGTCCGAAATCCCGGAAAAGATTCTGACACACAACCTTTACGGTATTGAGCTGGATGAGCGCGCCGGTGAGCTGGCCGCCTTCGCTCTGACCATGAAAGCCCGAGCGCGTCAGCGGCGTTTTTTCAACAAAGGCATCAAGCCCAACATCTGCGTGTTGGAAAAAGTTAGCTTCACTCCGGATGAACTGGAAGAGTACATGAGCGCCGTGGGCCGCGACCTGTTCACCCAGGGCTTACGTGAAACCTTGCAACAGTTCGAGGAGGCTGACAACTTCGGCTCCCTGATCTTGCCCAAGCTTACCAACGTGGCTGACGTGCTGGCCGAGCTGGAAACCAAGGATCTGGGTAGCAACCTGTTCCTAGCCGACACGCATAGCAAAGTACTGAAAGTACTGCGTATGACCGAAGCCTTGAGCCCGCGCTACGCCGTGGTCGTCGCCAACCCGCCCTACATGGGAGGCAAAGGCATGAATGGACGGCTTGGCGCTTGGGCCAAGGAGAACTACCCAAAGAGCAAGTCCGACCTGTTTGCGATGTTCATAGAACGTAATCTGGATATGGCGGTGACTGGCGGTGCTGTCGCCATGATCACAATGCAGAGCTGGATGTTTCTGTCTTCCTTCGAGGCTTTGCGCGGCCGCATTCTCAATCAGCACACTATCTTGTCGATGGCCCATCTGGGCGCGCGAGCCTTTGACAGCATCGGTGGGGAAGTGGTCTCAACGACTGCTTTCGTGCTCGAGAACGCCCATAAGCCGCACTATCGAGGGGCTTATCTCCGGCTGGTTGATGGCAATTCGGAAGCTGAGAAGATGGCCATGATGACTCAGGCTATTGAGCAGGGTCGTTCAGCATGATTAGCCTAGAAAGCTTCGGACTTGCCTACAGAAAGGCAAAAGTCGACCTGTATTACTCTTCGCATGCGTCCCTTGATGCTATCGCAGACTACGAGGAAAACCTCTATGAAAATCTAGCAGCGTTGCAGGCGCAATATAATGGGGACGACGAATCCTGGGCTACTTCTTCGGAGTTCCTGGGTAGCTGGACGCTGGCCACGAAATCCGTGGATATATCACCTTGGCAAAAATACCGGGAAGTACATGGTATCGGTTTGATCTTCTCGTCTCCCGCCGATGAATGGGAGCACGCTTGTAATTTGCTGGCGGGCCAAAAGGCACCAGAGAAACCTGTCGCCGAATTTCGTGTAATGGCGCAGTGCAGTATGGATTTCCATGTGTTGGCCACTTTGTGGATGATGGAGGTCGGTCATCTGTTTGACGCCAAGCTCACAGGTTGCGCCTATGGCAACCGCTTGCGGCGCACCCAGGACGGAAAACGCATCAACCCATTGTCGTTGGGTTCGTTCGCGCCCTATCTGAAACCCTTTCGCGACTGGCGTGATCAAGGCATCTCCACCATGCGCACTGCGTTGGATGAGGGCAAAAAAATTGTTGCACTTACGGCCGATGTCAGCTCCTTCTATCACGAGCTAAATCCTGGCTTTATGCTGGATCCAGAGTTCCTGGAGACTGTTCTGAAGCTGGAACTCAATGAAGAACAAGCGAAGCTTCACCGCCTGTTTATCCGTGCCTTGCGGGCTTGGGCTGAGGCAACGCCTTTGGGAAAAGGGCTACCGGTCGGGTTGCCCGCCTCTGCTGTGGTGGCCAATGTGGCACTGATCGAACTGGACCGAATCATCGAACGACAGGTTGCTCCCCTGTATTACGGTCGCTATGTGGATGACATTCTTTTGGTCATGGAAAATGGCGCTGGGTTTCGCTCCACGGTTGAGCTTTGGGAGTGGCTGTTTGCACGCTCCGGCGGAAAGCTAGGCTGGGTGAACGCTCAAGAGCAGAGCCAAATCCGCTTTCAGCCTGATTACCTGAAAAATGGCGAAAACAAAAGTAGGATCTATTTCGCCAATACTAAAAACAAAGTGTTCATGCTGGCTGACGAGCCTGGCAAAACGCTGGTTGATGCGATTGCACACCAGATTCACGAACGTGCCAGCGAATGGCGGGCGATGCCCCGATTACCGCGGTCTGCCGGCCATGTTAGCACTGACCTTCTAGCTGCCACACAAAGCGATGGGGAGGCCGCCGACAACTTACGTAAAGCCGATGCGTTGACCATGAGGCGCGCCGGCTTCGCCATCAAACTACGCGACTTCGAGGCGTATGAGCGGGATTTGCATCCCGATGCCTGGCAAGCGCATCGCCGGGCTTTCTTTCGTGCCTTTATTCAGCATGTTTTGGTGCTGCCTCAGTTTTTCGATTTGGCTGTTTATTTGCCGCGAGTGATTCGGTTGGCAACAGCGTGTGAGGATTTCGGCGATCTACGCAGAATCATCGACGCGCTGGAACGCCTTTGCCAGCAAGTCGGTGAACATTGTCATGTTGAGATAAAGGCTTGTCCATCTGCCAGCGCGCCATCCGAGGCTGAGATCATCGCCCGCTGGCAGGAAAAGCAATTTTCCACCATTCGCGAAAGTATCACGGCGGCCTTCCCTCCACGCTTGTCCAGGGCGGGCCGGCAGGCATGGGAGGCGCATATGGCGGATTGCCACCCTACGCTTGATGTCGAAACCATGCTCTCTTGGCCCGTGTCGGCCAAAGCCTTTCAGTCGCAGCATGCACGGCTTTTCTCCTTTGACCTGGCACATATGCCGTTCCGTTTTATGGGATTACCCAAGGAGATGATCGCGCAACGCGGAATTCCCGCCAAGAAAACCGTGCTCAATTGTGCTCAAGGCTCAGAACTTCTGCCTGATACAGCAGTGGATGGCATCCAGCGATTGGCAAAGTGGATAAAAATTAAGGGACTTCCACATGGGCTGCTGTTTGCCACCCGCCCCTTCAATTTGGCGGAACTCTTCGTCTTGCACAAAGACGCCTACACCGAACAAGGGCAAGCCGCCCTACACAGCGTCGTTCTGGCCTTGCGCGGCTTCAGTCTCGGTGACAAAACACCCCGTTTCGACAAGAACGGGGTGCTACAGATTCCCGATGGGGCTGAGCCTCGCAAATACAACATCGCCGTCTCCAGCTGGCAGACGCGGATCGAAAGTTGGGCGGCAGCCGTTACGCGCATGCCGGACCCCGATGCTGACCGTTATGCCCGGCTATGCCACTTGCTCGACAGTGTAATCGCTCAACCCCGGCATAGTCGTTACCTTATCCTGCCGGAGCTGGCGCTTCCCGCGCACTGGTTTATGCGAATCGCCCGCAAGCTGCAAGGTCGAGGCATTTCGCTGATTACAGGTATTGAGTACCTCCATGCGGGTAAGTCACGGGTGCGCAATCAGGTGTGGGCAGCTCTGTCGCATGATGGTCTGGGGTTTCCTTCTATCATGATCTATCGGCAAGACAAACAGCGCCCCGCCTTGCACGAAGAGGCGGAGCTGAAACGACTCGCCGGAGCGGAGATGACGCCAGGATCACTCTGGAGCAAGGGTATTCCGCCCATTATACGTCACGGCGACTTCCACTTTGCCCTGCTAGTGTGCAGCGAATTGACCAACATCAGCTATCGCGCGGCCCTGCGGGGTAAGGTAGATGCGCTGTTTGTACCGGAATGGAACCAGGACACCGAAACCTTTAATGCGCTTGTAGAGTCCGCTGCGCTGGACATCCATGCCTACATCATCCAATGCAACGACCGACAGTACGGGGATAGCCGAATCCGAGCGCCCTACAAAAACAGCTGGAAACGCGATGTGCTTCGGGTCAAGGGCGGTGTGACCGACTATTGCGTGATCGGAGAAATTGATGTGAAGGCCTTGCGCCAGTTCCAGAGTAGCCACCGCTCGCCCGCACAGCCCTTCAAGCCAGTGCCGGATGGGTTCTCGATCGAGCATAGCCGAAAGGTGCTTCCGGCAGGAGGAGACGAATGAGCATTGTCCAACATCTGATCTGGAGTTTTCATAGCTGCCACTCCAAGCACGGCACTAGGTTAGTCTGGGCCTTGGAACTGCCTGTACTGGTGCAGATGAACCAACTTCCTGAGCACCATCGGTCAAAATCGCATGATCCTGGTTTTAGGGTCGTGTGGTCAGGTCAGGATTGTGGCGGCGAGGCGGTTGAGCGCAAGGTGGATTGGAAAGCGATTGCGGATGATTGGCAGCAAGTCGATCTATCGGCTCAAAAACAAGGCTTGGGGAGCAGTGATGAGTAAGGATCAAACAAGTGGTTCTGGACAAGTTCTGGAAAAGTTCTTCTATCGTGCATCGGCAGAAAATTTTAGAAAAGTTCCGAGCAGCCCGCTTGCATACTGGGCAAGCGATTCTGTGTTTGAATGTTTTGACATGGAAAAATTACGCAATGTGGCTGATGCAAAACAAGGAATGGCAACCTCTAACAATGATCGTTTTTTGCGCTTATGGCATGAAGTGAGCCGTAAGCAGCTGAGTTTTGACTGCAAAAGCGGCGTCGAGTCAGAAAAGAGAACGGAAAAGTGGTACGCCTATAACAAAGGTGGCGAGTTTCGCCGTTGGTTTGGAAACAATGAATATGTCGTTAACTGGAAGAATAATGGAGAAGAACTAAAAGAGTTTGTGGAAGAGATTAACAAGCTAAGACCAGGTGGTCGATTGAAAAACCAAGAATACTATTTCCGCGAAAATATAACGTACTGTTCATTGAGTTCTGGCCTGTTTTCAGCGAGATACAATCCCATAGGATTTCTGTTTGATACGAAGGGCTCATGCATTTTTCCTATTTCTGTCAACAAATATGGACTGTTGTCGCTTTTGAACAGCAATGTAGCCCAAGTATTCCTGGAAATTCTCTGTCCAACACTCGATTATAGCTCGATTGGCGTGAATGCAATCCCAGTCAAGTTACCCGAAGTCACTTATTTGGCTAAGAACCTTGTTGATCTGTCAAAGTCCGATTGGGATACGTATGAATCATCATGGGATTTCGTGGGCCTCCCGTTGCTGGATAAAAGCTATCTGGAAACAGGCATGGAGCGGGCCTACCAAAAGATCCGCTCCCACTGGCGCGAAATGACGCTGGAGATGCAACGGTTGGAGGAAGAAAATAACCGCATCTTTATCGATGCTTATGGTCTCCAGGATGAGCTGACGCCGGATGTACCGCTGGAGGAGGTCACTCTGACCTGCAACCCTCACTACCGCTATGGCAACAACAAAAGTGAGGAAGAGTTGGAGGCGCTTCTGCTGGCTGACACCATACGCGAGCTGGTCTCCTACGCCGTTGGCTGTATGTTCGGCCGCTACGCGCTAGACAAACCGGGACTGGTCCTGGCCAATCAGGGAGAGACCATAGAGGACTATCTGAAGCGGATCCCAGAGCCGAGCTTCCAGGCAGATGAGGATAACGTCATCCCCATGCTCGACGGTGACTGGTTCACCGACGACATCACCGAACGTTTCCGTGAATTCCTGCGCATCGCCTTTGGTGAAGAGCACTATGGGGAAAACCTCCGCTTTGTAGAGCAGGCGCTGGGTAAGGACATCCGCAAGTACTTCCTGAAGGACTTCTACAACGACCACGTGCGCCGTTACAAGAAGCGACCCATTTGCTGGCTGTTCTCCTCACCCAAGGGCTCATTCAACGCGCTGATCTACATGCACCGCTACCAGCCCCACACCGTGGGCACGGTGCTGGAGTATCTGCGCGATTTCAAAGACGAGAAGCTGCAAGCCCGGAAGAACCATCTGGAGGCCGTCAGTATCAGCGCCGGGGCTTCCCAAGGTGAGAAGACCAAGGCCCTGAAAGAGATCGAGAAGATCAACAAAATCCTCGCCGAGCTGGATGACTACGAGCGGGATGTACTTTATCCCCTGGCTACCGAGCAGGTGGAAATCGATCTCGATGACGGGGTGAAGGCCAACTATCCGAAATTTGGCGACGCTTTGAAGAAAATTCCAGGCTTGTCCTGAAGCAGTAAGGAGCTGTCGGCATGGCAGGTGAGTACGAAAAGGCCATTACTATCAAAGACGCGATTGATGCCATTAATCAGCGAGACTATCTGTTGCCGGCAATACAGCGGAAGTTCGTCTGGAGCAGCCATCAGATCTGCGTGCTGTTCGACTCCATCATGCGGGGTTACCCCATCAACACATTCATGATGTGGGAAATCAAAGATGATGGCATCAAGAACGACTACAAGTTCTACGAGTTCCTGAAATCCTACTGCCAACGTTTCAGTGAGGAAAACCCTCACGTCTCAACCAATGCGAGTTATAAGGATTTCAGGGCAGTCATCGATGGCCAGCAGCGTCTTACATCCCTCTACATTGGGCTTTGCGGTACATATGCGTACAAGAAGCCAAGAGTTTGGTGGCCTAGCACTCGCGACGACAAGGTGTTACCGCCTCGCAAACTGTATCTGGACCTGAAAGCACCACTGGAATCGGAAGACGATGAATCACTGATGTATTACAACTTCCGATTCCTCACAGACCGGCAATATAAAGACTCATTGGCTGCAGAGACCCCGGCCCACCACTGGCTTTGCATGCATGAAATACTCAGGTATCCACACCACGAAAGTAGCGATGATGTGCTTTTGGAAGTGGTAATGCCAGAGCTCGAGCGACGAGGACTCAGCACAAATACATTTTCCCGAAAGACATTGCTGAAAGTTTATGACGTGATCCGTTCCCAGCGGATCATTCACTACTTCAATGAGAACAGTCAGCAAATCGACCATGTTTTAGATGTATTTATCCGAACCAACAGCGGAGGCACTAAGCTGGACTTTTCTGACCTGCTGATGTCGATTGCCGTTGCCCACTGGGATGGAGATTTTCGGAAAGAACTTGACGACTTGACCCAGCACATCCATCAGAACACTGAGATGGGCTTCTACATAGAACGTGACTGGTTGTTGAAAACCTGCTTGATGCTCACGGAAGCCGATGTCCGTTTCAAAGTGAGAAATTTCAAGGGCGAGCAGGTTGCCCGAATCCAGCAAGAGTGGCCCGATATCAAAGAGTGTATTACCGAAACATTCCGCCTCGTGAGGCGGTTCGGTATTACGCCGCAGTCCCTGACCTCCAGAAACGCTGTTATTCCGATCTGTTACTATTTGTATAAAAAATGCTCTTCAGGAGAGCCACTCTTCAGAAAAATTAATAATCTAGCGAAATGCCATGAGCAACGTGCGGTAATCAGCCAGTGGTTTTACATGGCGCTGTTGAAAGGGGTCTTCGGCGGTCAGGCTGACTCCATTTTAAGCAGCATGAGGGATGTTCTAGTAAAACACCTCACCGACGATACCTTCCCGTTGCCCGCCATCATTGAGCGTTACAAAGCGACGAACAAGGATCTGCGTTTCGATGAAGAAACCCTCGATAAACTGCTGGAAACGCAGCACGGAGAGGGGCGCTGCCGCGCGTTACTGCATTTGCTGTTCCCGGAAATGAACGTTTCAGAGGTATTTCACATTGATCACCTTCACCCAAGGGCAGCTTTTGACAAGAAATTGCTAAATAAAGCTAGCTTCTTACAGGATGACGAGCATTTGATGACGTTTTATCGTAATCCAGTCCACTGGAATGCGATCCCCAATCTTCACCTATTGAATCATTCGCAAAACCTTGCGAAGAAAGACCGCCCTTTGAAGGAATGGCTTTCTGACCAGAATGTGCACCTGACCCCTGGTGATCTGCTCATCGAGAATGTGGATTTGGAATTTACTTCATTCAAGGCGTTCTATCTGGCAAGGCGAGAAGCCCTAAAACAGCGCTTGATATCCCGAGTTTACATGTCCGCGCCGTTGGCGGCGGAGAGTGTGGCTGACAGTGAAGACGAAGAGCTGGAAGAGGTGGTCTCATGAGCAGCCAGATTCAAACGGCTCTGACGCGACTGTTTGATAAGCACCGGATCATTTTCTGGTACGACACCAAGCAAGAGCTGCGCGGTGATTTCGAGACGGTTTCCATCCCGCACGTGGAGAAGCTGGAAATCGCCAACAACGAGTACGGCCTGAAATATCGCATCCTGCGGGAGGCACCGGAACAGAAATTCTTGCTGTACAAGGAGGGGCCACAACCAGAGGATCTGGATAACTGGTTACTGGACGTACAGCTGGCCCACGGCGAGTTCCGGACCGACCAGGTGGCTATCTGGCTGTCTGAATTGGATCTGGGCCTGGAATTCGCTGAGATAACTCAGGCCCACACGGAGTTCTTTCAGGCGATCAAGCGCAAGGAGGCTTTGAAGAAGTTGCTGAAGCCGGACGACACTGCCGGTCAGCTGCGCCTGAAGATGCTGGCCGTGTGTGCTGGTAGCGAGCCCCGTATGGACTCGGTGGTGGAAACCCTGCTGCAGCAACTGGCGGAAGACCGTGATGATGGTATTCGGCTGATTGAGCGCTGTGGGCTGGGCAGCTTCCTGTGGGAACAACTGACCCGTTTCTACGGCTACGAGGCCAGTGAACCCAGCCTGCGCGACTTCGTGATTGAGCTGTTCAAATCCTGCTACGCCATGGGTACCGATGGCGAGGTCAAACTGACCGGCGATGCCCTGGTGTTCCTCAAGCGCTGGAAAGACAGCCGGCAGTTCGAGCAGGGGTTTGAAACCCTGTCTGCCGAGTGTGCCGAGGTGTTGGGCATTGAGCAGGATCTGGGAAAAAGGGACTTCCGGGACCTGGTTGAGCTGGACTACTTCCGGCTAATCGATCAGAAGATTATCAGTGATCTGGTGCGGGCGGTGGTTGGCCGCACGGTCACCAGCGGCGATGTGGCACTGTGGGTGCGGCAGCGGCGCCAGGGCCACTGGTACGAGGAGTTCCGACACCTGTATGAAGCCATTGAGTTTGCGGCCCGCTTTATCCAGATGCTGGGTGAGGCTCGTCTCACCATGGACAGCCTCTCCGACGGCGTTCAGCGATACAGCCGCACCTGGTATCAGTTGGATCAGCTCTACCGCAAGTTTACCTACCATGTGCGCATGTCTGGTCAGGCATCGTTGATGGGCAATCTCAGTGAGCAGGTGGAGAATTTGTATTCCAACAACTACCTGCTCAAGCTGGGCGATGGCTTCCAGGTTCACGTGGATGCCGCGCCGCGCTGGGAGGCCTATCCGGTCGTTCAGCAAAAGGCCTTTTTCGAGCACTGGGTTCGCCTGTACCTGCGCAAGGACAAACGGATCTGCGTGATCATTTCCGACGCCATGCGCTATGAGATTGGTGATGAGCTGCTGGGCCTTATCCGGCAAGAAGATCGCTACAGCGCGGAGCTCGAACCGGCACTCTCGACTCTTCCCAGCTATACCCAGCTCGGTATGGCGGCGCTGCTGCCCAACAAGTCCTTGGCGATTGCCGACAACGATACCGGTACGGTACTGGTGGATGGCCAAAGCTCACAGGGTACGGTCAACCGAACAAAAATCTTACAGGCTGCCCTGGATGAACGGGGCCAGGCCGTCAAGGCGGAGGATTTTATGCAGCTCAACCGGGAAGATAGCCGGGAGCTGCTCAAGGGTAATGATGTGCTGTACATCTACCACAACCGCATTGATCACACCGGTGACAAGATGCATTCAGAGGGGCAGGCCTTTGAAGCCGCAGAACAAACCCTGGGTGATCTGATTCGTCTGATCAAGAAGCTCACGGCGGCCAACGCCAATAACCTGCTGATCACCGCTGACCACGGTTTTATTTACCAGAACCGTGAGCTGGATGAGAGTGACTTCCTGGGCGATGCCGTTTCTGGCGATGATATTCGCTACCGGGACCGTCGGTTCGTGCTGGGTAAGGGGCTGTCCGCCTCTCCGGCCTTCCATAACTTCTCGTCTGAGCAGCTTGGGCTGGATGGCGATATGGAAGTGCAGATTCCCAAGTCCATCAACCGACTGCGCCTTAAAGGCTCTGGCAGCCGCTTTGTGCATGGCGGCGCATCCCTTCAGGAGGTTGTGATTCCGATCTTGAAGGTTAACAAGAAGCGCCAGAGTGATGTCAGCGCCGTTGAGGTCGACATCCTCCGGGGGGCCAGCTCGGTGATCACTTCCGGCCAACTGGCCGTCACCCTGTATCAGTCCGGGCCGGTTACCGAGAAAGTACAGCCTCGCCACCTGCGGGCCGGGATTTATACCCAGTCAGGGGAGTTGATTTCGGACAGTCACGAACTGTCGTTTGACCTGACCTCGGAGAATCCCCGCGAGCGGGAGCTTCAGGTACGCTTTGTGCTCAGCCGCAAGGCGGACGAGGCCAACGGCCAGGAAGTCTTCTTAAAGCTGGAAGAACAGCACGCCGGCACCTCTCACTACAAGGAATACAAGTCGCTCAGGTATTTGATGCGGCGGTCCTTTATCAGCGATTTTGATTTCTGAGGGTTATAGCCAATGAGTACGCTTGACCAAAAGATCAACGAACACTTCCCCGGGTTGGTGGTGCGCAAAGACCTGGTGAAAACGGTCAAGGGCAATGCCATCGTCCCCTCATATGTGCTGGAGTATCTGCTCGGCCAGTACTGCGCCACTAACGACGAGGCTACGATTCAGACCGGTATCGAGACGGTCAAGGAGATTCTGGCCAAGCACTATGTCCACCGCAACGAGGCCGGACTGGTGCGCTCGAATATCAAGGAAAAGGGGCGCTACAAGGTCATCGATAAGATCAGCGTGGCCCTGAATGAGAAGACGGATGCCTACGAGGCGCAGTTTTCCAACCTGGGAATCAAGAAAGTGTTGGTGGATTCTGGGACCGTGAAGGCCCACCCCAAACTGCTGGTAAGCGGCGTCTGGTGCATTGCGGACATCGAATACGTATTTTCTGAAGACCATAACGTCAGCCCCTGGATTTTGTCCACCCTCAAGCCGATTCAGCTATCTCACTTCGACTACGACGCCTACGTTGCCGCGCGGCAGCAGTTCAGCACCGATGAGTGGATTGACCTGCTGATACAGAGTATCGGCTTTAACCCGGAGATGTTCGGACGGCGCAGCAAGCTAACCCAGCTGGTCCGCTTGATTCCGTTTTGCGAGCGGAACTACAACCTTATTGAACTTGGCCCCAAGGGGACGGGTAAATCCCACGTTTACTCCGAATTCTCGCCCCATGGGATCCTGGTATCGGGTGGTGAAGTCACCGTACCCAAGTTG
>Ga0208813_1000062_pt1 | contig 121380 bp, 115 predicted proteins | sample MalvireepMed_904_FD_184250 | JGI IMG/M metagenome (GOLD analysis project Ga0208813, IMG submission 184250) | Marine viral communities from the Global Malaspina Expedition - Malaspina viral metaG DeepMed_904 (SPAdes) (version 2) | ecosystem: Environmental > Aquatic > Marine > Oceanic | place... | reverse complement strand
ACCAAACTGAGCAATCAAAAACTCAGCTTGTTCGGGCGTTGGATAGATGCGTACTTTCGTTGCTTTTAACATAGTAAGTAGAGGCTGTATTTATATACAGTATAATTACACGCGCCTTTATCTGAGTCAAGGTCGCAGACTGACTATAAAACCTACGCCTTATATCCCCGCCCTCATCGGGCGAGGGTTTACGGCGAAACTGCTAAAAGGAACTGGCCGTTAGTCACCACTTGCTCACCGTCAACGAGGCCCGATGTAACCACAACCTCATCACCCACCCGCAGGCCGGTCTTTACTGCTTTGACGGCAAACGCCTGGTCCCTGACCTGCACTAACACGCGGTTATTTTGCGCCGTGGTAATTAAGCTTTTGACCGGAATCACCAGGGCGTTTGTTACCGGCGACAGCTCGACATGACCGGTCGCCCACAACCCCTCGCGAAGGCAATCTATCGAGCTATCAATCGGCACACGCGCGGTCAGTGTTTGAGTCTGAGGGTCTATTTGCGGATAAATGTAGTCAATGTTATTCATCCAGTGACCACTCACCTGTTCAGAACTTAAATGAACCATTTGGCCAACGCTTAGCTGGTCTGCGTAGCGTACTGGTATATCCAGCATAAACCAGAGCTGCTGGTCGTCAGTAATGGTCATTAGTTCCAAACCTGGTTTTACGTACATGCCCTGTTGAATGTTGAGTTCGGTGATATAACCTGATTGCGGTGCATAATAGTCCACTTCGTAGGACGCTTGTTTGGTCTTTTCCAGCAAGCTAATTTGCTGCGCACTCATGCCAAGTAACAGTAAACGCTGCTTACCGCGGCGTTTAAACTGTTGCTGGCTCTCGGCATCACCCACTTCATTAATTGAATTAAGCAGCTGAAGGTAGTCGTCTTGCGCAACGACTAAGTCCGGTGCGTACACACGGTAGAGTTTTTCGCCCTGTTCCACCCACTGACCTTCAACATCGGCATAAAGTTCTTCCACCCAACCCTCGGCGCGTGAATGCACATGATACTTGGCAGATTGTTGCCAGCGCACCTGCGCTTGTGCCTTAAGCATGGGTTGCAGATCTTTACGGGTTGCTGTGGCCGTGGTGACTCGTATCGCTTGTTGCTGGGCTTTGGGCACATGAAAGCTTTGTTCTATACTTGAGGCTCTTGCTTTTTCTCGCGCTCCACTAAGTCCATACCGCAGATGGGGCAAGTACCTGCTTGGTCTTTTACGATTTGACTGTGCATCGGGCAGACATACTGAACTTGCGCCTCGTTAAAGGGGTCGTTGTCGCTGCTTTGCTGATGCTGATGTTGGCTATGATCCTGAACTAGCGCATGTGCCGCGCTGACACTCGTACTCAGCGCTAATACGAATAGCGCTAACAATAAAACTCGCATGGTATTCCACCTTCTGATTGTGCATAAAAAAACAGACTTCCGGTTATGCAACAACCCGTTTTGGTGGACGAATAAGGCGCTCACTGCGCTGCCAAAGCGCCATTTGCTGGTGCTTAAACACAGTGAAAAATGAGGGTGAATTAAATTCGGTCAGTAGATTAACCAAGCAATTTGGCCAGCACAGTGCTGTTCACAATGCTGGCAAAATAAGCCTTCCTCGTCGCAATGTTCTGCCATCGACGGTTGCTCGACTTCGTCGCAACAATCATGCATGCCACTGCCTTCGGAGCTAACAACACCTACGGTGTCTGTCATTGGCATAGCGTGCATTGCCGGCGCGGAAAACGTCCCCGCCAGCAGGCTCAACAACAATGTCAAAACAACCGTAAGTGTTTTCATACTCTTTAGTTTAACAGAGCTATTACCAGATGGTCACGCGGTTTTCCGGCGCCACATAAAGCTCGTCACCTTCCTCAACGTCAAAGGCTTCGTAAAACGCCGGTACGTTAACTACGGTACCGTTTACACGATACTCTGCCGGTGAGTGCGGGTCGCTCATGACTTGTTCACGAATCGCATCTTCACGGTATTTACCGCGCCATACTTGTGCCCAGCCAATAAATACACGTTGCTCGCCGGTAAAGCCGTCCAGTTCAGGCGATGGTTCGCCGTTGAGCGACTTTTTGTACGCTTCATAAGCAATCGTCAAACCGGCTAAATCGCCAATGTTCTCACCTAGCGTCAAGTCACCGTTAATATTCAGCCCTTCGATAGGTTCATAAGCGCTAAACTGAGCAGACAACTGTTGGCCACGCTCGTCAAATGCTTCGCGGTCGGCGTCAGTCCACCAGCTTTGCAGGTTACCATCACCGTCATATTTCGAGCCCTGATCGTCAAAGCCGTGGCCCATCTCGTGACCGATAACCGCGCCGATGCCACCGTAATTAACAGCCATTTCAGCATTCATATCAAAGAATGGAGGCTGCAAAATACCAGCCGGGAAGACGATTTCGTTGCGTACCGGGCTGTAATAAGCATTCACCGTTTGCGGTGTCATGCCCCAGTCCTCTTCGTCAACCGGGCCACCAATTTTCTCGATTTCTTCCTGGTAATTAAACTCGGCATAAGCTTTGTAATTGCCAACCAGGTCAGTCGCCGAGATTTGCAGGTCGCTGTAATCACGCCATTCATTCGGGTAGCCAACTTTTGGATCAAACTTAGCCAGTTTTTCCAGTGCTTTTTGTTTGGTGTCTTCTGTCATCCACTCGAGGTTACGAATGGAGTCACCATAGGCCTCACGCAGGTTCTCGATCAGCACTTCCATTTTTTGCTTAGCTTCGGGTGGGAAGTACTCTTTAACGTAAACCTGGCCTAAGACTTCACCCAGAATACTGTTGGTTGCATCAACGCCGCGCTTCCAGCGAGGTTCCTGCTCCGGGATACCGCGCAGGGTGCTGCCATAAAACGCAAAACGACGCTCGCCAAACTCTTCGCTCAGAATAGTAGCCGCATCGTTTACCATGCGGAAGCTCAGATAATCCTTCCACGCTTGTAATTCAACGTCAGTGAACATCGCACCAAAGTCTTCGAAATACGACGGCTGGCGAATCACCATGTTGTCGACATCGCCTAACCCGGCAGTTTCTACCCAGGCTGCAAAATCAAAGTCACCCAGCATTGCAGCCACTTCGTCAACCGACTTCTTGTTATAGGTTTTGTCCGCATTACGGCTTTCTACCCGTGACCACTGAATTTCAGCCAGCTTGGTTTCCAGTTCAAGAATGCGTTCTGCAGCTGCTTCGGCATCTTCAACGCCGGCCATAGCCAGGATATCAGCGGCATAGTCTTGATACGCTGAACGGAATTCCTCGAATTTCTCGTCATCGCTCAGGTAGTAATCGCGGTCCGGCAGGCCCAGTCCTGATTGCGATACATACATGGCGTTGGTTTGCGGATCTTTAGCGTCCGGATACACGTAAAAGCCGAACGGCGTCGATACGCTTTGACGACTAAAACGTGCCATATGCTCAGCTACAGCCGAGTGGCTATCCAGCGCTTTGATTGCATCTAAATCGCTTTGAATCGGTGAAACACCCAGTTCGTTAAGTGTTTCGACGTCCATAAAGGCGTTGAAAAAGTCACCGACTTTGCGCTCGTTACTGCCCGCTTCGGGGTTTGAGTTGGCTGCGTTTTCGATAATGTCACGCAAGCGCTTTTGATTTTGTTCGCGTAAATCAAAAAACGAACCCACTGACGAACGGTCTGACGGAATTTCAGTGCGTTCAATCCAGGCGCCGTTTACATGTGCGAATAAGTCATCCTGTGGTTTAACGCTATGATCAAAGTTTTCTAACACAACACCTGACGGCATTTGCTGTTGGGCTTGTTGCTCGGCAGAGGATTGTTGTTGTTCAGCATTGGCTTGCGTGTTGCCCTCGCCCTGCTGCGGTGAGCAGGCAGATAAGGCTAGCGCCATTGAGACACTAGCCGCAACGGTAGCTAATTTTAATTTCATGTAAGTTCCCTGAGTTTTTGTTTTAATCATGTTTTAGTGATTTATCGGTAAACAAGTAATCTTTTAGCTCTTCATCAAACTTTGGATCTTTGCGACGGATCCATTCCAGCGTCATGGCCGCATGCTCTTTTTCTTCGTCACGATTATGGATTAACACCGATCGTAACTCATCGTCTTTGCATACATCGATACGTTGGTTATACCAGTCCATCGCTTCCAACTCTTCCATCAGCGAAATTATCGCGCGATGCATATCGCGGGTTTCGTCAGACAGCAGTTCGTATGGTTCATGATATCCTTCGTTCGCCATAACAGGCTCCTTGTTGTTTGTATGAGTCTAAATTAGACAACCCATTAAAATTATCGCATTGTTACCGGACACGCAAAGAAAAACGGCCGCATTCGCGATGAATGCGGCCGTTTTGCCGTTAACTTAACGTAACAGAGTACTACAACTGACTGTTACTTTTTCTTCTTAGCCTTCGGATTCGGCATATCAGTGATAGAGCCTTCCTGAATCTCTGCGGCCAAACCAACTGATTCATGCAATGTCGGATGCGCATGTACGGTCAATGCGATATCTTCTGCATCACAGCCCATTTCGATAGCCAGGCACACTTCACCCAGTAACTCACCGGCATTGCTACCACACATAGCGCCGCCGATAATGCGATTGTTCTTATCAAAGATCAGCTTAGTCATACCTTGCTGAGCATTTGAAGCAATCGCACGGCCCGATGCAGACCACGGGAAAGTCACTGCGTCATACTCGATACCTTTCTCTTTCGCTTCTTTCTCGGTTACACCAGCCCATGCAACTTCCGGGTCGGTATACATGATAGAAGGGATAACTTTAGGCTCGAAGAAGTGCTTCTTACCCGCGATAACTTCAGCTGCAACATGCGATTCATGTACCGCTTTGTGCGCCAGCATGGGTTGACCCACAATGTCACCAATAGCAAAAATGTGGTCAACATTAGTGCGCATTTGGCTGTCAACATTGATAAAGCCGCGATCATCAACCTTAACACCGGCTTTGTCGGCATCGATTTTGTTACCGTTAGGCGCACGACCCACAGCAACTAAAACAACGTCATATTTAACCGGTTTTTCCGGCGCATTTTTACCTTCGAAGGTTACATAAACACCGTCTTTTTTGGCTTCAACGTTAGTCGCCTTGGTGTTTAACATAACGTTTTCGAAACGGCCTTTAATTTGCTTATTAAAGTTTTTGATGATGTCAGCATCGGCCGGCGGTACCAGCTGGTCGGTCATTTCGACCACGTCTACTTTTGAGCCCAGAGACGCATAAACCTGACCCATTTCCAACGCAATAATACCACCGCCCAACAGCAGCATTTTCTTCGGAATTTCTTTTAATTCCAGCGCATCAGTAGAGTCCCACACACGCTCGTCATCGTGCGGAATAAATGGCAACTTAATGGCTTGTGAGCCGGCTGCGATAATGGCGTTATCAAACTCAACCGTGGTGTTACCGTCGTCACCTTCTACCTCGATGGTGTTGCTACCGGTGAACTTGCCGTAACCATTAACAATTTTCACCTTCCGCATTTTCGACATCTGGCCGAGGCCACCGGTCAACTGACCAACAACCTTTTCTTTATGCTTGCGCATTTTTTCCAGGTCAATTTTCGGCTCGCCAAATTCAATACCTTCAGCCGCAAGATTTTTAGATTTTTAGCTTCTTCGATATGTTTGGTCATGTGCAGCAGTGCTTTTGACGGAATACAACCGACGTTAAGACAAACACCGCCTAAGGTGCTGTAACGCTCAATCAAAACAACATCCTGGCCTAAGTCTGCGGCGCGAAACGCTGCCGAATAGCCACCCGGGCCCGAACCTAACACTACTACCTGTGTTTTAATTTTGTCGCTCATGTTAACCCCTTATTTGCTACGGCCGGTTGAGCCACCGGCCGAGGTCAGTCAACGCTAAAAAGTGGCGCTATTGTAGCGCGAATTTTTTCGTATTTCTTGTCAAATTGATCGTAGCTCGTGCCTTGGGCACGAGGTTTACAATACCAATTTGCGGATATCACCCAGAACCTGGCTTAAGTAAGCGGTAAAGCGTGCGGCTTCAGCACCATCAATTACGCGGTGGTCGTACGATAACGACAACGGTAACGTCAAGCGTGGCTCAAACTCTTTACCATTCCACTTCGGCTTCATCTCGTTGCGCGAAACGCCCAAAATAGCTACATCCGGCGCATTGACGATTGGTGTGAACGCGGTTCCACCGATGCCGCCCAGACTCGAAATCGAAAAGCATCCGCCTTGCATATCGGCAGCTTTCAATTTGCCATCGCGCGCTTTCGAGCTGATTTCAACCAACTCCTCCGACAATTCATAAATGCCTTTCTTATCAACATCACGAATTACCGGTACAACAAGCCCGTTCGGTGTATCAACGGCAATGCCGATGTGCACATATTTTTTCATGTACAGCGACTCGCCGGACTCAGACAAGCTCGAATTAAAGGTTGGGAATTCCCGTAACGCTTTAGCACAGGCTTTCATAATGAAAACCAATGGCGTGATTTTAAAGCCCAAGTCCTGCTTTTTCGCCACTTCGTTTTCGGCCTTACGGAAGTTTTCCAGCTCGGTAATATCGGCTTCGTCAAACTGCGTAACATGAGGGATCGTCACCCAATTACGATGCAGGTTAGGTCCTGACTTACGCTGAATACGCGACAGTTGCACTTCTTCGACTTCGCCAAACTTGCTAAAGTCGACTTTTGGCGCGTCAATTACCTGAAGGCCACCACCGCCCTGTCCTGTTGCACCAGCAACCGCTTTCGGACGCGATAACTCGTACTTAACGTAGTCCTGCACGTCTTCTTTCAGGATACGACCTTTAGGACCATTGCCTTTGACCTGCGACAAATCAACACCGAATTCACGTGCAACGCGGCGTACTGCCGGCGAGGCATGAATAGTGTGCTTGTCTTTGCGCTCGGTTGGATGATCCGGTACCGGCGGCTGACGCTCGCTGGTAGGCTTAGCGCGTGAACTGCCAGAATCTTCTGATGACTGGTCTTTAGGTTTTTCCTTCGATTCGCTTTTCTCCGTGTTCTCTGTGCTCTCTGAGGTTTGCTCTTGAGAACTCTCAGATGAACCCGAATCGTCAGAACCACCAGCCACTTTCAGCTTGGCAATCACCGAGCCCTGCGAAACTTTATCGCCCTCTTTAACCAACATTTCGACGATCTCGCCGTCATCCGGGCAAGGCACGTCCATGGTCGCTTTATCGGTTTCCAGCGTAATTAAGCCATCTTCTTTGGCAACTGAATCGCCTTTAGAGACCAGAATTTCAATGATCTCGACGTCCTCTTCGTCACCAATATCCGGTACTTCTACCTCAATCACTTTCGACTCAGTCGAGCCAGGCTTGCTGTCAGCGTCCGATGCTTGTTCAGCCTCGTCCAGCGCGTCATCGCTCTCGGCTTCCGCTTTATCTTCGCTTTTTTGGCTGCTATCAGCGGTGTCCTCAGCGCTTTCTTCGGCCTCTGCATCATCACCGTCAGATGAATCCTCAGAGCCGGCATCTGCCGCTTCGACGATCGCCAGCACGTCACCTTCGCTAATGGTGTCACCCTCTTTTACCTTCAGCTCGACGATTTTACCACCGGCTGAGGCAGGGATGTCCATCGACGCCTTGTCACTCTCGACCGTTACGATACCGTCTTCTTTCTCGACGGTATCACCCTTGCTCACCAAAATTTCAATGACTTCGACTTCTTCACCGCCCACGTCAGGGACTTTGAGTTCGATTGTATCGGCCATCTCAGTACTCCTTATGCTAAACGTGGGTTAAGTTTGTCGGTATCGATACCAAAATCTTTGATCGCTTTGGTTACCACTTTCTTATCGATATCACCGGCATCCGCCAATTCTTTAAGTGCCGCCACAACAATAAATTCCGGGCTTACCTCAAAGTGCTTGCGCAGATTACCGCGGCTATCAGAACGACCAAAGCCATCAGTGCCTAACACACGATAAGGCGTCGGTACCCAGGCACGAACCTGGTCAGCGTAAAGTTTCATGTAATCAGTCGCAGCAATTGCCGGCCCTTTAGCGTCTTTCATTGCCTTGGTGATATAAGCTTCTTTTGCTTCTTTATCCGGGTTCAGCATGTTGTGACGATCGACATCCAGACCATCACGCGCCAGCTCGTTAAACGAGGTAACACTGTAAACCGTCGAGTTAACGTCAAACTGTTCAGCCAGAATATCGGCCGCTTCACGAACCTGCTGCAGGATAGTCCCGCTACCTAACAACTGTACGTCAGCCTTGGCTTTTTTCTTGGCTTTAACGTTATCCAGCACATACATTCCTTTCAGAATGCCTTCTTCAACGCCTTCCGGCATTTCCGGTTGCTGGTAGTTTTCGTTCATTACCGTTAAGTAGTAGAAAACGTTCTCCTGATCTTCGTACATGCGCTTAAGACCATCATGCACGATAACAGCAATTTCGTAGCCATAGGTTGGGTCATAGCTGATACAGTTTGGCACTGTGCCAAACAGAATATGGCTGTGTCCGTCCTGGTGCTGCAGACCTTCACCGTTAAGTGTTGTACGGCCGGCCGTGCCGCCAATCAGGAAGCCGCGTGTTTGGCTGTCACCAGCAGCCCAAACCAGATCGCCCACACGCTGGAAGCCGAACATGGAGTAGTAAATGTAGAACGGGATCATTGGCTCATTGTTCAGAGAGTAACTGGTACCCGCTGCAACCCATGACGCCATTGCGCCCAACTCGTTGATGCCTTCCTGAATAACCTGGCCTTTTTTATCTTCACGATAATAGGCAACCTGATCCGCATCCTGCGGCGTATATTTCTGGCCGTGGTGCGCATAAATACCAACCTGGCGGAACAGACCTTCCATACCAAAGGTACGGGCCTCGTCCGGAATAATCGGTACGACGCGTTTGCCAATTTTCTTGTCTTTCAACAAGGCTGTCAGTACGCGTACGAACGCCATGGTTGATGAGATTTCGCGGTCGCCCGAGCCTTTCAGCACGGCGTCAAACGCTTTCAGTGACGGCATCTCCAGCTCAACGTCGCTGTTAGCGCGTCGCACCGGCATGTAGCCACCTAAGGATTGGCGACGCTCTTTCATGTACTTCATCTCGTCGCTTTCGTCTTCAAACTTGTAGTATGGCAAGTCTTCAAGTTCTTCGTCTTTAAACGGAATATTAAAGCGGTCACGCAAATGTTTGATCGCGTCCATATCCATTTTCTTAACCTGGTGGGCAATGTTTTTGCCTTCACCAGCTGCGCCCATGCCATAACCTTTGACGGTTTTGGCTAAAATAACCTGTGGACGATTTTTGGTGTTAACCGCTTTATGGTAAGCCGAGTAAACCTTGACCGGATCGTGACCGCCACGGTTCAGGCGCCAGATGTCTTCATCTGACAGGTTGGCAACCATTTCTTCGGTTTCCGGATATTTACCGAAGAAGTTTTCGCGGGTGTACTTACCGCCTTTGGCTTTAAAGTTCTGGTAGTCACCATCAACGGTTTCTTCCATTAACTGACGCAGCTTACCTTCGGTATCACGGTAAAGCAGCGGATCCCAATAGCGGCCCCAAATAACTTTGATGACTTCCCAGCCTGCACCACGGAATGTGCCTTCCAGCTCCTGGATAATTTTACCGTTACCACGCACCGGACCATCCAGGCGCTGCAGGTTACAGTTAATCACAAAAGTCAGGTTGTCCAGCTCTTCACGGGCCGCCATGTTGATGGCACCCAAGCTTTCCGGCTCATCCGTTTCACCATCACCCATAAAGCAGTATACGCGCTGGTTAGAGCAATCTTTTATACCGCGATCCGTCAGGTACTTCAGGAAGCGAGCCAGGTAAATAGCCTGGATGGGTCCTAAGCCCATGGATACAGTCGGGAACTGCCAGAAGTCCGGCATCAGGTTCGGGTGCGGGTACGATGGTAAGCCTTTACCTTCGACTTCCTGACGGAAGTTGTTTAACTGCTCTTCGGTCAAACGGCCTTCGATAAAAGCTCGACCGTAAATACCGGGTGACGCATGACCCTGAATAAACAGGAAGTCGCCGCCGTCGCCTTCACTCGGCGCACGGAAGAAATGATTAAAGCCGACGTCATACAGCATCGCAGATGACGCAAAACTGGCAATGTGACCACCCAGCTCCTCACCTTTTTGCGAGGCGCGCAGCACCATCATCACAGCGTTCCAGCGGATCGCTGAGCGGATACGTGATTCCATGGTCTGGTTGCCCGGCATGGTCGGTTCCTGACTGGCCGGAATAGTATTCAGATACGATGTGGTCGGACGGTATGGCAAATACGCCCCGTTACGACGCGCTTTGTCGATTAGCTGCTCCAACAAGAAATGCGCGCGCTCCGGGCCTTCGGCGTCGAGCACACCCTCAAGAGCGTCTAACCACTCCTGAGTTTCCTGCTGGTCAACATCTTTGTTTAATTCTTCACTCATAGCTATTCCTTACCGTTAAGTTATTCAGGAACGACGCAGCGAGCGCTGGATGCGTGATTGCTCTTTGGTCATTTCCAGCAATGCCTGTTCAATATAGGACAAATGCTGATGACATGCATCCCGCGCCTGCTCCGGTTGCCCATCAATAATTGCAGCTGCAATTTGTGAGCGGTGTTGATTTAATTGCTCTAACACCTGCGGGTGTTGAGCCAGTATGCCTAAATTTTGTTTTATATTATCTGCGAGCAATTCTTTCATACCCATAACGACATGCAATAGCACTACATTATGGGAAGCCTCAGCGATACGCAGGTAAAACGCGACCAACGCGTCAACCTGTGAGTCGATATCACTCGCTTGTGATTCAATGATGTTATTGATACTGCATTTAATCCGATCCAGATCGGAATCGGTGCCACGCAGTGCAGCATAAAATGACGAAATCCCCTCGAGCGCATGACGAAACTCCAGCAGGTCAAACTGTGACTCGGGATGTTTAGCCAATAACTCAAACAAGGGCGTCGCCACTTTGTCATTTAGCGTATCGGTAATAAAGGTGCCACCGCCTTGACGACGATCAATCAAGCCTTTGGCCTCAAGCTTCTGGATGGCTTCGCGCAGTGATTGCCGCGAAACATTGAACCGTTGTGCCAACTCACGCTCTGACGGCAGTTTTTCACCCGCACTAAAACGACCATCGACAATCATTGCCTCGATTTCAGCAACAATTTGATCGGATATTTTCGCCACTTTTATCGGTTGAAATGCCATTCGGTAAATTGGTCTGACCAAAAGATGGGATCATTTTAATAGAAGTAACAGCAAAACCCAAATTTTTCTGGTCTGGTATGACCTCGAGTTAACGACTCAGCTAGTAAAGTCCGCCTGACAATGTCATCAGCGCAATCACGCACAACCAGACGATCTGCTGGCGTTTCATGAGTTTTAGCTGCGCCCCGGCGGCATCAGTTTTATCATCCGGGTGATGTGGCATATCCTCTGCTTTATCAACAACTGCAGCCAACACGTCGCGCTGATCGCAACGCAGGTCAGTTAATGAACTGAGCCAAACCGGCAGTGCCCGCGAAAAATGCCCAACGATCAACAAACCAAGACCCGCCAGCCTTACAGGAATAAAATCTAAAGCCCAGCGTAACCGCTGTAAGGGCAAGCTGTTAAAGCGCGCCGACTGATGCAGCTCCGCACTACGAATTGCCGCGTAAGCAAGAACGCCAAACACGCCAAATACAACATAAAAGAACATCACCGCCACGTAATACTGATAATTTAACCAACAGACCGTTTGGTTAATGGGTCGCGATGCGTCGCTGCCTGCCAGGAGATTGAGTTGTTGCTGGTAATGCGCGACCGCTTCATGGTCACCTTTATTAGCTGCCTTTAGATAATTTTTATAAGCACTGCGTGCGTCCGGGCAACTCATGCCAACCAGCAACGCAATGATACCCGCTATAAAGGTGACCAGGCTATTGTCCAACAAGGTAACCAGCAAACCTGCCAGCAGCGCCGGCAGCAATAACCAAATTGCCTGCGCCACTGGTTTGTCGAGCTGTTGTTGTTTGCCCGGTGATAACTTTTGCTGGCTCCAGTCTAACCACCGTGCCAGCAAAAAGTCCATTTGCCAAAATGCCGGCAAATGGACAACTCGTTCAATGCTAAAAGCGATTAGCAGGGCAATTAAGATCATAGTTTCTCCTGCTCGGGGCAGCTGTTTTCTATTGCTTGTAATTGGTTACGATAACGCTGCCAGTCAAAACCCCGGCCCGGATCAGTCTTGCGTCCCGGGGCGATATCCTCATGTCCGACGATACGGTCTCGCCGCAACTGCGGATAGTGGTTTAACAAAGCCGCTGTTATCACTGCCAACTGTTGGTATTGTGCTTCAGTATAGCGGTCTTGATCGGTTCCCTCTAGCTCTATCCCGATACTGAAATCATTACAGCGTGTGCGACCACAATAACTGGATTTACCGGCGTGCCAGGCGCGTTGGTTAAACGGCACATATTGCTCCACCGCGCCATCCCGGCGAATAACTAAATGCGAGGATACACGCAATCCATCAAGATAAGCAAAGTCGCTGCCGGGCGAAGTGTCTAAGCTACCCAGAAAAAGCTGTTCAACATACGGACTCCCATAGCTGCCCTCGGGCAGGCTAATACAATGAATAACCAACAGGCTTATATCATCGGCGTCGGGGCGTGCGTCAAAATGCGGACTTGGTAACTGCCGCGCTGTCACTAACCGGTGGTCTGAAATCGACGCTGTACTGTTCAGTTTTGGCTCCATCGTGCTCTTCGTTAATGAATGTCTTTTCACAGCTACCGCAAACAGGTAAAGTTTGCCCCCTAGTATCCTCATTGTGCAACCAAAGGTAAAGCCGGCATGGAAGTGATGTCCTCAATCGAATTGCAGTCGTTAAAACAACAAGTCGCTCAGGCATTGGCGGAAGATTTATCAGCCGTTGATGCTGAGCTCGATATTACCGCACAGTTGATCGCAAAGGATTCCCGCTCAGAGGCAACGATTATTACCCGCGAACCAATGGTAATGTGCGGAATGGCTTGGGTTAACGAGGTATTTCAGCAGCTGGATCCTGAAGTAAACATCAATTGGCAGGTCACTGATGGCGACCATGTTGATGAAAACACCGTTCTGTGTCAGCTATCCGGAAGCAGTCGTTCCTTACTTACCGGCGAGCGAACTGCACTGAATTTTCTGCAAACATTAGCCGGCACAGCGACCTTAACGGCCCGTTATACCGAGCTATTGGCCGGCTCTGGCACACGCCTGCTGGATACCCGAAAAACCTTACCCGGGCTGCGTCTGGCGCAAAAATATGCGGTTCGCTGCGGTGGCGGAAAAAATCATCGTATCGGGCTATACGACGCCTATTTGATCAAAGAAAATCATATTGCTGCCTGTGGCGGCATTGCCAATGCGGTTACGCAAGCACACAAACTTAACCCCGGTAAACCAGTCGAAGTCGAGGTGGAAAACCTGACTGAGTTTGGTCAGGCGCTGGCAGCTAGAGCCGACATCATCATGTTAGATAACTTTTCGCTGGATGATATTCATCTAGCGGTTAAGCAAAACCAACAGCAGGGCAAAACGGCGCAATTAGAGGTATCTGGCAACATAACCGATGCCCGCCTTAGCGAATTAAAGGACACGGGGGTGGATTTTATTTCCTCCGGCGCGTTAACCAAACACGTGCAGGCTATTGACCTGTCGATGCGCATTAGTTGATCGCTTACAGGTTAATCTGTTTGCGCAGTTAGCGCTCATCAACCATGCTTGCGGCTTTTATTGACGAGAGCCGCCATGCACTACCCCAACTCCAGACAATTTGCTTTTAGCCTCATCGAGCTGATGGTCGTTATTGCCATTATCGCAATACTTTCGTCACTGGCTATTCCGGCTTACCATCAATATACACAGCGTGCAAAAGCGACGCAGGCACTGCAACATGCACAACCGCTGCAACTCGCTATCGCGCTATGCTGGCAACTGGAGGGTAATCTTGATGCCTGCGCCAGCCCCGGTGTAAACGGCATACCCGAGCTACCCACACCGCTGCCGGAATCACTCAGCGACTTATCCTTGCAGCCGGCAGGCGTAATAACTTTGCAACTCAAAGAAGTTAAAGTTGATAACCAGCCTGTTTCGGTGAACTTAGTTCCGGCCGAGCAACAAGGCATGCTAGCCTGGCAAACCCAATGTTCTGACTTTAACAGTGGGCGTTCGGTTATCGCGAATTGCAACGCAGGTTTGATGCCGTGAACTGCGCCGGACAGCTCGCCGACATGCCCCGTTCCGAATCCGCCGCAGAGGCAACCCTGCGTTCAACCATGGGCTTAGCCGTGGGCAATTTCTGTATCTTGTATCAAAATGACGAAATTGCCTTAGTGGCGCTGGCTAAAACCGCAATGACAAAGTCTGCGCAGCTGCATTTGGCGTGGCAAACCTTATCCACGGCACGCGTTGTTATCATTGAATTGTGTCATCAACACCAGTGCTTGATTGATACCCGGGCAGCCGTCACGGACTGGTTGACCCAATTGATTACTTATACGCTGAGGCAGCAAGCGTCGGACGTCCATCTGGAACCAACCATTAATAGCCTTCGTATTCGCATCCGCGTAGCCGGTGAGCTGATAACCCTGCAACATTTAAGCGCAGATAACGGCAAACAGTTGATTGCTCATATTAAGGTTCTGGCGGATTTGGATAGTAGTGAACAGCGACGTTCGCAGGACGGGCGTTTTTCTGTAGCTGTTACCGTTGATGATAAGCAACCGCTAACTGCCTACGACTTTCGGGTCAGCACCTGCGCTGTCATGTCCGGAGAAAAGCTGGTACTTCGCAGCTTGGGTATGCTGGAGCAAGTCAGTGCACTTTCCCGCTTAGGGCTAACCCAGACACAGTTGATGGTTACCTCACGAGCACTTAAGAGCGCACAGGGGCTTATCTTAGTCACGGGACCAACCGGCAGCGGTAAAACCTCCACGCTTTACAGCCTGCTGCAGCGACTTAATCAGCGTGCATTAAATATCTGCACGGTAGAAGACCCTGTCGAAATACGTTGTCCGGGGATAAACCAGGTACCGGTGCGGCAACAACAGCAACTGGACTTTGCTACGATTTTGCGAACCTTGCTACGGCAAGATCCGGACGTCCTGATGGTGGGTGAAATTCGTGACGGCGAGACCGCCCGGGTGGCACTTCAGGCAGCTCAAACCGGGCACCTTGTACTCGCCTCGCTGCACACCAGTGGCGCGCTGGCAAGCTTTCAGCGCTTACAGGCTTTAGGGATTCCGGAAGCGGAAATAGCCAGCGCGTTAAGCTTAATCGTAAGCCAACGGCTACTGCGACGCTTGTGCAAACGCTGTAAGGGAGTTGGTTGCACACATTGTCACAGCGGTTATCAGGGCCAGTTACCCTGCTTTGAGGTTACTCCCTGGCAAGCCGACACCTTACTTAAGCTCCGCACTCAATCGCTGGCAGGAATGCTTAACGCACAGCAACTTCCGACTTTGGCACAACACGCTAACCAGCTGGTCAAAGCGGGTAAAACATCGGCTCAACAGGCAGCGAGATTAGAGCATGCCAGCGCGTAGAAAACCGATGTGTTATAAGCACCAACAGTTATTAATGGCGGCGTTTGAACAGTTCTGTCTGCTGCTGGAAAGCGGTCTTCCGATGCGCAATGCGCTGCAGGTTACCACCGCACAAACGACAGATAAGCTGGTGCGACAGGTATTGATAAGGTTCTCGCAAACGGTTAACCAGGGTTTACCCTTATACCGTGCCGCGCCCGAGTTGCCGGCGAAAATTCCGGTAAGCTTTACTGGTTACCTGCAATTAGCTGAGCAAAGCGGTCAGTTTGTTACGGTGTTAAATCACATGGTGGATGAGTTTAACCACGCCCATGCACAGCGTCAGCATATCAAAGCGGCCGTGCGTTACCCGCTTGCCATTCTGGCCCTGTCGATTGTTATTAGCGTCGGCCTGTTAGTTTTTGTGTTGCCGAAGTTTACCGCTTTATTTGGTGCCGGCCAGCTGCCATTGCTGACACAAAAGTTATTGGCCTTTTCGTTGTTGCTCAGCAACTACGGCAACATGTTACTGACCGCCTGCCTGCTAATAGCATTGGGCGCATGGTTAAGCCGCCGCTATTACCGGGGTATCTGGCAACGCAGTTTACTGTACTTGCCGGTTATCGGAACTCTGACCGAGCAGGCACGTCAACAACAGATGTTTCAGCGGCTGGCCCTATTGCAGCGTTCAGGTATGGCGGCAGTAGCGGCCATAAAACTTTGCGCTCAAAGTAGTGCCTGGTTAAAAACGCGCGATGATTGTAACAAGTTGGCCGACTTAGTTGCGGACGGCAATGCCTGGTCGGTGGCGCTTGATCATATCGGTCTCAATCATCCGTTAATTACTGCCTATATCAGTACCGGTGAACAAACCGGCCGAATTGACTTTATGATGACCAAACTAGCCCAACAGCTCAGTAACGATTTACGTCGCCGCAGTCAACAACTGGTTGGCATGATACAGCCCTTGCTGATGCTGTCGTTAGGCGGCATTATAGGCGTGATTTTACTCGCCATGTACCTACCAATTTTTACATTGGGGCAGCAGTTTTAACAGGAAGACATAATGGAAACTCTCTACGCCGCCGGCCAATGGCCTGCTGTACTCATCGGTATTCTGCTTGGCGCCTGCGTCGGTAGCTTTTTGAACGTCGTCATTGTACGCCTGCCAAAGCAGTTACAGCAGCAGTGGCAACGCGAGTGCGCGGAACTTAACGGACAACCCGTTAAAGAATTGGATCGTTATAACCTCGCACACCCGCCGTCGCACTGTCCACAATGTCAGCACCGTATCGCATGGTATGACAATATTCCACTGCTAAGTTATGTCGTATTGATGGGCCGCTGTCGACATTGCCGCGATACCATTCCGGTTGTTTACTGGCTGGTAGAATTACTCATGACTGCAGTAATAGGTTATGCAGCCTGGACACTGGGTATTACCTTAACCTGGTTGGTGCTGTTAGTCGCAACCGCGTTGTTAGTGGCAATGGTGGTTATAGATACACGTCATCAGCTGCTACCTGACCAATTGACTTATTGCCTGCTTTGGCTGGGCTTATTGTGGTCAATCAGCGAGCAATCCGCCATTACCCCAACAACCGCGCTAATTGGTGCCGCAGCCGGATACCTGAGCTTGTGGCTAGTCTACTGGGCATTTAAATTGCTCACCGGCAAGGAAGGCCTGGGTTATGGCGATTTTAAATTGCTTGCCGCTATCGGCGCATTTACCGGCGCAACCTTGCTACCGGTAACCATCCTGGCCAGTTCGCTGGTGGGGATCGTTGTCGGTGTTATCGCGATGCTTAAACGCGGCTATTCAGCCCCAATTCCATTCGGACCTTTTTTAATTGGTGGCGGCTTAATCAGTTATTTTTACGGTAATGAACTACTACTTAGTTACTGGCAATGGATAGGCTTTTAACGATGGCAAATTATATTGTGGGACTGACCGGCGGTATTGGCAGCGGCAAATCAGCCGCCTCGGATTATTTCGCGACACTCGGCATCGATATTGTTGATGCCGACGTCATAGCCCGTGAGGTTGTGAGTCCCGGAAGCCCCTGTCTGAAGGAAATCGTAAAACATTTTGGTGATCATCTGCTGGATGACCAGGGGGCGCTTAATCGCAAAGCTTTACGGCAACTCGTGTTTAACAACGAAGAACATAAACAGTGGTTAAATAACTTATTGCATCCGGCTATTCGAACGCGAATACTCGAGCAATTAAGCCATGCTAGCTCGCCTTATGTCATCCTGGTGGCGCCATTGCTATTAGAGAACAACCTCGACCGATTCTGTCAGCGGGTGTTAGTGATTGACGTACCCGAATCGTTGCAAGTACAGCGGACCCTTGAACGCGACCAAACCTCAGCGCAGCAGGTAGAAGCCATAATGGCGTCACAGGTAACGCGCGAACAACGGTTGGCTCATGCCGATGACATTGTCCGTAACGACGGTAGCCTTGCACAGCTGCAGCAACAAATTAATCACTTACACGGCCTCTATCAGCAACAGGCAAGTAGTTGGCAGCATGATTGATTACATTCGTTAACAGTCCGGCCATTGCACCCCGATACTATTCAGTTATCATACTCGGAATAATAAAGAGCAGGGTTCCGGGACAACCAAATGAGCAGCGAGCAACAAAGTAGCAGCGTCTATGAGTATCCACTTCAGGAGCGTTTTCGCACCTATCTGCGGCTGGAACATAGCTTCGCGGAACTGAACAATGCGTTGGCACTAGCTGAGCACGCCCCTTTGGCGTTTTTTAATACGCTATTTGCTACCCAGGAGCTGATCGAACGCAACGATATCAAAACTGAGCTGGCAAAAGACCTGGAACTGCAACGAGCGACTATGGAGCGCTGGCAGAACCACCCCCAGATCGATCAAAATGCGTTACAGGGCGCGCTGCAGAGCATCACCATGGCCTCAGATAATCTGCAATATATCGGTCGCGCATTGCGCCAACTAAAAGACGATCGGTTTTTAGCAAGTATTCGATCGCGCTTGATACAGCCCGGAATAACCGGCTTATTCGAATTACCGCAATTACAGCGTTGGTTAAGTCAGCCGCTGGCACTACAACAGCAGCATTGGCAACACTGGCATGAGGCAGTGCAACCACTGGCTGCCGCTATTCAATTACAATTGGAATTAACCCGCCAACAGGGTGAGTTTGACACGGTGGTTGCCCGTAACGGATTTTGGCAGGAAAGTTGCGACCCGCTCGCACTACTGCGCATTCGCATGCCACCCGACAGCCCTTATTACCCGATTGTTAGTGGCCACCGCCAACGTTTCACGCTGCGGTTTATGGCAATACCGACATCTACCGATGCCGATGCCGCCAACGAGGACATCACCTTCGAACTGGCGCGCAGTCCGCTGTTAAGTACCACCACCAGCTAACCATAAAGATAAACGAGGATATTATGCCAACAACCGTAGATTGTCCGACCTGCCAAACACAGGTTGAATGGAGTGACAATTCTCCTTACAAACCCTTTTGCAGTGAACGTTGCAAATTGATCGACTTAGGCGAGTGGGCGAACGAGGAAAAGTCGATTCCGGGAGAACCCGCCGTTGTTCCCGAACAAGTTCCGGGCAACGACGATATCTATTAATAACTATTGAGGGTGTCGACTAAGCGTTCGACGATGGGTTGATTGGCGTCAGGGAATTGAAACGCGTCCAGCTGCGCAATATCAACCCAAAGCCATTGCTGGCCTTCCAGTTGTTTTGCTTCACCACGATATTTTAGTACCCACCAAACATCGAGTAACACCCGCTTATCCTGGTATTGGTGTTCTACTACGGTCAGTGGAGCACAGTCCTCAACTTCTATATTGCATTCTTCCTTTAACTCACGAGCTAGTGCTTGTTGCACAGATTCACCAGGCTCTACTTTGCCGCCGGGAAACTCCCATTTGCCACCCTGGTGTTGCTCAGGCAGGCGTTGGGCAATAAAGATCTCGCCATTATCGTTTTCGATAACCCCAACCGCGACATGCACGGTTGGGAGCTGACTGTCTGCTTCACTCATGAGTTATAGTTTACCGTGGCAATGTTTATATTTTTTACCCGATCCACACGGGCAGGGATCGTTACGTCCAACTTTAGGACCGCGCTGCGCCGGTGCACCAGCATTAGCATTAGGTTGCTCAGCCTGACCCGTTGCACTCGCTTGCTCGTGCTTAAATTCCCGTGGTGCTGAATCTGCCGCTTTGCGTTGCTGATCAACCGCATCGACGTCTTCAGGCGCACGAACCTTAACTCGGCTTAGAATGGTAACCACGTCAAGCTTCAGGTTTTCCAGCATCTCACTGAATAACTCAAACGCTTCGCGCTTGTATTCCTGTTTTGGATTTTTCTGAGCGTAACCACGCAAATGGATACCCTGACGCAAGTGGTCCATCGCTGCAAGGTGCTCTTTCCAATGCTGATCCAGGCTTTGCAGCATAATCGACTTTTCAAAACGGCGCAGCGTTTCGGCACCGACCATGTCTTCTTTTTCCTGATACGCTTTGGTAAGCGCCTCTAACACCCGTTCGCGTAGTACTTCCTCGTGGAAGTGATCATCTTCCTCCAGCCATTGCTGTAGAGGGACTTCCACGTCAAAGTCTGCCCGCAAGCGCTCTTCAAGCGAGGCAAGATCCCACAATTCGGCCAATGACTGCGGCGGAACATACTCGTCAATCACGGCATTGATGACATCTTCACGGATAACCTGAATCGTCTCCGAGATATCACCCTCATCCAGCAATTCATTACGCTGCTCGTAGACGACACGACGCTGGTCATTGGCGACGTCGTCGTATTCCAACAGTTGCTTACGAATATCAAAGTTACGCCCTTCGACTTTACGCTGTGCGTTTTCTATCGCCCGCGTCACCCAGGGGTGCTCAATCGCCTCGCCTTCTTTCATACCCAGTCGTTTCATCATTGAAGCCATCCGATCGGACGCAAAGATACGCATCAGCGAATCTTCTAACGACAGATAGAAACGTGACGAACCCGGGTCACCCTGACGACCAGAACGACCGCGTAGCTGATTATCGATACGGCGCGACTCATGACGCTCGGTACCAATAATATGCAGGCCCCCTGCTTCAATCACTTGATCATGAAGGGTTTGCCATTCTTGCTTTATTGCGTCAATTTTTTCGTTAGACGGCTCTTCAAGCTTTTCGACTTCAGCCATCCAGCTACCACCTAACACGATATCGGTACCACGACCGGCCATGTTGGTAGCAATGGTCACCGCGCCGGGACGCCCGGCCTGTGCAATGATGTCAGCTTCGTGGGCATGGAATTTTGCGTTAAGTACCGCATGCGGTATCTTTTTCTTCTTCAGTAGCTGCGATAATAATTCCGAGTTTTCAATCGACACCGTACCAACCAGTACCGGTCGACCCTGCTTACGACACTCATGAATATCTTCTGCTATCGCCTCGTACTTTTCTTTGGTCGTGAGGTAAATCAGGTCAGCGCGGTCGTCACGCACCATCGGCTTGTTGGTGGGAATGACCACGGTTTCCAGACCATAAATTGATTGGAATTCGAATGCTTCGGTATCGGCTGTACCCGTCATACCGGCTAATTTGTCATACAAGCGGAAGTAGTTCTGGAAGGTAATCGAGGCCAGTGTTTGGTTCTCGTTTTGTATCTCTACGCCTTCCTTAGCTTCTACTGCCTGGTGCAGGCCTTCTGACCAACGTCGGCCTTCCATCGTACGGCCGGTATGTTCGTCTACAATGACAATTTTGCCGTCTTTGACGATATAGTCGACATCTTTCTGGAACAAGTGATGCGCCCGTAACGCCGCATTAATATGATGCAAAAGCGTAATATTGGCGGCAGAATAAAGCGAATCATCCTCACCTAGCATGCCGCGTTCTTTAAGTAGTGACTCAACGTGCTCCTGACCGTGCTCGGTCAAGTGCAGCTGTTTCGCCTTTTCATCAATAGTAAAGTCGCCATCACCCTTTTCTTCTTCGGTGTCTTCTTTTTCCTGACGGGTTAATAGCGGTACCAGCTCATTCATTTTGGTGTACATCTCGGAGCTGTCTTCTGCCGGCCCGGAGATAATTAACGGTGTACGAGCTTCGTCAATCAGGATCGAATCAACTTCATCGACTAGCGCGTAGTAAAGCTCGCGCTGCACGCGATCTTCCGGTGAAAACGCCATGTTGTCGCGCAAATAGTCAAAACCAAATTCATTATTCGTGCCGTAAGTGATATCGGCCTGGTAGGCTTCTTTTTTCTGTTGCGGTGGCAATCCGGGTATATTAAAGGCAACCGTCATACCCAAAAATTCAAATAATGGGCGGTTAAATTCAGCATCGCGGCGCGCCAGATAATCGTTAACGGTGATGATGTGAACACCTTTGCCCGCCAGCGCGTTCAAATAAGCCGGCAGGGTCGCGGTTAACGTTTTACCTTCACCGGTTTTCATTTCGGCGATGCGATTTTCATCCAGCACCATACCACCGACCATTTGCACGTCAAAATGGCGCATTTTAAACACACGCTTACTAGCTTCGCGCACTGTCGCGAATGCCTCCGTTAACAAACTCTGTAGGCTCTCGCCATCGGCTAAGCGCTTTCGAAACTCCGCTGTTTTGTCTTTGAGTTCTGCGTCGGATAACGCTTCGAATTCAGGCTCCAGCTGGTTAATTTGGTTAACCTTTTTGGATAGCGCCTTCAGAATGCGGTCGTTACGACTGCCAAATACTTTACTAAACAAACTGCCTAACATGAGTACGGAATTTCCTGTCTTGTAAAATTACAACAAAAGCGACGCCTACAGTACCGGCGTCGCTCGCGTTTATCTGTTTTTATTCATCGTCGAGTTTGCGATAAACAAACTGATTGGGGTCAATTTGCTGGTCATTGCGTAACACTTCATAATGTACGTGCGGTCCGGTTGAACGACCCGTGTTACCCATTTCGGCAATCGCCTGGCCGCGCGTTACCACGTCACCGACTTCAACTAACAACGTGTCGTTGTGCCCATAGCGCGTTTTTAGCCCGCCACCATGGTCGATTTCAATGAGTTGACCGTAGCCCCATCTATCGCCGGCCCAGGTTACAACGCCGGCACCGGTTGCCACCACTTTGACGTCCTCGGCATAACTGGCAAAATCGAGGCCCTTATGCATTGCCGGTGTGCCGTTAAACGGATCTTTTCTTACTCCGTATTGCGATGATAGCCACCCCTCGCTAATGGGACGCCCAGCTATATAACTCGCATTAGAGACATTGTGGTTCATCATTACAGATTCAAGGAGGGATAGCTGTTTTTGTTTATCCGAGATGTGATTTAGTAGCTGGTCTATTTCGGCTAATACATCGGTGCCCGACGCTTTGGGAAGCTCAGAGGTGACGGCTTCGGGGCCGCCCAGCGGAATGTCACTGTTAAAGTTAAACTCTCCGTTGCTGAGATTGGCTTTTTCTGCCAAACGTTCACCAAGCGCGTCTAAGCGACGCACTTGTGCGCGTAATTCGCCTAAGTAAACCGTCATTGCGCCTAGCTTTTTTTCGGTTTTATCGCGCATTTCGGCAACAACCTGCTGCTGGACCGCTAAGTTACGCTGCTCAGCCGTTATTTTCTCTTGTGCCAGCTGTGGATCGATCCCCTGGTATTCCCACGGTGACCACGCAGCCAACAGTAGGACACTCAGTAAACCGGTGTAAGATAACAAGCGTCGTCGCGTCAGACTAAAACGAAATCGTATTTTTGAGCCTCGGTAAAAGACTGATAAACTCATGAATACTCTCTTTTATAGGGTTCTTAATCGAGCGCCAGGTATAAACAACACCATGAGTCATAAACCCAAAACACCCAAACAATGGCTCCGTTCCAACGTCGAGCCGCAATCGCAAACACTGCAACGATACGCACAGTTTGCCGTTCAACTGAAACAATGGCAACAATTGTTTGCTGAAGCGGCACAGCGACCGCTTATCGAACACTGTCAGCTAATTAACGTGCGCGATAACAAACTCATTGTTGAGGCCGATTCGGCCACGTGGGCAACCCAATTAAAGTTACAACAAGGGCGCATTATAACGCATTTCCAACAGGATGCGACGGTTGCTGTTCAGACAATCGAAATCAAGGTGAAGCCGCAATTGGATCGCAGTGCATTAGCCAGCAGCGAGAAGGCGTCGCGTCGCGAACGCATTTTACGTTTGGCGGAAAACAGCCAGGAGCCATTAAAATCGGAACTATTAAAGATGGCAGATAGGATGTGGTAGCCCGACTAATGCAGGCTACCGTAAATACATTAAGCCAGGCTTGGCGCCCAATAGGTGATTGGAGACTCGGCTTCAGCGTCATCAAATGTTACAAATTCCCAGGCTTCCTGCTGTTGTAACAACGCTTGCAGTAGCTGGTTATTTAACGCATGCCCCGATTTGTATGCACGTAAGTGGCCTAAAATACTATGCCCACCCATATACAGGTCGCCAATCGCATCGAGCATTTTATGCTTAACAAACTCGTCGTCGTAACGCAGGCCATCAGTATTCAGCACACGGAACTCGTCTAACACCACGGCATTATCGAAGCTCCCGCCCAAGGCAAGATTGTTCTTACGCAAATACTCGATGTCTTTCATAAAGCCAAAGGTACGCGCGCGGCTGATCTCTTTGATGAAAGCGCCGCTGTTGAAGTCCATTGACACTGCCTGACCCGTCTCAGCAATGGCCGGATGGTCAAAGTCGATGGCAAAATCAATGCGGAATCCATCGTAGGGTAGCAGTTCCGCCCATTTGCCATCTTCCTCTTCAACACGAATTGGCGACTTGATACGAATAAACTTCTTCGCCACAGACTGCTCTTCAATCCCCGCACTTTGTAGCAGGTAGACAAAGGGATGTGAGCTGCCATCCATAATCGGAATTTCGTGTGAATCGACTTCGATAATGCAGTTATCAATACCAACGCCGGCAAGCGCAGCTAATAGGTGTTCAACGGTCGATATGCGAACATTCTGTTCGTTTATCAAACACGTACACAACTGTGTGTCCCGCACCCAATCGGCTCGCGCAGGAATGTCCACCGCCGGATCCAAATCGACACGGCGAAATATCAAGCCAGTGTTAGCGGGCGCAGGGCGCAACGTCAAATTGACTTTGTTGCCCTTGTGCAGCCCAACACCAGTCGTTGAGATCGCTTGTTGTAATGTACGTTGTTTTACCATTAGCTAAACTCACCTCTTTAAACAGCGACTGGCTATACTCAACGTCAATGCCAGCGCGGCCGCATAGTATACGACATTTGTCATGGTGCAAGCAAATTTTGCTTATTTTTTACGCATCAATCGACTTGTTTGCGCAAAAATGCCGGAATATCTAAATAATCCAGCTCTTTATCCTGCTGTTTTTTAGGCGCAGTTTTACGAGCTGCCTCGGCCTGCGGTTCCGCTTGTTGCTCCTCGACTTCTTCGTAACGCGGTGCTGCAGCGCTGCGATCAAGGTCTGCACGGTAACTTGGTGCCGCATCGCGCTTGGTAGCCTGACCGCTGTTTACCAGCGAGATATCAGGTTTGCGCTCAGCACCTATACCTGTGGCAACTACAGTAACACGCAACTCATCAGACATTTCCGTATCGATAACAGTACCCACAATGACGGTCGCATTATCAGAAGCAAAGGCTTTAACCGTATTACCTACGGTTTCAAATTCGTCAATGCTCATATCCATGCCGGCAGTCACGTTAACTAATACGCCGCGCGCACCAGAAAGATCGATGTCCTCAAGCAGCGGACTGTTGATTGCCATTTCAGCCGCTTCCTGCGCACGGTCTTCACCGCTGGCAACACCTGTTCCCATCATCGCGGTGCCCATTTCTTTCATCACCGCACGCACGTCGGCAAAGTCGACGTTGATGAGACCCGGACGCGTAATTAGCTCAGCAATACCTTGTACCGCACCCAATAACACATTGTTAGCAGCACTAAAGGCATCCAGTAATGACGTACCCTTACCCATCACTTTGAGCAATTTTTCGTTTGGAATGGTGATTAACGAATCAACACTTTGCGACAAGGCGTTAATACCCTCGTCAGCAACTGCCATGCGCTTTTTACCCTCAAACGGGAACGGCTTGGTGACGACCGCAACGGTCAGAATACCCAGTTCTTTAGCAACTTCAGCGACAACCGGAGCCGCGCCTGTTCCAGTACCACCACCCATGCCAGCGGCGATAAAGACCATATCTGCACCTTCTAATTGTGCTTTAATGGCCTCGCGATCATCTTCAGCCGACTGGCGACCAACTTCCGGGTTTGCGCCTGCGCCCAAGCCCTTGGTAATTTCACCACCTAACTGAATGGTGACATCGGCAGTATGGTTACGCAGTGCCTGTGCGTCGGTGTTAGCAGCAATAAACTGCACACCTTCGATAGACTCTTTAACCATGTGTTGTACGGCGTTTCCGCCACCACCACCAACACCGATGACTTTTATGACGGCTTCACTTTCGTAATTATCCATCAGTTCAAACATAAGATTTCTCCCTACCTGCTTTTCTTATTGTGCTACCCCAGCGTTAAAACTCACCTTTAAACCAGCTTTGGACTTTTTGCCAAAGACCGATCACGTCAGTTTTACTGCTTTCCTTTTGCACCGCCGTCGTACTCTCCTGCCCATAGCGTAACAGGCCAACCGCGGTCGCATAAACCGGATCCTCTACATAATCTTTTAAGCCCTTAACATTAAGTGGCTTACCAATGCGCACCGGCATCTGAAAAATTTCTTCTGCAAACTCGACACAACCCTGCATTTTGGCGCTACCACCGGTAATCACCACACCGGCAGCAATTTGCTCGTCTAAGCCGCTCTGTACGATTTCGTCGCGCACCAGTTCAAATAACTCCTGGTAGCGAGGTTCAACCACCTCCGCCAGTGTGTGGCGTGACATCATGCGTGCCGGTCGGCCGCCTACCGATGGTACTTCGATGGTATCTTCCATACTGACCATTTGCCGCAACGCACAGGCATGCTGTGTTTTAATCTGTTCCGCGTGATTGGTTGGTGTGCGGAAAATTTTAGCAATATCACTGGTGACCTGATTACCCGCAGCCGGGATAACCGCCGTGTGTCGCAACACGCCGCCGGCATAAATACAAATATCAATAGTTCCGCCGCCCAGATCCACCAGTGCCACGCCAAGGTCTTTCTCATCATCGGTTAACACCGAGATACTCGACGCCAACGCCGAAAAAATCAGTTTATCTACCTGCAGTCCACAACGCTCAACCGCTTTGGTAATATTTTTTGCCATATCGTTGGCACAAGTAATGATGTGAACTTTCGACTCCATGCGCACCCCTGACATGCCAATGGGGCTGCGAATACTTTCCTGCGAGTCGATAACATATTCTTGTGGTAACACATGTAATATGCGCCGCTCTTTAGCAATCGGTACCGACTGTGCAGCATGGATAACATTATCAACGTCATCCTGAGTTACTTCGGCTTCGTTAATTGGCACCATGCCACTTTCGTTCTGGCAGGAAATATGGCGCCCGGAGATATTTAAAAATACCGAGGCAACACGGCAGTCTGCCATCAGTTCCGCTTCGTCAACCGCGCGCTGGATAGACTGCACCACTAAGTTAAGGTCATTAACCCCGCCTTTATCCATACCCCGGGCAGTCGTCACGCCTACACCAACCACGCTAATTTCATCATCCGGCAGCAGTTCGCCGATGAGCGCGGTAACCTTACTGGTCCCGATATCCAGCCCTACTACCATTTGACGTTCTGTTGCTTTCGACATATTGATTTAGCTCTCTTTTTGCTCTTGTTTGCGCCAACTCACTGCCGCGCCGGTATCGTACCTCAAATCAACCGTTGCTAACGCGTTTTGTTCACTGTTTTTATGTGCCTCGATTTGCGGTAGCAAATCAATAAAGCGTTTAATTCGTTCTAACGTTGCCTCACGTCCAAGTTTTAACTCGATACCATTACCAAGCACCACACTCACTGCAAAACGTTCGGTCAGGCGCATCGCTGTCACCGACATGCCATTAACCTCTAGCATCTGCTGCACTCGGTTAAACTGTTCCAGCGTCGTTTCTACCGCGGTTTCCGGACCAAACAACCGAGGCAATGGTTGCGCCAGTTTGTCGCTGTCCAAAGCTGCTTTAAACACATCACCCGATGCCGTGACCAAACGGTCATTATTCCAATAGGCCAGCGGTTCTCGCTCGGTGATATATACCGAAAGCCGGTCCGGCCAAACTTTACGCAACGACGCTTTAGCTACCCAGGGCAACTGTTCTACCCGCTGCCGCAAGGCATTAACATCCGCGGTAAAAAAGCTGCCCAGCGGTTGTCGAGTCAATGCCGCACGTACTTCGTGCTCACTTAACTGCTGCAATTCTCCCTGCACGTTTAAACGTGCCAACGGTACCTGTTGCTCATCCTTAAGCACCGTAATCAATTTCGCCAATCCCAGCCCAAAGGCGACCAATGTCACTATGCAGGTCAATAAACCGAGCCAAAAATTCCAACTCGGTAATGCACGTCGATTGACCTTGACGGACATCAGGCCTCCAGCGTCTGCGCCAAAATCGCCTCAACCAGTGCTGGAAAGTCCATGCCCCGGGCTTGTGCCGCCATCGGAACCAGACTCTTTTCGGTCATACCCGGCACGGCATTAGCCTCTAGCAAATACCATTGGCCCTGCTCATCGCGCATGGCATCAATACGACCCCAGCCATGACACCCCAAGGCATCGAATGCTTGTACTGCCAGCGTTTGTAACTGCTGTTCGTCACTATCATTTAAACCCGCCGGGCAGTGGTACTGAGTATCGGTCGCTTGGTACTTAGCATCAAAATCGTAAAACTCATGCGGTGTCTGTAGCCGAATCACCGGCAGTGCCTCTGCACCTAATAGCCCAACGGTATATTCTTTGCCCACAATCCAACGCTCAATCAACACCTGCTGGTCATAGTTGAATGCTTGTGACAGCGCTTGCGCCAGTTGCTCAGCATTGTTCGCCACGCTCATGCCAATCGACGAACCTTCGTTCGCAGGCTTAACAATCACCCGTCCGCCCAACTGATGAATAACCCGGGCACAATCAATATCGGTATGCTGGGGCTTAACGCTAATGCTGGCGGCAACCGGCAGTCCCATCGCCTGCCAAATTTGCTTCGTTCGAACTTTGTCCATGGCCAGTGCACAGCCAAGAATACCGCTGCCGGTATAAGGCAATCCCAGCGTTTGTAATGCACCTTGCATACTGCCATCTTCACCACCGCGACCATGCAAGGCGATAAACACCCGCTCAAAGCCCTGTTCAATCAATTGCTGCACCGGCTGCTCAGCGGGGTCAAAGGCGCTGGCATCGATACCGAGCTCTGTTAATGCCGCCAACACTGCAGCACCGGATTTTAACGACACCGCTCGTTCGGCTGAACTGCCGCCCATCAGCACTGCTACTTTACCAAAGCCCTTAGTCATCAGCGCCGCTCCTGTTCCAGTACATCAAACGCCAAACGCTTGGCCAGTGCACCAATATTGCCTGCCCCCTGAGTTAACAGCAGGTCATTAGGTTCCAGCATATCGCCAATAACGTTAACCAGTTCATCGGGCGAGCTCACATAAACCGGTTCAACCTGCCCGCGCTGACGAATACTACGACTCAACGAGCGGCTGTCGGCACCGGTCACAGCTGCCTCTCCGGCGCTATAAACTTCCAGCAATAACAGTGAATCCACCTGTGACAGTACGTTAACGAAATCTTCATACAGATCACGTGTACGCGAATAACGGTGCGGCTGAAATGCCATCACTAAGCGTTTTTCCGGCCAGCCCTCACGAGCCGCTTTTATCGTGGCCTCCACTTCCGACGGATGATGACCGTAATCATCGACTAACATGACACTACCGCGTGCTTTTTTATCAGCCGGCCATTGTGGCACAACAAATTGTCCATAATGCTGAAACCGACGGCCTATCCCTTCAAACTTATCCAGTGCGCGCTGCAACGCCGCATCAGGTACACCCTCGTCAGTCGCTACGGCAACAGCAGCCAGCGCATTCAAAACGTTGTGACGCCCCGGCAAATTAAGCACTACAGCTAATGGTTCGTGGCCATCGCGCAATACCGTAAAGCGGCTTTGGCCGCCTGACTGTTGATAATCGACCGCCCTTACATCCGCTTGTTCGTTAAAGCCATAGGTGATCGCCTGGCGACCAATGCGTGGTATCAGTTCGGCCACCACCGGATCATCAGTACACATAACGGCCAGCCCATAAAAAGGCAGGTTATGTAAGAATTCAACGTAGGTATCCAGCAGTTTGCTAAAGTCACCTTCGTAGGTGTCCATATGGTCTGCTTCGATATTGGTTACCACTGCTACCATGGGTTGCAGATGCAAAAATGAGGCATCGCTTTCGTCTGCTTCGGCAATCAGGTATTTACTATTACCCAGCCGCGCATTAGCGCCGGCAGAGTTCAACAAGCCACCGATGACAAAGGTTGGATCAAGCTCAGCTTCGGCAAAAACGCTTGCTAACAGCGACGTAGTGGTCGTTTTACCGTGAGTACCGGCAACTGCAATACCGTGTCGAAAGCGCATCAATTCAGCTAGCATCTCGGCGCGACGCACAATCGGTAAGCGCTGCTCTTTAGCCGCCTGCAGCTCCTCATTGTTGGGGTTAATCGCGCTGGACACTACCACCACACTGGCCTCTTCAATATTGTGATGGCTATGGCCAATGACCACATTGGCTCCCAGCGATTGCAACCGCTCGGTATTGGCGTTGGTTGCAATATCAGAGCCCGAGATGCGGTAGCCTTGATTTAATAACACCTCAGCAATACCGGCCATACCGGCCCCACCAATACCAATAAAGTGAATACGTTTAACCCGGCGCATTTCCGGCACGTTCACTATGGTAAAAGGTTGCTGTTGTGCTGTTACTGTCATTTTATTTCACCTGCTACGCCGCTCGGTTCCGAGCGCTATCAATACATTTTTGCGCCACATTAAGTGCCGCCTGCGGACTTGCACACTGACGCGCGAAGCGCGCCATTTTCCACAGTTGGTCAGGGTCTTGCAATAAACTTTGCAACTGCTTTGCAAGTTGCTCTGCAGTTAGTTCGGCTTGTGGCAGCAAAAGCGCGGCTCCAGCGTCCACTAACACGCGTGCGTTAGCTGTTTGATGGTCATCAACTGCATGTGGAAGCGGCACAAAGATTGCCGGCTTAGCTAATGCTGCAAGCTCTGATACAGTAAGTGCTCCGGCCCGGCAAATGACCAAATCCGCGTTGCAATATGCGCTTGCCATGTCGTCGATAAAGTCGCTAACCGAAAGGCTATGTTGCTGATTTCCGGCCTGGCTAGCGTACCCCTCCCGCACTGCAGGACTATTACCTTCACCACACTGGTGTACCACGTTAACGGGCATGGCCAGTTTTGCTGTAGCTTGCGGCAGTACGTCATTTAAGACCTTGGCGCCCAAACTTCCGCCGACCACAAGAATCGACAGTTTGTCTGCCGTTTCGCTATTATTTTCTGCTGCTTGCAAGGCCAATCGTTCAATCTCCTCGCGCAGCGGATTTCCAACCTGCTGTGCCTGCCGTAACGGTTTTTTAGCAAGCGGCAAGCCCAGCATTACTACCGACGCAATGGGCGCTAATAGCCGCGTTGTCATGCCTGCTACCGCATTTTGCTCATGTACCAACAGCGGCACACCGGCCCAGCGCGCGGCCATACCCATTGGCGCACAAACATAACCACCAAAGGTCAATACCACGTCAGGTTGTAATTGCTTTAACAATGCCCGGCACTGACGCACGGCTGACAGTAACGTCCACGGTGCTTTAAGCAGGCGCTTAGCACCATGCCCACGCACGCCGGTCATACTAATCTGATGTAAAGCAATACCGTTGGCCGGCACCACTTTCGCTTCCAGCCTGGCTTCGCGGGTACCAACCCAGTCCACCTGCCAGCCCTCAGCAATAAGCTTTTTAGCCACCGCCAATGCCGGGAACACATGCCCGCCAGTGCCTGCTGCCGCGATCACGATGCGCTTCATTCAGCACCTCCACGCGGCGTTACTTTGCGCCCTGACATACGACGTTCGTGATCAATACGCAGCAGAATCCCTACCGCCATCGCTGACACCACCAAACTGGTGCCTCCGTAACTAATCAACGGCAAGGTTAAGCCCTTGGTCGGTAAAGCGCCGGAGGCAACACCAATATTGACAAATGCCTGCAAACTAAACCAAACCCCAATACCGTACGCCAGGTAGCCACCGTACCGCTGTTCTATAGCCAGGCAACGGCGACCGATGACTAACGCGCGACTAACCAGCATAAGCACCAGGCTAATTACAGCAACAACGCCAATAAAGCCAAGCTCTTCGGCAACTACTGACATAATAAAATCGGTATGCGCTTCGGGCAGGTACTGCAGTTTTTGAATACTATTGCCCAGCCCCAGACCACTAAACTGCCCTTGGCCAAAGGCAATAAGCGACTGCATTAATTGATAACCTGCGCCAAATGGGTCTTTCTCAGGCTCCAGGAATGTCAGCATTCGCTGCATCCGGTAGGGCTCGACAATAATGAGCAGAATCAATGCCAGCATAAACGTAATGAATACACCAAAGAACTGCCATAGTTTGGCACCGGCTAAAAACAGCATCGCGATAGTGGTCGCCGACATCACTGCGACAGTACCAAAGTCAGGTTGCATCAACAGCAGCACAGCAGCAATGAACAGCAACGCCAGCGGCTTAATAAAGCCTTTTAATGCTTCGCGGATCTCGTCTTCGCGACGCCCTAAATAACTCGCCATGTAGATATAGAAAAACAGCTTGGCCAGCTCCGCCACTTGTATCGTGATCGGACCTATTTTTATCCAACGCTGGGCGCCGTTGACCGAATGCCCCGCTACAAGTACCAACACCAGCAGCGCCAGGCCCACCAGCAACAGTTTGCCGCTATGTTGTTGCCAGGTTTGCATCGGCACCGCTAATGTCACTAACAACGTAATTAGCCCGGCAACGACATAAACCGTATGACGTAGGGCAAAATGGAACGGATTACCGGTTAGCTTTTCAGCTGTAGGGAGTGACGCAGAGGCAACCATCACAAAACCGAATAACAGCATGGTAACCGCTAGTGTTAGTAGAACTCGGTCATACAGGCTGGTGGAGTAGCCCGGCCATAACCAGTCCCGCAACGCCAGTAAGGGGTTACGCCCCGCAGCGGCAGCCATGTTAAGGTCGAGCTGCTGCTCATGCGCTTTGCTCATAACAGGCCTCCACCAGTTGCGCAAACTGCTCACCGCGCTGTTCAAAGTTGGCAAATTGATCAAAGCTAGCGCACGCGGGTGATAGCAACACCATATCACCGCTTTCAGCTAGCGAACTGGCCAGCCTTACCGCTGCGCTCAGGTCATTAAGTTGACGAGAGCCATTAAACAAGCGACCAATTTTAGGGCCGTCCTCGCCAATCGTTAGTAATACATCAACCTTGCTAATGGCTGTGGTTAACTCAGTAAAATCAGCGCCTTTACCAACCCCGCCGGCAATAACAATTAACTTACCGTGCACGATGGGCCGCATGCCTTCAATCGCGGCTTCGGTAGCGCCCATATTGGTCGCTTTAGAATCATTGACCCACTTAACGCCGTCACGTTCTTTGACTAACTGACAACGGTGCGCGAGCCCGTTAAATCGGGTTAAATGGCGAGCTGCTGCGTTCGGCTCAATATCAGCGGCCATGGCTAACGCAATGGCAGCCTGTGCATTGAGCAAATTATGAATGCCCTGCACGCCGAGTTGATGCGCACCCAGCAGCAAGCGTCCGTTATGGGTTATCCAGGTTTCTTGCTGATGCTGAACCAAACCAAAATCTTGTGCTGCTGCGTCTGCACCAAAAAATCGCTGAACACAGCCGCTAGCGGCATTTACCGGCTGGCAGTCAGGTTGTTGGCGATTAATGACATACTGCGCTGCGCGCTGGTATATACGTAATTTTGCGGCGGCGTAATCCTGCATGTCGCCATACCGGTCTAAATGGTCAGGGCTCAGGTTAAGCACCGTTGCTGCTATGGGAGCTAAGGTTTCAACCGTTTCCAGCTGAAAACTTGAAAGCTCCAGCACATAAAGTTCAGCGCCTTGCTCCAGCGCATCAAGCGCCGGCAATCCGATATTGCCTGCAGCAATACCCTTAATACCCTCTTGTTGGGCGATAAATTCAACCATTCGGGTAACCGTTGATTTGCCATTAGAGCCGGTAATGGCGATGACGGGTTTATCAACCTGCTGTGCGAATAATTCAATATCACCCACAACCCGAACACCCGCTTGTCGCGCCAGCTCTAATGATTCATCGCGGGCATCGATGCCCGGACTCAGCACGATGACATCAGCAGCCAGCGTATCTTCAAGTCCCCATGGACCACAGATGACCTGCTCGTTGCCAAGTAACTGTATAGCTTCGTCTTTACCCGGTGCGTCGGCGCGTGAATCAAAAACATTTACCTGTAATTGTCCTGCTTCGATACGGCCGCTGAACTGGCGCAATAAAAAGCGCAATACCGAGCAACCGGACTTACCTAAGCCCAGTACGGTTACTTGCTCTATCTGTTGCCAGTCTATCCGAGGCGGGGTTTGCTGCCCGCTAGCCGCTGCCATTATGAGTTCCTTATTGCTATCTCAGTTTGAGTGTTGCTAAGCCAATCAGTACAAAAATCAATGATAAAATCCAAAACCGCACAATTACCCGGGGTTCAGGCCAGCCTTTTAATTCGTAGTGATGGTGTATGGGTGCCATTCTGAAGATGCGCTTACCACGTAACTTGTATGAGCCGACCTGCAACATGACCGAAACGGTTTCCATGACAAATACACCGCCCATGATAAACAACACCAGTTCCTGCCGGACTAATATGGCCACAACGCCCAAGGTTGCCCCCAGCGATAGCGAGCCCACATCACCCATAAAAACCATCGCCGGATAGGTGTTGAACCACAAAAAGCCCAAGCCCGCACCGACGATCGCTGCACACACCACCAACAACTCGCCGGATAAAGGCAAGTGAGGGATTTGCAAATAATCGGCAAAATTAATATTGCCCGATGCGTATGCAAATATGCCCAACGCGCCAGCCACCATGATGGTCGGCATAATGGCCAGGCCATCCAGGCCATCGGTTAAATTTACGGCGTTACTGGTACCGACAATTACGAAGTAACCTAACAGCAAATACATCAGCCCCAGCTGTGGTGCTACGTCTTTAAAAAACGGCACTAACAAGGCGGTTTCTGCGGCCATCGAACTGGACCAGTAAAGGTAGACAATGGCGACACTGGCAATAACCGACTGCCAGAAGTACTTCCACTTCGCAATTAGGCCTTTAGGGTCTTTACGAACGACTTTTCGATAATCATCAACAAAACCAATCAGTCCGAAACCCATAACCACAAACAGAACGACCCACACGTAACGGTTGTCGAGATCAGCCCACAATAAGCTTGAACCCACAATCGCAACTAAAATGAGCACGCCACCCATGGTTGGTGTACCGGTCTTACTTAAATGGCTCTGCGGGCCATCATCACGTACCGTTTGTCCTATCTGCAGACGTTGCAAACGGGCAATCATCCACGGCCCCAACCACAATGACAGCACTAGGGCTGTTAACACGCTCAATATGGCTCGCAAAGTCAGGTACGAAAACACGTTAAACGCGCTCTCGAATTGCGTCAGGTATTCAGCCAGCCAAACTAACATGCGTGTTGGTCCTCCGCTGCGGATAAGGTTATTTGTTGTTTTAACGCGTTTACTACGCGTTCCATTTGAGCCGAACGCGACCCTTTAACCAACACTGTGACCACTCGGTCGCTATGCTGTTGTGTAATGTTCTGTAAAATCGCTGCCACCAACTCATCGACTGACGAGAAATGACGCCCGCCCTTACCGTTAAAGACCTCACTGGCACTCTGACTCAGCACGCCTAAGGTGTATAAGTTATCAATGTCGCATTGCAGCGCGTGGTCACCGATTTCCTCGTGATAAGCACGCGAATCAGGACCCAGTTCCCCCATATCACCCAACACCATGATGCGGTAACCCTTATAGCCGCCGAGTAAGTCAAGTGCGGCCTTAGTTGATGCAACACTGGCGTTGTAGGTGTCATCAATCAAGCGCACCTGCTCGCTTAACTTACTGGTGGTCAAACGACCGGCAACGGGTTGAACGGCTTCAAGCCCGTTGATGATATCCACTAAACTAACTCCTAGTTCATAGGCTGCTGCACTTGCAGCAAGGGCATTAAGCACATTGTGCCGGCCGCTTAACTGCAAGCTAATGGAGGTGTGGTGTTCAAATAGATTTAAACTAAACGATGCACAGCCTTCGTCGTCCAGCTTCACATCGGTCGCATAAACATCAGCATTGTTATCCAGTCCAAACGTATGCCAACGCTTGCCTTCCCGATTGCGTTGCCAACACGGCAAAAATTCAGAGTGTATTGTTGTTATTGCCAAACCATCTTCCGGCAAGCCCCGGAATATCTCGGTTTTTGCTCTTGCAACACCCTGTATTGAGCCAAATCCTTCAACGTGGGCTGCACTCACGTTATTCAATATCGCCACATCGGGTTTGGTCAGCGCCGTGGTGTAGGCAATCTCACCGGGATGATTCGCACCGAGTTCGATAACGGCATACTCATGTTCGGGGGTTAAACGCAATAACGTTAATGGCACCCCGATGTCATTGTTAAAATTACCCTGAGTTGCCAACACTGAGTGGCGCTGCGACAAAATCGAAGCGAGCATCTCTTTAACCGTTGTTTTACCGTTACTACCAGTTATAGCAACTGTTTTAGGCGCGACTTCTGCTTTAACGGCGGCACCCAATTGCCCCAGTGCATAGCGGCTGTCTTCCACAATGAGCTGCGGCAAATCAACGTCGGCGGGCTTTTCACAAATAATTGCCTTAGCCCCCTGATCCGCGGCTTGTTGAATAAATTCATGTGCATCAAAGTTATGCCCACGCAAGGCAATAAACAACGCACCCTGGAGCGACTTTCGGGTGTCAGTGCTGACCGTATCAACAACTATCGATACCGCGTTATCAGTACCAATAATCCGGGCATCAATTTTTTCTGCAATCCACTGCAAGCTTACATTGATCATGCGCAATCCCCCCGCAGCCAGTCTGCTACTATGGCACGCTCGTTATAGTCAACCTGTTCGTCACCGATAACTTGATAGTCTTCATGCCCTTTGCCCGCCAATAAGACCACATCATCGCTGCCGGCGCGCGCAATCGTGTCTAACACAGCTTCGCGTCTGCCGCGTAAAACACGGGTTCGTTTTTGGTTTCCGGTACCGGTTAGAATGTCGGCAATAATTTGTTCTGGTGGTTCTGTTCGGGGGTTATCATCTGTAACCACAACCTCATCCGCATATTCCACCGCAATCTGACCCATTTGTGGTCGCTTGCCACGATCGCGGTCGCCGCCACAACCAAACACGCACCACAACTTTCCGCGGCAGTGCTTACGCAGTGCTTGCAGCACTTGTTGCAGAGCATCCGGCGTGTGGGCGTAGTCAACAACAATTAATGCAGACTGGCTGTTTTGAAAGGCTTCCATTCGGCCTGGTACCGGCTGCAACTGACTACAGGCGCCAGCAAGTTTTGCTAATGCCTCGCCCTGGCTAACGCCAACCGCCAGCGCCGTCAGTAAGTTATAAACATTGAATTGGCCCAGCAATGGCGAGCGCACTGCCGCCATTTCCTGTTCACCATCGGCGCGCGTGTAAACGGCGTCAAATGCGGTGCCATCGGCATGGTAACGAATATTAGTTGCGACCAGCGAGGTTCCCGCAGGCGTTTTAAAAAGGCTGGTTGCAATAGCTTTCGGATTATCGTCACGCCATTGCTGCAACATCACATCGTCAACATTAAGCACTTGCCGGTGCGAATCAAAATCAGTAAACAAACGATATTTAGCGCGCACATAATTATCCATGGTGCCATGATAATCGAGGTGGTCACGACTAATGTTGGTGGCCGCTACCGCGCTAAAGGTCAGTGCCTCTACCCGACGCTGCACCAACGCATGCGAAGATACCTCCATGGCAATCCACTGGGCACCTTCAGCAACCAGAGTCGCCAGCCGTTGCTGCACGGTAACAGCATCAGGCGTGGTGTGCTTTTCCGGCAATAAATGGCCAATTAAGCCACTGCCGGTGGTTCCTATAACCGCTGCTTCGTGACCAATAAGTTTGGCTAGCTGCGCAACCAGGTGGGTCACTGATGTTTTACCATTAGTGCCTGTTACCCCAATAACCTTTGCTCGCTGCGAGGGGTGCTTAAAAAATTGCCCTGCAATTGCCGATAGCTGTTCTTTGACGGCCGGCATTCTTATCACCGGTACGTCGTGTTGGTAGTCTATTGCAACCGATTCTGCCTCTGCCAACACGGCGGCGGCACCGCTTTCAATCGCCTGTTGAATAAAGTCACGACCATCGGATAAGTAGCCGGGTACTGCAACAAACAAATCGCCATTGGCGACTTGTCGGCTATCTAACTTAATACCACTGACGGCCACTTGTGGCAGTGGCTTGTGAATCATCTCTAGTAGTTGGCTCAACATCATGGCGCCGACCCTCCCATGCTGGCGGCCTTCATTGGCTCGTTGTGCAAGTTATCGGGGGGAACATTTAATAAGCGCATGGTTTGGCCGACAATTTCCGAAAAAACCGGCGCTGCCGCCGTACCACCATAATAATCATCGGTACCCGGCTCATTAATGGTCACAACCACTACTACTTCCGGGTTCGATGCCGGCGCTACACCGGCAAATAAAGCAACATATTCGTCGCCGTAACCGCCTGCGGCTCGAATTTTCCGGGTTGTACCCGTTTTACCGGCAATACGGTAACCTGGCACTTGCGCTTCCGTGGCCGTGCCTTCATTAACCACGCGCTCCATCATCCGCAAAACAGCGCGAGTATTATCCGGACTAAATACTTGTTCGGCCGGAAGCGGTGACTCTTGTCGGAAAATCGTTAACGGACGCAACATTCCGCCGCTGGCGATAGTGGTATAGGCGCGCGCCAGTTGCAGCGTGGTGGTCGACAAACCGTAACCGTAGGACAAGGTCGCCAATTCAAAATCTGACCAGCGACGACGATTACCAAATAGCCCCATACTCTCGCCCAGCAATGACACCCCGGTATCGTTGCCAAAGCCGACGTCAAAATAAGTCTGTAGTAATTTATCGACGCCAAGTTCCAGCGCAATATTAGTGACACCGACATTCGAGGAGTGCTCTAAAATACCACCCAGACTTAACTCCCCATAGTTGCGTGGGTCACTAACGCGGCGACCGCCAATTCTCAGCCAGCCGGGGCTGGTATCGATGCTATCGCCGGCCTTATAAAGGCCGTTTTCGAGCGCACTCAAGACCACCAGTGGTTTAACGGTGGAGCCCGGCTCATAGCTATCGGTAATCACCCGGTTTCGCATTTTAAAGCTTTGCAAATCCGCGCGATTGTTAGGATTAAAGGACGGGCTATTAACCAGGGCCAGAATTTCGCCGGTATCGACATCGATGACCACCGCACTACCCGAGGTTGCCTGATTGTAGCGCACGGCTTTTTTCAACTCGGTGTAAGCAGTAGCCTGAATTCGTTGATCGATACTTAAGGTTAATTGTTTAGGTTGTTGGGCTTCAGTCTGGCTGATTTCCTCAATAACCCGTCCTTGCGCATCCTTGCGATAAACTCGTTTACCGGGTGTACCGGTTAAATGTTCGTCATAAAGTAGTTCAAGGCCTTCCTGACCCTGCCCGTCTATATTAGTGATACCCAGTAAGTGAGCACTAATTTCGCCGGTAGGATAATAACGGCGTGATTCGGTTTTCAAGTACACGCCGGGGATGTTTAAGTCGCGAACGTATTCAGCCTCGCTGGGAGTAACCTTACGTTGCAGGTAGACAAAACGCCGCTCAGGATCCGAGACTTTTCCGATAAGCTCATCACGGTTCATACGGAAAGTTTCCGCCAATGCTTGCCAGCGACTGGTATCAGCAAGAGCATTATGTTCAGCAATACGCTGCGGATCAGCCCAGACTGTCTCAACCGGCACACTTACGGCCAGTTCACGACCATTGCGGTCGACGATCATACCGCGCTGAACACTAAGGCTGGCTGATCTCAGTGAGCGCATATCGCCCTGCATCGAGTAACGTTCAGGGCTAATAACCTGGATATAGGCCGCTCGAGCTATCAGTACGCTGAAAACAGAAAACAACACACCGACAGCCACATAAAAGCGCCATTGGGTGCCAACAGGCTTGGTATTTTTGCGGTTACGTTTAACCGCTGGTTTGCGCCGCGGTGTCATTGCCATGGTACCACCACTTCGCGTTCCGGCGTAACTTCAACCATACCCAGCTGTTCTTGCGCAATACGTTCTACACGGCTGTGTTCAGTCAACGCATTCTGTTCGATCACTAAATGGCGCCATTCACGGTCAAGCAAATCTCGCTGAGATAGTAATTGATCCCGGGCAGACGTTAACTGACGATTCTGATGTGCGATATAAATGACCGTCAATGCGGTTGCAATAACCAACAACATTAATGCGATCACATATTTATAGCGCCGCAAATCTTGCAGTAGCATAACTGGCAAGGCTGGATAGCGTTGCTTAGCCATGAGCTAGTCTCCTCGCTATACGCAACACCGAACTGCGTGCTCGCGGGTTATGCTGAAGTTCAGCTTCGCTTGGCTTGATTGCTTTACCGACTAATTGCAGTGAGCGATCTTTATTTAATTCAGCCTCTGTCAGGGGTAACCCTGCCGGAACCTGTTTGCCCTGACTATGATGACGCATAAAGCGCTTCACAATGCGATCTTCAAGACTATGAAAACTTATCACTACTAGCCGGCCATCTTCTTTTAACGCCCGCAGCGATGCATCAAGCGCTTGTTCAATTTGTTCTAGTTCGCGATTAATATGAATCCGAATAGCCTGGAATGAACGCGTTGCCGGGTGTTTATGACGCTCTTTGTTCGGTGCCACGCGGCCGATTAGGTCGGCCAGCTGTTTGGTTCGGGTAAAAGGCTCCTGCTCCCGGTCGTGAACAACCGCGCGGGCGATTTTACGCGCAAAGCGCTCTTCCCCATACACTTTCAAGACATAAACAATGTCGTCGAAGCTCGCTTTATTCAGCCACTCAGCTGCGGTTTCTCCGCGACTGGTATCCATGCGCATATCCAGTGGCCCGTCACGCATAAAGCTAAAACCGCGTTCGGCATCGTCGAGCTGTGGTGACGACACCCCTAAATCAAACAAAATGCCTGTCACTTGATGCTCAAGCTGGTGCTGAGTTATGACATCTGCTAACCGGGAGAATGGCGTGTGAATAATGCTAAACCGCGGATCATCTATTTGTTCAGCGGCGGCTATCGCTTGAGGATCTTGATCAAGTGCAATAACACGTCCGCTTTCGCCTAGTTTTTGTAACAACGCACGGGTGTGGCCACCGCGTCCAAACGTGGCGTCAATATAGGTGCCTTGTGGATCAATCACTAGTGCAGCGATGGATTCTTCCAGTAGCACCGAAACATGTTGCGGTGTCGTTGTTGTCATTATAATGAAAAATCTTCCAAGCGCTCATTCAAGATAAATTCGCCGTCGCGCTCGACATCCATATCCTGCGCGATTTGGTCGTGCCACGCGGCCTCGTCCCAAATCTCAAATTTGTTTAATTGCCCAACCAGCATTAATTTTTTATCTAGTCCTGCATGCTGGCGAAGTGGTGCAGAGAGTAACAGGCGACCATTTTTATCCATTTCACAGTCGTCTGCATGGCCGAGCAAAAGCCGTTGCAACCGGCGTTCTGCTGGGTTCATACTGGATAATTGCGTCAGTTTTTTCTCGATGATTTGCCATTCCGGTAACGGATACAACAATAGGCACGGTTGCTTAATATCAATCGTGCATACCATTTTACCTTCGCAGTCGATAGACAAGGCATTTCGATACTTAGCAGGTATCGCTAAGCGGCCTTTGCTGTCCAGACTGATCGTTGTAGCCCCTCGGAACATGATCCTCACCTGATCATTACGATCCACTATTATCCACAAATCCCCACAATGTTACAGTCTAGGTAGTTAAAGTTCCCACTGTCAAGTTAAAAACCACGCAAATAGCAGGCTTTTCGCGGGCTTTTCGAATCATTTACGACAAGTGGTTGAAGGGTAAAGGCATTTTAAAGAAGTAAAAAAGAAGAAGGAGGGAAGCCCGCCGATAAGCCGGGTTCTGTCGTGGACAATCATTCATCTAGCGATCACGTTGCCATGATCGTCAAGCAGTCTACCCGGGTCCAACGCGGGCCGCGCCAAAGAACCCCTATTTGACCTTGCTCCGGGTGGAGTTTACCGTGCCGTGAACTGTTACCAGCCACGCGGTGCGCTCTTACCGCACCCTTTCACCCTTACCTGTGCCGCAAGCGGCCATCGGCGGTATACTCTCTGTTGCACTAGTCGTCGGCTTGCGCCGCCCAGGCGTTACCTGGCACCCTGCCCTGTGGAGCCCGGACTTTCCTCCCCTCATGCATGCATGAGCAGCGATTGTCTGGCAGGCTTCCCAAGCGCGCAATCATACGCACTGTAGCGACAGAGCTCAATCAATTATTGAGGTTTTTAAGTCCCCACTGGTACAGTGCATTTTTTCGCTCGTCATAAAGCTGCGCTACGATCGCTGCCGCTTTTTTTAACGGTAATTCCTGTACCAATATCGCCAACGCTTTTTGCGCCTGCAGGTCAGGTTGATCGTCAGCGTCGGCCGGCGCCACATAACCACTGATAATCAGCACCATTTCGCCACGCTGCTGGTTAGGATCGTCGGTCAGGCGTTGCAAGAGTTGTGAGGCGTTACCATATAAATAGGTTTCGAATTGCTTTGTCAGCTCTCTTGCTAACACTAGCTCGCGGCCATCACCCAGCGTCTGATGAATATCCTCAAGGGTGTGCATAATACGATGTGGTGTTTCATAAAACACCATAGTGCGCGATTCTTCAGCCAGCGCCGCCAGCTGTTTTCTGCGTTGTTGTGGCTTAGCAGCCAAAAAGCCCTCAAAGCTAAAGCGGTCAGTCGCGACCCCCGCACCACTCAAGGCAGTGGTAATAGCACAAGGCCCGGGTAAGGCAACAACCGGTAACCCCTGCTGCCGACAGCTGCTGACAATAATATAGCCGGGGTCACTAATTAATGGTGTGCCGGCATCGCTGATCAGTGCAACATTGAGTCCGTTGCTTAATAACTCCATGACCGCTGCGGTCTTTTGCTTTTCATTGTGTTCGTGTAAAGCAATAAGCCGGGCTTTAGAACCAACCTGTTGCAATAACGGCTTACTGTGGCGAGTGTCTTCGGCAGCCACATAGTCCACTTCAAGTAGTGTTCGTATGCCACGCTCGGTCATATCGCTTAAATTACCGATAGGTGTTGGCACAACATAAAGGGTGCCGGGATTGTTTTGCGCTTCTTTTACACTCTGCTGTGCGGACATGGATGCCTTTGTTTGTTTCAATCAACCTAAGCATTATAGTATCATTCCGGTTAAAACTTTGGCAGAGGACAATCCCGTGACGGCTAAATTAACAACCCAAATTATGCGGTTAACGCTGGCCGTATTATGCGTTCCTCTGCTGACAAAATGTTCCAGCGTTGAGCGCGCTGAGCAACCAACACCAGAGCAGCAGCTACCAGCCTCTGTTGAAGACAGCGCACAGACAACTGACAGAACCGCAGCTGATTGGCTGCAACAAGCTGCTGCAGCGGACTCAAACATCGACCAGCTGCGCTCCCTGTTAAATGCCGCCGAGGCCTTCCAACAACAGCAACAGTGGCAACACGCTGCAGCAATTCTTAGCCAAATTGAGACAGCGCAGTTAACTCGCCAGGACAACGCGCGCTTCAAATTGATGCAGGCACGATGGTTTGCATACCAGCAACAGTGGCAAACGGCTATTAGTGAGCTGGAACCGCAAATACAATATTTTCAGACCCGGGAACGACGCTTACAGGGCCTTTCAATACTCGCCAAGAGCCATGCCGCATTAGAACAGTATTGGCAGGCCAGCAAGGCACAAATAGAAGCCGAACAATATAATGGTAATGCCTCTCCGGATCAGAGCCGGGCAGCCATCTGGGCCTATTTACGACAAGCGCGGGCTGACGAACTGCCCGCCACACGACCGTTAGCAAATCAACTAGCTGGCTGGTGGCGGTTAGCTAAGCTGTTCCACCAGCATGCGAGTAAGCCCACGTTATTAGCAGAATCTTTGCAACAATGGCAATCAAGTTACCCCGACCACCTGGCTGCTGACATGGTAGCAACCTGGCTGCAACAGCCCTGGCAAGACGCTAATCATGTGGTAGCGCTGCTACCTTTAACCGGCGATTACGCTAAACAAGGCATCGCAGTGCGCGATGGATTGCTGGCAGCGGCCAGCAAAAGCGATTTGTCCGTAAGCTTTATAGACACCCAAACTACTCCGCTGGCGGAACAGCACAAAAGCGATTTGTCCGTAAGCTTTATAGACACCCAAACTACTCCGCTGGCGGAACAGCAATCAGCTGTTATTGAAGCAGGCACAACACACATCGTTGGGCCGTTACTAAAATCGCAGGTAGAGCAATGGAAAAACCAACCGTTACCGGGGGTTTATCATTTATTGCTCAACGAAACCACGGTGCTCCCTTCCTCGATCATCGGTGCTGAACTCATTCAGTTTGCACTGGCACCTGAGGATGAAGCGCGACAAGCAGCTCGCTACTTAACCCGGCAGAGCAAATTGAAACCGCTAATTTTAGCTGCCAGTAGTCGCGGTAGCGAGCGCTTGGTGGAAGCTTTTCAGCAGCAACGCGACTTATTAAATCAACAGCCCGCCGAGCTGGGCTGGTACCAAAGCCGTGATCAGATGCAAGCCGTGGTCGAACAAAAGCTGGGTATCGAAGCCAGTAAACAACGCATCAGAGAAGTCAAAATTGCTGCGGGTAAAATAATTGTAGATGAGCAAGAGCGCAGTCGAGCTGACCTCGACGCAGTTTATTTACCCGGCAACCTCGCACAGGTCAGACTGCTTAAGCCATTTATCGACGTGAATTTGTCACCCTTTGCACCACCGCTAACGGTCTATGCCAATTCCGATGTGCATCAACGTGCTAATCGCTTTGGCGATGCCGATTTACAGGGCGTAGTTTTTACCGAAACTCCGGGACTATTAAACAGAAACGGCGACAGTGAAAGCGTTGCGCAATGGCTTAACTTGCGTTCAGACACCAACCTCAACGAAGCACGACTATTTGCGATGGGCTACGACAGCATTCCACTACTAAATCATTTAATGGCATTAATACGCTTCCCGGGGGTTCACTACCGTGGTGTTAGTGGCACACTTCAGGTACCCTTCGGTCGGGTTCAACGCACGTTAGATTGGGCTACCTTTACTCGAGAGTCCGTTCAAGCAATCGAGTAACTATGTCCAAAAAAGCCAAAGGCAACCGAGGCGAGGAAAGAGCTGCAACCTTCCTGGTCGAAAATGGTTTGCGTATTGCCGCGCGTAATTTTCGTATTGACGGCGGAGAGATCGATATTGTCGCGACGTCGCCGGCAATGTTTATATTCGTTGAAGTTAAGTTCCGCAGTGAAGGAAGCTATATTGATGCCCTGGAGCGAATCAGTCCTGCACAAACAGCAAGAATTCGCTTTACCGCGCAGCACTATTTATTACAACACGGTCTAAACCAACATCAACTCAGATTACGATTTGATGTAATTACTATAACAGGGCCGAATGCGGACCTTTATTGGCTCAAGGATGCTTTTTAATCATGCAGTCAGAACAAGTGAAAACAGTTTTTACCGAGAGCATACAGACGCAGATTTCTGCCGTTGAAAGCCTTTCCGATATGCTTGAGGATACGGTCGGCTTACTCGTCAACAGCCTGCTTAACGGACAGCGGCTGTTCGTTCAGGGGAATGCATCCTGCCGCTGGATTAGTCGTCACTTTGCCGAGCAGATGAACAGCGGGATGCGTTTGGAGCGGCCAGCTTTTCCGGTTATCCCACTGCAAAACTATGGTCACCAGCAGGTGGCCTCTTTGGGTCAGCGCAATGATATTTTAGTGGTTATAGCAGCAGCAGAAGGCGACGATAAGGCACTGCTCGAAACTATGGAAGTAGCACTAAGCCGCGAGATGATTATTGTTGCCTTAACCGGGCAGAATAATGAACTGGTGTCGGGTCTGTTGGGCGCTGACGATATAGAAATACAAATACCGTCACAAAACCCTGCACGCGTACTAGAGCATCAATTACTGATCTGTCATTGCCTTTGCGAACTTATAGAACAAACAATTTTTCCACAGGAGCACGACTGATGACAAAGTGGCTAACTAAACCTTTAAAGACAGGCTTCATGGCGGTTGCAGCGTTGGTTATGCTAAACAGCTGCGCAGTCGTAGCAACCGGCGCAGCAGCCGTTGGTATCAGCTCTGTTACTGACCCCAGAACTATAGGTAGCCAGTTAGATGACCAAACTATTGAAATGAAAGCCAATGCAAAATTAGGCAATGATGAACAACTTGGTGACTACCGCTTACGCGTTGTCAGTTATGACCAACAAGTTTTATTAATTGGCCAGGTTCCTAATGATGGCATGCGCCAACGAGCAGAAGAAGTTATCGCAGATACTAACGGTATTGAACGCATTTTTAATCAAGTTCGGGTTAGTTCGCAAGCTGGACTGTCGGTGCAAAGCAACGACGCCTGGATTACCAGTCAGGTTAAGCTCAAACTCGCTGCTAACGAACAGGTCAGTGCCAGCGACATAAAAGTTGTCACCGAAAACAGTGAAGTGTTTTTATTGGGAATCGTCGGCCGCGAGTCTGCCGAAATCGCTGTAAACATTGCCCGCAATGTTAAAGGCGTGAGCCGCGTAGTTAAGGCATTTAAAGCGCCACGTTAAATGGCGCCTTATGCTATTTAATGACTTTTAGATTGGGTCTTTTTGACTTGTTTTTTTCTTCGCTCTGGCCTGTGCCGCCTGATGACTCTTCAGGAGTCTCGTCGACTGGCATTTTGTCGAGTTGCGGCTCAGCCTCAAACATTGCGCCGGCACCATTCTCGCGAGCAAACAACGCCAGTGCAGCAGTCATCGGCACGATAACTTCCATCGGCTGGCCACTAAAGCGTGCATTGAAGCGAATCGCATCATCCAACAACTGCAAGCCAACAACAGCCGATGGCGAGATGTTAAGCGTTATCTGACCATCTTTGACAAACTGTTGAGGTACTTTGGTACCTACAATGGTTGCATCCACAACTAGATGAGGCGTGAGCTGGTTATCAACGATCCAATCATAAAGCGCTCTAAGTAAATAGGGCCTCTTAGGTGTCATTTCTGATACTTTCATCATCACCTCGATTAGTGTTTTAGCGTGCCAATTCTTTCTCGGCTTCGGTTAACGATTCCTGGAATGTTTTACGCTCGAAAACACGGATCATATAGGCTTTGATATCCTTAGAACCCTGACCGTCTAATTGAATACCGTAAGCCGGCAGACGCCATAACAGCGGTGCTAAGTAGCAGTCAACCAAGCTGAACTCTTCGCTCATAAAGTACGGCGAATCAGCAAAAATAGGTGCCAAAGATAATAACCCCTCTTTTAGCTCCTGCCGTGCAGCATTATCGCCTGCGAGTATCTTATCGGCCAACGAATACCAGTCACGCTCGATACGATGCATCATTAAACGGCTTGTTCCACGCGCTACCGGATAAACTGGCATCAGTGGCGGGTGCGGGAAACGCTCATCCAGATATTCCATGATGATATGTGCATCGTAAAGCACCAATTCACGATCAACTAACGTCGGCGTCGCATCGGAGTATGGATTCAGTTGAATCAAATCTTCGGGACGTTCGTCTCCTTCAACGTAACTAATTTCTACTGTCACGCCTTTTTCTGCTAAAACTAAGCGAACTTGGTGACTTTTCAAGTCGTCCCGACCTGAATACAACGTCATCACTGAACGTTTATTTGCTGCAACCGCCATTTATTTCTCCAGATAATATCAACGGCAAAAGGGTGGCAAGCCACCCTTATAAACCATTACTCAACGTGCCGAATTACTTAAGATCTCGCCAGAACTCTTTCTTCAACAGCCAAGCTAAAATGGTGAATACCAATAGGAAACCAAAAGCAAACCAACCCATACGGCGTTGCTCCAGTAACATCGGTTCACCCATATAAACTAAGAACGAAGTCAGATCGAGCATCGCTTGATCGTATTCGCTTTCAGTTAATCGACCCGTGCCGTCAGCCTGTATGCCGGCGTACACTTCTTTCATTTCACCATCAATACGGCGTTCTTCGTAAGTCTGCTCCGGCATACCCTGCAATTCTTCCAACACGTGCGGCATACCGACGTTAGGGAAAACGGCATTATTAACGCCAAACGGACGACTATCATCTTTATAGAACGAACGTAGATAGGTGTAGATCCAATCTTCGCCACGCACACGTGCGACGTTAGTCAAATCCGGTGGTGGATTACCAAACCAGTTGCCTGCAGCCTCCGGCGACATATTAATAGTGATCAAGTCACCCGCTTTGTCTCCGGTAAACTGCAAATACTTTTCGCCTAACTCTTGCGGGATTTCCAAATCACTAAACATACGGTTATAACGCGCATATTCCAGTGAGTGGCAGCCCAGGCAATAGTTCATGTACAACTGCGCACCGCGTTGAAGCGAAGCCTTATCGTGCAAATCTACTTTTGCTTCGTCTAACGGTACAGTTGGTCCCGCCGCAAACGTTAGCGACGGAATCAAGGTGATAAGAGCGATTAACAGTTTTTTCATTATGACGTCACCCTTTCTGGTACCGGTTTCGTTTTCTCGCGTCGACTGTAAAAGAACAGGAACACAAAGAACGCGAAATACAGGAATGTGAAGATTTGCGCAAACAACGTTGCCACCGGCGTCGCTGGTTGAGTACCTAAGTATCCCAGCACCACAAAACTGATCACAAAGTTAACCAGGTTCAATTTGTGGAACATCGAACGATAACGAATCGAACGTACCTTGCCGCGGTCAATCCATGGTAGTAACGCAAGCAACACGATAGCCGCGAACATCAGGATAACGCCCAGCAGCTTGTCCGGAACCGCACGCAGAATTGCATAGAACGGCGTGAAGTACCATACAGGTGCAATAAGCTCCGGTGTCTTCAACGGATTCGCTGGTTCAAAGTTCGGCGGCTCAAGGAAGAACCCGCCCATCTCCGGATTAAAGAAAATCACGTAGCAGAAGAAGAACAGGAAGATACCAATACCGATCAGGTCCTTAACGATGTAGTAAGGATAGAAAGGAATCGCGTCGACGATGTCGTACTTCTTGGTAAACCGTTCGTGGAACTTAAATTTAGGTTTTTCTTCGTCCGGCACCGAGCCTTTTGGTTTTTTAATCGCGACACCATCAGGGTTGTTAGAACCAACCTCATGCAACGCAATAATGTGCAGAAATACCAAAATAACCAGAACCAACGGCAATGCAATAACGTGTAGAGCGAAGAAGCGGTTCAGAGTCGCTCCCGAGATAACATAGTCACCACGAATCCACAGCGTCAGATCGTCGCCAATAACAGGAATCGCACCGAACAGGGAGATAATAACCTGAGCACCCCAGTAAGACATTTGTCCCCAAGGCAACAGGTAACCCATGAAGGCTTCTGCCATCAGTACCAGGAAGATAAACATACCGAACAACCACAGTAGCTCCCGTGGTTTCTGGTAAGAGCCATACATCATCCCGCGGAACATGTGCAGATAAACCACCACGAAGAACGCAGACGCCCCGGTGGAATGCATGTAACGGAGTAACCAACCGTACTCAACGTCACGCATGATGTATTCTACCGATGCAAAGGCGCCTTCAGCACTTGGCACGTAGTTCATGGTAAGCCAAACACCTGTCAGGATTTGGTTTACTAACACCAACATCGCCAGCACACCAAAGATGTACCACATGTTGAAGTTTTTCGGCGCAGGATACTGAGCAAGGTGGATATTCCACGTCTTGGTCATCGGGATGCGTTCGTCCATCCACTGTATAAATTTGTTAGCCATTACGCTTGCCCCTTCTCTTCGCCAACTAAGATGGTGTTGTCATCTACGTAGTAATGAGGCGGAACCACCAGGTTCAATGGTGCTGGTACGCTTTGGAATACACGGCCGGCGATATCGAACTTGGAGCCATGACACGGGCAAAAGAACCCTGACGCAACGCCTTCGACGTGCTCGCCCATACCGCTTTGATAATAAGTCGGCGAACAACCTAAGTGCGTACAAATACCGACGGCAACAAAGAATTCTTCTTTGATGGCACGGTATTTATTAGCAGCGTATGAAGGCTGCTGTGGTTCTTGCGAATCAGGATCGCGTAAGCGGTCTGCGATGCCATCAAGTTCTTTCAGCATCTCAGGCGTACGACGTACGACCCAAACAGGTTTGCCTCGCCACTTAACACGGATCATCTGACCCGGCTCGGCCTTCGCGATGTTTACTTCAACCGGCGCTCCGGCGTTTTTGGCTCTCGCACTAGGGTTCCAGGAAGCAATAAAAGGAACGGCAACTGCCACCGCTCCAGCTCCACCGACAACCCCCGTCGCGACCGTCAAAAAACGACGGCGGCCTTTATCTACAGGCGCATTGCTCATCCATTTATTCTCCAGTTTTGGACGCTCCGCGGTGCATCGCCGCGAAGTCGGGAATTAGCTGCTGCGTTATCCGCCATACGGATTACAAAAAATGCCTTAGAATGATAAAGAAAACCCACAAAATTTACAAGACAAAAGGCGGGGGCGGGACGGAAATAGCGAGCGTCGAGGGGGTTGGTGATTGACACTCCTTATTCAAGAGACGCCCGCGAGTACGTCCCTGTAGGGCTTGTCTGGCGCCATCCATGGCGCCAGACACTCTTGAATAAGGAGCTGCTCAATCACTTTTCACCCCCACGACCCTCGCTATTTCGTCTGGTTACTGATCGGTATTCCAACAATCCAAAGCTACTTTGACCTACGAGGAAGCCCCTTGTTGTAAGGCCAGCACTACAACGGGGAGCCGGTTCCTGACGTGGAAAAGTGCTATTTGGTCTTGAGGGGGCTGGGTCAGGAATGTGGGAGGGCATGGATGCCCGGACACAAGCCACATGGACGTGCTTGTAGCGGTTCCTGACCCAGCCCCCTCAAGGCCGAATAAAAGCGCTTTTCCACGTCAGGTGCCGCTTGGTGTGACGCTACCCCGTCAGGCGGGGGTGTTGGAGGCCATGGATGGCCGGAAACAAGCCTACAGGGACGTACTTGTGGCGCCCCCCGACTGACGGGGTAGCGTTACATCAAAAAGGCAACGGTGTAATCGCCTCGCCAAGCCGGTTCCCTTCGCGCCAAAGGCGCGAGCTACGGCCATAAAAAAACCCGGCGATGCCGGGTTTTTGATACAGTTTGGAAGCGGGAATTAACGCTTCGAGAACTGTGGACGCTTACGTGCTTTGTGTAAGCCGATTTTCTTACGTTCAACCTGACGAGCGTCACGCGTAACGTAGCCTTCTTTACGTAGAGGACCACGGAATGTTTCGTCGTACTGCATCAAGGCACGGGTGATACCGTGACGGATTGCGCCCGCCTGACCGGTAGTACCACCACCACTTACAGTGATGTACAGGTCGAATTTTTCAGTCATTTCTACTGCTTCTAATGGCTGACGAACAACCATTTGTGCAGTTTCACGACCAAAGTATTCGCCTAGTTCACGGTTGTTGATTTGGATGTTGCCGCTACCCGGACGCAAGAAAACGCGAGCCGTTGAGTTTTTGCGGCGACCAGTACCGTAGTATTGATTATCTGCCATAGTATTCTTGCTCCGTTAAATATCCAGTTGTTTCGGTTGTTGAGCAGTATGGTTATGCTCAGCACCTGCGTACACTTTCAGTTTACGGAACATGGCACGGCCTAGTGGTCCACGAGGCAACATACCTTTAACCGCTTTCTGAATGACCATTTCTGGTTTCTTAGCAATCAGCTTTTCGAAGCTGATTGATTTGATACCACCCGGAAATCCAGTGTGCGAGTAGTACATCTTGTCCTGAGCTTTGTTACCGGTTACGGCAACTTTCTCGGCGTTAACAACAACGATGTAATCGCCAGTGTCAACGTGCGGAGTATACTCAGCTTTATGCTTGCCGCGCAGGCGACGAGCGATTTCGGTAGCTAAACGACCTAAAGTTTTACCTTCTGCGTCTACTACATACCAGTCGCGTTTTACCGTTTCTGGCTTTGCTACAAATGTTTTCATGAGTTTAAAACCTAAATCAAAAAGTTCACGGACAGTAATTCCGGGCTTCCCCGCGAATCACAACAGTAAAATAACGAATAAAATCATTAAGTTACTTGCTGCAACCATTGGCTAATCAAAATTAACACAATGGACTGTAACGTGGGCTGCGCGGATTATAGGAAAAATGGCAGTAAAGATCACGTCTTTTTTGCAGAAACTTTAACCTATGCCTTGTGCTCTTCCGCCAAATATTGCTGACTTTGCATTTCTTGTAAGCGACTGACACAGCGTTTAAATTCAAAACTCAACTGCCCTTCGGTATAAAGCTGTTCAATGGGCACAGCTGCTGACAGAATAAGCTTTACTTTACGTTCGTAAAACTCATCAACCAATGCAATAAACCGCCGTGCGATATCGTCATTACCGCGCCCCATCTGTTCGACGTTACTGATAAGAACGGCATGATAAAGTTGACTGATTTCCATATAGTCGTTTTGTGACCGTGCAGTTTTGCAAATGGCACTAAAATCAAAAAACACAACGTCATCACTGACCGCACGCACAGCAATATCTCTGCCGAGGATATCGATAGTGGTCTCGTCATAGGCTTGTTTGTTTTCCGGGGCCAGTTGCGCGAAATACTCAATTAAATTTTTATCCGCCTGTTGGTCGAGTGGCGAATGAAATATTTCGGCTTTACTTAAGGTGCGCAAGCGATAATCAACACCACTATCGACGTTAATCACACGACAATTTTCTTTAATCCGCTCAATCGCCGGTATAAAACGCTCACGTTGCAGTCCATTTTTGTACAGATCATCAGGTACAATGTTAGACGTTGCCACCAGCACCACGTTGCGTTCAAATAAATACTCAAACAGCTTACCCAGCAACATAGCATCGGTAATATCCTGCACGAAAAATTCATCAAAACAGATAATCTGCGCTTGCCTGGCGATCCGCTCAGCGATGTTCTCTAGCGGGTCTGACTGGTCTTTCAGGGTTTTCAATTCGCCGTGAACGCGGTGCATAAAACGGTGAAAATGCACTCGCCACTTGTGTTCAAGCGGCAACGCCTCAAAAAACGTATCCACCAGATAGGTTTTACCGCGACCGACACCACCCCAAAAATACAACCCTTTCGGAGGCTTCGGCGTTGAACTAAACAGCCGTTTCCAGAATGGCTGCTGCAGCTGGCGTTGATACACAATGAGTTGCTGGTAGAGGGTTTCTAATTGCTCAACCGCATGCGCTTGCGCCTCGTCATAACTAAAACCCGCTTGTTGCAGGTCTTTTTCATACTGCTGTTGGGGACTTAAGCCACGCGTCGTCACTACCTGTTACCCTCAGATCGGATTACCCATAAACGTGCAGATAGTTTATCATGATGCTAAGTTTGAGCAATCAGCCGCTATTGATACGATGCGGTTGTGGTTAAGTCACCATTCAGGAGTGAGTAATGAGTTGGATTATTGGTGTGCTGTTAGTAATAGCGGGTGCAATACTCGGCTTTTTTGTGGCTAAATTTTGGCTGTCCGGCGGCACCTCAGGTGATTTAGAAAGTCAGGTTGAACAAAGCCAGAAGCAATTAGCAGACTACAAACGTGAAGTTGCTGAGCACTTCGCAACAGCTAATGCACTAGTCGAGCAGCTTGCTGACACACAGGACAAACTGCACAACTACCTACAACAAAGCGCCGACTTACTGCAACAAAACGGTGGTCAGGACGACTTACCGTTTTTTTCCGAAGATACTTTACGGCAGCTGCGAGTAGCTAACACCGTAAATAAAGATTACCGTTCAGGGCAAACTGACGACGCCTCGCAGCAGGCGCCGCGTGATTACACCGAACAGCGCAGTGGGCTTTTTGAGAGCAACAAGGGCCAGGACGAGGATAATAGCTCAAAAACATCTTGAAACATTTTTAAGGTGAACTCATATAAAGAGTTAACAGTCTGAACCTGCAAGTTGTAATCCCCTGTTACTTGGAGAAAAAAGTAATATGAACAAATTGTTGACTCTTTTTGCTGCTTCACTTTTAGTCATTACCAGTGCCTCGAGCAACGCACAGGTAAGCATTCCATTTTTCGGCGACAGCGACGAGACCCCTACACTCGCTCCAATGCTGGAGGAAGTGACGCCGGCTGTGGTTAATATTTCGGTTAAAGGCAAACGTGAAGTCCGCCAGCGTATGCCGGATGCGTTGCGTTTTTTCTTCGGCCCCAACGCCCCGCGCGAGCAAGTACGTGAACGCCCCTTTCAAGGTTTGGGCTCCGGCGTCATTATTGATGCAGAAAAAGGTTATGTGGTTACCAATAACCATGTTATCGACGACGCCACAGAAATTTTAGTGACATTAAAAGATGGACGCGAGTTTGACGCCGAGGTCATCGGCACTGACGAGCGCTCAGACATTGCACTAATTAAGATTAAGAATGGTGAAAACCTGACTGATATCGAGATTGGCCAGTCTTCTGACCTGCGCGTTGGCGATTTTGTCGTTGCGATTGGCAACCCGTTCGGGTTGGGTCAAACCGTTACCTCGGGCATTGTCAGCGCACTCGGACGCAGTGGTCTGGGTATTGAAGAGTTAGAAAACTTTATCCAAACGGATGCAGCCATTAACAGCGGTAATTCAGGCGGCGCGTTAGTGACACTAGATGGCCAGTTAGTCGGTATTAATACTGCTATCCTCGGCCCAAACGGCGGCAACATTGGTATCGGTTTTGCTATTCCTTCGGATATGATGAATAACCTGGTACTTCAGCTAATTGAATTTGGCGAAGTTCGTCGTGGCGTACTGGGTATTCGTGGTCACGACTTAACCCACGACATCGCTCAGGCTCTGAATATCGACGCCAGTAACGGCGCGTTCGTTGCCGAGTCGATTCCGGGCGGTTCAGCCGACGAGGCCGGAATCAAATCCGGTGATGTTATTTTGTCGGTCAATGGTTCGGCTATTGCCTCTTTCTCGGAATTGCGTGCTCTTGTTAGCAGTATGGGACAAGGCAAAACCATCACCCTGGGCGTAGTCCGTGACGGCGAAAGCATGGACATTGACGTTACGCTTGGTTCACAGGATGTCGAGGTTACGGCTTCTTCAATACACCCGGCTCTGGAAGGCGCTACACTAGCTGTATCCAGTGACCCTGCGGGCATCGAAATCACGCAACTTGAGGACGGTTCAGCAGCGGCTCGGGTAGGTCTTGAAGAGGGCGATATTATCCGTGGTGTTAATCGCCGGGCAGTCAGTTCAATGGGCGATTTACGCAGTGTCATTGAAGACACGACCGGTGTCGTGGCATTAAATATACAACGCGGTAGCAGCTCGTTATATTTAGTCCTGCGTAACCCGGGTTAAGATCATTTGACGTAACTTCAAGCGCTTACAAAAAGGTGACAGCAGTGATAAGCTGATGTCACCTTTTTTGCAGGAATAATACCATGAGTTCAGCCCAGTCCATGTTTCGCTTTTTGATTCAGTCCGTCGGACTGGGGCTTGTTGTGGCAGCAATTGTGGTGCTAATGATGCCGCTTATCTCACCACAGCAAAATACTTTGAATCCCGATAGCGGTCCGTTAAGTTTTAACTACGCGGTTGATCGCGCCGCACCCGCCGTCGTCAACATCTACAGTCTGGGCGAAATCGAAGGTTCTTACTATCAACCTCAAACATCACGTGTATGGCGCCTGGGCTCAGGGGTCATCATGGATAGTCGCGGCTATATACTGACGGCGCAACACGTGGTTGATAACGTTGACCAAATATTGGTGGCGCTGCAGGACGGCCGTCAATACGGAGCGCAATTAATTGGCAGCGACTACTATACCGACCTGGCTGTGTTGAAAATTGAAGCCGACAACCTACCCGTTATACCAACTGCCGATAAGCCTCAGCCGCGTGTCGGAGATATTGTATTGGCAATCGGTAACCCCTATAACATCGGCCAAACTATTACCCAGGGTATTATCAGTGCAACAGGTGGACGCGTGGGCGTTAGCCGCAGTTCATACTCCGACTTAATTCAAATGGATGCCGTTATTAACCAAGGCGCATCAGGCGGTGCGCTGGTGAATACCGCTGGTGAGCTCATTGGCATTAATAACGCCCGTTTCAATAACGCCTTTGGTGACGGTATCGAAGGCATTTATTTTGCCGTGCCATACAGTAATGCCCGCGAAATTATGCAAACCCTTATCGCCGAAGGTAAGGTCGTTCGGGGCTGGATTGGCATTAGTGTGGATCCCAACTCCAGCGACCAACTTGCGCAGCAAGGTATTCAGGTGACTGCCGTTGATCCCGGCAGCCCTGCTGCTGTCGCCGGTATGCGCCAGGGAGATATTATTACGCGTATCGGTGGAAAGCCGGTTCGCTCCGCGTCGGAAGGTATGCGAGAAGTAGTTAATGCTAAACCGGGTTCAGCCTTAGACATTACGATTTATCGTAACGGCGAGCCACAGCAACTCACCGTTACGACCGCCGAACCACCGGGTGGCTAGACGTACCAGGCGTTAACTGCTAACGCGTTCAATGTCAGCGCCTAACTGACGTAATTTGTTTTCGATGGACTCGTAACCCCGATCGATATGGTAAATGCGCTCCACGACCGTTTGGCCTTTTGCAACCAGCCCCGCAATAACCAGTGACGCCGACGCGCGTAAATCAGTACACATCACTTCCGCGCCGGTTAGTTCAAGAACGCCTTTACTAATCGCGGTATTACCTTCTAATTCGACCTGAGCCCCCATACGGCGTAGTTCGGGAATATGCATGAAACGATTTTCAAAAATCGTCTCACGAATCCATCCACTGCCCTCGGCAATACAGTTTAAAGCGCAGAACTGTGCCTGCATATCGGTTGGAAATGCCGGGTGAGGTGCGGTAATAATGTTAACCGGTTGCGGACGCTTATCAGCACGTAACCGAATCCAGTCGCCCCCTTTTTCGATCTGCGCGCCAGCTTCGCCAAGTTTCTTTAACACAGCATCAAGGCAGTCCGGATCGGTATTTCGACAGGTTACGTCACCCTGAGTTGCTAGCCCTGCCACCAAAAACGTACCGGTTTCGATGCGATCGGGCATAACGGAGTAGCTACCACCGTGAAGTCGTTCGACCCCATTGATGGTAATAGTGTCAGTACCGGCTCCTTTAATGTCGGCGCCCAGCGTATTTAGAAAGTTGGCCAGATCGATAATTTCCGGCTCTCTTGCCGCGTTCTCAATCACTGTCTTGCCGTCAGCCAGGGTTGCGGCTGTCATCAGGTTTTCAGTGCCGGTTACACTAACCGTATCCATCAAAATCTGTGCGCCCTGCAGACGCCCTTCAACCTGCGCCTTAATATAGCCATTTTCAACCGTGATCTGTGCACCCATTCGGCGCAACCCTTCAATATGCAGGTTCACTGGCCGGGCCCCGATAGCGCAGCCGCCGGGAAGAGATACTTCCGCCTTACCGGTACGAGCCAGTAACGGGCCTAATACCAGAATCGAGGCGCGCATCGTCTTGACTAACTCGTATGGTGCAATAGTTTGCTGCAGTGACGCCGGCGAGATGGTCACTTGACCTTGTTTAATGCCACTATGCTCAATGCCCAGCGTCTGTAACAATTTAAGTGTCGTTTTAACGTCATGTAACTGCGGCACATTGCTGATGGTGACGGGTTCGCTTGCGGCAACCGTCGCTAGCAAGATTGGCAATGCTGCATTCTTGGCACCGGATATGGTGACATCACCCACCAAGCGATGCCCGCCATTAATATGAAATTTGTCCATGCGTGCAGTTAACCCTGTGGCATGACGAGCTTTTTATCGCGCGCCCAGTCGGCAGGAAGGTAGGTTTTTATGGATACTGCGTGTAACGTCCCGTCAGCAATGAGCGGCTTGAGAGGCGCGTAAACCAATTGCTGCCGCTTGACTCGGGACAGAGGCTCAAAGACGTCGCCAACGGCGATGATATTAACGTTGGCACCATCGAGTTTAACGTGCACTTCGGCCAGTTCGATTTGCTCTTTTAGTACGTTTTCTATTTGTTCTGCGTCCATCGTAATTAACCCTTGTTACTGCAGGCAGTTAGTATCGAGGACGCTAGCTTAACGAAAGCACGCCCTCAACGCCACTGACTGCGGCAATTTGTTGTAACTGTTGGTTGGCACCAACACAGCTGATGTCGCTAAGTCCCTGTTCTTTAACCAGGTCCAGCAACAGCGCAACCCCGGCCGTATCAACATTAGAAACGTCACTGAGATCGATTTTTGTTACCTTATCAGCACTGATCGCCTGCCGCCACGTTGTCCAGATGGACGGAATTGTCTGCCGCGTTAACGAACCACTGATGGTAAGTACCTGCTGCTCGATGGCAAAGGTAATATCACTCATTAGTTGCCCCTGTTAGGCCGGTACATCAACTTCATCGTCCAAACGAATCGGTTGCTGCGCTTTGTTATTCAACAACTCTATGGTGTTGTCGATACCACGCGAGCGGATCACCGCGTTAATTTCGCTTTGTTTACTAGACAACAAGCTAACGCCCTCAACCACTAAATCATAGGCCTTCCAGATCTCACTTCCTGCATCATAACGCACACGAAAGTTTAATCGAATAGGGTCCCGCCCTGACTCTACTACCCGGGTTTCTACCGTAACATCGCGATCACTCGGCGACACATCTTTTGGATTTACAAACTCAACCTCGTGCTTGGCCTCGTCATATTGTGTAAAAGCTCGTGCATAGGTTGCAATAATATAATCTGTAAAAGCTTGGTAAAAAGCCTGACGTTGCTCGCTACTGGTATCTTTAAAATAACGACCCAGTACTTTCTTCGATGCAAAAATATTGTCCACGTATGGCATCAGCTCATCTTTTACAATGACTTTTAGATGGTCAGGGTTTTCATCAATCATATCTCGCTCATTAGCAATACGAGCAAATGTTTGTTCGGCCACTTTCTCAAGCAGTCGATAGGGGTTGTCATCCTTGATGAGTTCTGCTGAAGCCGGAGCCACGAGCATAAACGCACTGATTGCCCAAATAACTAAGGTTCTCATTTTACTACTCCTTAAATTAATCGTTACCCTGGCTGAATAAGAATTGGCCAATTAACTGTTCTAATACCAGCGCTGACTTGGTATCGCTGATAGTATCTCCGTCTTCCAGCATACCCACGGTGTCATCAATAAAGCCGGGTTGCAGGCCTAGATATTGTTCACCCAATAAGCCCGAGGTCAAAACTGATAACGAACTGGTCTCTGAAAATTGGCTGTAATCAGCGCTAATTTCCATTTCTACTGTGGGTTCATAATATTCCCCAGTTAGCGATATCTGACTGACCCGGCCAACAACAACCCCACCCACCTTTACCGGTGAACGAACTTTTAAACTGCCGATATTATCGAACTTGGCATACAGCGTGTAAGTTTCTCCTGCCGTTGCCGCACTGCCGCTGGCAGCGCGCAGTGCTATAAATGACAGCGCCAGCACACCTAATACGACAAATAAACCGACCCAAATCTGTGTTTTACGTGATTCCATGGTTTTCTACCCACCAAACATCAAAGCTGTAAGAATAAAATCAAGACCTAAAATAGTGAGCGATGCAGTCACTACCGTAGACGTTGTTGCGGCACTGATACCGGCAGAGGTTGGCACCGCGCGATATCCTTTATAAAGAGCAATCCAGGTAACAACAAAAGCAAATACGATGGACTTAAGTATCCCGTTTAACAGATCGTCATACCAATCGACAGACGACTGCATAACCGACCAGAAGGCACCTTCGTCGACTCCCAGCCAGCCTGAACCAACCAAATAGCCACCGTAAATACCTACTGCTGAGAATATCAGCGCTAACAACGGCATACTGACAAAGCCCGCCCAAAAACGCGGTGCAACAACGCGCCGCAGCGGATCAACCGCCATCATTTCCAGGCTCGACAACTGCTCAGTTGCTTTCATTAATCCAATTTCAGCTGTAAGCGCAGAACCTGCACGTCCCGCAAATAATAGCGCTGTGACAACCGGCCCCAGCTCACGCAACAGCGACAGAGCGACCATGGGCCCCAACGACTGTTCGGCGCCATAGTCAACCAAAATGGTGTAACCTTGTAAGCCCAGTACCATGCCGATAAACAGGCCACTGACAATAATAATTAACAGCGATAATACGCCAACCACATACATTTGCTGAATAAAAAGAGGCAATGACTTACGTGGATTTGGCTTACCAATAAGCGCGTTCATCAGCATCGCCAGTGCGTAACCAATTCCGGCAACTTGATCCAGAGATTTCTTACCCAGACGACGTAGCATTTCCATTATTGCGCCCCCTTTAGCAAATCCGTTGCAAAGTCGTCGTCACTGTAATGGAACGCAACCGGGCCATCGGCTTCGCCATGCAAAAACTGTTTAACGATCGCCGTTTCGTCGCTTAGCAAAGCTTTAGGTTCACCCTCTGCAACCACGCGTTTGTCGGCAATAATATAAGCGTAGTCTGCAATACTGAGTACTTCATCGACATCGTGTGTTACTACAATCGACGTTAAGCCAAGCGAGTCATTAAGTGACTTAATTAGTTTGACGATAACGCCCATTGAAATAGGGTCCTGCCCGGCAAAAGGTTCGTCATACATAATTAAATCCGGGTCCAACGCAATGGCACGTGCTAACGCCGCCCTTCGCGCCATGCCACCGGATAGCTCAGCCGGCATCAGATGACGTGCGCCGCGCAATCCGACGGCTTCCAACTTCATAATGACAATGCTACGAATGAGTGTTTCAGGTAAGTCGGTATGTTCACGCAGCGGGAATGCAACATTGTCAAATACCGTCATGTCGGTAAACAACGCACCACTTTGGAACAACATACTCATGCGCTTGCGTAATTCATACAATGGCTTTCTTGACAAAGCCGGCACTTCCTCACCAGCCACCTTTATACTGCCAGCGGTTGGTTTTAGCTGCCCCCCGATTAAGCGTAACAATGTCGTCTTACCAATACCGCTGGGGCCCATCACAGCAATCATTTTACCCTTAGGTACAGTCAACGATAAGCCTTCATAAATTGAACGCTCGCCATGGGCAAAATGCACATTGTTCAGCTCAACAAAATTGCTCACTGTGCTTCCTGTTCTTTGGTTTCTATTAAGCTTACGTAGTTTAGCCTGTAAGCGTCTAATCAATAACTGTAAAAATGTTGCAAAACGTATCAGTTAATTGAATCAATCGGTGTCACCGATACCATCAACTAGTGCCATTAGTTTTTGCGCAAACTGCTCTCGATCGGCCTGGCAGTGCTGGCACAATTGTAACTGCTCAAAGAGACGCGCCCCGTGCACTGAAAAGAACAATAATTCCGCCAGCTGCGGATCCGCTGTGGCGTTTTTTATCGTCTCAAACGTTTGTCGCACGTGGCTTTGTAACGGCTCAAGTAATTCAGGGTTATTGGCAGCTACGGCTAACATACCGCTACTGAGCTGCGCACACTCGGCGTCACTGTTTAACGAGGCCAGCAATATGCTTTTTAGTTCTTTACGCGGGTCATCGTTGAGTTGATCACGAAAATGCGCCCGCAACTGGTCAAACTGCGCCACCATGCGCTCCAGCATAGCCGCCAATAACGCATCTTTGTTGGCAAAGTGATAGAGCAAACCACCCTTACTGATGCCGGTTTCCTGACCTAACGCATCAAACGTCAAATGCGCTGCGCCCTGCTCTGCTACCAGCTTTTCTGCTGCATCTATAATCACATCACGATTACTGGGACGACCTGCCATATAATTCAGCCACCTTTTATAAACCGTCTGGATGGTATAGTAATTAAAATATGCCATAAAAGCAATAGCCGAAAGTTCACAGAACTGACTTCATGGTAGGCACAGGCAGGTTAAATAACGTATCATTAAGCTAAGCAACAGAATTAGGAAAAAAGCATGCAGCAAATCACCGAAGATTTTAAAGCGCTGGGTAAAGAGGTGCTTGAAATTGAACGGCAAGCTATTGACGATCTGCAGCAATATCTCGATGTCAATTTTGACCGTGCCTGTCAGACGTTATTTGATTGCCGCGGGCGCGTTATTGTAATCGGGATGGGCAAGTCAGGTCATATCGGCGGTAAAATTGCCGCGACCCTGGCCTCCACCGGCACACCCTCATTTTTTGTCCATCCCGGCGAGGCAAGCCACGGCGATTTGGGCATGGTCACCGAGCATGATGTTGTTATCGCAATATCCAATAGCGGCGAGACGGCTGAGGTCTTAAACATTATTCCGGTGATAAAACGCCTGGGCGTTAAACTGGTAGCCATGACCGGCAATCCTGAGTCGACGTTAAGCCGCCTTGCCGACGTTCATGTGTGTATTAAAGTCGAGCAGGAGGCCTGCCCGTTGGGCTTGGCGCCAACGGCTTCAACCACTGCTACGCTGGTTATGGGTGACGCCTTGGCTGTTGCATTGCTTAAAGCCCGCGGCTTTACCGCAGACGACTTTGCCTTATCACACCCGGGGGGCTCGCTGGGTAAACGCCTGCTACTGCGCTTGCAAGACGTGATGCATACAGGTGAGCGAGTTCCCGTTACGCATAAATCAGCATTGATTAGCGAAGCCCTGTTAGAGATGTCACGCAAAGGCCTGGGCATGACGGCTATCGTTGACGATAACCAGCGGTTGGCAGGGATTTTTACTGACGGTGACCTGCGCCGTATTCTTGATAATCGCATTGATGTGCATAGTACCGGTATCAGCCAGGTTATGACGCGCTCCTGCACCACCGCCAATGCCGATATGTTAGCCGCGCAAGCGTTAAAGCTTATGCAGGACCGTAAAATCAACGGCCTCATCATTATTGACGAAGACGGCAAACCGGTCGGCGCGATGAATATGCATGATTTACTGCAGGCTGGAGTGGTCTAATGAAAATGATCAACACCTGGTACGGCGACATTGAGCAATCGTTACTGGATAAATTCCGGCAGGTACGATTACTTATCCTGGACGTCGATGGCGTGTTTTCGGATGGACGTATTTACTTAGGTAACGACGGCGAAGAATTCAAAGCCTTTCATACCCGTGACGGCTTTGGCATGAAAGCGCTGGCCAATGCCGGCTTCGAGACCGCTGTTATTACCGGTCGCGAGTCATACATTGTTGAACGCCGCATGCAGCATTTAAGTGTCGGACATATTTTTCAGGGCCAGTCGGACAAAACAGTCGCTTACCAGCAGTTATTACAGCAGCTTTCGCTGCATGACAGTCAGGTGGCTTATGTTGGCGACGATGTTCCGGATTTAGCATTGATTCAACGCTGCGGCCTGGGTATCGCCGTTAATGACGCGCATCCAGCGGTGCAGCAGGGAGCCGATTACATTACCCGTTGTGTCGGTGGTCACGGTGCGGTGCGAGAAGTTTGTGACCTACTGCTATTAGCTAACGGTCAATTACGTCAAGCCGAGGGAATTAGTCTGTGAACAGACGTGTCGCGCTAATCTTACTGCTACTTTTTGGTGCCGGGGTACTATTGGTCTGGCGCCCATTCAGCAGTGGCGACGGCGAAGGCAGTGAGCGACGCTCGCAAGTCATGCAGCCCGACTTCACCGCACGCGGCTTGCAGACACGTTTATTTGAGTCCGGCGGTGACTTAGCACACCAGCTAGATGCCGAAGGCATGGCGCATTATATCCAAATTGGCTTGACCGAGCTGACTCAGCCCACCTACACGGTATACACCCAGGATGACTTAGCAACATGGCAGATCAGCGCCGAGCAAGGTACATTTTACGATGACCAAACGCTGATTCTGGAACGCGGAGTTGAAATCATTTCGCTACAGCCTGATACTGCAATACAAAGGGTAATTACAGAATACCTGGTTATCGATATGGCAGCTGAAAGTATGCGTACCGACTATCCAGTAACGTTATTTGGTCCGCAATTAACTATCCGTGGAGATGGTTTAAAAGCTGACCTATATGCTGAAAAGATGGAGTTAAATCGACATGTTAAGACCGTATTTGAGCCTCGTTAGCGGCCTTGTTGTGCTGTTCAGTAGCGCCGTATTTGCACAGGGCGAAGCGGACTTTTCTAAAGCGATTGAGCTGACAGCCGGCCATGAAGAACTGGATATCAAAAATAATAAGTTGTTGCTAACCGATAACGTAACAGTAACCCAGGGGTCGCTTGTCATAAAAGCCGACCGCCTTGAAGCGCTGCGTAATAACGAGCAGCAAGCAGATACCTTCATTGCCGAAGGAAACCCTGCAACCTATACCCAGCAACTAGAAGACGGCTCAACTATCAGCGCTCAAGCGCAACGTATTACCTACTATCAGGCGCGCGAAGTGCTTGAACTCGTGGGTGATGCGCAAGTATCCCAGGGTGCCAGCCGCTCTAGTGCGCAGATTATTACCTATGACCTCGCCAAACAAACCTTAAGCGCCAGCGGCGAGGGCTCAGAGAACAACCGGGTAACAACCATTTTTACGCCCACCAAAAAGGACGACAACGACGACCAAAACGGGGGCAATCGCTAACTTATGGCTACGCTTTCGGTTCGTCATTTAGCAAAAAGTTACAAACGTCGGCAAGTGGTTAAAGATGTCAGCCTGGAGGTTAGTCAGGGCCAGATCATCGGCTTGTTGGGCCCTAACGGCGCAGGTAAAACGACCACCTTCTATATGATTGTGGGTTTGGTTAATAGTGATAAAGGCCAGATTTATCTGGATGACACTGACCTAACGCTGTTGCCTATGCACGAGCGAGCACGCCGGGGGATTGGCTATTTGCCACAGGAGTCGTCGATATTCCGCAAACTGTCAGTACGCGACAACCTGATGGCCATTTTAGAAACTCGAAAATCGCTAAGCGCGGTTGAGCGTGAAGAAAAAGTTGATGCGCTACTGGAAGAATTCCACATTGGCCATATCGCCAACAGCCTGGGGATGAGCCTGTCCGGAGGCGAGCGTCGCCGGGTAGAAATTGCACGGGCGCTGGCAGCTGATCCCACCTTTATTTTACTGGATGAACCCTTTGCCGGTGTCGACCCGATTTCAGTCTTAGACATCAAAAAAATTATCGAACATTTAAAAAATCGCGGTATTGGCGTGCTAATTACTGATCACAACGTGCGCGAAACACTCTCGGTTTGTGAACACGCTTACATTGTCAGTCACGGCCAGTTGATTGCCAGTGGTGACGCAGACAGTATATTATCAAACCAACAGGTTAAAGATGTTTACCTCGGCGAACAATTTACGCTGTAAGCCTATTCAGTAACGACTGATGCGAGAGCCGGGAGCCTAACGTATGCGACAAAGTCTTCAGCTAAAAATGGGTCAGCAATTAACCATGACCCCACAGTTACAACAAGCAATTCGCTTGTTGCAACTGTCATCGCTTGATTTGCAGCAGGAGATCCAGGAAGCACTCGATAGCAACCCACTGCTGGACGTCGAATCGGATATCTCAGATGGCGGCGCAGATGGTGAGGCACATAACGCGTCATCACGCGACCGTGACGATAGCCAACAAGAAACCTCCGACGTATTAAAAAAAGACCAGTTGCCTGATGACCTGCCGGTCGACAGCAGCTGGGATGATACCTATACCTCGTCCACGCCAGCATCGATGACCAGCGGTAACGGAAAAAGTTTTGACGGCGAAATGGACGTGTACCAGGGCGAAACCAGCGAAACACTGCAGGATCATTTACTGTGGCAAATGCAGCTGTCGCACTTCAGCGATGAAGACACCGCCATTGCCGAAGCGATCATCGAATCTATTAATGATAATGGTTATCTCACCTCAAGTATCGACGAGCTAGTTGACGCGGTCGGTCGCGATGAGGTTGGCCAGGAAGAAATCTGTATGGTGCTTAAACGCATACAGCATTTTGATCCCGTGGGCGTTGGCGCGCGCGACGTTGCTGAGTGTTTAACTATACAGTTGCAGCAACTAGTAGAAGAAAGCCCGTTAAGAACACAAACGATAGAGCTCGTTCAGCAACACATGGAATTACTCGGCAACCGTGATTACCGCACGATTATGCGCAAAATGCGCCTGTCCGAGGCAGAGCTAAAAGCTTGTATGCAGTTAATCCAACAGTTACATCCTCACCCCGGCGAACAAGTGGCGCAAAAACCGGTGGAGTACGTTATTCCGGATGTGTCTGTGGTAAAAAAACAAGGCCGCTGGGTGGTCGAATTAAATCCTGACAGCGTACCTAAATTAAAGGTTAATGAAGAATACGCGGCGCTTAGCAAAGCGGCCAAATCCGAGGCTGACTGCAACTACATAAAATCGCATACCCAGGAGGCGCGCTGGTTTATTAAAAGTCTGGAAAGCCGCAACGATACCCTACTTAAAGTTGCAAACTGTATCGTGCAGCGCCAGCAAGGCTTTTTCGAGTACGGCGAAGAGGCTATGAAGCCCATGGTTCTTAACGATGTCGCCGAAGCAGTAGAGATGCATGAGAGTACAATTTCGCGGGTGACGACACAGAAGTATTTGCATAGCCCCCGCGGTGTTTTTGAGTTGAAATATTTTTTCTCCAGTCACGTCAACACAGAGGCAGGAGGTGAGTGTTCAAGTACTGCTATTCGTGCTTTAATTAAGAAGTTAGTGGCGGCAGAAAATCGCGCCAAACCATTGAGTGACAGTAAAATTGCTGAACTCATTGCGGAGCAGGGAATCAAAGTGGCAAGGAGGACCATTGCAAAGTATCGGGAGTCGCTTAACATCGCGTCCTCGAGCCAACGCAAGAGTCTGCTTTAAATCGTGTAGCTATAAGAAGGAAGACGTTATGCAAATAAATTTGACCGGTCATCACATTGATATTACTGACGCACTGCGTGACTATGTAGATACTAAGTTCGCTAAGTTAGAGCGACATTTCGACCACATTAACAATGTGCACGTCATCCTTAAGGTAGAGAAAACGGATCAAATCGCCGAAGCGAATTTGCACGTTAACGGTGGCGAAATTTTTGCCGACGCCAAACACGAAGATATGTATGCGGCAATTGATGGCTTAATTGATAAGCTCGATCGCCAGGTTATTAAACACAAAGAGAAACTCAAAAAGCATTAATCATGCAACTGTCTGAACTATTAAGCCCCGACTGCACCAAGTGTGCAGTCGAGGGTGCCAGCAAAAAGCGTTTACTCGAGGCTATTAGCCAAATTGCGGCCCCCAAATTGGTCGGCATTACTCGCCACGATATTTTCGAAAGCTTGTTGAATCGGGAGCGTTTAGGCAGTACCGGAATTGGGCTGGGCATCGCTATTCCTCACGGTCGGCTCGCCAATGCCACACAACCTGTCGCTGTGTTATTGACGTTAGAAAAACCTATCGAATTTGATGCTATCGACAATCAGCCCGTGGATATTATTTTTGCCTTACTGGTGCCTGAATCAGAGCACGAAAATCACCTACAAACGCTTGCCGCGGTTGCCCGCCGTATGAACGATAAAGTCTGTACTCGCGCGCTACGACAAGCCGAATCTGACAAAGATCTCTATGACATCTTTGTTGACGAGAGTAACGACGGATCATGCAGCTAATTATTGTTAGTGGCCGTTCGGGCTCAGGCAAAACTATCGCGCTAAGGGTGCTTGAAGATTTAGGTTACTATTGCGTTGATAATTTGCCGATTGCGCTGCTGCCTACCCTGGTTCATGCCGTAATGGCTCAGTATGACCGTATAGCTATTAGCATTGATGTTCGTAACCTGCCAGAGAATTCAGAAGAACTGTTAGAATCGCTCGACTTTTTACCCTCAGACGTTGAGCCGGAAATTCTGTTTATTGACGCGGATGATCAAACACTACTGCAACGCTTCGGCGAAACACGTCGCTTGCATCCGCTGTCGCAAAAAGAGCTACCGCTAACTGACGCTCTGCAGCTTGAGCACAAAGTGCTTGAGCCAATTATGGAGCGTGCCACCTGGCGTATCGACAGCAGTAATTTGTCGTTACATCAGTTAAGTGAGCAGGTAACTGAAAGGGTCTTAGGCAAAGCCGAGAAAAAACTCATTATCGTATTTCAGTCGTTTGGCTTTAAATACGGTTTACCCAAAGACGCTGACTTTGTATTTGACGCCCGTATTTTGCCAAATCCTCATTGGCAACCCGAGTTGAAGTTGTTATCAGGACTGGACGAAGACGTACAACATTACTTTCGGCAACAACCGTTGGTGGCGAAATACATCCATCAAGTCGAAAACTTCCTTGCCACCTGGATTCCGCATTTTCAGCGCAGTAATCGCAGCTATTTAACCATCGCAACAGGCTGCACCGGCGGGCAGCATCGCTCGGTCTATATCACCGAGCAATTGGCTGAACGGTTTAAACAAACAGCGATAAATGTTCAGGTTCGACACCGCGAAACCAAAAAATAGCACAGGTGAGCCATGACAACACATTGTAAAACCCTGATTATTCGTAATAAACTTGGGTTGCATGCACGAGCGGCCACCAAACTCGCACAATTAACACAACGTTTTGACGCGACCATCACCGTAGAACAAGATGGCCAGAAGGTGGATGCTGCCAGCGTTATGTGCCTGATGCTATTAGCCGGCAAACAAGGCAAAGAGGTAGAGGTATGCGCCGACGGCGAGGATGCGGAAGCCGCCCTGGCTGCCATTACCGGACTATTTGAACAGCGCTTTGAGGAAGAACAATAACCATGATCGCCGAGCTGTCCGATAAAGAATATGCCATGCAGCGTATTCAAGAGGTTAATGCTGCCTTAGCGGACGGTATGTACGTGGCTGCGCGGCGTATGCTGCACAATATGCCAGCCTGCGACGTGGCATTACTGCTGGAGTCTTCACCGCCGAAGAACCGGGCGATAGTCTGGAAACTGGTTGATGTTGACGAACACGGTGAAATTCTAGAAGAACTATCTGAAGAAGTTCAGAAGTCGATAATCCGGCAGATGGCCCCGGAGCGACTGGCTGCAGCAACCGAGGGCATGGATACCGATGACCTTGCCTATGTTCTGCGAGGCCTGCCCGACCAGGTTTATCAAGAAGTACTAAAATCAATGGACGAGCGCGACCGCGAACGCGCCGAGACCGCGCTCTCGTATGATGAAGATAGTGCCGGCGGTATTATGAATACCGACACTATCACAGTTCGTGCGGACGTTACCGTTGATGTTGTATTGCGTTATTTACGCCTTAAAGGCGAACTGCCGGAAGCGACTGACATGCTTTATGTCGCCGATCGCAACGACAAACTGATCGGTGAAATTTCGCTTGCCCGATTGGTTACCGTCGATCCCAGTCGGCTGGTCAGCGATATCATGTCGGCGGATGTCGTTAGTGTCCCGGTTGATATGGACGAAACCGAAGTCGCCAAATTATTCGAGCGCTTTGACTGGGTATCAGCACCTGTAGTTGATTCCGAACAACAACTTGTTGGTCGTATTACCATTGATGACGTGGTCGATATTATCCGCGAAGAGGCTCAACACTCGATGCTGAGCATGGCGGGTTTAGAAGATGATGAAGACACCTTTGCCCCGGTTCTGAAAAGTACCCGCCGCCGCACCGTATGGTTAGCGATTAATTTGGTAACGGCTTTACTGGCCGCCATGGTCAGCTCGCTGTTCGAAGACATTCTTGCGCAAATGGCCGTACTAGCCATTCTTAACACCATTGTGCCCAGCATGGGCGGGATTGCCGGTAGCCAGACGTTAACGCTGGTCATTCGTGGTATGGCATTGGGTCATATCGGCACCAGCAACTCGCGCTGGCTGATCGGTAAAGAACTTGCAATAGGTGCCCTCAACGGCGTCATTTGGTCTATTTTGATTGCCGCTGTGGTAGCACTATGGATGCAAAGCTGGCTGGTGGGGGCAATTATTGCGTTTGCAATGATGGCCAACCTACTGGCAGCAGCACTCGCAGGTGTTACTGTGCCAATGATTTTGAAGAAGTTCGACATTGATCCGGCGCTGGCAGGCGGTGTTATCCTGACAACAGTCACTGACGTGGTAGGTATTTTTGCCTTCCTTGGCACAGCAACCCTGTTACTTTCGGCTTAGGCTATTAGTGAACTAAACACCGGCAATACGAAGCTCATCTAATAACACTGACCCCGTGTGTAACGCGTGACGTTTATCAACATCGCCACCAATTTCGACGATATTCGCCAGCATGTCTTTGAGATTACCGGCGATGGTTATCTCTTCCACCGGATACTGAATTTCGCCATTTTCGACCCAGAAGCCACCGGCGCCACGCGAATAGTCACCGTTGACCAGGTTAACGCCCTGCCCCATGAGCTCAGTTACTAATAGTCCGGTACCCATTTGCTGGCACAACTGCTGCAGGGTCTTATCTGAGTGCGTCATGCGCCAATTATGAATACCACCCGCATGACCGGTTGGCTGGCGGTTAAGTTTGCGCGCCGCATAGCTGGTCAGTAAGTAGGTCTGTAGTACGCCGTCCTTAATAATATCGCGCGCCTGCGTCGCTAAGCCCTCATTGTCGAAGGGACTGCTGGCTAAACCGCCAACAATCAGTGGATCTTCGTGAATAGTCAGCCATTCCGGCAGAATTTGAGTATCCAGTGCATCCAGTAAAAAGCTCGACTTGCGATAAAGGTTGCCACCACTAATCGCGGCTACTAAATGGCCGAACAAACTACCGGCGACATCAGCCCTAAAAATGACCGGTACTTTCGCGGTATCAATTTTACGAGCACCCAACCGCGACAACGTCTCACTGGCCGCATCCTCAGCGACTTTTTCGGCTTGCTCCAGCTCATCGGTTTTACGCGCCACGGTATAACTCATGTCGCGCTGCATTTTGCCATCTTGCTCGGCAATTAACACACAGCCTAAATTATGCCGTGACTGCAAATAACCGCCCAGAAAGCCATGACTGTTGCCGTACACTTTAAATCCGGTATGTGAGCCGTACTGCGCACCATCAGAATTAACAATACGCTTATCCAGTGATAGCGCGTGGCGCTCGCAACGCAGTGCTTGTTCAATCGCATATTCCGGACTTTGGTCGCCCGGATGACATAAATCCAGCTCTGGAATATCGCCCGCCATTAACGCTTGCGGTGCGAGCCCGTTAAATTCATCAGCCGATGTGTGCTTAGCAATTTCACAGGCTTTTTTTACTGCTGCATGAATTGCCTCAGAAGACAAATCAGTGGTCGACGCTGAACCTTTTTGGTGATCTCGATAGACTGAAATGCCCAAAGCACCGTCTTGATTAAATTCGACGGTTTCGACTTCGCCCATACGAGTACCGACGGAAATTCCGCTACTTTTACTAATTGAGCACTCAGCACTGGTCGCGCCCAACTTGCCTGCAATAGCTAATGCCTCTGCTACGGCATCTTCGACCTGTTGCATCTGTTGTTGCAACTCTGCGCGTTGTAATTTCAAAAAGCACTCCTTAAACCGCAAAAACTGTTAAAATAACCGCTTAATTACTTGTAAGACGATAAACTATGACAGCACCTGATAACGATACTGATTACACCAGCGATGATGACCAGCACATCAGCAAGTCGCAAATTAAACGCGAAGCTGAAGCGCTGCAAAAGCTCGGTACTGATTTAATTAAGCTAACCGACACTCAACTTAAGCAAATACCGTTGGACGACGAATTGCGTGATGCCATTTTGCTGGCCCGCCGTATTCAGAAAAAGCACGAAGGCTTTCGCCGTCAATTACAATTTATCGGTAAACTCATGCGCCAGCGTGATCCCGCTCCTGTTCAAACCGCACTTGATGATCTCAACGGTCGCCATCAAAAAGAAGTCGCCGAATTCCATGAGATAGAGCAGTGGCGTGACCGAATCGTTCAAGAGGGCGCAGTGGCCATTGACGAATTTTGTCAGCAATATCCGCAAGCCAGCCGCGACGAATTGTTAAGCCTGCACGGCGAACACCTACAACAGCAGGAGCATAACAAACCGCCGATGGCGTCACGCCGGGTTTTCGTCATATTGCGTAAGATCATGCGCTAGCTGTTGCTCAGTTGCGCTTTACTCAGTACCGCCCACGGTCATGGCATCAAGCTTTAACGTGGGCTGTCCAACCCCGACCGGCACGCTCTGCCCATCTTTGCCACACACACCAACGCCCTCGTCTAAGGCCAGATCATTACCGACCATAGACACCTGCGACATCGCTTCCGGGCCATTACCAATCAAGGTAGCGCCCTTAACCGGCGTGGTGATCTTACCGTCTTCAATCAAATAAGCTTCGGATGCTGAAAACACAAACTGCCCGGAGGTGATATCCACCTGTCCACCAGCAAAATGAGGCGCATAAATACCACGTTTAACGCTGGCGATAATTTCTTCCGGCTGGTGTTCGCCGGCCAGCATGTAGGTATTGGTCATGCGCGGCATTGGCAAATGCGCATAGCTCTCGCGTCGGCCATTCCCGGTTACCGGCATTCCCATCAGGCGGGCATTCATTTTGTCCTGCATGTACCCTTTTAGCACGCCCTTTTCGATCAGCACGTTGTAGCCACTTTCAGTGCCTTCGTCATCAATACTCATCGAGCCACGGCGGTCACCCAGGGTTCCGTCATCGACTATGGTGCATAGCTCCGAGGCAACTTTTTCACCTATTTTACCGGAGTACGCAGACGACCCTTTGCGATTAAAATCGCCTTCCAGTCCGTGTCCCACAGCCTCGTGCAACAAGACTCCGGGCCAGCCTGAGCCCAGCACCACCGGCATCGTCCCGGCCGGGGCAGGAATAGCCTCCAGATTAACCAACGCCTGGCGTACCGCTTCTTCAGCGAAGGTCTGCCATCTGGGCTTACCATCAACCAATAAAAAGTAGTCGTATCCAACACGGGCGCCACCGCCGGCTGTACCGCGTTCGCGGCGACCATTATGTTCCGCAATGACGCTACAGTTTAGCCGCACTAACGGTCGCGTATCGGACGCCAGAGTACCGTCAGTAGCAGCCACTGCAACATCATCAAAGCTCGCTGCCAGGCTTACCACCACTTGTGACACACGGGCATCTTGAGCCCGCGCATGGGCATCAACTTGTTTCAATAACGCTATTTTGTCGCCCTCGGTCATCGACGACAACGGATTAATTGCTTGATAGCGTGCAGTAACCTGTTTGGGTTGCAGCGGTTTAGCTACTTTACTTTGACCCTGTCGAGATATACCTCGGGCAGCCTCGCATGTCCGCTTCAGCGCGGATAAGGTAATTTCATCAGCATAGGCAAAGCCAGTTTTTTCGCCCTGAACAGCGCGCACACCCATCCCTGTCTCGATGTGGTACGCACCATCTTTTATGATGCCGTCCTCCAAAACCCACGATTCATTAACGCTATTCTGAAGGTAGATGTCGGCGAAATCGATATCGCCGCTATAGAGTGTGGCAAGCGCTTGTTGCAACGCTTGTTCATCAATATCCCACTCGCTTAACCATGTTAGTGGCGATTGACTGTGTTGTGTCATGAAACCTCTTTGTTACTTCTTTAGCGAAACATCGATACGGCTTTGTTCCGCAACGGGCATCTGTTGCCGAATTTGGGTTACCGCGTCGCCGTTGTAGTCAGCACTTATCACTCCCTCGCCGTCTTCTTGTTCGGCAATGATCTCGCCCCAGGCATTAACGATAATTGAATGGCCATAGGTGCGGCGACCATTCTCATGCTCTCCGACCTGACCGGGAGCGACCATATAAACCTGCTGCTCGATAGCCCGCGAGCGAACTAATGTGTGCCAGTGCGCACGCCCGGTGACTTGGGTGAACGCGGATGGTAACACGATGATCTCAGCACCAGCCTGGCGCAACGCTTTAAATAATTCAGGAAAGCGCACATCATAACATACCGCCAAGCCCACCACAGCAAAGCCACAATCGATGGTTACAATCGAATTGCCCGGCTGGGTCCATTTAGACTCGCGGTATTGTTTTGTGTTGTCTGCAACATCGACATCAAATAAATGAATTTTGTCGTAACGACCTAAACGCTCACCGTCGGGTCCGTATGCCAGACAGGCTGCCGCAAAGCGCTTGCCCTCATCAGCACCCTGCAGGGGGATAGTCCCGGCAATCAAGGTAATTTGATGCTTTTTCGCAATAGCGGCCAAACGCTTCTGCACAGGGCCTTTTCCATCCGGTTCCGCCATCGCTAATTGTGCTTGGTCACCGGCGCCAAAACAACTGAACGCCTCAGGTAAAACGACCAACTGAGGCCGGTTTTTAGGTAAGTCAGCCGCAAGTGCTTCTACTTTTGCCAGATTTTGCTCCGGCGTTTTAAGGCTGGTTAGCTGGATTGCCGTTAGAACGGGATGCATCGTTGCCCTCCTCAAGCTGCTGGCTTTGCGGCTCTGATTCTAGTTGCGGAATATCAACTGGTCGACTATCACGCTCAACCTCTGTTACCTGTGGGTTATCGATAGTACCAGTGACTTGATAACGCAACTGTGAAATAACTTCTGCGTCCTGTAACACCTTATCAATCAACAAGGCGGCAAGTCCACTGGGCGGGTTAACCATCCACGCCAGTATCACCGGCAAACTTGAGGTCACTTTTGGTGCATAGGTTAATTGATAATCTAATGCGTTGGTTACCAGGTTAGTAGTGCCGGTAATCTCCATGTTACCGGCAGAGCCCAGTAGTTGGGTATCGTTGGTGGTTGCAATGCCATTGGCTAGCTGCACGCTCCCGCTGAGCTCGGTATAAAACATGCCTTGCGAAAAGATGTCACGAAAATCGAGGGTTAGCTTGCGTAAAATGCCGTCTAAGCTCAACAGCGAAAACAATCGCGCACCGCCGTCACTTACCTCGGCGAGGTAGCCTTGCCCTAGTTCCCACTGCATCGAGCCGCCCAAGCTGGTGAAGTCAATTTGATGCGGATGGCCCTGCCAATTTAAGCCAAACTCAAGCGTTGCGGAACTGTCTCGTATGGCCGTTTCTAAACCGTATTCACGCAGCAGATCACCAAAATCTTCACTTTGTAAGTTACCACTGATTTGCGTTACCGGGTTACCGTCAGCAACCAGCCAATAACCGGACGCTTGTAACCTTGAATTGTTACTTTGGGTGGAAAACTTAGATAATTCGATACCACCGCTTATGGGCCGTACTTCGGCATTAAGATCAACAAAACTTTTATCGTCGAGTTTACAGGTTTTGCAGTTAACATCGATTGCCGGCAGTCGTTTAACCCATTGCCACTGAGCTTCTTTTTCGCGCAGATTATTAGTCGAGTTGACGCCCAGCGACGATGACAACTGGATAAAGTCGGCATTTACCACGATGGGCTGTTGCAGAAAATCTTCGGGTATCGCTACGTCTAATGCCAAATCGTTGGCAAAGACACGGCCAAACCACTGCTGATTACTCGGCCAGACCTCTAACTCGGCATCGACAAATGTTTGCCCGGCCCAGTTTAATTGCGGCGTGCTTGCAAGAATGTAGTCAGGTGTAAACGACGGCCCTGAATTTGTCGACTCACCATTCTGATTCTGCTGTAAAAAATAAATTAAATCATACCATTCACCGACATTGAGCTGCGGTAACTGGGCGGATATCACAAATGCATCACTGCGTTGCGCAAGTTTGGCTTTTTGTTGAGTGGGTTCCTTGCCTATAACTAACTGCGCAGATTGCCATTGTTCACTACCGGGCTGCCAACGGCTGTTCCAGCTTAAACGATCAGCGACGTTAGCATTTAGCCGCAGCTGCTGGTCGCTCCCACTCAGATTAATCCCTAATTGCCAGTTTTCGCCAAACTCTTTAGCCAATGGCTGCGGCAAATTTGACTGTAGGCCGGTTAAATCATATTGCGAACGCCATTGCGACTCGATGGTATCCCCCAGTGTCAGTTGCAATTGACCACTGCCATTTACTGCACCGTAGAAATACTTTTGCCAACCCTGGCTCGGTAGCGCATCTAATAAGGGCTCAACTTGCCAATCCAACGACGTATCTACAGTAAGTAAGTAGTTACTGTCGCCGCTATTTCCTGCAACCTTGGTGGTAATCGGCATCCCATACCATTCCAGCACGAGTTCTTCGCTTTGCACTTGTGCATTATGAATGACCAGTTCACCTTCTCGGGCCCTGAATGTCTGATCTATCGCCGCCACATAAAACGATTGGTCGGTTAGGTCAGTGGTAACCCTGACATCGACTTCGCGCGAACCATCAAATGGGATATCTAAACTAAATTGACCAGCAACACGGCTTCGGGGTTGCACCTGGCGTAAGGTTTCAGCCACGGATGTTAACGGAGAAGCAGCAAAAACAGGCTCTATACTAGCAGCAGGCCCGCTCACCGAACTGGTTAACTGCAGCCCGTTAGACGCGTTGGTTAGTTCCGGGATGCTGGCGGATACTTCATCGATCTGAACATCCATGAGCTTGCCGCCATCGGTGAACATAAACAAACCCGCTTGATAAAAGTCGAGTCGAATCGGCGTTTGTTGCAATGCCGGCCACTCTGGCCGGAAGCGATAGTCTAACCCAGCAAAATCTACTCGAGCATTAAACACGCCATTCATATCTGCATCAGGAAACTCGTTGACTGGTCCCCGCCAAACCGCTTCCAGTCCGGCAATTACACCTCCCTGAAGGGCCTCGGTTAAATAATTCTTTACGCCCCGTCCCATAACAGAAGGTAACAGTTGTCGTGCCGTAGCAACCGAGAACTCAGCCTGGCTGCTTACCTTTAACTCGATCTGTGGTGCCTCATTGGTGGCTAAATCACTCCCACCACCAAGCAATCGTCCGGATAGCGCCAGCGGCATGTCCTCATAGGTAATTTGTCCTTGTTGCAGACTCGTCTGCCACTGTTCGCCCTGTCGTTGCCAGTGACCATTCAATCGCAGATCATCAAACTCCCAGGGCTGCTCCGCTAATGCCGTGTTTTCTAACAGCAGTGAGTCAGCGGCAACCAACCAACTACCGAACTGCGCATTTTTCCCTTGTATAGTTAACGAAAGAGGTGAAAAGGCCGCGCTGCCTTCCTCATTCGACTTTGCTAAATCATCACTGTGAACCTGCCAATATGCATCACCTACCGCATCGCGCTGCAGCCAAACGTCCATGCTACCGGCAAGCCCTGCCAGCGAAGTACTTAAACTCTCGTCTTGCAACGGCAAGGCGCTCAATAGTTTCGGTATGGGTAGCTTTTTAGCACTCAGTTGCTGTAAATTCGGCTGACTTTGCCAGCTAATGAGTGGCAAGTTGATTGGCTGTTGATTAATCTCTACGGTCAACGGTTTTACATTTAACAGCCAGCCCTGCTGTTGTGGTTCGATAGCAACAGTACCTTTGGCAATATGCAAGGCAATATCGCGCTCGTTTACTCTAGCCGTCACCTGATTATCACGCAGTTGCAACAAGCCACTGGAGATATCTCCGTCCACCAGCGTCAGCCAACTGGTAAAATTGACATTCGACTGGGTAATATCGACTCGGGTTAGTTGTTGCTCCAGCCAGGGACTGATATCGATCTGCCGTGAATCGACATAGATCTGTCCATCCACGGTACTAAGTTGGTTACCTTCCAGCTGGATAATAAAATCGAGACTATTGCGGGTAAAATCACGCACCCTAAACTGACCGACGCCCTGATGTCGGTTCCCCTGGTTCAGCCAGGATAATTTTTCGATAACTACTGAGCGGCGATTACCCGCCAGGTTGATGACATTAAGTTCGCTGTCAGTTAACGAAAACCTCTCCAGCTGTTGCAAAAACAGGCTCTCAAAGCGTGTGAAGCTGACGGGTTGGTCGCTATCAGACTGCAGTGAGCGTAAATCGATAGCAATAGTTGCCTGGTTAAGAATAAACTCCTGAGCCACCAACTGTCGTTGCAGCAACGACTGCCAGAAATCCAGTACCACCGATATCTCATCGACCTGGAATTGTACCGGCGCATCCTCGCCGGATTTTAGCGTTACGCCGGTTACATCAAGTGCGGGCCCCTGACGGTGCCATGACATAGCAAGGGTTTCTATCTCAATGGGCTGTTGCAGACGTTGTTCTAACTCTGCCTCTACTTGCGCGGAAACATCGGGAATATGCGGCAATGCGTAACGCATTACACTCATTAAAACCGCCGCCAGCACTAATAAAAGGGCTAGCGACAACCACAATTTATTTAACAGCCACAGCAACCCTTTACTCATTGACACTACATCATCACCACATCAAATTGCTCTTGGTTATAGAGCGTTTCGGTTTGTATGGTTATTTGACGCGAAACAAACAGTTCAAGTTCAGCCAGAGCGTGAGATTCTTCGTTTAGCAGAGCCTCGCTGACGGCAGCAGATGCGTACACCACAAATTTATCCGCCTCGTACGCCTTATGCACACGGACGATTTCGCGCATAATTTCGTAGCAAACTGTTTCCACTGTTTTCATCGAGCCACGTCCCCGGCAAACCGGGCACTCACCACACAGCACGTGTTCCAGACTTTCGCGTGTGCGCTTGCGTGTCATTTCGACCAGGCCCAGGGTGGTAAAGCCATTAATGGAAGTTTTTGCGCGATCTTTGGCCAACGCCTGTTCCAGACTGTGCAGGACACGCCGTTTGTGTTCGTCATTTTGCATATCGATAAAATCGATAATAATGATGCCACCGAGGTTGCGCAGCCTGAGTTGCCGGGCAATGGCCTGAGTTGCTTCGATATTGGTATTAAAGATGGTTTCCTCGAGATTACGATGGCCCACGAACGCACCCGTGTTAATGTCGATGGTCGTCATCGCCTCGGTTTGATCAATAATTAACGAGCCACCGGACTTGAGATCGACGCGTCGATCCAGCGCTCGTTGAATTTCGTTCTCGATATCAAACAAATCAAAGATGGGTCGATCACCGGTGTAATACTCCAGCACCGGCCCAAGTTCAGGAATAAAATCGTCAGTAAAGGTTTTTAGTTGCTCCAGCGTCGTCCGTGAATCAACCCGAATGCGCTCAATTTCTTCGCCAACGAAATCACGTAATACCCGACAGCATAAATTCAGGTCTTCGTATAACACCCCGACCTTACGCTGACTCTTTTTGCGTTTTTTTATTTGCTGCCACAGCCGCGTTAAAAACTCTGCGTCGCCTTTTAAGGCGCCTTCCTCAGTGCCCTCCGCTGCTGTGCGAACAATGAAGTAACCATCTTCAGTACTTAAGCTTTCCGCCAACTGCTTCAAGCGCTCGCGCTCTTCACTATCATCAATACGTTGCGACACACCGACGTGTGAGCTTTGTGGCATAAATACCAGATAACGAGAGGGCAAGGTGATATCCGTGGTCAGCCGCGCCCCCTTAGTGCCTAACGGATCTTTAACCACTTGCACCATAATATGCTGACCCTGATGCACCAGCGAGGTAATATTCGGCTCGGGTCGTTCGTGACGCTCAATGGTGTCACCGTCGATACTGGTAACAATATCAGAGGCGTGCAGGAATGCAGCTTTGTCTAATCCAATATCAACAAATGCCGCCTGCATGCCCGGTAAAACGCGTGATATTTTACCCATGTAAATATTACCTACCAGGCCACGCTTTACCTGCCGCTCGATGTGCACTTCCTGCAAAATACCGTTTTCGACCAAAACCACGCGGCTCTCGGTTGGCGTTACGTTCATTAATACTTCAACACTCATCGTAAACTCTCCAGCCACTGGCGACCCCGTTGAATCAGTTGCCCAGTCTCATACAACGGCAACCCCACTACGGCAGTATAACTACCACTTATCGAACGAACAAAACGCGCTGCGCCGCCTTGTATTGCATAGCCACCGGCTTTGTCAGCGGGTTCCCCCGTAGCCCAGTAATCTTGCATTTGTTGTGCGGTAATCTCACCCATAAAGACATCCGTAACCAGCTCCAGCACCTGCTGCCAGCGCTTACCATTATCGGCAATAGCCACGACCGCCACCGCCGTTCTCACCTGATGAGTTCCGTTAGCAAGCTGTGTCAGCATCTGCGTAAAATGCAGCTGGTCACGGGGTTTTTCCATCACTTGCCCCTGACAGTCAATGAGGGTGTCACTGCCAATGATTAAGGCAGGCCCCTCAATCGTTTCTGCCACAGCCAGCGCTTTATCCAATGCCAGTCGTTTAACATAGTCCGACGGTGTTTCCTGCGCTTGCTGTTGCTCCTCGATGGTCGAGGGAATTACCTGAAAGTCGTTGTGTAACTGTTTTAGTAGCTCAGCCCTGCGCGGCGACGCAGACGCCAGTATCAGCCTGGGGGCAATTGCATGCGTCATTTAAGCCACCCCGAAATTACGTCTGATTTTGCGTAATAACGGAAACAGCCACAGCCAGAATAACGCGGAAGTCAACGCCGGCCAAAAATAACTGCCGGTAAATTCAGCATCGTGAATAAAGACATTAGCCTGGAATACAATCATGCGCTTAAGCAGGATAAGAAAAGCAATCAGTAGTGCCTGTTGCGGCAATGAGAAGTTCCTGAAACGCTGAAAATGTCGCGCTGCAAAGTAGGTTACGACCACCATACCCAGCGCATGAACACCAAGTACAGACCCCAGTAAAATGTCACTGAGAATACCCAATACCAGCGCCGTGCCCATGTTCACGCGATGAGGTAGCGCCAATACCCAATACAACAATACCAAGGTTACCCAGTCGGGCCGAAACGTATCGAACGCAGTTGGCATCGGCATGATCATCAACACCAGTGCGACCAGGTACGTCAGGATTAGCGTTAACGTGCCATGCTTAACCATCTGACGGCTCCTCATAAATCGGCTGTTGCTGATCGTTACTGCGCCACAATAACAACACATTGCGCACGCGGTCTAAAGGCGAAATAGGGTCAGCCTGTACTTGCGCAAAGGGCAACGACTCATCCCGCACAATCTCACTGATAGTAGCAACCGGATAGCCTTCGGGATAAACACCTCCTAACCCTGAAGAAACTAACAAGTCACCTGCTTTTAGCGTGGTACTGTGAGGAACAAACATTAATTGAAGCCTTCCGATATCACCGGTACCCTGCGCTAATACACGTGTATCATTGCGCTCTGAGCGCAACGGAATGGCATGGCTTTGGTCTGAAATCAGCAACACACGGGCGGTATTACTCCCGACATCCTGAACCTGGCCGATGATACCCCGGTCATCCAGCACCGCCTGACCTTCATAAACCCCGTTTAGCGTCCCCTTATTGATCACCAGTTGTTGGCTAAACGGTTCTGATGCTACCGCTATCACCTCAGCAACCATGCGCCGATTAGGAATACGCTGCTCCGAGCCTAACAGTTCACGTAACCGTTTGTTTTCGTTGGAGATAAATTGAAACTGCTGTAACTGCCCCTGCAACTCAAGCAACTGCTGTTTGAGTTGCGCATTTTCTTCGCTTAGGGCTTCCTGGCTTTTTACACTTTCGGAGAAGTTATCCAGAATTTGCTCAGGCAAAATGGCTAAATACTGAACCGGCGTCACCAGCGAGTTTAGAAACAAACGAACCGGCTGCATCGCTTGCAGGCGATGGTCAATGAAGATCAATAAAAACGAACAGGCTAGTGCAAGCACTAGCCTGGATAATAGTGATGGGCCGCGAACGAATAAGGTTTTCATTTTGGCGCTAGGTCACCTCGCGGTTGCGTTTTACTCGTAACTAAAAAGGTCACCGCCGTGCATATCGATCATTTCTAATGCCTTACCGCCACCGCGTGCAACACAGGTCAGTGGATCATCAGCAATAATGACCGGAATACCGGTTTCTTCCATCAGCAAGCGGTCCAGATCTTTAAGTAACGCGCCACCACCGGTTAACACCATGCCGCGTTCTGAAATGTCCGAGGCCAGCTCCGGCGGCGATTGTTCAAGCGCTACCATAACCGCACTGACGATACCCATTAACGGCTCTTGCAGCGCTTCCAGTATTTCGTTGCTGTTTAAGGTAAACGAACGTGGCACGCCTTCGGCAAGGTTACGTCCGCGTACTTCAATCTCTTTTAGCTCTTCACCCGGGAACGCTGAGCCAATTTCATGTTTGATACGCTCTGCGGTAGCATCGCCAATCAGAGCGCCAAAATTACGACGTACGTAATTGATAATGGCTTCATCAAATTTATCACCACCGATGCGTACCGAAGACGAGTAAACGACACCGTTTAACGAGATAATGGCAACTTCGGTGGTGCCCCCACCAATATCAACCACCATCGAGCCAGTCGCTTCAGAAACCGGTAAGCCTGCACCAATAGCTGCTGCCATAGGTTCGTCGATTAGGTAAACCTCACGTGCGCCGGCACCAAGCGCAGATTCGCGAATTGCCCGACGCTCGACTTGGGTCGAACCGCAAGGCACACAAACCAACACGCGCGGACTCGGGCGGAAGTAATGGCTATCGTGAACTTGTTTGATAAAAAATTGCAGCATTTTTTCGCAGACATAAAAGTCTGCGATAACACCGTCTTTCATTGGCCTGATGGCTTTTATATTACCCGGTGTACGCCCCAACATTTGCTTTGCGGCAGCACCCACAGCGGCGATCGCTTTGGGTCCACCCGAGCGCTCCTGACGGATCGCAACGACTGAAGGCTCGTTCAGAACGATGCCTTCGTCTTTTACGTAAATAAGTGTGTTGGCGGTACCTAAATCGATCGATAGGTCATTCGAAAAAATGCCGCGAATTTTCTTAAACATGAAGCGGTAAATCCCTACTTAAAAAGCTAAAAACTGCAATAAATGATAGCACGAGTTAGTACTTACTGCGCCCTTACTACACGAAACCCAATATAATTAGAGCTGAAGTCGGCAGGAAGTTCCATCCGCGTCGACACCCGCGCTAAACTCGGTGCAAAATTCCATGCCCCGCCACGAACCACTGAGCTCTGTTCTGATGTCGTCCATTCCCATACGTTACCAACGGTATCAAACAAGCCCCAGGGATTACGCTGAAAGCTGCCTACCGGCGCGGTACGCTGATTGGAGTAGTCCGAGCCACAATTACGGCAGTTGGCTTTACCAAAACCGACGTCGTTGCCCCACCAAAAATCGGTTTCGGTACCCGCTCGCGCGGCATATTCCCACTGCACTTCGGTAGGAATCGTGTAGCTAAAGCCACTTTTCTGACTGAGCCATTGTGTATACGCCTGCGCGTCGTTCAAGCTCACACACACCACGGGCGAAGCGTCAGATTGGGCAAAACCGGCATTACGCCAGTTCAGGCTATCATCAAACTTCGGCATGCCATTTTCCAGCACCGCACAGCTGCCATTTTTCTCAGCTTCGGTCACATAGGCGGTGTCATTCACAAACCTACGGAAATCCGCAACGGTAATTTCAGTATCGGTAATGCCAAACGGACGTTCAATGGTTTCCGTCGTCGCAGGGCGTTCATTAGACATACCATTACCGGTTAAGTCGCCCATTTTGAAATTACCCGATGGCATAACGACCAGCTCCGGGCCGCGAACATCCCGAAACAAGATATCCTGAATTTTTTCACCGCGCGTAAATGAGTACTCAGACTTTTCCAAGTCAGCACGAATCGACTGAGCGTCTTTTAAATTGATGGTTTGTGTGAACGCGGAGTAGCCATACTTAATCACCTCGACTTCGTGTTCACCACCCGGCAACATCACTTCGATAGGCGTTGAACCATAACTCACGCCATCAATGATCACTTCGTCGTCGTAGACATTCGAACGAATCGTCAACGGATGCATAATAGAACTGTCAACCGGCGCTTCAGCAACCGGTTGGTTACTCTCACTGCGCTTTACCGCACAGTACCGAACGTCGATATCAAGCAGCGTACAAGCCTGCGACTGCGGCAATTGTCCGCGTAATTCAACACCCATTTTAACGCCATAATTACCCTGCCCGCTAAAGCCATCACTTACCGTCTTTGAGCCGAGAATTTGTACGTTTGGACTAACACGGTCAAGGTTATCACGCGCCAACTGAGACTCGGATAAATTCGACAAGGTCTGATCCAGGTATTGCTTTGACGCTTTCTGTTTAGCCAGCAATTTACCGCGGTTTTCGCATTGGCTGAGCGTTTCCTGACGGTCACAAACGATGGACTGGCTGACTTCCAGCTCACCCGTGCGGTTAAACTCTTCCTGTAAACGTTCAACTCGGGCAACGTTGCGCTGATCTTTCAACGTTTCAATTTCATTAATCAGGCTGTGTTTGCTAACCCGCGCTTCTTCCACCTCACGGCTTTTCGCACTGACCAGTTGCACCTGAGTCTTAATGTCTTCTTTATTTTGCTGATGCGCCATCACCGCTTCTTTATAAGCTTCCTGAGCGCCAGCAATATCAATACTGGGGTCATCAACCAACTGCTGATAGCGGTGATTCATCTCTTCCAACGCCGTCTGCCGTTGCTGTTCGAGCGCATTGTTACGCTCGCGCAGAGACTGTAGCTGCTCTCTTAGCTGTTGCTCTTCTCGCTGCAAGGTCGCGACGGTATCAGAAAAATTTTCGTATTCTGTCTCTAAGGTCGCAATTTGGTTTGATATTTCTTCGACAGACATTTGCGTTGCGTCTGACTCCTGTTGAGCCAATGCTGTCGAGGCGAATGTCAAAGTAGAGGCCATTATCACGGCCAGTCGAGCCAATCGCATCATGTTCCCATTCCAAGCTTGAAAATAACTCAGCGGCAGTAAGCTGTTGCTGCGTCCGCGCTATTGTTATTGTAGTTTTATTGAACGTTCGTCAACGTCGCGCATTTGTAATCACTGTGCTTTATGCTATGTGCTTGTCAATAAAAGCGCAAGAGGCAATGTAGGATAATGACGACAAAGTGGTGAGATTCGATCACCATCCAACTTCCTGCCAGTAGATTTGGCGATCGGAGCCTTGATATATACCAAAGGTTGCTTCCGCCTGAGGATTATCGTTGTAATCACCATCATTATCTTCGTCGCTCTGCAGGTATCCGGGGACAACAAGTTCAAACATAAACTGCTGAACACCTGATACAGGCTGGCTTTCGTCTTCTAACCAGGCTAATTGTTCGTCCAGAGGTTCCGCGGGATTAAATAAATCGCCCTCATTAAGTAGTTGCTCACTACCGAGTTGTGGTTGAAGCAATGCGTCATAATCACTATCCAATAAATCATCATTCGCACTGCTTGCGCTAAAGCTCGAGCAATTATCAGTAGCGTAATGTACAAACTTCGTGCCGTCCCATACTTCCACACGGCCTTGTATAGAAAGCGGATCCGATGGTGGCCCAAACAGATTATCCAGAACAAAACGCGCAAATTTAAGCTCGATCCCATTATTATTTAATGGATAGTAACTGCGAGGTGCGCTGTTGTCGTTTAAGGCTACCGTTGATGTATCAATCAATGAGTAATAATTGCCGTTTTCACCGTCGTTGTATTGCACGCCCAGTTGGTAGCTATCGTATGGCCCTTCCGGTTGAGCCGGATCGGTCCTTTCATAGGTTACTTGGGGTTCTGCTGTAGCCAGGAACCTACCCTTTCCTTGTTCCCAATACAGCGCAACATCACTCTCAAGAAGTTGTCCATCGCTAGGCTGCGGTAGTGTATTACCGCCGTCATTAAAAGGATAAAACTCTAGGCCCGCCCCAGTCTGGACATAGTTTGCAACATCGGAATCATAATTTCGTGTAACCACACCAGCGGCATTAACAGCGATAAATTCTGATGAGCTGTCCAGCAACTGAGGTTGCCCGATGTAAAAATAGCCGGCTCCTGCTTCACAGGTGGAAGCGAACCCTGAACTCGATACAGTAAACTGGTAAGGGATATAACGCCCCGGCATTATCGTTTGCGTAGGAGTTGCTTGCGGAGCATGGATACCCGCCAAGTAATCTCCTGAGGCAATTTCAGCAGTAAATACGGGGGAGCCGACTTCAGAGTAAACCACCTCTGACGATTGGGTTTTCCCATCTACCGGCTGGGGGAAACTATCTACGCCTGCTAACGTACCAACTACCTCACCAACCTGATTAACCTCTGCACTGCCCCGAAGACGCAAAAGTTCCGGCTGCGACTCGTTACCAAAATTCGGCGTGACACTACCATCAGCATTTAATGCAGCCAACTCAACGGATATCGGTGTCCCTGCTCTAGCTATAATATCCGTTGAGAACGATTCGTTCGGATTGCTTATATTGGCGCCAATTGCAGCTGGTTGCCACACGAAAGACGGACTACTGTTCTCTATAGCTTTACCGTTAGGAAGCGTAGCGCTGGCGGTTAATAATACTTCGCCAACATCACCATAATCTAAAGCCAACTGCTCTTGGCTGTTATTAAAATCCACAGCGAGTGCGACATAACTTTCATCGGCCGGTAAATCAATACTGCCTTCACCGGAACTGACTGACATACTCGACTGCGGGAACTCTACCGTATCAGAGCACGTGCCCGGATCGAGACACCGGCGTCGTAGACTTACCATCGATACATCAGCGGCCGCCGCTTGGCACTGTAGCGTATTGGTATTCAACTCGACTAACTGAAGGAACAAATTATCGTAGGTTTCCCCGGCCACTTGCTTGGGGAACTCAGTATTGTTCAGTCCTGGACCATCGGTAAATAAAAAACCCGCATCGCTAAAGGTTAGCTGACAGTTGCTTTCCTCGTTCCCATCAACGAAACAGCGGTATGGGTTATCTGCTGAGGGTTGCGCAGAATCAATCGCTACTTCGTAGCTACCGGCATTATATTTCTGAACTTGTACCGAATCACTTCCAGAAAAAATAACCGGGTTCTCACTCCAACCATCGGCTCCCGTCGCGAGGCTTAAATCAACACTACTACTTTCGCTAAACGTTGACGTGCAGTTGCTGTCTTCACACGCTTTAACCGTAACGGTAGCCCCGGTACAAGTAAGCGCAGATGCATTAAACTCGAGCCGGTAATGGTCTATCGCGGTCGGAATAAAAGACGCCTTTTCGGCGCATACCTGAATGTCATCAAATTCATGAATATTGGTAGAGCCACCGGTGCTTCCGGTAAAGCTGATGGTAAAGTTTTCCGGGACGTAAGGTTGTTGCCCGTATTGGTTGTCGTAAATGTTAAAAGGTGGCACGATTTGTTGGTAACCCGCCCCATCGTTAATATCACGTTCGACACTGACAATGGACTCTCCCGGAGTTCTTGAGTCAATACGAATACGATATTTATGCCCCGGTCCAACAGCATTGGAATTATGGTCAATGCCCGGCGATAGCGGCCCTGAGTCTGTAAGGTAGTTATAGTTGGTCTCTTCCGCCCCCCGCAGCACCACGCGGTTCGGCTGCAATGAACCACCGCTAGAGCCACCGACTCGGCCTTCGGTTGCGCGCGAGAAGTTACCGAACTCATCAAAACCAATGCCTAGCCAGCCGCCATTAAAACCGCTGTCGCCGTTGTTGCGCTGGGCATAACCTAAAGAACCACCGTAACTGCCCGGAATGGCTTCCTCTTCGGCATCCGAGAACACCACCGCAATGCCATCAGCACCGGAACCACCGTAGGCATAAAGCTTAAACTCCAGCTCAACCAGATTGTCCTCAGCAGGAAATGTACCGTTTAATGTGATGGCTGTTGATTGATTGGTTTCCGCTTCAGTCAAACGTGCTCTGCCGTCCACAATTTGGGGCAGAAATGAACCTGAAACATTGGAACGACTCCATTCCTGGCCAAAAATTTCATTACTGTCTAGCGCTGACGTGTAACATTGTGGTGCAGCGCCTTCGCACAGCACCGTTTGTTGCTGAACTTGTTGAATTTCTGGCTGCGTCAATGCACGAGCAAAAATCGACAGTTCGTCAAGATAACCCTGGAAATATCGACCGGAGGTGTTTTGATCCGAACCTAGCTGTAGCGGATCGTTATTTAATCTTAACCCGCCGCCGTAAGACGATGTGCCAGATGCGACGCCATTGATGAAAATCGTCTGTTCATTGTTGCGATATCGAATAGCAACATAGTTCCACTGTTCCTGCTGTACTGCCGCTGTGCTGTTCAAGTCTCGGGTAGCGCCGGAGCTGGTTTGCCACCACCAATTGATACGTCCATCAGGTAAAACATGAAATTCATAGTTTTCATCTTTTGACAGGATGGTCATCAATCCAGAATTTGGAAATTGCGTTGGCTTTACCCAAACGCCGATAGTAAATTCATCATCCAAATCGAGCTCTGGCTGATCCTCAATTGCATGGTACTGCTGACTGTTACGCTGGAAGTATCCGTAACCACAGGTACCCAGTCCGGTTACATCAGTAACTATGGCCGAGCCACTATCGGCCGGCTGATAGCTTACGCCATTATAACTGCGACCATTGAGACCATTACCGCTACTGTCGGACACTTCGTCAGCGCTACCATCCCAGGGGCCGTCATTTAAACGCCAGTTCAATAGAGGCTGTGGTGCTGATGGCGGCTCTGCGGCACAAAATTGTCCGCCATCGAGTGGCGTCGACGGTTGCTGATACGTGATATCGGGGCCATAAGTTCTATTGGAACCCAGTGCTGTTGAGGCTTCCCCCACACTGAGTCCACCATTGATGACAAGACGATTATCGATAGTGTTGGCATGGTAGTAGCGGAGATTACCCTGAACGTATATGTACCCATTAATGCGAACATTTCGCTCGATGGTTAAGTCGCCCGTGACAATAAAGATCAGTTCACTCGGATCACCCGATGTATTGATCCGACGTCCTGATTGTATCGTTAGGTCTCCGTCGATATAGACTCGTGAGGTTTCGCCATTAGTGTCGTAGTTTTCACCAACATCACCAAAATCACCTACCCGCAAGTAATCTACGGGTTGAAGCTGCTGAGGTAATTGGTTTTGACTGGAATTATCAGGTAACTCAAACGGTTGCGGCTGGGTATTACCCGCATCATCAAATGCCGTTGGCCAGACCGCTGAGCATTGCGCCAAGATCTGTGATGCACCACAATTGCGCTTGCGATTATACAGTGCCGAAACTTCCGCTGCCGTATACACGCCGGTCGCGACCGTTACTTCATCGATTTCTCCGACAAAACCGTTTGTACCGAACTGCTGGCCACCTATATAGAGATTCGGCTGACCACCAATGTTATTCAATTTAAAATTGGATGAAACAGTACGCGTCGCTACCTCTGTGCCATTAATATAGAGCCTTAATTCACCCTCGTTGGCGTCAAATGTTGCCGAAAGGTGTTGCCATTCGTCGTTTAATAACTGAGGTTCGTTTTGCGACTGATCGCCGTACTCAACCGCATAAAAATCGCCTCGGTTATTTCGCACTTCAAAGTTCATGCCACCACCATTGACACGGCGATAGACCTCGAAACGCCCTTCATTACCGAGGGTAGGCCCTTCTCCTAAAACCAATAATGTTTGGTAGGACTCATTATTGCCATTCGGATCCTGTCGTTGACTCCCCCCCTTGAACCAGAGCGAAACACTGACCGAATCTGCTGAAGACAACGCCGACAAACGCGGAATTTGCACTTGGTTGGTACCATCAAAGGTGCCATAACGGCAGGTTCCAACGGTACCAGCAATCGCAGAAAGGAAGCCATTGGTATCGGCATTTCCAAGCGCTTCGCCATGATTATTGTTCCCACTGGCATCAAGCACTTCATCCTCGTTACCCTGCCACTGTTGTTCATCAAAGTGCCAGTCGCCGATGGTATTACTCTGGGAACCTCCTCCGGATCCATTGCAAGGGCCGACATTGTTGGATTCGTTACATGTTGGACCAAGTACTGTTCCGTCTCCGAGGTTATTTTCGCCATTCGGTGAGTTTACGTAGCCTTCTACTGTACTTCCCTGCTCCAGATACACCGCATTTCTCGAATTGATATTTCCGGTCACGGTCGTGTTCTGCCCGATATTTACCTGGCCATCTGTATCTATGCTGCCATCGATATAGGCACTTTGCCCTATTACGACTTGATTACTCGAGTTAATGCCTCCCGATATTACAGTCTTGTTATTAATAATAACTTGTCCGGGAGTATCGATGCTGCCGTTAACCGTTACCGACTCTCCGATATTCACTTGGTTTTGTGAAGTGATAGGTCCGCCTACAGAGGCTCCTTTGTTCACAATCACCTGAGCAGGAGTATTTATGAATGCATCAACCGATGCGTTTTCACCCAACTGAACTTGGTTTCCCGATTCAATATAGCCGACAACGCTTGCGTTATCTTCTACAATAACTTGGCCAGGGGTTTTGATGTAGCTCCCTACAGAGGCTTCTTTGCCGAGCTGCACCTGATTATCAGAATCGATAAAGCCGGTTACGTCCGCGCCTTCTCCGATATTAACTTGTCCGGAGGTTGATATATTGCCACCAACAATAGATTGTTTCCCAATTTGAACTTGATTGCTCGAGTTTATATCTCCGTCGACTTCTGCATTGGAACCAACTATTACCTGACCAGAAGTCTGAATAAATCCTTCAAGGTAGGAATCATCAGCCAAGCTGACTTGGTTAGGTTCGTTAATGTCAGCTGAAGCTCTAGCACCATCAAGTAAGGTAAACGAACCCCAGTTAAATTTAATGGTTACAGTAGGACGCTTCTTATCGTCAGGTTTATTAAAAATTATCCCTTCACCAATGACTAAGTCACCATTCATGATGATCGTGATATCCGCATTACCGTTAAAGCTAATGTCACCACCATTAAGATTCAGGGTCGAACAGGTGTACTCCTTTCCTTTCGACTCACACTTGTCTTTAGGTAAATCAGCAAAGACGGAGAAACTTATGAGGCCCAGCAACAAAAACAAAGTGAAGCTTCTAATGATATAAATCATTGCAGCGTCCTCGCCTCAATCGCCAATTTTCGTGTGGTTGTCGTATTACCCGCTTCGCATTGGCCGACAGATTCGAGCCGGTAATGGGTATCGTTGGCGGTGTAATGAAACTCGCGACAGCTAACGGTCGAACGACATTGCGCTAAACCGCCGTCACTGTAGTTTCGCGGGCTGCTATCAACCTCCGAGCAACCTGCTGGATCGGCCTGTGACAACGGAAACAGCTCAACCATACTCCGCTGCAAACCTGCTTGAGCGGCCATAAACGCACGGCTACCGAGGACTTCAACGGTTACCGAATCGGAGCTGGTTCGTACCAGTTTTGATAATACACTGACTAACAACCCAAGCACCACGATCACGAAAATAGCAACCACCAGCGCACTGCCGGTTTGCTTTTTTGCAGCGGTTTGCGGGGTGCTATGGCGCATTGGGTACCTGTATTTCCTGATTAAAGAATAACGCCTCACTGGAGGCTGAGCGATATTCCAAAAAAACGTGGATGACATTATTACGCAATAACGTCGCGTCATCGACCTTAAAGGGTAATTGTGTTCCCGACGGCTGCAAGTTTACCAATCGTTCGCCAATAACCGCCCCTGTATTGGCTGGAGGTCTCACTTGGGTTTCATTCCAGCCGTAGTCGCGATAACGAATGAGTTGTCCACCAGAGTCAACACAGAAACTCACCGGTAGCGCGCCGACGTACATACGCTGACGCGGCGAACGTTCCGCAAAATATTGACCTGAGTCGAGCACCAGCTCCGTGTTATCCCCGGCACGTTCCGTAACTGCCGATACCGTGCCCCAGCGTTCCCTCGCTGCAGCATCGCTGTAGATATCAGACTCTTTTGTTGCGTAAACAAACAGTCGATCGGCCGGGGTAATGTCGGGCCACCCGGTTGCCAGCGACACAAATTCAAACTGTCCATTGGCACCGCTGCTAAACGGCGCACCATAATAGGTGCCGGCGGTTTTTATGGGAACAAATTCGAGGCACTGAAAGCTGTTATCCGATGAAGTCAGCACGCGGGCGCTGTTTGGCACTGAATTACGTAGCTCACGGGTCACTCGCTCAATGGTGAAGCGGCTTTGATCCAGCAACTTAACCCGATCGGCGCCGGTTACAAACATTTCAGAACCCAGCCCGACAAAACGAAAACTAAAAATAGCAACAATCGACAGCAGCACGATCACAATAATGAGTTCAATTAATGTGAAGCCCTTCGCACGCTGCATCATTACCAATTTCCTCTAAGCGATGAAAATTCGATTCGCTCACCTTGCGGTGTTACCACATCGATATCAATTTGCTTGAGTTGATCATCAGCAACAGAGTACACGCGGATTTCTGCTGAAAAGCCACGATAATAATCGACATCAATGCCATCACCAAAAATATTATTGAGTTGATTGGTAGTAATGCCGACACAGTTAAAGTCATCGACATCGTCGAATTCGTCCCGTGTTTCTGAATTTTCAATATGAGGAAGGGAGTTTCCAACAGCGGGACAAGAAGCACTGGTTGGGTTTGGTGGATTGGTACAGGATTCCGTGACAATAACGCTTTGGTTTTCTGGATCTCGCTCGCCACAACGATAAGACGCCGTGTTAGCATCATCGAATTTGCGCGCCATGATCTCGTTCATCAGGCTCTGGCCGAGCTCAGCGGCCCGCACTTGTTGCCAGGGGTCAACCGATTGTCGAAATAAAGGCCCCATGCCGGCGGTGACGACCAGCGTCACAATGGCAATAACAACAATGCCAATGATGATTTCGATGAGGGTAAAGCCGCGCTGCGTTACCATAGGCCTCCTGCTCGTTAGTCATCAACAGGCGCTGATGTAGCCTTCCTGATTGATACACAAGCTTGCTACCGCGCCCTTAGGCTCGGTAAAGTCAATACGGCAAACCGTGGTACAATTTACATTGTCCGGTCGACCCAATGGTCCAAACTTTATTGCCACCGGTATCGAGGCGCCGTCCGCGTTATTGAAGGCCACGGTATTAACACCAAAGTCCAGGATACGGTCATTCGCTTCCGCGTCCGTAGTCGCCAAACTATAGTCATTTGGGTCGTCCGACCCGCAGGCTTCATTCGGCCGGCCCAGTGTGGTTGGTTTAATCACCGCCACCCGGCATCCTGACGTCGTATCCTGCATCGCCGACAACTGAATGTTTCGTAACACCGTCACAGCCTGCTCACGCAGACTTAGGCTCTCGACGCCGCCAGTGCCCACGAACAACGGTGTTGCACTGACGGCTAATATGCCCACCACTACTAGCACGATAATCAGTTCTACTAGGGTGAAGGCTTTCATTTGGTTTCTAACAACCTTCAGTAAAAACTTCGATAACAGGAGGTATGTTTTCGTTTTGCGACTCTGTGTAATCTACCTGACAATCACTAGCGGAACCGTCAGTTAAGGAAGCGTTCTTATCTTCTACGTTACCTGCCGGCGCTATGTAAATACTTTCGCCGTCAGTAGTAAATAGCCAGTCTTCACCCCCGTATGGATCAGTTGAATTATCTGACGATGTGTCGTACGCACTTAATCCGGCGGCGTTAATAATGCCTGCCGCAGTTGCTCTGGGGTAACCTGCTATGACGACTACGTCATTTGCAAGAGTTTGTTCTGTGCCGTTATCCAACTTACCTTCAATAGCCGCTTTTGCATATGATGTTTGAGTTGCTCCTTGAAGAGAACCTTTTAATCCTTGGACAGAACTAGTTCTTGCATCGCTTGAAAAGTCGATGAATTGAGGAGCAGCGGTGACTGCCAAAATACCAAGAACAACAATCACAATAATTAATTCTATTAACGTAAAGCCACGTTGATTTTTCATTCTTTACTCCTTAGCAACCAGTAACCACGGTATTTACACTAGGGCTATTATCTGCGCTTGTTGCTGCCGTGTATTCCACATAACATTCGGAATCAGTTATGTCAGTAGTAACTGCGTCCCCTGCAGTACCTGTTACGTTATCGGCCGGCGCGATATAAATTACTCCGGGATCTGAAGATGGATCACTACCAGCGGGCTCGATTAGATAAGCCCAATCAGTGTTCGGTGAGCCTCCGGCTGGCAATACAGCCGCATCTAAACTCGCTGCAATCGTTATACCGCTTGCTGTTGCCTCGGGAAAACCAAAGACTGTTTGAATATCATCTGTACCATCTTCATCAAGATCTATCGCTCCATCTGCGGTGAGTTCTCCCTCGATCGCTGCTTTACCATAAACAGTATTTGCTGCGCCCTTGATATTTCCGCTCAAGCCTTTAACTGAGCTTGCTCTAGCATCACTCGAAAAATCAATAAACTGCGGCGCAGCCGTAACTGCCAAAATACCTAACACGACGATCACAATGATCAGCTCGATCAGTGTGAAACCTTTTTGATTGCGCATGATAGTACTCTCTCTTTGTTTTACTAAGTTAAAAAATTAGTCGTTAAACGCGGGCCACGTTATCAGTTGTTGTTATTACTGAACACGGTGACACCACCATTTCTGGGGTTATAAACAAATGCATTGCCGGTGGTGCGGTAATCCTCACCGCTCGGCGCCGCGGCCAAGTTTTTGATGGTGTTCGCCAGGTAGTAAACACACAACTGATTATCCAAGCTAGGCTCTGGATTCGGGGTAGCGTAGGTAAAGTAACGGTTTTCACCTAAACTATTATAATCGTCCGTGATCGTGGGTGATCCTTGCAGAATCCCCTGCATCAGGCTGACGCAATCTGCGTCGGTTAAATTGGCGTCGTGAATGCTGTCATCGCCGCGCGCGGTGACCGGGTAACCGGTGTTACCGTCCACATAAATGGGTAACGAATCGAGTTCGACTTGAGCACCGGCGCCGTCGGCGCTGTTACCGCGAGGGCGTCCCCGCAGTTCCCATTCACCGCGGGCAATACCGACAGCACTGGCAAAACCACCAGCAACACCTTCGATGGCAGAATCTTCTGCATCTGCCGTGACGTCGGTAAAGCGCGGCAAGGCCGAGGCAGCAAGCAGCCCTAGTATGACCACCACAATGATCAACTCGATAATGGTAAAACCTGATTGTTGCTTTGCCCTAACCATCAATTATTTCCTTAAAGATTATAAGTATATTCTATAACGATTTCTTTACGTTTCCTAGTCGCCGCGGTCAAATTTTCATCACTTCAATTGACCCGTATCAGCGTCGTATACCAGCATTAATGTGCGTTTTGGGTCAGCAACCTCAACCGTAAAATGACAGCGCTGAGCCTGAATTTCTGTGCGCGGATTTAAGCGCCCGCCCGCTAACATATGCCATAGCTTAGAGCAGCCGTTATCGATACTTGGCCAACCTTTTGCGTTCATCACAACCTGAAAGCTCTGCCGTTGTGTCTGCAACCATACCTGCTGCGGTTTACCCCGCCGTAACCACTCTGTTCGCGCCAGCATGACATTTTCGTTAAAGCGCTTTTGTAACACCTCACGCTCAGCGGCTTGCCAACCCCAGCGGTCATGAAAGATACCCACCTCCAGCAGCTTCAGCACCAACAGCGCGATAACGGTAATCACCACCAGGTTTTGTAGCCAACGCAATAACCGCGATCGCGATTGTTCCTCGGCGCTCATTAGCCCCCCTGGTAGGCACTCATCATGTCCCACATTGGGGTGAAAATACCCAGCGCCAGAATCAGCACCATCACCGCGACAACAGCGATCATTGCCGGTTCGATTCGGGCAGTCAGGGTTTTCAGGTCGTAATCGGTTTCACGCTCATAATACTCGGCCACTTCTTTCAGCAGCGTATCAATGCGTCCGGTCTCTTCCCCTACCACTATCATTTGCATGACCAACGGTGTAAACAATTTTGACTGCCTGGCCGCCCGTGACAAATTGTCGCCCCGCTCGATGGCGCGACGAATATCGATGATTTTCTTTTCCATCCAGGCGTTATCAACTGCCTCGGCTACCAATGACAACGCTTGGGTGAGTGGCACACCAGCGCCCAACATAACCGAAAAGCTACGCGAAAACCGCGCTAGCATGGAACGCTCCAAAATACTGCCAATAACCGGAACCTTGAGTTTTAAGCTATCCCAAATTAACCGCCCCGATGGCTGACTAACGTAATAGCGCAATCCAAAAAAGGCCCCCGCCATGGCTATCAGCATCATCGGCCAATAACTGACAAAAAAATCTGAGGTACCCAGTAGTGCCCGCGTTGCCCAAGGCAGTTCGACGTTAAAACGACTAAACATATCGGCAAACGTCGGTATGACAAAAATATTCAGCACAAACATGGCGATAGCCAACGCAATCAATACAAAACTGGGATAACGCGTGGCCGCTTTAATGCGTTTGCGCGTGTCTTGTTCTTTTTCTAAATATAAAGCCAACTGTTCAAAGGATTCTTCTAACTGACCGGTGTTCTCGCCGACGTGGACAATAGCCACCACCAGTTTAGGAAATATCTTCTTATGTTGCGCCAGACCCGCTGACAGGGTGCGACCACGCTCTAATTGGCTATGCACGTCTTTCAGCGCTTTTTTCATGCGCTTGTTTTGGGTGCTGTCAGCTAAGCCATCAATCGCCCGCAAAATCGGAATGCCCGCGTTGGTGAGCGAATACATTTGCCGGCAAAAAATAATGAGCTGATCAAGGTCAACATTGGGCTCCAGCTGTTCACGCAGAATACTGACCCAGTTATTGTTGGTCCCTTTCGCTGACCCTGAACGTAGCGTCTTTGTTTTAGCTCCGGCCCCGCCTGCATTAACCTGAACCGGCGTTAATCCCTGCGCCATGATCGCCTGCGCCGCTGCGCGGGTATCGTTCGCTTCGACGCTCCCCCTTTTTAACTGGCCCTGTTTGTCGCGGGCTTGGTAAGTGAATTTCATATTAGCCGTCAACCTCCGGGCTGTCGGTGCCCGCATTGTCGTTAACGTCATCATCGACGTCACCCGCTTCTGCTACCTGGGTGACATTATCCTCAACACTCTCTGCCAGGAACAGCACTTCTTCAACCGTGGTGATACCCTGTTTAGCATAGTCCAGCGCCACCAGCGCCATAGAGCGGAAACCGGCTGATTCGTTGGCTGCCTCAGCAAAGCGTTGTGTATCGTTCATGCGCAACGCGTCCATCATCGCACGATTCATCTCTAGTAACTCAAACACACCAATACGGCCTTTGTAACCCGTGTGGTTGCAGTGCTGACAGCCTTTCCCTTTTTTGTAGTTATGCTGCGAACTGCCTTTTTGTAAGTGCTCTAGTAGGCTTTCGTGATCAGGCTCTAGCGGTGTATCCGTAGCACAACGCTCACAGGTCCGGCGCACCAACCGCTGAGCGATAATACCGCGCAACGCTGCGGCAACCAAATACGAGGGTGCGCCCATATCAATTAAACGCATGGCACTGGTGATAGCGTCATTGGTGTGCAGTGTCGATAAGACTAAGTGACCGGTAATTGCGCCTCGCAAGCCGATCTCGACGGTCTCGTGGTCACGCATCTCACCGACCATGATAATGTCAGGATCCTGACGCAAGGTAGTCCGTAGAACCCGGGCAAAGTCGAGGCCAATCTTGGCACTGGTCTGCACTTGCGAAATACGGGGTAAACGGTATTCCACCGGATCTTCTACGGTAATCACTTTTTTGCTCTCGGTATTCAGCTCACTCAAAGCGCCATAGAGCGTCGTCGTTTTACCCGAGCCGGTGGGGCCGGTAACCAATAGCATACCGTGTGGGCGATTAATCAGTGCGCGTACCCGCTTTAGAATATCGTCTGGCATACCGGTTTGATCAAGCGACAAAATACCACTGGTTTGATCCAGCAGACGCATCACGCAAGACTCACCATACTGCACCGGCATGGTCGACACCCGCACATCAATATTTTTCTTTTTTATCTTGATATTAAAGCGGCCATCTTGCGGCAGCCGGCGTTCAGAAATGTCCATACCCGACATCAGCTTTAAACGCAGAACCAAGGCACTAGCGATATTCGTTTCGTCTAAAATGTTTTCGTGCAACACACCATCAACACGCTGGCGTATCCGCAACATATTTTCGTCAGGCTCGATATGAATATCCGATGCCCGGACTTGCACCGCATCCTCAAAGATCGACTGGAGAAGTTTGGCCACGGTGGCATCTTCGCCCTCTTCATCAAGGCTTAGCGCACCGAGTTCGAACTCTGCTGTATCGTTATATTCATCCTGTAACTGGCTGGCGAAGGTTTCGATGTCTTTGGTGCGTCGATACAGACTGTCGAACGCTTGTAATAAATCGGCTTCTGCAACGACCGCAACATTAACATCGCGCGGGGCCAGTTGTTGATTGATAGCGTCGATCGCTGACAAGTCAGCCGGGTCGCTCATGGCAACTTTGGCTTCATTGTCGTTGGCTTCGTACACCAACGCTCTGTGACGTCGGGCTTGTACTTCAGGCAACAAATTAACTGTCGTTTGAGGGATTTTTTTATCACTCAACGAAACCATGGGTATTTTCAGCTGCTGAGCAAGAAACTCGGTCAGCTGTTGTTCACTTATGTAGCCAAGCTCGATAAGTGTTGCACCTAGCTTACGACCGGACTGACGCTGTTCTTTTAGTGCTGATTCAAGTTGTTTTTCGCTGATGACCTGTTCGTGAACCAACAAGTCACCCAGCCGCATTTTAAGGCGTGGACGTTGCATGTTGATTCCTTATTAGTTTGATTTGCTCGGCAATAAAGTTGAGCGTCGGTGTATGCTCAATACGGATTGCCGCTTGCTCGAACGCAGCCAGTGCTTGCTTGGGTTGCTGCTCGCGTAGCGCCAGTGCTAAGCCCAAATGCCAGCGACCGTTGTCGGGTTGCGCATCGACCAGCGCCTGGTAGCTGTCGCGCATTGCCTTGATTTGTCCCTGCTTTTGAGCCAAGCCGGCCTGTAACTGATAGTATTGCGGCAGTTGTGACGCATCCGGTGTCGCTTGTTGTAATAATTTTAATGCCAGGCTTGGCTGCGCTTGCTTTTCTAACATAGATGCCGCTAGCAAACGCAATGAGTGTGCGTTGGGGTATTGCGCCAACCCCTCGCGTAATACTGCTAAGGCCTGCGTTGCCTGACCGCGACCAAACTCTAACGCTGCCCATTCTTTGCGGATATCATGTTGCTGTGGCTGCGCATTTAATGCCGCCTGATAATGTTCAGCGGCGTCGCTAAAGAGCCCTTGCTGCTGTGCCTGCTTGGCTTTTTGCCATGCGCGCTCGGCAAGTTCGGCATTAGACAGCTCGACACTTTGTTTGGTAAAGCTACCGCGTGGCTTTTCTTCGGTAGTCGCGGGCTGCCTGGCTGGTATTTCTGGTTGTTTCTTTGCCACTGGTTGCGGTGTTGGCTCTTCTTCAGCTGCAGGTTGTTCCCCTGCTGAAGGCTCTTTCTCCGCTGAGGGCTCTTTGCCTGCTGAAGGCTCTTTGTTCGCTACCGGCTCTTCTGCTACCGTCGGTTCGGTTGGTCCCTTAGGTGCCGAGCCAGTCTGTAGCAGCCACCACGCCGATACACCGGCAAGTGTGACAACCAAAACAAGGCCAACCCAACGAAGCCATACAAAACGCGGCGGCGAGACAACAGCCGACCCATTTCCACGAGACGCGGTCGGATTGCGCTGGTCTAAGTCATTCAATACTTTATTGATAAGACTCACGACAAGGCCTCCCACGGCAAATAATCGCTAAATAGCGCGGCCGCGGCAATGCTCAGGCCCAGCAGCAAAAATATACTCCAAAAGACCAGGCGTTTAGCACGACTACGATAGGTGACATCATCGGTATCCTCAGCGGCCAGTCGCACATGATTTAGTGTTAACTGATGGCGTCCCTCGCCGTAAGCGAGCAACAGCATTTTGTGGCACAACATATTCACCAAACGCGGAATACCCCGGCTGCACTCATAAATAGCGGTGACGACCTTCGCCGAGAAAATAGGTGCACCATTGTAGCCCGCTACACTCATGCGATGACCGATATACTGTGCGGTTTCTTGTGCGTTCATTGCGGTTAACTGATAAGAAAAACTAATACGTTGGCGAAGCTGTCGAAAATGATGCTGTTTTAAGCGTTCATCCAGTTCCGGCTGACCAACCAACACAATATGCAGTAACTTGCGTGATTGCGTTTCTAAATTAGAAAGTAACCGCACGGCCTCTAAACTCTCTTCCGGCAGCGCTTGTGCTTCATCAATTAGTAACACCACAGCATGCCCGGCTTGATTAATATCGAGCAGTCGTTGTTGCAGTGCCCGCGCTAATTGATGCTGCCCTTCGATGGACTGAGTATCAACCTCAAGCTCCTGCGCTATGGCGCGACGCAACTCCTCCGGGTTTAAGTACGAGTCTGGCACATACGCGGTTTTGAAAAAATCAGGGATATCATTTAATAACCGCCGGCACAGCAGCGTCTTACCCGTGCCCACTTCACCGGTAACTTTAATAAAGCCTTCGCCGGTTTTTAACGCCGTCAACACCACCTTCGCTGCTTGCTGATGACTTTTCAAATCACAATAAAACTGCGTGTTAGGCGTAATTGTGAACGGCAGTTGCTGCAGACCGTAGTGATACAAGTACATAAAAACTATTACCCGTTCACGTTAATTAGCCAGGTCCGGGAACCAGGTTTTTAATAAGTCTTGCGAGCGTTGTAACTCCTCGCGCCAGGTATCCACACCAATAACGGTGGGTTTAATTAAAATCACTAACTCCTTTTTTTCGGTCCGATTAACCCGGTTTTTAAACAAATTACCGATTAGCGGTAAATCACCCATCAACGGGACTTGTTCGATGTCTTCAGTAGTCGACGTTTGCATCAATCCACCCAACACCACAATTTCGCCGTTGCGCGCACGAACGATGGTATCACTTTCGCGAATATTGCTGCGTGCTAACGGCAGGCGTAAGGTCTCGTTACCAATTTCAATGACTTTTTCTTGTTCAGCCGTTTCCACCACCGACGGGTGCACATGCAGTGTAACCACGTCGTCATCACTAATTTGCGGCGTCACATCTAGCGAAATCCCCGAGAAAAACGGCGTTAGTTCGACATCTGAACTGGTCAAGGCATCGTTAAGCCCAGATGTATTGGTTTGTGACTGGACGTCGGTGACATAGTATTCGTCCTCACCGATTTTTATCACCGCCTTTTGGTTATTTGATGCACTGACCCTGGGGTTTGACAGCACCTGAACAGAACCTTGGGTTTGCAACAAGCTTAAAAAGCTCGAAAAATTGTTATCGCTAAAGCGCAGCCCGAACAAGCCGTTCGACGTCGCTGCTGCTAAGTTCGTCGGCGTTGAACCATTCAGGTTAATGTCAAAACCGCTACCCAGGCCGTCTGCATATTCATCCAGTTTGCTCCACTGAATGCCCTGTTCAAAACCATCGGCTAATGTCACTTCTACAATCCGAGCCTCGAGAATAACCTGACGTTGCAAGCGGGTCTGCAAAGTTGCTAAGAATTCACCCACCGCACGAAGTTTTGATGGCTGCGCAGTAACACTGACAATGCCTGCTTGCGGCGACATTACGACGGTTCCTCCGCCTGCAACCTTTTCCAGCATATCTTGCAACTCACCCCAGAGATCGGTTTCTGACTGAGAACTAACGCTAGCCCCGTTGCCACCTTGCATAGACTGATTATTAAGATTCCCCGAATTACTGCTGCCTGAACCACCTAAAAGGCCAGGATTATTGAAGTTATTGCTATTACTACTGTTGTTAAAATTATTACTGCCGTTGTTGCCATTATCATTTTGGCTCACGCCACCGCTCGAAATCTGCGTTTGCGACATACCAAAGCGTTTTAGCGATAAGTAATCCAACGAAAAGGTTTTGGTTCGAGCCCCACTTGGAAATACCTGGATCATACGGCCCGTTTGTTTTATTTCGTAACCGTAAGTGTCTTCTAGTACCGCCAGGGTTTCGGCAATGGTTACGTCTTTTAAGTCAAGCGATATATTGCCCTTAACATCAGGGTGGACAATGATGTTATACGGCGTATCAACTGTCAGACTATAAAAAAACTCGCGTGCATCTAAGGCCTTTGCCTGTAACACAAAGCGTTGTTCCTGGACAAGATCGCTGGTTTCTCCACTGGCCGCTTGCAGCGGCTGCGATAAATACTCTGCAACGGCAGCCGGCACATCACTATTAGATTGTTTTTTAGCCGACGTCTGTCTATCCGACTCGAGCGCATCATAAACAGCCTGCGGTTGTTGATTCGGTTGATATGCACACGCAGTTATTAGACTCAACAATGTGGTGCTTAGCGCAACAATCGACAATCGATTCATTGGTTGTCCCCTACTTCAGCGCTGCTACGCTTTATTGACGGTGTAAACATCGTTAATTCTATTTCCTTTTGCCCGTTTTGCAGTCGCACTCGCTGGCTTTGTATTGCAGTAATCCGATAGCCGTTTATCAGGTCATCCTGTTGGTATCGTTGCCCATTAATGATCGCATAGCGCTGGTTAGCAAAAGCGATAATTTGATTTAATTGCAGTGTTTCTACTAGGCTGTTTTCATCACGCTCAACAACACCGCTACGCCATTCATAAGGGCGTGTTGGATCGCCGGCTACCGCCGTGTTTATCGAAGCGAAAACTAGCGTTATTAACAGCGCAACAATAAGCAGTCTAAAACTAACCACCGATTATCTCCCTATCAATACTCAGCAGCCGCCAATTTAGTATCACTTCGGCTTGTGGATATTCTACAACGCGGTAATTAAACTGATGCCATTGCACGTTGGGATGCTGTTGCCGCAATTGTGTCAAAAACTGTTGTAGTTCAGTGTAGTTGCCGCGATATGTCGCATTGACTTGATGCTGATATAAGCTGGCATAATCTTGTTCTTCGCCCATTGCAACGGGTGACTCTGAGTTAAGACTCACTAACGATATGCTGTCAGGATAGTTCAATGCATTGCCCAAAAACTCTCGCCGCTCAGCTTTATCCAATAACGTAAATCGTTCGGTTTTGGCTTCGATTTGTTGTAAACGCTGTTGCTTACGAGAAATTTTTTGCGTCAGGGGTTGGTTCACATCCTCCTGCAACTGTTGCGTTAACTCAGACTGTAATTGTTGCTGCTGCGTCGTTTGCTGTTCAACTTGCGTCAATTGCTGCTGGTGCTGCTGGTGTTGCTCCAACGCAGGCATTATTTGATAGCTCAGCAAAGGCAATGTGACGAGTACCCATACAGCGATAGTAATCAACAATCGCCGCTCGCGCGGTTGCTCGCTAAAGCGTTGCTGAAGTCGCTCGATCACGGTGTTTCCCCGCTATTGCTGCTATTGCTTCCTGCACTATCATTTAACGGACTATTACTTAACGGATTATTACTTAAAGAAAAAGTCTGCTGGTTTTGCTCATTTCTATCCAGGTCAACCACCGCAAAACGACTTTGCGCTAACAATGGTACATGCCGAAACCGCTGCATCCAGCGAGGGAGTAAATTAGCTTCAATCGTTTTACCGGTAAGCGATATGCCTTGCCGACCCATACTAAATTCAGTTAGCCATAAACCCTCAATATCAACTTGATAAAGCGCTTGCATCAACTGATCAGGCGCGCTGTTATGTGTCGTTTGCCGATCTGATAATTGTTGGTTTAAGCGTTGCTGTGCAGCAATTTTTTTATCAAGCGCTAAATCCTGCTCAATCAGCTGTTGGCTTGGTTGACGTTGCTTCAATTGTTGCTGTAATTGCTCAGTTCGTTGAGTGTGTTGCTGAAGCGTTTGCTGCGCCTGCGTCAATTGGTTGTCACTTTTTTGTTCTAACCATTGCGCATACCCCATCGTAGCGACGACTAAAAGCAACACCAATGCAACACTAACTGCTGCGCGGTTCAGTGTTAAGCGCTGAATTACCGGTTTTAAGTCATCTCGTAACAGGTTAACCGATTGCTTCACGCGTCCTGCTCCTTGTTTGAACCCGCTTCGTCTGCTGTGCTAGGTTCTTGTTTGGCCGCCGCAAAAGCTGCCAAGTCAGAGAAATCGCCTTCGCACAATTCGTTCATCCAGTCTTCATAGTTAAAACGCTCAACCGAAACAGCCAACAAGTCGCTTAACGCCCCACAGACGCTATCAAGCTGGGCATGGCTGATCGCCAACATAATCTCTTTAACCGGCGCCTGCCGCAGCTGACTCTCGTAGTAGTCCATCGAGCGTTGTAATTCTGTAGCTAGTGGCTCCAATGCGCCAAGTTCGATTTCTTCTTTACTATAATCCGTAATTGCTGCTTGCCCGCTTAGGGCTCGGCTAAAACAGAGTTTGCCTTGATGATAAATTTGGACCAAGTAGCCTCGTTCTAGTGGATAAACACATAAGCGGGCACGAGCACTGTGCGGGTGCAATTTACGCAGCTCTAACTCGCTGATCGTGATTACCTCTGGCTCCCAGTCAGCGTCTACTATCGCTTGCACCCAGCCACTCAATTCTTGTTTATTAGCAGCCACAGCCATCACTTTATTTTGACCGGATGGTTGATAGGCTAATTCATAGTAATCGGTGACCATATTCTCGGGGGCCAAATCGGTTAGGTCACCAAGCTGAAACGCTAAACTCGCGGCGATATCCTGCTCAGGTACATCCGGGAGGTCGACAGCAATTGCTTGGTAATAACCAAGCCCTAACACTAGAGTGACAGGGGCGTGCTTTAGGCCCAGCTTGTCATAACTTTGGTTAAACTGTTCAAGAATCTCATTTGTATTGGTTTGCGATACTTCTGAGGAGTCGTTAACAACGACTTCGGGTAGGTCAGCCTGTCTATGCCGCAACACTAGAAGTCGCAGCTCTCTCTTGCCTAATTGTAAGATTATCCGGTAATTACCAGAACGCGCTTTTGACGCTCCGATTAGCACAAATCACCCTTTTTTATAGTTGTTGTTCAAAGATCATACCAGACATACACTCGCTAAGTGAACAAAAAATAACAAAAATTTAGGGAGTTATGAACATCGTCATAAACTGCTGGGTGGCCTTTCAAATTTAGCGTCTTTACTAAAACTTAAACTGGCTAACTGCCTTACCCAGCTTGCTCGCCAGGATTTGCAGCTGATGTGCTGTGGCGCTGGTATGCTGTGTTGCTTCTTTATTTTGGTCAGCCATGTCAGAGAATCGCTCAACATTGCGCGCAACCTCATCACTAGCCGCATTTTGCTCGCCTAGCGCATCGCTAATGTCCTGCACGACTTGCAACACGCGATCAAAGCTTTCGCGAATTTCGGTAATTGCCTGCCCGGTCATAGAGGCGAGCTCAACCCCCTCCTCGACCTCACTGGCACCGCGTTCCATTTGTTTAACACTGGCCTGAGTACCGCTTTGAATCTTCGCCACCATCGTTTCGATTTCATCGGTCGACTCGCTGGTACGTTGCGCCAGGCTTCGCACTTCGTCCGCGACCACCGAAAAGCCACGCCCTTGCTCGCCGGCTCGCGCTGCCTCTATCGCCGCATTTAGCGCCAATAGATTAGTTTGGTCAGCAATTGACTTAATGACGTTAACAATAGAGGTTATTTGTTCCGACTGTTGTTCCAGTTCAACCAGCTGCTGAGAGGTCTGTTTGGCTGCATCGCTAATACGGTTAATGGAACTGATCATTTGCTCGATAACTGCCGCACTTTGCTGTGCATTTTGACTGGAACTTTCCGATATTTCACGCGCTTCAGCCGCATTTTCTGACACGTGATTAATGCTGGTACTGAGTTCTTGTATCGAGGTCGCAATGGTCTCGGACGCGTTTGTCTGCTCATTAGATGAGGCAGACAGCTGCTCCGCGGTGCTTGCCACCGACTGGCTTGCGGTATCGAGCTCAGTAGAAGCGGTTCTTATTTCTCCCATCATGGCACGCAACTGTGTTTGCATCGTTGCCATTGCTGACAACAGCTCGGCAATTTCGTCGCGGCCATCATCATCAACGTTAACATTGAGGTTACCGTCGGCAATGGCGGTGGCGACACGCATGGCTTCGTCTATGCGACCAGCCAACTGACGGCGGAACAACAAGGCGGCGCCAACAGCTACTAAGGCTACAATTAACCCGCCGATTATCACGATGCTATACACTAAAGTGGCAGCGGTATCGGCCGCTTGACTTCGTTGAACTAATAAATCTTGTTCCTCAGCAATAAACGCATCCATTAATTGGCGCAGTTGATCCATGCCTTCTTTTCCTCGCCCCTGCTTAACCAGGTATGCTGCTTGGTCAAGCCCCATAGCGCCTGGCCCATATTGCGTACGAATATCGATGGGCGGATCAATAGCTTCAACTAACCATTGTTGGTAAACTTCTTCGACCTTAGCAAGACGTTGCTGTTGCTCGGGATTATCGGATGTGAGTTGTTGCAACGATCTAAGATTACGTTCTACCCCCTCTTTACCATCAAGGTAAGGCTGCTGGAACTCCTCTGCCCCGCTAATAACATAACCTCGTTGGCCACTTTCTATATTTAAAAAGTGTTTAACCAGGTCTTCCGCTTCGCTGATAACCGTAAAGGTGTGTTCAGCCCGCTGGGTGGTCTGTACCATATTCGACACACTGTAAATCACAGTACCGATAAGCCCCGCCAGCACCACGACGATAACGCCAAAAGCGACGATCAGTTTATGTATTAGCTTCATGCAGTAAGTTCCAACTGGTCTAATTAGTTTTACTATAAACTCACTATCGACAGATAACGATAGTTCTTCAGTAAAACTTAACTTTTACTCAACAGCTATTTTTTAATCTGCCACTGCAGTTTTTCACTTGCATAGTAAGGCACGATAGCTCCATCGGCGGTATCCAATGTCGCTGGAAGTTGCCATTCGTCGCGTACTAACGTGACCTTTTCTTGATTTCGCTCAAACCCATAAAAGGCTGCACCAAATACCGAGGCAAAGTTTTCCAGTTTATCCAGTGCGTCGTGCTGGCTGAAAAACTCTGCATACAACTCGAGTGCAGCGGGCGCTGAGTAACAGCCGGCGCAGCCGCACGCGGTTTCTTTATTCGCTTGCACATGAGGCGCTGAATCAGTACCCAGAAAGAATTTAACATTACCCGATAACGCCGCCTGTTGCAGGCGCTGTTGGTGCTCGCGTCGTTTAAGTATCGGCAGACAATAGTTGTGTGGGCGCACGCCACCAACCAGTAAATCGTTACGATTCATCAATAAGTGCTGCGGCGTCATGGTTGCTGCGACATTATCATTAGCAGCCATCACAAAGTCGACTGCGTCCCCGGTAGTAATGTGCTCAAGCACCAGCTTTAGCTGAGGAAATCTGGTGGTAATCGGCACTAAGTGGCGATCTATAAATACCTTTTCGCGGTCAAATATATCGATATCGTGGTCAGTAACTTCCCCATGCACTAGCAGCGGCACTTGCTCGTGCTGCATCGCTTCTAACACCGGAGCCAGGGCTTCTACAGATTTCACACCGGCTGCCGAGTTAGTGGTCGCCCCTGAAGGATAGAGCTTAAAGCCAATTACATGCGGGTTTTCAGCGGCGGCTTTGATTTCTTCAACAGTTGTTTCTGCAGTCAGGTAAAGTGCCATTAGTGGCTGGAAGTTCAACCCGTCTGGTAAGGCCGCAAGAATACGTTGCCGATACGCCAGCGCCATTTCTACCGTAGTCACCGGCGGCACTAAGTTTGGCATAACCACGGCGCGATTAAACACCTGCGCGGACGCCGCCACGGTGGTTTTTAGTAATGCGCCATCACGTAAATGAAGATGCCAGTCGTCTGGGCGGGTAAGGGTAAGTTGCTGCATTTTGTGGCCTTTAGATAAACTGCTGAATGCGCAAATTATACGCGAGTCGCTGTCAGCCTGTCTAACTTCCTGAGCTAACGTAAGCCCATGGCTTGCTTCCAATGTTTGCGGCAACAGGACACATAGCGGTCGTTACCCCCAATAGCCACCTGCGCGCCCATTTTTATCGCATCGCCATTTTCGTCGACCCGCAGCGACATAGTCGCTTTGCGGCCACAGTGGCAGATGGTTTTCATTTCGACCAATTTATCGGCCACGGCTAACAATACCGCGCTGCCGGGAAACGCGTTACCAAACGCATCGGTTCTGATTCCGTAGCACATCACCGGAATATCATGCGTGTCGGCCAGGGTAGTCAGCTGCCACACTTGTTGCTCCGTTAAAAACTGCGCCTCGTCAATAAGTACGCAATCGATGGCTGCCGCTTTATGATGTGCAAGTACCTTTTCGGTAAGGTCGCAGTGGCTCTTAAAACTCACTGCTTTGCGCTTTATCCCCAACCGTGACGCAATATTGCCCTCGCCTGCTCGATCATCGATCGCGGGCGTCATCAACAGCACGTGTTGGTCACGTTCTTCGTAGTTATGCGCCACTTGCAGCAGCGAGGTACTTTTGCCGGCATTCATTGCCGAGTAGGTAAAATACAAGGAAGCCATATTATTGTTTTTATGTCATCATGGTAAAAAGCAAATCTTACCGAGGAGCCAGTGATATGCAATACCCTGCCGAATTTATCCAAGCCATCCCTAAAGCCGACTTGCACTTACATTTGGACGGTAGCCTGCGCGCCAGCAGCCTTGTCGAGATGGCCAAGCGCTCAGGTGTTGAGTTACCCAGCTACACCGAAGAAGGATTATTCGAGCAAGTATTCAAGTCTCACTACAATAACCTCGGTGAATATTTAAACGGCTTTCAGTATACCTGCGCCGTGTTGCGGGATCTGGAAAACCTCGAGCAGGCCTCTTACGAACTGGCGATTGATAACCAAAACGAAGGGGTCACCTATATCGAGGTTCGATTTGCGCCGCAGTTGTTAATGGATCCTTCTAAAGGCGTTACCTTTGACACCATAATGCACGTGGTAAACGATGGCTTGAAACGTGCTAAAACCGAATACAATCAGCGTGAAGACGTTAAAAATGGTGACAAGCCGCCATTTAACTACGGCATTATTAACTGCGCGATGCGTATGTTTGGTAAAAAAGGTTTCTCCCCTTACTACACCCAACTATTCCAACAACTACGCGACTTCGAGCCAATGCAGGTCATTCGCACTGCGGCCATGGAGTTAGTGCGCGCCAGCGTGCGTATGCGCGATGACGAAGGTCTGCCAATTGTTGGTTTGGATATCGCGGGTCAGGAAATTGGCTATCCCGCCAGTAAGTTCAAAGACGTGTATGAATATGCACATGAGAACTTCCTGTTAAAAACCGTCCATGCCGGTGAAGCTTATGGCGCCGAAAGTATTTTTGAAGCGTTAACACAGTGCCATGCAGACCGCTTGGGTCATGGCTATTCATTGTTCTCGCCGGAAATGACAGAAGACCCAAAAATTAAAGACCCTAAGGCCTACGGTGAAAAGTTAGCATCCTATATTGCTGACCAGCGGATTGCGGTAGAGGTGTGTCTTACGTCGAATATGCAGACCAATCCGAGCATTGGTGATATTAAGAACCATAACTTTAAGCACATGCTGGATAATCGTTTAGCGACCGTCATTTGCACCGATAATCGACTGGTTTCGAGGACAACGGTCAGTAATGAGTACCAGTTAGCGGTGGATAATTTTGATATCCCGCTGCACCGTTTAAAAGACTTGGTGGCTTACAGCTTTAAAAAGAACTTTTATCCGGGGGCTTATACCGAGAAACGCGATTACACCAAACGTAACCTGGCTTATTTTGACAAGCTCGTTGCCAAGTTCGGCTTATCAGAGTAACCGCTATGTTAATGATGCCCGCCATTGTGTCGCCTCGACCGGGCGGGCATAGTAAAAGCCCTGCATGACGACATCCCCATCGGTTTTAAATAAGAACTCTGCCTGCTTTTTAGTCTCTACGCCCTCGGCTATTACCCGCATACCCATGTGATTGGCGATAGATATTACCGTTTCTATTACACCGTCTCCGGCTCTGCGGTCACCGATTGACTGTACAAAACTTTGGTCTATTTTTAGCTCGTGAACCGGCAATTGACTAATATAGGAAAGCGACGAATAGCCGGTACCAAAGTCATCGATGGAGAACTCTACCCCCTGCCGACTCAGGCCTTGCATTTTGGCCACCACGTCCGAGACATCGTCAATTAAGACACCTTCGGTGACCTCTAAAACTAGCGACTTACGGGGTATTTCATACTCTTTTATTAACGCATCAATCCAGTCTTCAAAGTCCGACTTACGAAAGTGACGTGCGCTAATATTGACTGAGATGCTTAGGTGCTTTCCTTGCTTTTGCAGATCAGCTAATAGTTGGCAAACCCGCGTTAACATCCAGCGGTCAACGTCAACGATAAGGTCTGACTGCTCGGCTACGGGTATAAATTTCCCTGGTGAAATCATGCCGTCGCGGGAATGATTCCAACGCACCAAAGCTTCAGCACTCACAACTTCACCGGAGTGAAGACATTGTGATTGCAGGTACAACTCAAGCTCGTCTTTACTAATCGCATGGCGTAATTGTTTTTCGATCTCGAACTGCTGTTGCACTTGCTGACTAAACTTAGCTTTGTAAAACTCGAAGCTATTGCCGCCTTTGTGTTTAGCCTGATGCATTGCAGTTTCTGCCGACCGAATGATACGTTCAGCCTCAATTTTGCTGTGCATAATCACATTGGTTTCGGGGTAAATGACGCAACCAATACTGGCGGATATCTTCAGCTCTTCACGCATTACATGAAACGGCTGCTCTGTTGTCGCTAATAACAACTGTCCCACGGCTTCCGCCTTATTTTTGGCCGCCTGAATGCTACTGGCATCTTCCGGTAATAACACCGCAAATGCATCGGCGCCCAAATGCGCCAGCGTATGCTCACGCCCTTTCAGTTCCTGCTTCAGCCGCTCTGCAAAACGCTTAATAAGTTCACTACCAAACTCATAGCCACGTGCATCATTGATATGCTGTAAGCGATCCATATCAACCAACAGTAACGCACCATAATGTTTACCGTCATGAGCCGCCAAGACCTGCTGCATCAGTTCACTTAGGTGAAAACGGTTAGGCAGCGATGTGAGCGGTTCATAGTAAGCCAGAAAATGGAGCTTTTCCTCGTCAGCCTTACGCTCGGTAATATCCTCTTCGACACCGATAAAGTGGGTGATCCGACTATTTTCGTCTAATACCGGGGTAATCGTCGCCCAAACCACGTAATTGCTCCCGTCTTTGCGTTTATTCAACAATTCACCGAGCCAGGTTTCACCCGCTTTAAGCTTGTTCCATAACCTTTCGTAGGTTGTTTTAGCGGTTGCACCTGACTGCAAAATGCGTGGGTTCTGGCCAATAAGTTCGTCCTTGCTGTAGCCGGTGACATCGGTAAACGCCCGGTTTACGTACTCGATTTCACCTTTTATATTAGTGATGATGACACATTCGTTGCTCTGCTCGATGGCGGTATTCAAGTTTTTTAAATCGCTTAAGTATTGCGATCGGTCGCGGGCTATTTGCTCTATAGTGCGCGCCATTTGACCTAACTCATCGTTATCGGTAAGTGCAATATCAACGTCACTATTAGTTAAACGAAGTTGTAAAACCCCCTGTTGTAATAACTGCAACGGTCGCGTTAAACGACGCTGCAAATAAACTCTCAACAGCGAGGCAAGAATAAGCACCAATAGTGATTCGCCGGCAAGTGTCCAGCGGCGCTGATAAATAGCCGCCTTCAGGCTGGTGTCATACTCATACGTCATTAGCAATGTCCAGGTTGCAACCTCTTGAGTCTGATTCGCACGCCCAACCAAGGGTGTTTTGGAATAAAACCGGTCTAAATCAGGTTCATAGACCACTAATGAGAATTTACCCGCTGGTGAGCTGAATGCCTCAGGCAACTCTAACTGTGCATGCTCAATCAGCCGCCCGACTTCACTTTTAAGGTTACTGAATACTACCGAGCCCTGTTCATTAAATATCAACGCGCGGCTAACCCGGCGGTGCACTTCAAGCTCAGCAATAACCTCTTCTGCCAGTTCAGGATAGTCATAACGAATAATTCTATTCAGCGTAGCCTGCGAGGATAGATTAAGCGTTCTTAATTCGCGCTCTGCCAGGTTACGGTTTTCTAACTGCTGATAATAAAGCGTTAGCCAAACCAAAAAAACAAAGACCGCGATACTGACCGTAACAACCAATAGCGTAATTCGGGTCGACAAACTGCGCCAAAAATTAACTCGTGCTTCAGCCATTAGTTTGCCCACCCATTGTCACAATAATCCAAGGATTGGCGCTTAGTCAGGGGGCCGGTTTCTAATAAAAATTGTTGCACCGATTTCAGCGTTTCAGATAAGTTAAACGCTTCAGAGTCTGTAGCGCCTACCAGCTCCAGACCCGCCAGCGCTAATACTAATTCTCGGCGTGACAAGCCCGTATTAACTGAAACAATACGAGTGACTTCAGGGGTTAGTGCTTTAAATTCGCTGACTGACGTTTGCCATAATTGCATTAATTTGGGTCGAATATGGCCGCCATGCCGGTCCCATACTGACTTTTTAATAACTAACAAGTCGACAATTTCGGCCGCAATCATGGAACTGTCGAATATAACCTCGCTGGGCATTCGTTCTAGCCTGCCAAGCACTGGATGGAAGGTAATTACACCATCAACGGCCCCTGACTCAAAGAGTGAGGCGTGCATATTTAGCGTGGCAACCGATGGCTGTATGGCTTTACCTTCAAACACCTCAAACTGCATTGCCCGCTTTAACATATAGCCGCCTACGGCTGTTGCTTCATGCGCGATTCGTAATGGTTCAGGCTGCTCACGCCAGTCGGGGCGCATAATTAATCCATCACCACCCCGGGAGACATCGGTAACCATCGCCACACACAATTGCTCGTTAGTGCCTTGCTGATAGATTAATGCCTCGTCTAGAGTCAGAAAACCACCATCGAGTTGTCCTTCGGACATCAAACGTAATAGATTGGAAGTGGATGGCAACGAATGAATGCTGAATTCTCGCTCGTTGACTGTTTGAGGGTTGAGCTCTTTCGCAACATAGAAAGGTTGATAACCGAGCCAGTTGTTACCGGCCAAGTTGACCGGCTCATGCGGAGGCGAACAAGCAAACAAAAACGCGCTGACACCCCAGATAAAGCCGCTTCTTAAGCAGCTGTTAATGGATGTAGCAGCGCGTGGCATAGTCAGCTGCTCCCTGCCAACCTAGAATGGTATATCATCGTCAAAATCTGACGAGCTGGGATCAAACGGCGCCGGCTGCTGAGGCTGTTGTTGAGGACGCTGCTGCGGACTCGGCTGACCACCACCGGTATTAGGGTTACCCTGTTGAGGCTGCTGCGGTTGCTGATTCTGCTGAGCTGGCTGTTGGTAGCCCTGATTAAAGCCTTGGTTGCCACCCTGGTTCATCGGCTGGCCCATGTTTTGATTTTGGTTTTGGCCCATGCCACCGCCGCCACGCGAATCCAGCATCTGCATCTCGTTAATGACGATTTCAGTGGTATAACGGTCCTGCCCGTCCTGGCCTTGCCATTTACGCGTCTGCAAGCGGCCTTCGACGTAGACTTTAGAGCCCTTTTTAAGGTATTCACCAGCAATTTCAGCCAGGCGTCGATAGGCGACACAACGGTGCCATTCGGTCTGTTCACGCGGCTCGCCGGTTTGCTTGTCTTTCCAGCTTTCGCTGGTTGCAATGGATAAGTTGGCAATAGCGGTACTATTCTGGGTATAACGAATTTCCGGGTCGGCACCTAAGTTACCGATAAGTATTACTTTATTGACACCGCGACTGGCCATGTTGCACTCCTGTTTAATTCCGTAACGTATTGAAAATTATAATTTAGTTTGTTGTTTGATACTGCTGCAAGAGACCTTGCACGGTCTTCTCATCATACTGCTTTTTATCGACTTTTAAATAACTAATTTCGTCATCCGGCGCGTAACGTACTTCCTCGACACCAGTAACCTCGGCAAGCGCCTGATTAAGGCCATTTCGTTGGCTACCGTTAACCGCCTGCAGATTAATCGTGACATTGGTTACCGGCTTAGGATTGGCCATCCATAACGTCGAAAACAGCCACAAGCCTAGTAGTGCCAGCGAAAAGATACCTAACCCCAGCGACTGATAATACTGTAAGACCCAGCCACCAACACTACCGCCAACAAAAGCGCCCAAAAACTGACAGGTTGCGTAAATACCACTGGCACTGCCTTTACTACCAGCCGGCGCGACCCGCGTTAACAGTGACGGCAGCGAGGCTTCGAGATAATTAAAGCCGGCAAAAAATATCAGCAGTGCCACCGCTAAACTCAGACCCGAGCGGCCAAAAACATCGCCAACAAATACGCCGCTGCACAGCATAATTAATGCTATCCGAAACCAGAACACCTGGTTATCTGTGCGTGAGCTGCGAATAATCATCGGCACCATCACGGCAATAGACAGCACGATTGCCGGCAAATAAAACCAGGCATGAGTCGAGGTCGCAAAACCGGCACTTTCCAGCTGAGTCGGTAAGGTGATAAACCACGCCGTAAGCACCGCATGCAGTACAAAGACCCCGATATTGAGTTGCCATAGCTGCGTATGTTTTAGCAATGATTTTAGTTCCGACGCGACCGGCAGTGCGTCACGCCTTGCACTTTGCGTCTGCGCCTTAGGTACGCTGAGCAATAAAATCACAATACCCATCACGCCGGTACCGGCGGTAAACCAAAACAACCCGGATAATCCCAACGCGCCGCCTAACAGCGGCCCGGCCACCATTGCCGTTGCAAAGGCAAGTCCGATACACATGCCAATAACCGCCATGACCTTAGTGCGCTGTTGGTCGCGCGATATATCTGCGGCTAATGCCAGAATTGCCGCAGCTACTGCGCCCAGCCCCTGAATTGCCCGGCCAATCGCTATACCCACCAGTGTGTCTGCCATAGCAGCTACCACGCTACCCATAATAAACACCAACAAGCCCAAAACGATAACCGGACGGCGCCCGATGCGATCAGACAACATGCCCATTGGAATTTGCAATAGCGCCTGGGTTAACCCGTAAGCCCCCAGCGTAAAGCCCATAAGTGCCGCACTGTAATCCGGGTATTCGCGCGCGTAGATCGCCAACACCGGCATGATCAAAAACAGCCCCAGCATCCGTATTCCAAAGACTGATGCCAGCGCCAGCGCCGCTCTTTTTTCGGTATGATTAAGTGTTTGTTGTGACATGAACCACAGTTACTAAATTCTTCAATGATGACATTGTACCAGAAGCGGTCGGGTGTGCGATAATGATGTCAGAAAGCCAACAGGAAGCGATGAATGGATAGTATAGAAGTACGCGGAGCAAGAACGCACAATTTAAAGAACTTTAACCTTTCTATTCCACGCGACAAGCTGGTTGTGATCACTGGTTTGTCCGGTTCGGGTAAGTCGTCGCTGGCATTTGATACCTTGTACGCTGAAGGTCAACGCCGGTATGTTGAGTCGTTGTCAGCGTATGCGCGGCAGTTTCTGTCACTAATGGAAAAGCCCGATGTCGACTCAATTGAAGGGTTATCACCGGCGATCTCGATTGAACAAAAGTCGACGTCACATAATCCCCGTTCGACAGTCGGCACCATTACCGAGATTTACGACTACCTGCGACTATTGTTTGCCCGGGTTGGTGAACCCCGTTGCCCTACTCACGACGTACCATTAGCAGCACAAACCGTGTCGCAGATGGTGGATAACGTGTTGTCAGCTCCGGAAGGTGCCAAACTTATGCTGCTGGCACCAATTATCCAAAACCGTAAGGGCGAACATATTAAGGTACTGGAGAACCTCGCGGTGCAAGGGTTCATTCGCGCCCGTATCGATGGTGAAATTTGCGACTTAAGCGATCCGCCGCCGTTAGAGCTGCAGAAAAAGCACACCATAGAAGTGGTTGTTGACCGCTTTAAAGTACGTGAAGGCCTGGAACAACGTCTGGCGGAGTCATTCGAGACCGCGCTGGAATTAAGCGGCGGTACCGCATTAGTCGCACCGATGGAAGGCGATGACGACGAGATGGTATTTTCGGCTAACTTCGCCTGCCCACATTGCGGTTTTAGTATGCAGGAGCTTGAGCCACGCTTGTTCTCGTTTAACAACCCTGCCGGCGCATGTAATACCTGTGACGGTTTAGGTGTAGAACAGTTTTTTGATCCGGCAAAAGTTATTACCAATGCGGAGCTATCGCTATCGGGCGGCGCGATCCGTGGTTGGGACAAACGTAACTTCTACTACTATCAAATGCTGCAGTCGTTAGCCAAACACTACGATTTTAAGCTGGCAACGGCGTTCCAGGATTTATCCGAACAGCTGCAGCATAAAATACTCTTTGGTAGTGGCCAGGAACAAATCAAATTCACCTATGTTAATGATCGTGGTGACAAGGTGGTGCGCGAACACCCGTTCGAGGGAATTATCCCCAACATGCAGCGCCGCTATCGTGAAACAGAGTCACAAGCAGTTCGCGAAGACTTAGCCAAATACATCGCCATGCAGCCATGCAAAAGCTGCCATGGCACTCGCTTGCGTCCGGAAGCTCGCCACGTCTTTGTAGAAAACACCACGCTGCCCCAGGTTGCCGAGCGCTCCATTGGCGATGCGTTGGAATTTTTCCAATCGCTGAGCCTGGAAGGTCAGCGGGCACAAATTGCAGAAAAGATTTTAAAAGAAATTAACGATCGTCTGCGCTTTCTGGTTAACGTGGGCCTTAACTACCTGAGTCTGTCCCGTAGTGCAGAAACACTGTCAGGTGGTGAAGCCCAGCGTATTCGGCTGGCTAGCCAAATCGGTGCAGGGTTAGTCGGTGTAATGTATGTGTTGGATGAGCCGAGTATTGGCCTGCACCAACGCGATAACGAGCGCTTACTGAATACCCTGACTCATCTGCGCGACCTTGGGAATACGGTAATTGTGGTTGAACACGACGAAGATGCGATTCGTCAGGCCGATCATGTTATCGATATTGGTCCGGGTGCGGGCGTACACGGCGGCGAAATCATTGCTCAGGGTAACGTTGACGACATTATCGCCAGTGAGAACTCACTTACCGGCGATTATTTGTCAGGTAAAAAAGAAATTGAAGTGCCTGCTGAGCGCTTTAAAGTCGATAAGCGTCGATTGACGATAAAAAATGCCACCGGTAATAACCTTAAGGGCGTTGATTTTGAGCTACCCATTGGCGTCATGACCTGTGTTACCGGCGTGTCCGGTTCAGGCAAGTCGACATTAGTAAATGACACACTGTTCCATATTGCCCATCACGAATTAAATAAGGCAACAACCGGCGAGCCAGCGCCTTACCAAAGCGTCGACGGTTTACAGTATTTGGACAAAGTAGTCGACATAGATCAAAGTCCCATCGGCCGTACGCCACGTTCTAATCCGGCGACCTATACCGGTATTTTCACACCAATCCGTGAATTATTTGCCGGCGTGCCCGAGGCGCGTGCCCGCGGTTACAAACCCGGTCGCTTTAGCTTTAACGTGCGCGGCGGGCGCTGTGAAGCCTGTCAGGGCGATGGCGTTATCAAAGTCGAGATGCACTTTTTACCGGATGTCTACGTGCCTTGTGATATTTGTAAGGGCAAACGCTACAACCGCGAGACGCTGGATATTCAGTATAAGGGTAAGAATATTAACGAAGTGCTGGATATGACCATCGAAGAAGCACGGGAATTCTTCGACCCTATCCCTGCTATTGCGCGCAAGCTGCAAACACTGATGGATGTTGGCTTATCTTACGTGCGGCTTGGTCAGTCGGCGACAACACTGTCAGGCGGTGAGGCGCAACGAGTCAAGTTGTCACGTGAGCTGTCTAAGCGGGATACCGGCAAAACATTGTATATACTAGACGAGCCGACTACCGGCCTGCACTTTCATGACATTAAGCAGCTACTGGCGGTGATTCATCGCTTGCGTGACCACGGTAATACGGTGGTTGTTATCGAACACAACCTGGATGTTATTAAAACCGCCGACTGGATTATCGACTTAGGCCCGGAAGGTGGCTCAGGTGGTGGCGAAATCATTGCACAGGGAGCACCAGAGCAAATTTGCGAGGTAGAACGTTCGCACACCGCACGTTTTTTAAAACCGATGTTATCTAAAACCTAACTGACAGAGACGACGATGTTAGAAGAGCAGTTTAAAGTACGTTTTTATGAAACAGACGCCTTAGGCCACGTTAATAATACGGTAGTGCCCATGTGGATAGAAACGGGTCGCCTGCCGATTTTTGAGTTTTTTGGCGAGATGTCACCCGAGACACAAAGTTTGATCGTCGCGCGGCTTGAAGTTGATTACGCACGGCCTATATTTTTTGGTAGTAATGTAACCGTTAAAACCTACGTTAGCCGTTTAGGTGGTTCATCATTTGATATCTCAACAGAGATTTGGCAAAAAGACGAGCTGTGCGCGAAAGGCAAAACTATTTTGGTTTATTTTGACTTTAAAGAGCAAAAGTCTATACCGTTAACTGACGGCCTGCGCAGCCGTTTAGTAACACTCACACATCCGGAGCATCCTCTTGACGCGTGAATTAGTCAGTGGTGGTCAACACATCCATGCACCTGACGACCTTAACCGGTTGTTACAGGACATTTATGACGAGGCCATGACGATAACGTCGGGTAAGGTCGCTGACTATATCCCGGCGCTGGCTGAAGTTAACCCTGACTACTGCGCTTTAACTCTGGCAACGCTGGACGGCGAAGTATTTAATGTCGGTGATACCAAAGAACACTTCTCGATTCAGTCCGTGTCTAAGATTTTTGGCCTAATGTTGGCGATGGAGCGACTCGGCGACGACCTCTGGCAACGGGTTAAAATGGAGCCGTCTGGTCAGGCCTTCAACTCTATTGTACAGCTGGAATGGGAACAGGGTATTCCGCGTAATCCAATGATCAATGCCGGAGCGATCCTCGTCAGCGACGTGTTGGTCAGCCATTACTCGGCCAGTAAAAACGCTGTTTTGAGTCTGGTTCGTAGCTTATGCGGTAACGACAAGATTTATGCGGATCACGATGTCCACCTGTCAGAAAAGGAACACGGACACCGAAATGCAGCACTGGCTCACCTTATGAAAAGTTTCGGTAACATCGAGTCTGATGTCGATGAGTTACTGGATCATTATTTTTGGCAGTGTGCGATAACCATGACTGGAGAGAACCTCGCCCGCTCGTTCACTTTTTTGGCAAACGACGGTGTTTGTCCTTTCTCAAAAAAAGAAATCATGTCTAAGCGCGACTCGCAGCGTATTAACGCACTGTTATCGACCAGTGGTATGTACGACCAAAGTGGTGAGTTTGCCTTTACCGTTGGGGTTCCTGCCAAAAGCGGCGTGGGCGGCGGTATTGTTGCGATAGTACCGGATTTTGGCGTGATATCTGCGTGGAGCCCACGCCTGAATGATTATGGTAACAGCGCGCGGGGTATGTTTATGGTGCGCGAACTAGCTAACCGTCTCGGCCTGAGTGTGTACTAACTAACGTCGATAAATTTGGAATCGTTGTAAATTAAAGCGGGCAAATAACGTATCAAGACGCCCATCTCTGGCCAAATCCCTTAATAACCGCTGCATCTCGTCCCGACTAATATTTTTGTTAGGCGCGATTAAGACGCTCATCTCGTACTCGTGTTCGATCTGCTCAGATACGAATAACTGATCGAGGTAATTTACCGATGCATTGCGCAAGGCACTTAGTAGTTCGTCGTTTAACACCGCGGCATCAATACGGCCTCCCAACAACATACGCACATTAGTAATGCGCGAGTCAGCCAAATAGATATCGTAGCGCTCTGCAACCTCCGCCGAGTCCAATATTTCGCCCGCCATAAGATAATGATAGCCGCGAACACCACCTAGTGTTTTACCTTTTAAGTTGTCAAAAAAGGCCTGGGTTCGGCCAGCAACCTTTTTGGTGACCAATCTCTCTCTACCTTTGAGTAACGGCAAAGTAGAAGCGATATCAAGCGCACGCTCTTGCCAACCCCATATGGGAGATTCGAATAGGATCACATCGCAACAACCATTTTCGGAAAGAGCCTGATAACGGCCATTGGGCGGAATAGCCTGAATAATAAACTCGTAGCTACTTTGGGACGTATTTAATAAGTCTACTAACTCAGTAGTTACGTCAGTCTCTAGTGTGTCTGAGAAAAATGGAGGGAAATCATAAGCAGCAACGTACACCGGCTGCTGCGCAGCGGCAGCTCCTGATAGCGCCGAAAGAAATAATGTTGCTGTTAAGAAAAGTCGTTTCACGGTACATCAATGAATTGCAAACACGCACCCATAATACTTAAGCCAGCGCGAAGCGCAAGCGTGGATGCTCACTTCGTTCGCGGCTTTTGCCCCTGCGGGGCGGCCGTTTGTACCTGCGGCACAGCTGTTTGTAACCTGCCTTCGGCGGTTACGGCTATTTGCCGCCTCCGGCGGCGGTAAAACCAAAAACAAGGTTGTTTAGGTTTTAGTATTTATGTTTTCCCGCGCCGCAAGCGCAAAAGGCCGTGCGCAAGCGAAGCGAGCGCATAAACAGCCGTGCCGCAGGCACAAACGACCGCCCCGCAGGGGCAAAAAGCCATAAAAAAACCCGGCCGAAGCCGGGTTTTTATCAACACAGCGTGTTGATTAGTCGATGATCTTAGATACAACACCTGCACCTACAGTACGACCACCTTCACGGATTGCGAAACGCAAACCTTCGTCCATTGCGATTGGAGCAATCAGCTCTACAACAAACTTCAGGTTGTCGCCCGGCATAACCATTTCTACGCCTTCCGGCAATTCTACTGCGCCCGTTACGTCAGTTGTACGGAAGTAGAACTGTGGACGGTAGCCTTTAAAGAATGGCGTGTGACGGCCACCTTCGTCTTTGCTCAGTACGTAGACTTCTGCTTCGAACTTAGTATGCGGAGTGATTGTACCTGGCTTCGCCAATACCTGACCACGCTCTACTTCGTCACGCTTAGTACCACGCAACAAGGCACCGATGTTCTCACCTGCACGACCTTCGTCAAGCAGCTTACGGAACATTTCAACACCAGTAACGGTAGTCTTCGTGGTGTCTTTCATACCAACGATTTCACACTCGTCGCCTGTACGCACGATACCGCGCTCTACACGACCAGTTACAACCGTACCACGACCTGAAATCGAGAATACGTCTTCGATTGGCATGATGAATGGCTTATCGATGTCACGCTCTGGCTCCGGAATGTATGAATCCAGCGCGTCTGCAAGCTCAACAATCTTCTTAGCCCAGTCTTCGTCGCCTTCCAGTGCTTTCAGTGCTGAACCCTGGATTACCGGCAGGTCGTCGCCCGGGAATTCGTATTCTGATAACAGTTCACGAACTTCCATTTCTACCAGCTCTAACAGCTCTTCATCGTCTACCATGTCACATTTGTTCATGAATACAACGATGTAAGGGACGCCTACCTGACGTGACAACAAGATGTGCTCACGTGTTTGTGGCATTGGGCCGTCAGTGGCCGCTACTACCAAAATAGCACCGTCCATCTGTGCTGCACCGGTGATCATGTTTTTAACATAGTCAGCGTGTCCAGGGCAGTCTACGTGTGCGTAGTGGCGAGTTGGCGTGTCGTACTCAACGTGAGAAGTCGAGATTGTGATACCACGCTCTTTCTCTTCTGGCGCGTTATCGATGGCTGCGAAGTCTTTCGCCGCACCACCATAAACTTTTGCCAAAACGGTAGTAATAGCAGCAGTAAGAGTAGTTTTACCGTGGTCAACGTGACCAATGGTGCCGACGTTTACGTGCGGCTTCGAACGTTCAAATTTTTCTTTAGACAT